>Ga0079992_146221_pt1 | contig 82783 bp, 83 predicted proteins | sample FaiFalFF_MnMetaG_3_FD_69197 | JGI IMG/M metagenome (GOLD analysis project Ga0079992, IMG submission 69197) | Freshwater microbial communities from Yellowstone National Park, Wyoming, USA - Fairy Falls B (FF_Mn_B) MetaG (SPADES assembly) (version 2) | ecosystem: Environmental > Aquatic >...
GGGCCCGGGAAAGCCCTAGGCCCAAAAGCCCCGCAAGAAGCCGCCTGCGGCTCAGCATGGTGCCTCCTCTGGGAAAGACTACCCTAAGGCCAAGCCCCGCCCCAAGGGGGCGGGGCACACTTCCTCAACCCCAGGAGGGCGCTAGGGCCTCACTGTCCCCGCAAGCCTCAGGGTGAAGCGCCTAGTCTCATAACGGATGGTGGCCTGCTGACCGCTCGTGGCGCTTCCGGAAACCACGGCCCCCACGTAGAAGGTCCCGCCCAAAAGGGCCTGCATCTGGGCCTGGCTGAGGTTAGCCCTACCCTTTACACACACCTCTCCGGTAGAAAGCCCGGAGATGTCCTCGCTGCCCTCCCCTAACTTGTTGGCCTCAGTGAAGAGGGTGGCCTCGCCCCCGCCCAGGTAGGCCGTGTAGGTGAGGGTGCCGGAGAAGATGGCCCTGGGGGTCTGGGAAGTGAAACAGACCTCGTAGTCCAGGGTGGCCCCGGAGAGGGAAACCCGGGGGTCGGGATTGTACGGCACCGTCACTGGGCCAATGGTCTTGGGGTTAGGGCTGATGCCCCCGCTCCCCACCTCAAAGGTGCCGGAGAGCAAGGGGCTGAAAGGATCGGTGTACTCCAGGACATTCACATCGTAGGAAAAGGGAATGTTACAGGCCGAAAGGCCCAAGGCCAGGGCCTACCAAACCATGCGCCACTTGCCTTTCATCGTGTGCCTCCTTTCCGGAACCCTAGGGTCCCTACCTCCATCTTCCTCAGGGGGGCTTACAAGAACCTTAAACGGGGAGGGGACGTGGCCCCCCCTCTCCCCTGCCTGACCCGAAAAAGGTGGCCTCAGGCCCTGGGGTCCAGGATCACCTTCACCGCCTGGCCCGAGGCCAAGAGGCCGAAGGCCTCCCGGTACTGGCTCATGGGCAGGCGGTGGGTGAGGAGGGGCGTAAGGTCCACCCGCCCCGAGTAGACCAGGGCCGTGCCCTGCATCCAGGTCTGCCAAAGCCGCCGCCCGGCGATGCCAAAGGCGGTGATCCCCCGCATGACCAGCTCCCCCGCCAGGTCAAAGCGGATGGGGTCCGAGGGGATGCCGAGGATCCTGGCCTCCCCCCCGGGGATGAGGGCCATGAGGCCCTGGTGGATGGCGGCCTCATTCCCGGAAAACTCCAAAAGCACCTCCACCCCGCTTCCCGTCACCCGGCGCACCACCTCCAGGAGGTCCTCCTCCAAGGGGTTGATGAGGCGGTCGGCGTAGGGCCTGGCGAAGGCCAGGCGGTAGGGGTTGGGGTCGGAGACCAGAATGGGCCCCGCCCCGCTGGCCCGGGCCACCATGGCCGCCATGAGGCCGATGGGCCCCGCCCCCGTGATGAGGACGCTCTTCCCCGAGACCCCGCTCCCCGCGTAGACGGTGTGCACGGCGTTGCCGAAGGGCTCCAGGATGGCCCCCACCTCAAAGGGGAGGTCCTTGGGGTTCACCCAGGCGTTTTCCGCCGGCACCGCCACGTATTCGGCGAAGCCCCCATCCCGGTCCACGCCCAGGATCTCCGTGTTCAGGCAGACGTGGTAGTTGCCCGTGCGGCAGGCGGGGCAGGCGTGGCAGACGATGTGGCTTTCCAGGCTCACGTGGTCCCCCACCTGGGGCCGCTTCACCCCGGGGCCCACGGCCTCCACCACCCCGCTGAACTCGTGCCCGGTGATGAGGGGGGGGCGGATCCGCCCCCGGGCCCAGGCGTCCCACCGCCAGATGTGGAGGTCGGTGCCGCAGATGCTGGCGGCCTCCACCCGCACCAGGATCTCCCCGGGGCCGGGCTGGGGCACGGGGCGCTCCACCAGGGTTAGGCCCTCCTCAGGGGCCAGTTTGGCCAAAGCCCGCATACCGGAGGCATCCTACCACCGGTAGAGGGCCCCCACGCTGAAGCGGACGGTGTCGGAGGCCTCGAGGCCCAAAGAAACCGCCAGGCTCGGGGTGAGGTCGTAGCCCAGGGCGAAGTCCAGGCGGGAGAGCCTCCCGTCCCCGAACTGGAAGGTGGTGCCCAGGGTGAAGGTGAGGCCGTCCCGGCGGTACTGGGCGGAGAAGGTCTGCTGGCCCCTCAGGTCCACCTGGTAGCCCAAGAAGAGCTCCGGGCTCAGGTACTTGCCGATGGAGAAGCGGGTTTCCCCGAGCCCCCCGCCCTGGAAGAGGGGCACCTCCACCTGGAAGCGGTCCAGACCGAAGGCCTTGGCCAGCTCCCGCTCCAGCTGGCCCAGGACCAGGTTCTCCAAGGCGGCCCCCAAGGCGGCCTGGGGCAGGGTCTCCGCCAGGCGGGTGGCGTCGGGGGTGCCCAGGGTGAGGAGGGCGTAGATCTCGGGCTCGGAGAGGGGAGGCTCGGAGGTGAAGCGGGGCGTGAGGCGCACCTTGACCCGCCCGTTTTCCCGCACCAACTCCCCTTCGGCCGAGAGGAAGACCTGGTAGCCCCGGGTCTCCGCCTTGGCCTTGAGGGTGAACCGGGGGAGAAGGCCCCGGTCGGGGGAGAACTGGAGGCGGCTTGAAGCTGGGTCCAGGGTGAAGAGGGAATCCCATAGGCGGAAGCTCCCCCAGAGGGCCTGGACCTCCCCGGTGAGGAAGGGGTCCTGGTACGTGCCCCCCAGGTAGACCTCTCCCTTCAGCTCCCCCTGGGCCAGGCGCTCCTGGACCAGGATGCCCCTTTCGGCGAAAAGCCGCACCCCCTCAAAGACCAGGGGGACGGGGGCGGGCTTCTCCGCCACCTTTACCCCTTCGCTGGAAAGGTTCCTGGCGCTGGCCTCGGGGATGGCCAGGCGAGCCCTGAGGACCTCGGCGTTGCCGGTCAGGTGGTAGGTGCCCTTCTCCTCGTAGAGGAAGAAGCTCTTCACGTCCAGGAGGCCATCCTGCAGGTAGTACTGGGGGTAGGAGAGGGGAAGCCGTCCGTAGCCCGCCAGGCGCAGGGGGAAGAGGGTGCCCTCCGCCTCCGCCTCCCCCAGGCGCAGGGCCACCCCGTAGGTGGGGTAGCGGAAGCCCACCTCCGCCGGGGTGTCCTCCTTGAGGCCGGGGAGGGAGACGGCGCCCTTGGCACTCACCTGGAAAGAATCCAGCGTACCCTCGAGCCCCAGGCGCCCCCGCCCGGGGAAGGGCGCGGTGAGGGTGATCTCCCCCTCCGCCCTCGCCCCCCCGTTCAGGGCCAGGAGGCCCGTGGGCAGGTACCCGGCCACCGGCCCCAGCCGGAAGCGGAAGGCCTCCATCTGGACCTGGAAGCCCTCCTGGGTGAGCCGGAGGGCCAGGGTGCCCGAGGCCTCGGGGCGGTAGGGCTTGAGGGCGGGGATCACCTGGAGGACGGGGGTGAAGGCGGTGTCCTTGAGGTTCAGGTAGAGGTCGCTTCCCCTAGGGCTCCAGTACCCCCCGCCCTCCCAGAGGCCCTTGCCCGAGAGGCGCAGGTGGTCCACATAGAGGGTCTCCCCCCCATAGCGGAAGGCGGCCCGGCCCCGAAGCTCGTCCCCGCCGCCCCTAAAGACCAGGCTCTCCCCCACCAGAACCCCCTCCCCCCGCCTGGGGTCGGAGAGGGGGAAGCGGAGGCGCGCCGCCCCCGTCCAGTAGGCCTCCCCCTCCAGAGGCCCCGCCACGGCGGCCAGGAGGAGGTGAAGGGGGAAGGCCCGGGGGGAGGCCGAGAGGTCCACCCGGTCCCCCTCCAGGCTCAGGCGGAAGGGGCTTTCCCCAATCCGGCCCTCCCCCTCCCCCCTCCCCGGGGCCAGGCTGGCCTTCAGGCTCAGGGGAAGCCGCTTTCCGGAAACCTCCACAAAGCCCGCCACCTCCCCCTGGGCCTCCCGGGCCGCCACACGCAGCCTCCCGGAAACCCGCCCCTTCAGGTAGGGAGCGTAGCGGGCCAGGAAGTCCTCCACCGCCGTCTCCTCCAAGGTTAGCTCCCCCTCCAGGGGAAGAAGCCGCCCCTTCACCCCAATCCGCCCCACCCCGCCCGCCAAAACCCCCTCCACCCGGTAGCCCTCCCCGTGGACCCGGCCCCCGAAGCGGCTCCCAAGGGGGGCAAGGGGGAGGTCCACCTCAAGCTCCCCCCCCGCCGGGTAGGTGAGGCCTCCCGAGAGGTAGGGCCCCTCCGCCACCAGCCTGGCCTCAAGAAGCCTTCCGGTCAGGGTGAGGGCCTGGGGGCCGGCCCGGTAGTCCAGCCGGTAGGCCCCTTGCAGGTCCACCTCCCCCAACAGACTCCCCGCCCCCGCCGCCCACCAGGGGGAGGCGGGATGCCGGCCCACCAGGCGCACCCGGTCCCCCGCCCCCTCGAGGTCCAGGAGGAAGCCCCCAAGGTCCAGGGCAAGCCTCCCCGAAACCCGCCCCTCCCCGTAGCGCAAGGCGCCCTCCCCTTTGGGGCTCGTGAGCTCCAGGGCCAGCGCCGAGAGGTCCAGCCTGCCCTCCAGGGGAAGGTCCAGGCCGGGGACCCGGTAGCCCAAAAGCACCTCCTTCCCCTCCCCGCGGGCGGTGAGGCCCAAAAGGGCCGTCTCCCCTCTCGCCTCCCGGGCCAGGAGGTCCACCTCCAGCCCCGAAACCTCCAGCCTGGGCCAGAGGAGGGCCACCCCCACCCCCAGGACCTCCCCCCTAACCTCCGGCAAGCCCTTCCCCGCGAAGTCCAGCCACCCCTCCCGGAAGGCCAAGCGGCCCCCCCAAGCCTCCTTCCAGGACACCTGGCCCTCCAGGTCCCCCGAGAAGGCCAGGGCAAGCCCCTCCGTCCCCACCCGCCCCACCGCCCTGGCCTCCCGCCCAAAGGCGGAAAGGGAGAGGTCCACATGGGCCCCAGAAAAAGGCCCCTCCGCCCGGCCCGAAAGGGCCAAAGGCCCCAGGCGGAAACCCTCCAGGACCAGGCGCACCCCCTCGAGCCCCACCTCCCCGGCAAACCCCTCCCCGGCCAGGGCCACCCGGAAGCCGGGAAGGCCCTTAAGCTCCAGGGCCAGGCCTCCGTAGCGGTAGGTGCCCAAAAGCCAGGGGCCGGGGTAGGTGCCCTCCGCCCATAGCGCCCCAAGCCCCTGGGGAAGGGGGCCCCCGTAGCGGTAGGTGAGGGCGAGGGGGAAAAGCTCAAGCCGCCCCTCCAGGGGAAGCCCCTCCCCCTTTAGGTCCAGCCCCGCCCCCCGGCCCAAGAGGCGCACCGCCCCGTAAGGGGTGGCAAGCCGCCCCTCCCCGGTGAGCTCCCCAAGAAAGCCCTCCTGGGCCCGGTAGGCGTACCGGCCGGAAAAGGCGGAGGCCCCGTAGGTGAGGTTCCCCTCGAGGTCCGCCCTCAGGCCCGGGCACTTCCCCAGAGGAAGGGGCAGGCAGAAGGCCCCTTCCACCCTCCCCCCCAAGCCCCCCTCCCCCCGGAGGGTGAACCGCCCCTCCCCCAGGTCCACCTCCCCCTCAAGCAGGGGGTAGCGGAAGGTGAGGGCCCCCAGAAGCCCCTCCCCGTAGCGGGCCTCCCCCCGGAGGTGGGGGCCCAGAAAGCGGAGGGCGAGGGAGCCCTCGTAGCGGGCCTCCACCCCCTCTCCCAGGACCTCGCCCTTAAGCTCCGCCCTAAGGGGCCAGGGCCAGACCTTCCCGGAAAGCCTCCCCTCGGGGCGCTCCAGGACCACGGCCACAGGGTCTGCAAAAGGACCGTCCGCCGAGGCCCGAAGCCGCGCCGGGAGGCCGAAGGGGGTGAGGTCCTGGTCCAACTCCAGAGAAAGCCGCCCCTCCGCCAGGGCCAGGCGGTAGCCCTCCCCCTCGCCGAAGAGGGAGAGGGCCTTCGGGTCCAGGCCCGCGCCCCGGTAGCGGAAGGCGAAGGGAAGCCTCTTCCCCTCCCCCACCAAAGCCCCTTCCCCCTCCAGGGAAAGCTCTGGAAGCCTGCCGGAAAACCGCCCCCCGGCCTCCAGACGGGCCTTGCCCCAGGCCCGGCTAAAGCCCAGGGTCCCAAAGACCTCCAGGCCCGAGGCCTCCCCCTCCGCCTTCAGGCCCTCCCCCAGGACCTGGAAGCGCAGGGGACCCTCCCCCAGGGCCCGCACCTCGAGGCCCCGCCCCACCGCCTTCAGGCTCCCCCGGTACCCCTCTGGCCCATGGGCCAGGTCCGCCTCCACCTGGAAGCCCTCCACCTCCGCCCGCCCCCGGGCCCGGAGGGAAAGCCCATCTTTGTAACGGGCAGAAAAGGCCATGGGCGCCTCCCAGAGGGCCTCGGCCTCGAGGCCTTCCCCCGAAAACCTGAAAGGCCCTTCCTGGACCAGGTAGCGGAGGCTCCTTAGCCGCCCCTCCCCCTCATAGCGGCTTCCCGAGAAGGCGAAGCGCCCCTCGCCTTCGGCGTAGGCCGAGGCGTAGCCCACCTCCCCCTCCCCCTTCAGGGCCAGGAGGTCCACCACCCCCCTAAGCCAGGCCTCCCCCAGGGCCTCCTCCCGGTAGCGGGCCTGGACCTTCAGGGCGGAAAGGGGCCCCGCAAAGCCCACCTCCACCCCCCGGTAGCGGAAGGCCCCGGAGGCCTCCTCCCCCAGGCGGAAGGCCCCCTCCCCCTCCAGCGCCCCCAGGCCCATAAGCTTCCCCTCCCGCCAGTCCCAGGAGAGGCCCAGGCCCCGCTCCGGGAGAACGAGGCTCAGCAGGGTACCCCGGTAGGTGGCGGCCAGGGCCTCTTGGCCCAGGCGCAAGGCGGCCTCCCCTTCCCCTTCGCCGGAAAGGGCCAGGCGGGCCCAGGCCTTCCCGGTGAGCGAGACCCCCAAGGCCTCCGCCAGCGGGGCCACCTCCTCCAAGGCCAGGACCACCTCCCGCCCCTCCAGGTGGGCCTCCCCGCCGGGGAGGCGGAGGCTCAGGGAAGGCCCGTCTCCGTACGCCCCCCGCCAGGAGAAGGCCAGGCCCGCCCAGCTTCCTTCCCCTTCCCCCGCCACCTTTAGACCCTCCCCCTGGAAGCTTCCCGAAAGGCGCCCCGCCTTCCCCAGGAGGGTAAGGGGAAGGTCCAAATGGCCCCGGTAGCGCACCCCCTCCCCCTCCAGGGAGACGGGGCCCAGGAGGCGGTAGCGAATCCCCCCGGCCGTGCGCACCTCTCCCCCGAAGGCCACGGGGTCCAGGTGGGGCACCCGGGCCTCCCCCAAAACCTGGAAGCGCAGGTCCCCCCAGGGCCCGCCCCCCTCCCCCCGGGCTAGGACCTCCAGGCCGCTCACCTTATACGCCCCCCGGAAGGTGAGGGAGGCCCCTTCCGGGCTAACCCTCCCCTCGCCCCCCAGATAGGGCCCCGAAAGGCGCATCCGGGCCGATAGAAGCTCCTCCCCCTGGAAGAGGGCCTCGCCAAAGGAGGCCGCCAGCCGCATCCGCCCGCCCCGGTGCCCCCAGGTGCCAAAGGCCCGGGCCGGGAGGCCAAAGGGGGTGAGGTCGTACCCCTCGGCCTGGAGGAGGAGGGAAAGCCCCCCCTCGTACCCCCCCAGGACCCGGAGGCCCGGGGCCCGGCCCAGGAAGCGCAAACTGGCCCCCTTCCCCGAGAGGGCCAGGCGCAAGCCCCCCTTGGGAAGCCCCACCTCCCCCCGGTAGGCCAGGGTGGGGAGGTCCATAGACCCCTTCAGGCTCCAGGCCCCGAGGGCCGGCACCTCGCCCCCGCCTACGAGCCCAAGCCGCCGCCAGGGGCCTTCTCCCTTCACCTCCCCGTAAGGGGTGGAAAGGGTGAACCGGCCGCCCTCGAGGCCCCCCTGGGCGAGAAGCCTCCCCTCCGCCCCCCGGTAGCGGAAGGGGAGGTCCAGGCGGAAGGGAAAGCCCTCCGCAAAGGCCACCCGCCCCACCCCCAGGACCTCGGCCCCCTCCCGGGTGAGGCGGAAGGTGAGGGGGGGGAGGGAAAGCCCTTCGGGCAGAGGGGGCAGAAGCCTCCCCATAAGGCGCACCTCGGGGTAGACCTCCCCTTCCCCCTCCAGAAGGCCAAAGACCTTTAGGGCAAGCCGCTTCCCCTCCCCAAGCACCCGCCCCGAGACCCCATAGGGCGTGGCGAAGTCCAGGAAGCCGGAAAACCCTTCCCGGTAGGCCAGGTCAGCCCTCAGGCCCACCCCCCCAAGTTCCCCCTGGCCCTGGAGGCGGAGGCCCTCCTTGTAGGTGAGGCGAAGGCCAAGGCCTTCCAGGAGGAGGCCGGGCCCCGGGTCGTACCGCCCCTCAAGGGGCACCTCCCCTAGGGGGGTTAGAAGCCTCCCGGCCAGATCCGCCCCCAAACGCCTCAGCCCGGCCTCCAGCTCCAGGTAGCGCCCCTTCAGGAAAAGCCTCCCGGAAAGCCCCCCCTCCCGGTAGAGGGCCTTTCCGTAAAGCCGCATCTCGTCCAGGGCGCGGATGGGAAGCCCCCTCAAGGTGAGGGCCAGAGCCCCGCCCCGGTAGCGCCCCTCCCCGTAGGGGCTCTGGAAGCGGAAGCCCCAAGCCTCCTGGCGCACGCTCAAGGGAAATCGGGCGTAGGGAGAGTCGTAGCGGAGCTCGGCGCTAAGCCTCCCCCCAAGGAGCCTTCCCTCCCCCTCCAGGCTTCCCACCACCATGGGGGTGGGGGCCAGGGTCAGGGCGAGGCTACCCCAGGTGCCGGAAAGCCCTAGGGGCCCAAGCCGCCCCGCCACCTTCTCCCCTTCCCCCCGCACCTCGCCGGAGAGGTCCAGGGGGGCGAAGAGGGGAAGCCGCACGCCGGGGCTTTGCACCCCAAGCCGCCACCTCTTCCCCTCCTGCCGGAAGTCCACCGCCGCCAGGCCCTCTAAAGGCCTGGGCCAGGCGGCCCTGCCCCGCACCCTTAGGCGGCTTCCCTCCCCCTCCAAGGCCAGGCGGCTTCCCAAGGTGTCCGCCAGGCTTCCCCCATAGCGCCCTCCCCTCAGGGCGAAGCTCAGGGCGTAGTCCCGGTCAAAAAGCCTGCCCTCGGCCTCCGCCTCCAGGGTGAAGACCCGGTCAAAGGCCAGCGTGCCCCGGTGGCGGAAAGGCTCCCCCAGAAGCCGCCCCTCCCCCGCAAACCGCCCCCGGACCCGGACGGCCTCCCACCCCTCCCCCTCCAGGACAAGCCGCCCCTCCCCCTCCAGGGGCAGGGTGAGGCCGTAGTGCCGGGCCAGGGCGGGAAGCTTAGGCAAGCCTTCCATCTGGAAGCGGTAGCGGTGGCCCTTCAGGTCCACCAGGGCCTTCGCCCGAAGGGGCCCCTCGAGGCCCACCCCCTTCAGGACCGCCTCTACCCGCTCGTCCCTAAGGAGGACCTCCCCCTCCACCCCGGTGAGGGGGAAGCCCACCAGCTCCACCGCCCCCCCCTCCACCCGGGCCCTGCCCTCCATCCCCGAAGGCCCCACCCGGAAGACCCCAAAGAGCCTGCCCCCCTTCAGGCCCTCGTAGAAGAAGGCCAGCCCCCGCACCTCCCCCGCGTAGGCCACCTCCCAGGCGGAGAGGTCTGGGGAAAGGGCCTTGGCCTCCCCCTGGAAACTCCCCCCGGGGAGCCGGGCCAGGAAGCGGTAGGGGTTTTCCCCCACCAGGCTAAGGCGCATGGAAGGGAGGAAAAGCCGCCTTCCCCGGGGAAGCTCCGCCTCCACCTCCTCCAAGCGCAAGGAGCGGAAGAGCACGCGGACGGCGGGGGGCGGCCCCGGCTTTTCCGGAATCAGGGCCTCCCAGGTGAGCCGGAGCCGGGCCTTCCTCAGGGTGAGGGCCAGGGGAAGCTCCCGCCGCAAAAGGCCCAAGAGGTCGTAGAAGAGGTCCACCTCCTCGGCCTGAAGCCGAATCCCCTCCCCCTCCAGCTCCACCCACCTGAGCCGGAGGCCCAGGAGGAGGTGCCCGGAAACCTCCCCCACGCTTCCCCGAAAGCCCAAAAGGGGCAAAGCCCGGTCCACCGCTCCCTTCAGGAGGGGAGGCCAGGCGGGGAGGAGGAGGAAAAGCCCCAGGAGGAGGAGAAGGAGGCCCCGCCGCATCCCCCTTAGCATAGGGAGGGGAGATGAAAACCGCATGGCAAGGGGCTAAAATGGCCCCATGCCGCGCCTCGTGGCCTTGGTGAAGGGAAGGGTACAGGGGGTGGGCTACCGGGCCTTCGCCCAGAAGAAGGCCCTAGAGCTAGGCCTTTCCGGCTATGCGGAAAACCTCCCCGATGGCCGGGTGGAGGTGGTGGCCGAAGGCCCCGAGGAGGACCTGAAGGCCTTCCTCCACCACCTAAGGCAGGGCCCCCGCCTGGCCCGCGTGGACGAGGTGGAGGTCCACTGGGCCGAGGAGACGGGCCTCAAGGGCTTTTACGTGTACTGAGCCCAGGCCTGGGGCCGGACCCCGGCCTTCAGGAGGGCCTCGGCCAGGGCCTCCCTTAGCTCCTTGAGCCCGGTGCCCTTGAGGGCGGAGACCGCCACCCCCCCAAGCCGCTCCCGCAGGTAGAGGAGGTCGTAGGGGGCGGCCCGGTCCGCCTTGGAGAGGGCGAGGACCCTGGGGGCCTCCACCCCAAGCCCCTTGAGAAGCTCCTCCACCACCCGGTACCGCTCCAGCCCCCCCTCCTGGGAAGCGTCCAGGACGTGGAGGAGGAGGTCCGCCTCCCGCACCTCCTCGAGGGTGGCCCGGAAGGCGGTGAGGAGCTCCTCGGGCATCCTGCGGATGAAGCCCACGGTGTCCGTGAAGAGGACCTCCCCCACCCCGGGCAGGAAGCCCCGGCGGGTCAGGGGGCGCAGGGTGGCGAAGAGCTTGTCCTCCCCCGGCTCCCCGCCCTTGGCCAGGGCCGAGAGGAGGGTGGTCTTGCCGGCGTTGGTGTACCCCACTATGGCGATCAGGGGCACGCCCTTCCTCTTGCGCTGCCGCCTGGCCTCCTCCCGGCGCTGGGCGTACTCGGCAAGCTTGCGGGAGAGGTGGGTGATCCTCTCCAGAAGCCGCCTCCGGTCCACCTCCAGCTTGGTCTCCCCCGGCCCCCGGGTCCCGATCCCGCCCCCGAGGCGGCTCATCTCCTTCCCCCGGCCCACCAGCCTGGGCATGAGGTATTTGAGCTGGGCCAGCTCCACCTGGGCCTGGGCCTCGGGGGTCTTGGCGTGGAGGGCGAAGATGTCCAGGATCAGCTGGGTGCGGTCCAGGACCTTGAGCCCCGTGGCCCGCTCAATCTCCCGGGCCTGGGCCGGGGTGAGCTCCAGGCCGAAGATAAGGGTGGAGGCGTTCTCGTGGTAGGCCAGGCTCTTGAGCTCCTCCAGCTTCCCCAGGCCCACCAGGTACCTGGGGTCCAGGTGCTGGCGGAAGACCAGGACCTTTTTAACGGGGACGCCCCCGGCGGTGCGGGTGAGCTCGGAGAGCTCCTCCAGTCCCGCTTCGGCCTCGGGGCCCTCCCCCAGGTCCACCCCCACCAGGATGGCCCGCTCCCCGCTCCCGTCCAAAACCTCCCGCACCCGGGCCTGGCGGGCCATCTCCTCCTCCAAGGCCTCCACCTCCGCCAGGAGGTTTAGGTCCAGGTACTGGAAGTAGGGCCTGGGGGGCAGGATCCGCCAGTCCTCCCCGGTCTTGGGCGGAGCGAGAAGGGCCAGGTGCAGGGTGGTGGGCCGGCCCGCCTCCACCTCGAGGGCCGCCAGGCTGTCCAGGCGGTTCAGGAAGAGGACGGAAAGGTCGGGCCGGGAAAGCCCCCCGGGAGCGAGGTGGGTGTGGAGGAGGCGGAAGCCGGAAAGCCGCCTCTCCCCCCTCGCCCCCTCGGGGATGGGCAGGTCCTTGGCGTCCCCCACCCCCACCCGCACCACCCGGCCCTCCCGGTCCAAAAGAAGGGCCAAAGGCCGCCCCACCTCCTGGCTCAGGGCGGCCAGGGCCTGGGCCAGCTCGGGGGTCAGGACCCGCTCCTTGGGAACCCGCCGCCGGTAAAGGTTGGAAAGCCGCTTGAGCTCGCTCTTCTTGAGCCCCTCCGTCTTACCGAAGACCTTCTCCAATGCACCCTCAGTATAGCATGGAGGGCGTGCGGGGCTTTGTGGCCCTCCTCTTCCTCCTCTCCCCGGTCCTGGCCGCGGAGTACGCCTGGATCGTGGTCCTGGGGGCGGCCCAGTACGGGGGAAGGCCCTCCCCCGCCTTGGAAAGGCGGCTTCTTGCCGCGCTCGCCCTCTACCAAAAGGGCCTCGCCCCCCGCATCGCCGTGGCCGGGGGCAAGGCCGCCGGGGATACCTTGAGCGAGGGCGAGGCCGGCTGCCGCTACCTCATGGCCCGGGGCGTGCCCCAAGAGGCCCTCCTTTGCGAGACCCGAAGCCAGAGCACCTACCAAAACCTCCTCTTCTTGAGGCCCCACCTCGAGGGCAGGGTCCTTCTGGTCACCGACGCCCCCCACCTCCCCCGGGCCCTCTTTCTGGCCCGCCTTCTGGGCCTTGAGGCCGAGGGCTACCCCGTGCCCGGGCGCTACCCTCCCCAGTACTGGCTCCGGGAGAGCCTCTACCGCCTCTGGCTCTACCTGGGCCTGAGGCCCCTCGCCCAGGAACGCCCTTTGGGGAGGCCCCTCCCCCAGGCTACTTTTCCTCAAGCCGCTCCAAGGAGTCCAGATAGCCCTGCAAAAGGGCCCGGAACTGGCTCAAGAACAGGGCCTTCTCCTGCCTAGCCCGCTCCGTCTCCTCCCGGAGGCGCCGCAGCTCCTCGGCGGCCTCCCTCAGGACCTGCTCCTTGGCGGCCATGGCCTCCTTGCGGATGAGCTCCGCCTCCCTTTCCGCCTGGGCCTTGAGCTCCCGGGCGATGCGCTCGGCGGCCACCACCGCCCGCTTCAGCTCCCCTTCCGCCTCCTTCAGACGGGCGTTCTCCTCCTCCAAGGCTTGGAGTTGCGCCTTGAGGGTCTCGTTTTCCCGGATGAGGCCCTCCATCACCTCGGCCACCTGGGCCAGGTAGGCCCGCACCGCTGCCTTCTGGTAGCCGCGAAGCCCCGTGGGGAACTCCTGGTAGCGAACATCCAGGGGAGTCAGGTCCATGCGCCCTTCAGTCTACAAAAAGGGCCCGGCCGACCCGGACCATGGTGGCCCCCTCCTCCACCGCCCACTCGTAGTCCTGGGACATGCCCATGGAGCGCTCGGGCAGGCCAAAGCGGTCGGCCAGCAGGGAGAGCCTGCGGAAGATGGGCCGGACCACCCCTTCCGGCCCCATGGGGGGCACGGTCATGAGGCCCAGGACCTGAAGGTGGGGCATCTCCCGGACCCGGGCCAGGGCCTCGGGAAGCTCCTCCTCCAGAAAGCCGTGCTTCTGGGGTTCCCGCCCCAGGTTCACCTCCACCAACACCCTAAGCCGCATCCCCGCCTTGGCCCCCACCCCTTCCAGGGCCTCGGCCAGGCGCAGGGAGTCCAGGGAGTGGATGAGGCGGAAGCGGGGAGCGAACTTGGCCTTGTTGCGCTGGAGAGGGCCCACCAGGTGCCACTCCGCCTGGAGAAGCTCCATCTTCTTCAGGGCCTCCTGCACCCGGCTTTCCCCCAGGGGAAAGGCCCCGTAGCGGAGGACCTTCTCCCGGATCTCCTCCACCGAGCGCCCCTTGGTGACGGCCACCAGGCGCACCTCCTTGGGGTCCCGCCCGGCCCTCCGGCAGGCCAGGGCGATCCTCTCCAAGACCTCGGGCAGGCTCATGGGAGCTCGGCCAAGATGCCCCGGACGAAGCGGCGGAAAACGGGGCCCGTCCTCCTGGCCACCTCCAGCACCTCCTCCTCGGTGGCGTGGTGCTCCCGCTCGGGCACGGCCATGTCGGTGATGGTGGAAAGGCCCAGGACCCTGGCCCCCAGGTGCCGCAGGGCGATGACCTCGGGCACCGTGGACATGCCGATGGCGTCCGCCCCGAGCTCCCGGAGCATCTTGAGCTCGGCCCGGCTGGCGAAGGAGGGCCCCAAAAACCAGGCGTAGACCCCTTCAAAGAGGTGGAGGTCCTGCTTCCTCGCCACCCGCCGGGCCAGCTCTATGAGCTCCGGGTCGTAGGCCCCGAACATCACCGGGAAGCGGGGCCCCAGGCGCTCGTCGTTTTTGCCCCTCAGGGGGTTCACCCCGGAGGGGTTCAGGTAGTCCAGGTGGAGCATGATGCCCCCGGCCTGGAAGCGGGGGTTGAGCCCCCCGGCGGCGGAGGTGAGGAGGAAGGTCCTGGCCCCTAGGAAGAAGCCCACCCGCACCGGGAACACCACCTCCTCGGCGCTGTAGCCCTCGTAGTAGTGGACCCGGCCCTGGTAGACCAAAACCCGCTTCCCTTCCAGGGTTCCCAGGACGAGTCTCCCCGCGTGCCCGGGGGCGGTGGAAAGGGGGAAGTGGGGGATCTCCCCGTAGGGCATCTCCGCCACCTTCTCCACCTCCTCGGCCAAAGGCCCAAGCCCCGAGCCCAGGACGATGCCCACCTCAGGGACGAACCCGGTCTTCTGGCGGATGGCGGCCACCGCCTCCTGGATCTTCTCGTAAACCCCCATGCCTGCCATTCTAACCGCCCCTTCACCCTTTACCGGTATGCTCTTGCCCATGAAGCGCCTTCTGGCCCTAGCCCTCTTCAGCCTTCTCGCCCTGGCCGCCCCCATCAAAGACGTGGTGGTGGAAGGCGGCGACCCGGTCCTCCAGGCCCTGGCCCGGGCCGCCCTGCCCTTTGGCGTGGGGGACGAGCCCGGCGACCTCGAGGCCGCCAGGAAGGCCATCCTGGCCACGGGCTACTTCCGGGAGGCCGAGGTGCGCCTAGAAGGCGAGGTCCTCAAGGTGCGCCTCGTCCCCTACCCCCCCATCGCCGAGGTCAGGGTGGAGGCCAAGGCCTTCCCCCAGGAAGCCCTCCTGCGCTTCCTGGAGGAGGGGTTCGCCATCGGCAAGGAGGCCACCTATAACCCCCTGAGGGCAGGGGAGGCCGCCCGGGCCCTGGCCCAGGCCTACCGGCAAAACGGCTTCCCCTTCGCCCCCAAGGTGGAGGTGGAGGCCAAGGAGGTGGGGGGCGGGATGGCCCTCACCTTCCGGGTGGAGGAGGCCAGGGAGGTCAAGGAGGTGCGCCTTTCGGGGGTGACGCTCCTCCCGGAAGGCGAGCTCTTGAAGCTCCTGGAGCCCCTAAAGGGCCCCTTTGACTTCGCCAAGTACCAGGAGGCCCTGAGGGCCATCGCCGCCCGCTACGAGGAAAAGGGCTACCGCTTTAGCGGCCCCGACCCCGCAAGTAGCGCCCTCGAGGACGGGGTCCTCACCGTGCGGGTGCGGGAGCTCAAGGTGGCCCGGCTGGAGGGCGAGGGCCTGGACCTCTCGGGCTTCCCCCTTAAGGAGGGGGACTACCTGAACTACAACCGCCTCCTGGAGGGCGTGCAGGAGCTTTCCCGAAAGCTCTCCCGCATCGTCACCTTCACCCTGGCCCCCGAAGGGGAGGGGGTGGCGGTCCGCCTCCAGTTGGGGCCAGAAGGAGGGAAGATCGCCCAGGTGCTGGTCATGGGCAACACCGCCATCCCCGCCGAGGCCATCTTTCAGGCCCTCCGCCTCAAGCCCGGCGAGGTCTACACGCCCCTCCTGGCCCAGGAGGACGCCAGGAAGGTGGCGGAGCTCTACCGGGAGCGGGGCCTCGAGGTGGCCGACGTCCGCTACGGCTTCCAGGACGGGGTCTTCCGGCTGGAGGTGGTGGAGCTCAAGATCGGGGGCTACCGCCTGGAGTGGCAGGGGGACCACCGCACCCGGGAGGAGGTCATCCTCCGGGAGCTTCCCAAGCCCGGAAGCCTCTTCAGCGTGCCGGAGCTCAGGAAGGCCATCGCCCGCCTCATGGCCACCGGCCTCCTGGCCGAACCCCCCCGGGTCTCCCTGGCCCCTTCGGAGAGGCCCGACCAGGTGGTGGTGGTCCTGGGGCTGAAGGAGGCCCGGACCGGCCTCTTCCAGCCCGCCATCGGCTGGAGCTCCCTGGAAGGGTGGTCGGGAAGCGTCGCCTTCAAGGAGACCAACCTCTTCGGCCTGGCCCACCAGGTGGGCCTGGATCTGGCCTTCGTGCAGAACGATGCCCGGGACAACCTCTCCCTCTCCTTGAGCTACACCATCCCCTGGCTTTACGTGGACTTCTTGGACCTCAAGGAGGTGCGCACCAGCCTGGCCTTCAACCTCTTCTCCACGCCCATCGGCAACAACAAGCTCCTCCAGGGCGCCACGGACACCGGCTGGGAGTACACGGAAAGGCGCACGGGCGGGGGCTTCAGCCTGGCCCGCCCCTTCTCCAAGGACCTGGAGAACCTGAGGCTCACCTTGGGCCTTTCCGCCAGGCGGTCCACCTACGCCCTCGAGGTCTATGACCCCAACGCCCCCTGCGACCCCGCCGTCGCCGACCCCGCAAGCCCCAAGTACTGCGACGGCACGGGCTACAAGGACCCCGCCCTGGCCCAGGGGCTCCTCCCCACCCCCGGCTGGACCCTGAGGTTGGACACGGGCCTGGCCTACGTGGACGTGGACAGCCCCCGCTTCCGCACCCAGGGCTACGAGGCCAGCCTCGCCACCGGCCTCGGCCTCTCCCTGCCCGACGCGGGGGGCCGGAGCTTCTTCGTCCCCCTGGTGGCCACGGGCAAGACCTACCTCCCCCTGGACGAGGCCAGGCGCCAGGCCCTAGCCCTCCGCCTCTCGGCGGGGACCCTCCTGGGCTTCCCCCCGGAGAGCGAGCGCTTCTTCCTCTCGGGAAGCGGCGCCGAGGCCTTCCTCCTAAGGGGCTACGAGGACCGCAAGTACGGGGGGCTTTCCTTCGCCACGGGGAGCCTGGAGTACCGCTACGACTTCAACCTCTCCCCCCAGGGGGGCACCAACCTCTACGGCATCCTCTTCGCCGACCTTGGCCTCGCCGACAACACCGGCGGGCTCAAGTGGGGGGTGGGGATCGGCTTCCAGCTGGACCTGGACATCCTGGGGGCCCTCCTCCCCTCCCTGCGCCTGGACTACGCCTTCAGCCCGGAAAGCCCCACGGGCCGGCTTCACTTCCGCATCGGGCCGATGTTTTAGAGGTCCTTCAGGATGCGCTCCAGCTCCCGCTTAAGTCGGATGGTCTTGGCGTCCTTTGCAAAGCTCTCCTGGTCCAGGCCCCGAATAAAGGCCCGGATGTTGGCGATGGCCGCCAGCATGTCCCCTAAGCGCTCCTTTATGCCCCTAGGCCGCACGAACAGCGCTCCGCAAAACGCTTTCCCTGAGGTCCTCCCGCAGGCCATCAGGGGTCGTGAGGTCCACAGGTCGGCCAAGCCAGGCTTCCAGGCGCTCCTTCAGTTCAAAGAAGGCGAATCCCAAAGGGCGCTCCAGCACCACGATGAGGTCCACATCGCTCTTTGGGCCGGCCTCGCCCCGGGCGGTGGAGCCAAACACATAGACCTCCCCAACGCCCAGAGCCTTGAGCTCCTCCCGGTGGGCTTCCAAAATGGCCCGCACCTCCTCGAGGCCCATACCCTTATGCTAGCCCAAAGGGGCTACGCCCTTGTCAGCGAGGCGCCTACCGAAACAAACTGGGGGGAACCATGAAGGCGTACCTGGGCCTCTACACCGCCAGGCTGGAGACGGGAGCCCGGAGCCTCAAGGAAAAGCGGGCCCTCATCAAGCCCGCCCTGGAGAAGGTGAAGGCCCGCTTTCCCGTCTCCGCCGCCAGGCTCTACGGCCTGGACGCCTGGGGGTACGAGGTGGTGGGCTTTAGCCTCCTGGGGAACGACCCCCATTGGGTGGAGGAGACCCTGAGGGCGGCGGCCCGCTTCCTGGCGCAAAACGGCGCCTTCCGCGTGGCCCTGGAGGAGTACCGCCTCGAGGCCTTTGAGCTGGATGGGGTCATCTAGGGAAGACGGCGGACCCTCTCCGCCCCAAGGACCTCAGCCGCGTACGCCAGGGCGGCGCGCAGGCCCTCCGGGGTCAGACGGGGGAAAGCTTCCAGGATGGCCTCCGGGCTTTCCCCAGCGGCGAGGCGGCGAAGGATCTCCTCCACGGTGATCCGGGTACCAGCCACCACCGGCTTGCCTCCCATGACCTCAGGGTCCACCGCGATCCCGCCCATAAGCCCATGGTATCCCTTCCTGGGCTACGATCTCCAGGATGCGAACAAGAGCCCTCCAGAACGCACCCACCGGCTAGCTTTGACTAGAGGACCTCCGTTTCCTCCAAAGGCGCTTTGCCCACCATCTTCGCGTAGAGGACCAGGGGATCCAGGTCCAGCCCCCCAGGCCAGACCGGGGCCTTAAGCTCCGGGTCCACCCGAACCTGGACGAAGAAGCCCGGGTCTCTAAGCTGACCCAGGAGGCCGGGCAAGGCCTCCTGGGAGAGGTCCACCACCCCCTCCGTCCCGTCGGAAAACCGGAGCCAGAGCTTAAGCCCCTCCAAGGCCTTGGCCTCCACCACATCCACCAGCATAGGGCCCTACACCCGCTCCACCGCCACCGCCACCGACCCCCCGGTCCCGTGGCAGATGGCGGCGAGGCCCCGCTCCTCCCCCTTGACCCTTAGGGCGTTCAGGAGGGTCACCACGATCCTGGCCCCGCTGGCCCCGATGGGGTGGCCCAGGGCCACCGCTCCGCCGAAGACGTTGAGGCGCTCGTAGGGCACCCCCAGGAGGCGGCTGAAGAGGACGTTGTTCAGGGCGAAGGCCTCGTTGTTCTCAAAGAGGCCGAAGTCCGAAACCCGCAGGCCGAGCCGGTCCAGTAGCCGCTTGGCCGCGGGGATGGGGGCCTCGGGGAAGCGCCAGGGCTCCCCGGCGGCCCAGGCCCCGCCCAACACCTTGGCGATGGGCCTAAGCCCGTGGGCCCGCACCGCCTCCTCCGAGGCCAAAAGAAGCGCCGCCGCCCCGTCGGAGATCTGGCTGGCGTTGCCCGCCGTGAGCACGCCCTCCTTCTTGAAGGCGGGCCTCAAGGCCGCCAGGGACTCCGGCGTGGTCTCCGGGCGGATCCCCTCGTCCCTGTCCACCACCTGGGGCCCCTTCTTGCCGGGAAGCTCCATGGGGGCGATCTCCCAGGCGAAGTGGCCCCCCTCCGTGGCCTCCCAGGCCCGCCGGTGGGAGAGGTAGGCGGCCTCGTCCACCTCCTCCCGGCCCACCCCGTGGTCCTGGGCCAGGCGCTCCGCCTGCTCCCCCATGGCCTCACCGGTGAAGGGGTCGGAAAGCCCGTCCCGGAGGAGGATGTCCTGCAGGTTCTCCGGGGCCCCCATGAGGAACCTGTACCCCCACCGGGCCCGGTGGGAGAGGTAGAACCCCGCCTGGCTCATGGACTCCATCCCCCCGGCCAGGACCAGGTGGGCCTCCCCGGTGCGGATGAACTGGGCGGCGTTGATGAGGGCCATCATCCCCGAGGCGCAGACCATGTCCACCTGGTACCCGTCCACCTCCTTGGGGATGCCCGCCTTTATGGCCGCCTGCCGGGGCAGGAGCTGCCCGTGCCCCGCCCTTAGGACGTTGCCGAAGACGTAGAGGTCCAGGCTCTTCCCCTCCACCCCCGCCCGCTCCAAAGCCGCCCGCATGGCGTGGGCCCCCAGGTCCACCGGGCTCACGTCCTTCAAGGCCCCCCCGAACTTGCCGATGGGGGTCCTGGCCGCGGAAACGATGTAGACCTCCTGCATGGGGCCATCATACCCCCTATCCCCCAAGGTGGGGTATAGTGGCTACGAATGTCCAGGCGGGGCCTCACCCTTTTGGAGCTCCTCGTCGCCCTCTCCGTTCTGGGAGTCCTCCTGGCTCTGGGGGTGCCGCGCCTTAACCCCGACGGGCAGGCGGTGGGCCAGGCCGCCCGGGGCCTGGCCCAGCAGGTGACCCGGGCCCGCTTTGAGGCCATCCGGCAGAACGCCTTCGCCGGGCTCCACGTTTTCACCGATGGGGCCGGGGGCTACGCCGTCTTCGTGGACCGGGACGGGGACCGGGGCTACGACCCGGGGGAGGAGGTGCAGCTCGTCCGCTTCGGCCAGGGGGAGTGGGCCCGGGTGCGCCTGGACCTAGGGCAGAGCACCCTGGGCAACCTGCCCCTCCTCTTTGACCCCCGGGGCCTCCCCGCCAAGCCCATCACCGCCACCCTGGTCCTCACCTCGGGGGGCGCCACCCGCAAGGTGGTCATCAGCCAGCAGGGCCGGGCCCGGGTGGAGTGACCCCCCCATTTGGGGGATGCGCCCGCTGCCGCCACCGGCTAGGGTGGGAGGCGATGCGGAGCCCTTATGGCCTGAGCCTTATAGAGCTGGTGGTGGTCCTGGCGGTCCTGGGGGTCTTCCTGGCCCTGGGGGTGCCCCGCCTCAACCCCGACCCCCAGGCGGTGAACCAGGCCGCCCGGGGCCTGGGCGAACAGGTGGTGCGGGCCAGGCTCGAGGCCATCCGGCAAAACAGCTTCGTGGGCCTCCTCCTGGACCCTGGAGGAGCGGGGCGCTACCTGGTCTTCGTGGACGAAAACGCCAACGGCACCTTGGACACCGGGGAGCGGGTCGTTCAGGAGGTCCGCTTCGGCCAGGGGGAGTGGGCCCGGGTGCGCCTCACCGCCCCCCAAAGCCCCACGGTCCTCCTCTTTGATTCCCGGGGCGTCCCTCAGGGCTTCGCCGGGGTTACGGTCCGGCTGGAAAACCGGGCGGGCACCTACCATCGGGACCTCGTCATCTCGCCTCAAGGGAGGGTGCAATGAAAAAAGGCCTTACCATTCTGGAAGTCCTCATCGCGCTGGCGGTCCTGGGCATCGCCTTCTCCGCCCTCCTCATGAGCCAGCTGGGAAGCCTGAGGACCAGCGCCCAGGCCCGCCTCGCCTCCGATACCAAGGCCTTCGCCGTGCAGGTGCTGGAACGCCTCTCCGCCCAGGCCCTTAGGACAGAACCGGTAGAGGCAGACAGCCCCTACGCGGACGAGGAGCGTAACGGCGTGCACCGGAGCTTTTACTTCATTGACTACTACTACGGCTGTCCGACCCCGGTGACACCGCCGAGCGGATCGGGCATCCGCACCGCACTCCGCACCGTTAGGTGTAGCGGCCAGGAAACGAGCCCCGAGGGCATCCGGGCCGACTGGGACTATATCGGCGAGGGCGGGCGGTCTGGGGAAGGGGTCCTCACCGTGGTGGTCACCGCCACCCACCCCCGGGGCCCCCGGGTGACCGTGGGGCGGCGCATCACCTGCTACGACGTCTACCCCTCCCCTACCCACGACAGGCCCCGGCCCTGCCCTGAACCCGGAGGAGGTAGGCCATGAGAAAAGGCTTCACCCTGGTGGAACTCCTCATTGCCGCCGCCATCCTGGTGACGGTGCTGGCGGTCGCCCTGCGCTACTTCGTGGCCACGGCCGAGGCGGGTAGGCTCACCCAGGCCAAGGGCGAGCTCCAGGACCGGGTGCGCATGGTCATGCAGGTGGTTTCGGGGGACCTGCAACTGGCCGGGGCCAAGTACTGGACCCAGGGGAGCACCAGCGTGGGCTTCACCTTGGTAAACGCCCTCCAAGGTACAGATGGCGGGGCCAAGGACACCCTCACTGTCCGCTACGTGACCAGTCTGCGGGCGCTGGCTTCCGCCTGCCGCCAAGTGGACTACACCTTCCAGGGGGATACCCTGCGCCGGAGCGACATCAGCATCACCCCCAGTAGCGGCACCGAGTGCCAACCGGGCAACCCTTCGCCCCAGCCCCTGGCCGAGGGCATCCTGGCCCTGGACATCCAGTACCTTTGCTCGGACGGCACCACCGGGAACACCCCCGACTGCGGCCCGGATGCCTACCCCCGCTCCGCCCAGCTCACCGTGGCGGGGTACTCCCTGACCCCGGTTAACGGCGGCGGGGGAACCCTAACCACGGTGACGGGCCAGACCCTCGCCTGTCCCACAGGCCGGCTCTGCTACGCCATGACCCAGGAGGTTCTCCTGCCGAACCTCAAGCCGCTCCAGTAAGGAGGAAGCCATGAGAAGCGCCAAAGGAATCGCCCTGGTGGCCACCCTGAGTCTCCTGGTCCTCATCGCCATCCTGGTCTTCGGCACCTTCTTCACCACCCAGCTGGAGCTCTGGATCACCCGCAACGACACCAGCTCGGTCCAGGCCTTCTACGCCGCCGAGGCGGGCGTGCAGAAGTACAAGGCCGCCCTCTTCCAGCAGTACGTGTGGCAGGAACGCAACGGGAGCGTGCCCCAGACGGGGGGGAGCACGGTCTGCTACTCCGTCTTCCTAGAGGGTATTGACTGGAACCGGAACGGCACCTTGGATAGTGACGAGCGCTTTGTGAACAATACCATGACCCTGGCCACGGACGAGCCCGTGGTGGACGCCCAAGGCCGCCCCGTGGGCCGGTACAGCGTGGAGCTGGTCCGCACCACCAGCCCAAGGATCTACACCCTCATCTCCCGCGGGGAGTCGGGCGGGGCCCGGGCCCGGGTCCAGGCCACGGTCCTCCTGGAGACGCCAAGCCCCCTGAACGTGGCCATCTTCGCCGGGAGCGGCCAGGCCAACAGGTGGCTGAACGGCGGGGCCACCATCCGGGGGGGCATCTACATCGTGGGAGACCCCAGATACCCCGACCAGGAGGTGATCTCCTCCAACGGCAACTTCAGCCTCCTGAACTGGTACGACCTGACCAACACCCGGGACTACGGGAGCCTGGGGAACTACGTGTCCGAGGCCAACCGGAGGGCGAATGACCTCTGCGCCTCCCTTAGGGTCCAGTACGGCAAGATCTCCGTGGGAGGAAGCACCCAGATCGGCGAGCCCGACAACAGGGTCAAGGGCGTCTTCGTGGGCCGGGGCCTGCAGGACATCACCTGGACCGGGAACGAGGTGGACGTCTGCACCCGTACCCGGGGGGTGTGCACCGAGGCCATCGGGGGCTTTGACCTCTCCGACCCTCCCGCCTTCCCCACCCTGGACGGGCCCGGGGGGTGCGGGGCGGGCAGGAGCTGGCGCACCTGCTTGCGGGAGGAGGCGGTCAATAGTTTACGCATCGTGGCTGGAGGCACGGAACCCACCATCCAATGGCCCTCCTCAGCAACACCTGCAAGCCCCCCGGACTCCTGTAAGAACGCCTTCAAAGCCGCCACCGTAACCTTTGGGAAGGATGAAGACAGAGGCGGCGGAGGGGGCGGCGGCCGAGGGGGCGGCGGCCGAGGGGGCGGCGGCGGAGGGAATGCAGGATCCGAACCCCCCACCGTGGACTGCTCCTATACCCTGAACGGAGCTAAAGGTGGGTTCAAGTATATTCCGGGTGATCCAGCCACTCTAGAGGTCTACGGTACAGTGGTTCTGGAAGGATTTGACCTAGAGATTTGGCAAAACGTCCTTTACACCGCAAACACAGGAGACGCCAAGAACGCTACCTTGGCGGTGCTTGCTAAAGATGGACAGGGCGGTAACCTTGACATTAACGGCAACCTGTTGCCGAACACCAACCAAGGCCTCTTCCCAGAGCACGTCCTGGGGCTTGTGGCCGAGAAAAACGTGTATCAGCGGGGCCAGTACGTCACGGCTCCCATCTACGCCGGGGGCACCTTCCGCATCGTGCGGCAGAACGTCCTGGTGGGCTCGGTGGTCTCCAACGAGTTCTGCACCACCAGCGCCGGCAACCAGACGAGCTGCGCCGCGGGCCAGAGCGCCGAGGTGGTCTTCGTGAACACCGGGGCCAACAAGCCCCGCCCCCTCCAGCTCCTGGACCGCACCGCCGGGCGCTACGCCTTCTTGGTCCTCTCCTATGAGCGCCGCTAGCTTTCACACAGTTTTCACACCCCCATGCCACCCTAAGGGTGGGCCCCGGGGAAACCCGCAACCCCTCTTGACAACCCCCGGGGGCCGGGCGGAAGATAGAGGGCAAAGGAGGTGAGAGCGGGGTTAAAAAACATAGGCGGTAGGTCGTTATCACGGCAACGTCTAACCAGGCTCCAGGCACTCATGGCCGCGCGATACATAAAGGCGCGGAAATCTCTAGGGAGGAAGAAAGATGCGCAACGCTAAAGGCTTCACGCTGATTGAGCTCCTGATCGTCATCGCCATCATCGGCATCCTGGCTGCGGTTTTGATCCCCAACCTGCTGAACGCCCGCCGCACGGCTACTCAGCGGGCGGCCGAGGCCCACGGGCAGAACGTCTACAAGGTGGTTGCCGCCTATCTGGCCGAAGACCCTCAGCGCGCAGCTACGGATATCACTGACACCAACTGCGCTGATGGATTCACCGCAGGCTCGTTCAGCGTTGGACAGGCTCCCGCTGGTGTGGGGTGCACTTTCAACGCTACCGGCCCTGACTCTTTCACCATCACGGTCACCGCCCCTGGAGGCTTTTCCAAGACCTTCCCCTAGCATAGCCTCCTAAACGCTGGGGGTAGGGCCATCCTACCCCCTCTTTCTCTAGGGGGAGCAATGACGGGCAAAGGCTTTTCCCTCCCGGAGGTCCTCGTTGTTATGGCCCTGGTCGGGGTGCTGGCCGTCCTCCTGTTGGCCAACTTCCTCTCCGCCAGGCAGCTGGCCGAGGAGCGGGTGGCCCTGGCCTACGCCCAAAACGTCCTCAAGGCCGCCTGGGCCCACCTCAGCGAGGACCAGAGGGCGGCCCCGGTGGAGGGGGACTGCGCGGACGGCTTCACGGCGGGAAGCTACAGCGTCCCGGACCCAGGGCCGGGGGTGGCCTCCTGCCAGGTCACCTGGACGGGGCAGTTCTTCCGGGTGGAGGTGCGAAGCCGCTCCGGCCGGAGCTTCACCCTGCCCTAGCCCGGCCTATAATCGGGCTGGATGCGCGCTTGGCCCTTTCCCACCAGGATCAGCCTGGCCTTCAGCCTCACCCTGGTGGGGCTTTTTTACCTCTGGCGAGAGCCTTACCACCTCTTCCAGGAGCCCCCCCTCTTTTGGGCTGGGCTAGGGGCCGGGCTCCTGGTCTTTCTGGGTCTTTTCGGCTTTGGACCGTCGCTGACCGCCTGGGCTTGGTGGGGCTTTGGCATCCTCACCCTCCTTTGGAGTCTGGCCCCGGGCCACACCCTGGTGGCCGCTCTCTGGGAGGTCTGGCTCCTCCTGGCTCTGGCCGCGGGCCGCTGACGTACGGGCTTCCTCCTCCTGCTGGCCCTCCTTCTCCTGGATGGCCTTTACACCGCCCTCGCCCTATGGCAGACAGGGCTGGTGACCTACGTTTCGGGCTCCCACCACTACCTGCTGGGGGCCCTGGCCCTTGGAGCTCTGCCCCTCTTCCTGGCCCGGGTGGCCCGCCGGGATGCCTACCCCCTGGCCTCCTTCCTCCTCGCCACCCTGGCTCTCTACGCCGCCCTCATCTCCGGGGCGCGGGCAGTCTACCTCCCCCTTCTCCTCCTCCTGCCCCTCCTGGCCTTCCGCATGGCCCGGGAGGGCCTGGGCCTCCTAAGGGCGCTCCTCCTCTTACTGGCCCTGGGGACCGGCGTAGCCTTCCTGGAGGCCCTGGTGCCGGGGAACGCGGTCCTAAACGCGCTGGTCTTCAAGGTAGGCCTCGCCCAGGTCGAGGTCCAGCCCAAGCCCGTCCAAGAGGAGGAAGAAGCTCCCACCATCGGCAACGTGGAGGCCCGCCTCCTCATGTGGCGCCTGGCCCTTCGCATAGCCCTGGACCACCCCCTGGGCACCGGCAACGGCAGCTACAGCCAGGTCTTTGAGGCCTACATGGACTACCCTGGCCTGGAGGGGGTTTGGTCCCGAAGCCCTCATAACTACCTCCTAGAGACCCTGGCCACGGGAGGCTTCCCGAGGCTCGCCCTGCTTCTTCTTCTCCTCTGGCCCGCGGTGCGGGGCTTCTGGGGTCGGGACTGGCCCTGGGCCCTGGCCGTCTTCGGCTTGTGGGCCCCCATGCTTTTTGACGTCAGCGGCTTCTATCCAGGTTACTTAACCCTGGCCTTCCTGTCCCTGGGGACCCTCGGCTCCTCTCCTACCCCCCGATGGGCGGGGATAGGAGGAGGACTCCTGGCCCTAACCCTCCTCCTCTACTGGTTCTGGCCCTGCCAGGGAGCGGCCTGTGCCCACCGCCACCTCTACTTCCCTCCCCATGTCGCCCAGGCCCTGGCCAAGACCAGCCCAGAGGGGAGGTCCACCTTGCTTCGGGAAGCCCAGAAGAGGTATCCCCTCTCCCCCTGGCCTTTTGTCCTAGCCCTCCGCCATGAGAAAGACCCCATGGCCCGGCTCCAGCTGGCCCGGGAGCTTGCCCGGCACTTCCCCTATGCGCGGGAGAGCTTTTACCAGGCTTGGGCCGAGGCCGCCCGGGCCTTGGGCAATAAGGAGGAAACCCTACTCGCCCTGGAAACCGGGCTCCGCCACTTCCCCGGGTCGCCGGCCCTCAGACGGCTTCGGCAGGAACTTGGCCCTTGACCCCGCCCCCAGGGCCGCCCCCCATAGGGCCCACATGGCCCCTTCCCCCTCCGGTATGGCGAACCAGAAGAGGAAAAAGGCGTGGAGGGCTAAAAGCCCTGTGGCCCCCGGGTTCAGGTCCGGAAGCCCCCTCAAGGCCAGGAGGAGAAGGGACAGGTAGAGGGCCAGGCCCAAGAGCCCCCACTTCAGGGCCACCTCCAGAAAACCGTTGTGGGCGCGGAAGCTAAAGATGCGAAGGACCGTCAGATGCCCATCCGGCCCCCTCAGCACGAAGACCGGGTCGCCCCCTGGGGCGTTGGCCAAGTCCAGGAGACGGGCCTCGGGATAACCAAACTCCGATTGCAAAAAGGCTTCAAGCTCTTCCCGGCTCAGGTACTGGGGCCACCGGTGCTCAAACACCCCTCCGCCCCAGCCCAGGAGGGGCCGCCTGGCGATCCCCCCCAGGGCCGCCTTCCAGTAGTAGAGGCGGGTGAAGAAGGTCTGGGGATTCACCACCTGTCGCACCGTCCCACCCCCCTCGAGGGGCCCCTGGGCGCTGAGGCGCACCAAGCCCATCCCCACTCCCACCCCCAGGGCGAGGAGGAAGAGGGTGAGGAGGCCGTAGCGAGGAGCGCGGAGGAGGGCCAGGAGGGCTAAAAAGGCCAGGGCCAGGAGCGCCGCCCGGTTGAAGGCGAGGCCCACCCCTAAGGCCCCGAGGAAGAGGCCCCAAGGGTTCCGAAGGCCTAGGGCCACCCCAGCGGTGAGGACGAAGTACCCAGAAAGGTGCCCCTTCTGGGGAAAGGTGACCATGGGCAGGGCTCCCGGGGAAACCGGGTAGAAGAGACCCCTTCCCAGGAGGACCTCTAGGACGGCCAAAAGAGCGAGGAGGCTTCCTCCTAGAACTAACCCTCGGGCCACACGCCGGAGGGTCTCCGGGTCCTCCCGGGACCGCAGGTAGACGAGGAGGGCCACCCCCAGCATGAGGAGCCCCCAGTAGAGGCTATCCGCCCCGTCTGTGGTAGATCCTGTGAGGGCCACCTCCCGCTCAGGGGAGAGGAAGGCAGAAAGAACCATGACCAAGGCCAGGACCAGGAGAAGGCCCAAGGCTGGCTGTTCCTGGATGCGACGGGGAAGCCCGAGGAGGTGGCCCAGCCGAGCCTTGGGGTGGGCCAGCATCTCCAAGAGGGCCCCAAGGAGAAAAAACAGGAGGACGAAGCCCACCTTCAGCAAGACCACGTCGTGGCGGTGCGGCGCCGACGGAAGGACCGCAAACGGATACAAGAAGGCAAAGACCGGCCAGAGGTAGCGGAGTATCATAGAACCATGATATGAGAAGCCTTCGCAGAGATGCCCCAAGCATCGCATCCCGCCCCTCCCCCACACTCACAGCCATGGCTCTGCTCCTCACCGACCTCCTAGCCCTTCTCTTGGCCTGGGGGGGTGCCCTTTTCCTCAGGGCCCTCACCGGGGGCACCATAGACCCCCTCCTCTACCTCCGCCTCCTCCCCGCCCTCCTCCTCTTTCCCGCCCTCTACCTGGCCTTCGGCCTCTACCCCGCCTTGGGCCTTCACCCCGCCATGGAACTCCAGCGCCTCTCCAAGGCCACCACGCTGGGCTTTCTCCTCCTCGCATCCGGGGCCTTCCTCTCCAAAAGCGGTCCCCTGTACTCCCGCTTCTCCTTCCTCCTGGCCTTCCTCCTCGCCCTCCTCCTCCTGCCCCTCCTTCGGGCCCTCCTCCGCCACCTGGCGGCCAGAAGGCCCTGGTGGGGCGGGGGGGTGTACCTGGTAGGGGAAGGGAAGGAAGCCTTGGGGCACCTCCTCCTTTCGGCTCCGGTCCTGGGCTTCAAGCCCGTCGCGTCCCCAGAAGAGGCCCACGCCCTTCTGGTGGGGGGAAGGCTGGAAGGAGAAGAGGCCCTCCACCTCCTGAGGCGCTTCCCCAGAATTCTCCTGGTCCCCCCGCAGGAGCACGGCCTCCTCTGGGCCGAGGTGCGGGACCTGGGAGGCCTCTTCGCCTTGGAAGTGCGCCAGAACCTCCTTCTCCCGGCCAACCTCTTCCTGAAGCGGGCCATGGACCTCGCCTTCGGTGGCCCTCTTCTCCTGCTCTTCCTCCTCCTCCTACCCCCCGTGGCCTTAGCCATCTATCTCGAGGACCGGGGAGGCCCCTTCTACCGCCACCTCAGGGTAGGCCAGGGGGGGAGGCGCTTCCACGTTCTCAAGTTCCGCACCATGCGCCCCAACGCAGAGGAGGCGCTGGAAGCTTACCTGGCCGCCAACCTCGAGGCCCGGGAGCTCTGGCAGAAGGAACGCAAGCTCAGGGAGGACCCCCGGGTGACCCGAGTGGGGCGCTTCCTCAGGAGGTGGTCCATTGATGAACTCCCCCAGGTCCTGAACATCCTTAAAGGGGAGATGAGCCTGGTAGGGCCTAGGCCTGTGACCGAAGAGGAACTGGCCAAGTACGGAGAATCGCTGGAGCTCTACCTCCGGGTGCGCCCGGGGCTCACCGGGCTCTGGCAGGTTTCCGGCCGCAACCACCTCACCTACGAAAGGCGTGTGGCCCTTGACCGCTACTACGTGCAGAACTGGTCGCCCTGGCTGGACCTCTACATCCTGGGGAGGACGATCCTTGCGGTCTTGGGAAAAAGGGGGGCGTGGTGAGGAGGGCGGTCCTGAGGGAAGCGGGCGGGCTCTACCTCATGCAGGGCTTGGGAAACCTTCTGGGGGTCGCCACCATCGCCCTTCTGGCCCGCCGCTTGGGTCCCGAGGCTTACGGAACCCTGGCCTTCGCCCAGGGTCTTTTGAACTACATGGCCTACTTGGTGAACTACGGCCTGGACCTCTCGGCCTCCCGGGAAGCCTCCCGAAGGAAGGGCGCTGGGGAGCTGTCGGCCCTGGTGGCGGAGGTCCTTCTCACGCGGGGCCTCCTCCTGGCCCTGAGCCTGGCCCTCTTGCCCTTCGTTTCCTGGCCCCTCCCAAAGGAGGCCAGGGAAGCGCTTCTCCCCCTGTCCGGTCTCCTCTTGGGGCAGGCCCTGAGCCCGTACTGGCTCCTCCTGGGGACGGGGCGGCCCCTCCTGGGGCAGGGGGTGGAGCTGGCCCAGCGCCTCCTCACCCTTCTCCTCCTGTTCTTTCTGGTGGGAGGTCCGGAGGACCTGCGCCTGGCTGGGCTAGCCATCGGAGCTAGCGCCTTTCTAGCTTCCGGGGTCGGCCTCCTTGGAACTCTTCTCCACCTACGCCTAAGACCCCGTCTCCCCAAGATGCCACGGGCCTGGGGGGCCCTGCGTTGGGGAGGGTGGCTCTTTCTCTCCCAGGCGGGGGGCGTTCTGCTCACGGGAGGGAACCCCTTTTTCCTGGGGCTCTTCGCCCCCCCGGCCGAGGTGGGGCGCTACGCGGCGGCGGAGAAGATCGCCCTCACCGCCCTCGCCCTGGTCCACCCCCTCTTCCGGGCCCTCTACCCCAGGTTCACGGGGTCCCCTCCGGGGAGCGAGGGACTCCGGGCCCTTGGGCGGAAGAGCCTGATTCTCTTCGGGGGACTGGGGGCGACCCTCGGACTCCTCCTGGCCCTGTCCTCTGGAGCCCTCCTGGAGTTGGTCTACGGGGAGACCTACAGGGAAGCCGCTTCCGTCCTGGCCATCATGGCCCTCGGACTCCCCCCTCATTTCCTGGCCACCCTGTGGGGGGGGCTCGGGCTCCTGAGCTTGGGGCGGGACCGCATCTACACCCTGAACCTCTTCCTGGCGGGGACGCTGCAGGTCCTCCTCATCCTTCTCCTGTCCCCCGCTCACGGGGCCCTGGGGGCGGCGTGGGCGGCGCTGGCAGGCGCCTGGAGCCTGGCCGCGCTCCAGGGGGTGGCCCTGGCCCGGGCGGGGATGCACCCCGTGTTTTGGCGGAGGTGAGCCGTGACAGACCCTTTAGGCCTGACCTATATAGCGGGAATCCTGTGGGGGTATGTCCTTTTCTACCTCTGGGAGCGGGTTCCCAGGAGGAGGGGTTTTCTCCTCCTTCTCTTTTCTCCCCTGGTCCTCGTCGTGGTCCTGCGCTACAGCGGCACGGACACCTACGGCGTCTACGAGGTGGCCCTATGGCACACCTTTCGCACGGGCCTCCCCACAGGGTTCGAAGCGGGCTTTGATGCCCTGGCCCGCTCGCTCCTGGGGCTCACGGGCTCCCCCGTTTGGGCGGTCAGGGGCGTGGGGGTCCTTTTCGGCTTCCTCCTCGCCCTTTTCCTTGCGCGAAGCGATCCCCTGGAGAGGCGGTTCTTTTTCCTCCTCTACGTTCCCGCGTGCTTCTTCCCCTACGGCATGAACGCCCTGCGGGCGGGCCTCGCTCTGGCCCTTCTCCTCCTCGCCTGGCAGGAGATGAGGCGGGGGAGGGCAGTTCCGGCCTTGGGGCTTGCGGCCCTGGCTCCCCTCTTCCACACCTCCGCCTTGGTAGCCGTGGGCCTCCTGGCCGTGGGGGAACTCTGGCGTTGGGGGAAGAGGGGGCTTTTGGCCCTGGGGCTCCTGGCCCTTCTGGGTCTCTCGCTTTTGGCCCTGGAGGGAGATCGCCTGGTGGAAAAGGTCCACCTTTACCTGGGACCAGGCGGGGAGGAGGGTGGTCCTTCCGTTCTCACTCCCGAAGCCCCCGGGGCCTCCCGGACCCTCATGGTGGCGCTTGTCCTCGGGGGGCTTCTCCTGACCCCCATTCCCCTTCCGAAGAGGCTCTTGGCCGTGGCCCTCCTGGGGGGAGCTACGGTCCTCTTTCAGGGGGCGGCCTACATGGCGGGGTTCGCCGGGGTCCGCCTTCTGGAACTCGCCGCCTTCGCCGCTCCCCTCGTGGCCCTGCGCCTCGCCGAAGGGCTGAGCGAAAGGGAACTCCGTTGGCTCACCCTGGCTCTGGTCCTGGCGGGAGGCTTGGGCGGGGCCTTCAACCAGAAAAACTTCTGGGAGGACTGGGGGGGGAGGCAGACGGGGACCCTAACCCCCTTTATTCCCTACCGTACGGTATGGAACCACGACCCCTGCCCTCCTTCCTCCTACTACCCCCTTCGGGAGGGAGGGCTGTGCCCGGGTACCGCTCTCATGAGCCCGTACCCCCAATAGGACGGTACGGTGAATGGTGTAGGCTGTCGCCATGCGGGCGGTGGTGGTCAGCTACGGGCGGAGGATAGGAGGGGTCCAGAGCCACGTGGAGCTCCTCCTCAGGAAGCTGTCCCAGAAAGGGGTCCTGGAGAGGGGGGTGTTCCTTCCCGACCTGAGCTTCCTCCAGAAGGGCCTCCTGGTGGCCAGGGCGGGGTTCCACCTTCCCCGGGCCAGGAAGCTCGCCATTGAGGCCAAGATGGCCATGGCCCAGGACCTTTTGAGGAAGCTGGAGGGGCATTTCCTGGTCCACGCCCACGACCCCTTCACCGCCCGGGCCTCGGTGGCGGAGGGGCGGTTCCCCGTGGTGGCCACCGCCCACGCTCCCGCCCACAGGGAGTTCCTCCAGGACTATGGGGATAGGGGCCTGGCGGGCTGGGTGCGGGAGCTGGAAGCCCGGGCCTATGGGAGAGCGAAGAGGGTCATAGCCGTGAGCGAAGAACTCGTCCGCTATCTTGTGGAGGAAATGGGGATTCCCCGGGAGAAGGTGCGCCACATCCCCAACGCCGTGGAGCGGGAGGAGCTTCTAGAAGCCATGGCCCCTTTCCGGGAAGCCCCCCTGGTGCGGGCCCTCCGGCGGGAGCGGGAGGAGGGCGGCCGCCCCGTCCTCTTCCCCAGGAGGCTCGTGGCCAAAACCGGGGTCCACCTGGCCCTGGAAGCCCTCCCCCTTCTGCCCAAGACCTACACCTTCTGGGTGGCGGGGGACGGCCCCTTCCGCCCGGAGGTGGAGAGGAGGGCCCGAAGGCTTGGGGTGGAAGGGCGCCTCAGGCTCCTCGGGAGCCAGCCCCGAGGGATGGTCCTGGCCCTCATGGAGGCGGCCTGGGCCGTGGGGGTTCCTTCCGTCCCCGAGGGGGGCGTGGTGGAGGCCACCTCCATGGCCGCCCAGGAGGCCATGGCCCTGGGCACTCCCGTGGTGGCCTCGGACCTTGGAGGGCTTCGGGAACTCATCCGCCACGGGGAAAACGGCCTCCTCCACCCTCCGGGGGACCCAGAGGAGTTGGCCCGGGCCCTCCTCGCCCTCGAGGAGGAGGGGCTGAGGGAAAGGCTCAGGGAAGAGGGGATGAGGCTGATGGAGGGCCGGGCCGAGGCCTGGGTCCAGGGGGTCTTGGAGGTCTACGAGGAAGCGTGGAGGGACTAGTGGAGCGGAAGATCGCCCTCCTCATCCCGGTCTACAACGACCCCGAGGGCTTGCGGAGGAGCCTGGAGAGCCTGCCCCTCGAGGTCCCTCTGGACGTGGTGGTGGTGGACGATGGGAGCGACCCTCCGCTTCCCCCCCCAGAAGTCCCCCCGCCGCACCGGGCCTTCCTCCTGCGTTTGGAGAGGAACCGGGGGATCGTGGGAGCCCTCAACGAGGGCCTCCGGTTCGTCCTGGAGAGGGGCTACCCCTACGTGGCCCGCCTGGATGCCGGGGACCTGGCCCTGCCGGGGAGGTTCTCCGCCCAGCTTCGCTTCCTGGAGGAGCGCCCCGGGTGCGCCCTGGTGGGAGGGCAGGTGCGGTTCGTGGACGCGGAGGGGCGGGAAACCCACAAGGAGGCCTTCCCCACAGAGGACGGGGCCATCCGCAGGGCCATGCGGGGGCGGAACGTCTTCATCCACCCGGCGGTCATGATCCGCACCCAGGCCCTGAGGGAAGTGGGCCTCTACAGGGAGGGGTACCCCGCCGGGGAGGACTACGAGCTCTTCTTTCGCCTCATGGAGCGCTACCAGGTGGCCAACCTGGGGGAGGAGGTCCTGGTGTACCAGGTAAACCCGAAGGGGATAAGCCTCCGCAGGCGGAGGGCCCAGCTCCTCTCCCGGCTAAAGGTCCAGCTGGAGAACTTTGACCCCAGGCTGAAGGAGAGCTGGCTGGGGGTGGCCAAGACCCTGGCCCTCCTCCTCCTTCCCTGGGGCCTAGTGCAGGGGATCAAGCGGCGGCTTCCCGGGCGCTCAGGCTGGCTTTAGGCCCTTCGGGCCGCCAGGTTCACCACCAGGTCCTCGGGCCAGGGCTCTAGGGCTTCCAGCGCTCTCTGGACCCCTTCCTTCCCCATCCAGCCCTTGCGGAAGGGACTGGGGAGGGGCGCAGGCTCCCCTTCGGCACCCGTGGGGTCTAGGAGGGTGAAGGCGCTATAGCCCATCTCGGAGAGGAGTTCCACGAGCCCCGAAGGGGCGTAACCGAAGGCCCTCTGGGTGCGGGCGTTGAGTTCGCACACCACCTGCTCCACCCGGGAAGCCCAAGGGCCCAGAGATTCCAGGGCATCCTTTTCCGCCCCTTCCACGTCCAGTTTGAGGAGGCGCACCCGCCTTTCGCCCACCCCCGCCTCCGCCAGCAGGGTGGAGAGGGGGCGAACGGCGACCCTTCCCTGAGGAAGCCCTTCCGGAACCCGCCCCAGGCTCTTCCCACCCGAGTTGGAAGGGGGAGCGTAAAGGTCGGCCTCGCCCTCCTCCCTCCCCACGGCCACGGGAAAGAGGCGCACCTGGCTTCCCCTGAGGTTTCCCCGAAGAAAGGACAGGTTCTGGGGGTCGGGCTCCACGGCCACCACCAGGCCCTCGGGGCCCACGAGTTCGGAAAAGAGGCGGGCGTAGTAGCCCACGTGGGCCCCCACGTCCACGGCCACATCCCCCCTCTTTAGGACCTGGCGCACGTGGGCCACGGTTTCCGGTTCAAAGCGTCCGAGGAGCAGGGCGAGGCGGAAGGCGGGGTAGTCCGTGGGGGGGGTGCGAAAGCCTATGGCTCCTTCCAAGACCCGGAGGACTCCCCCTTCCAGGGCGTAAAGGGCCCGCTTGGCCCAGGGAACCCCCTTCAGGGCCCGGTGAACCTTCTTGACGAGGCCGAGGGGGCCTTTCCAGGAGGACATGCCCGTATTGTACAGTTTGACCAATGAAGGTTTTGCTTCTCCTCGAGGCCTCTGGGGGCGGGGCTGGGCGCCACGTCCTGGACCTGGCCTTGGGGCTTAAGGCGAGGGGGGTGGAGGTCCACCTGGCCTACGGCACGAGAAGGCTCTCCTCCCCCTTCGCCCAGGGGCTTCCCGCCCTGCGGGAGGCGGGGGTGGAGCTTCTTCCCCTCCCTTCCCTCAGGCGCTCCCCCCACCCCTCGGACCTGGGGGTCCTGAGGGAGCTCCTCGCCTACGCAAGGAAGGAGGGGCCCTTCAGCCTGGTGCACGGGCACAGCTCCAAGGGGGGAGCCCTGGCCCGGCTCCTGGCCCCCCTGCTAGGGACCCCCGCCCTCTACACTCCCCACGGGGTGGTGACCCTGTCCCCCTTCCTCTCCCCCTTGGAGCGCCTAGTATACGGGGGTACGGAAAGGCTTCTCTCCCGGCTCACCTCCTTGGCCATCGCCGTGGCTCCCTGGGAGGAGAGGGCCCTCCTCGCCTTGGGCTACCCCGGGGAGAGGGTCCGACTCATCCCTAACGGCATCTCGCCGACCCCCCCGAGCCCCGGGAAGAGGGAAAGGATGCGGGAGAGCTTTGGGCTTTCCCCGGAGGAAAAGGCCTTGGGTTTTGTGGGAAGGCTGGACCAGGAGAAGGACCCCCTCTTGGCCCTCGAGTCTTTCTCCCACTTCGCCAAGGAGGAACCTAAGAGCAGACTCGTGGTGGTGGGGGACGGGCCCTTGCGGGAGGCCTTCCTTTCCCGGGTCCAGGTCCTAGGGCTTGGAGAGAGGGTCCTCTTCCTGGGAGCGAGGGAAGGACGGGAGGTCCTCCCTGCCCTAGATGCCCTCCTCCTCACGAGCGCCTACGAGGGGATGCCCTATGTGGCCCTCGAGGCCCTGGCCCTGGGGGTGCCCCTGGTGAGCGCCCCCACTCCCGGCCTGGGGGAGTGGCTCAGGGAGGAGGGACTGGCCCTGGTTCCCCAGAGAAGGGACCCTAAGCCCCTGGGGGAAGCCCTCCTCCAGCTCTTTTCCCAGGAAGGATTAGCAGAAGACCTGCGGAAGAGAGGAGCGAGGAAGGTGGAAGGCCTATCTGTGGAGAGGATGGTGGAAGAAACTCTGCGGGTCTATCTCGCCCTGATCCGCTAAGTCCGATCCTCATCATCTGTATGGAACCAAACCTAGGAGACTAGGAGACCCACCAGCCGCCAGGGTCAGTTGGCCGAAATATGCAAGCCTAGGGGACCGAATCTCCCTGCATCCTAGCCAGGAACTCCAGGGGGGCAAGTCCCCCCAGGGCCTGGTGGGATCTCCTGCCGCTGGAGTAGTCCAAGTAAGCTTTCGGCTGTCGGGAAGGTATGAAGGTGAGGGCCGGATGTAGAACCCCCAAGAAAAGCCTCTTTGTCCCCTTCGGTAAACCTCATCTGGGGAACCTCCTTCCAGAATCGGCCCCCTCTCTTTATCCCATCCTAGAACCTCACATGTGTCCGTCCGGGTTCAGGCGGTGCAGTCCCCCTTAGCCCGGCAGAAGAAGTACCAAACCCTAGAGGAGGAAGCCACTTCTCGGCCCACAGGAAGGGAAGTGGGCTCGCTGACACTCAGGGTCTCCTAGCGCCAAAATGCGATCGGCGATGGGCTTACGGGCCTCTATCCCCTCCCAAGCCCTGGCAGAGGTCTGCCGTCGGTACGGGTGCTTGCAGAGGTGCCCTAGAAACCGCATAGGGCAAGGACCCGGGGGCGTTTTCGGGGGCTTCGGGCGCCCATCCCCCCTCGGCCTGGGCTACACTCTAGGCATGGGCGCGGCTAAGGCGGTGCGGCCCCTCAGCCTGGAGGAGTACCTGGCCCTAGAGCGGGAAGCCCCGGTGAAGCACGAGCTGTTGGAAGGTTTCCCCCACGCCATGGCCGGGGCCAGCGACCGACACAACCGGGTGGTGGTGAACCTGGTCCTGGCCCTGGGCCCCCTGGCCCGGGAAAAGGGCCGGGTGGAGGTGCGAAGCCGCTCCGGCCAGAGCTTCACCCTGGCCTAGCCGGGGGCGGAGGGGCCCGCCTGGGGAGTCCCGGGCGGGCCTCACTTGTGGCGGCCTCGGGGATCGTCTAGGGGCCACCCTGGGTAGACTGGGCGAAAGCGGGCCTTAGGCTGTAAGCGTGGAGAGGGTCTTCCTGGTCTACGTGAACGAGTCCGGGGAAACAGGACTGGACCTGGCAAACCCCCAGCAGCCCCTCTATTTGCTCCTGGCCGCCCTGGTTCCAGCGGGCCCCGACTATGAAGCTTTGTCTAGACAGCTGGAAGCCCTGTCGCAGGACCTCCAAAAAAGGCTCCAGCTGGGCCACCCCGCCCCGCTTCATGCCGTGGAACTCTACCAGCGCACGGGGTTTTTCCGGAAGGCACCTCTTCCCCTTTCCCCGGAAGAGGCCTTCGTCTACTTCCAGCGGGTCCTGCAAACCGTGGCCCAGGTGGTGCCGGGGTGGGTGGGCGTCTACGCGAACAAGAGGGAGATGGCCGATATCCTGGGGGACAGGAAAGGGCGCAATCTAGCCGAAGGGCTCCGCCGGGACCTGATACAGGCTCTTCTAGAGAGGCTTCGGGAGGAGCTGGACCGTTTGTCCGGATACGGCTTCCTCCTCGCCGAGGCTCGCTACCCGGCCCAGGACCACGGCCTGTGGCGGCAAGCCTTGGCCCATTTGCGGGCAACGCACCCCACACCTCGCCTCCAAGGGGTCCCGGCGCTGGTGGAGAAAGAGCACCTTCCCCTGGCAGCGGCAGATTTCCCCGCCTACGTCCTGGCCGACTACCTCAAGCGCTCCCTGGGGGTTGGAAGACGCCGCCCCCACATGGAGGAGTGGTTTGAGCGCTTCTTCGGAGGCAAGGTGGCGCTCTACCCCGTGGGAGAGGAGGTCTTGAAGAGGATCAAGACGTACTAAGCCCGGGCAAAGCCCGGGCCCAGTCCCTAGCTACAGGGTAGGCCCTTTTGCGCCCGAAGTCAACGGGATGTAGCCAGGGCGGGGGCCCTGCGCGGCCAAGGCGGTGCGGCCCCTCGGCCTAAAGGAGTGCCTGGCCCTAGAGCAAGGGGCCACTTCCCGGCCCGTCGGAAGGGGGACGGACTCGCGGACGCTTTGGGCTTCCTAGCACTAAAATGAACCTGGCGATGAGCTTAGGGGTGTCCATCCCTTCCCAAGCCCTGGCAGAGGTCTGCCGTCGGTACGGGGTCCGGCGCCTCCTCGTCTTCGGCTCCTTCGCCCGAGGAGAGGCCGACGAGGAAAGCGACCTGGACCTCCTGGTGGAGTTCTTCCCCGGGCGCACCCCAGGCCTGGGCTTCGTGCGGCTTCAGGAGGAGCTGACCCGCCTCTTCGGGCGCAGGGTGGACCTCCACACCCTGGGAAGCCTGAGCCCTTACCTCCGGGAAGAAGTCCTGAAGGAGGCCCGCCCTATCCATGAGGCGGCGTAATCTTTCCGACCGTGTCCGGCTCCTCCACATGCGGGACGCTTGCAGGCGCGCTTTGGAAATCACGCAGAACAAAGACCTCAGAAGCTTGGCCCCAGAAGAAGAAACGTCCCTCGCCCTCGTCCGCCTCCTGGAAATCCTTGGAGAAGCGGCTAGGGGCATTTCCGAGGAATTCAAGCGCCTCCACCCTGAAATTCCCTGGCGGGAGATCGTGGCCACCCGCAATCTCCTTATCCACGAGTACTTTGGCGTGGACATGGAGGTGGTGGCGGCCATCCTGGAACAAGACCTCCCCCCACTTCTGGAGCAGCTAGAATCCCTCTTGGCAACTCTGGACCGCCCCGAGCACTAGAGGTATGTTCTGGAACAGACCCCGATTTTGCCGAAACGGGCCTCAAGCGCAGTAGCGTAGTGCGCCTTAGCCGCCTCGCCGTGGTGGACAAGGGCCTCCTACTGGGAAGCCTGGGGAAGGTAAACCCTGAACGCTTTGACCGCCTTCGGGTGCGGCTATGTCAGTGGGTGCGCGGGACCGCCTAAACCTCTACCCCCTCGTAAATGGCCTCCAGGTTTAGCCCCACGCCGAGGCAGGGCACCTCCACCACCCCCTCCCCCTCCCAAAGGCGGTAGAGCCAGACTTCCCCCTGGCGGAAGTAGCCCTCCACCCGCCTTTCCCGGGAGTCCACCAGGAGGTAGCCCTGGAGGCTTGGGAGCTCCCGGTAGCGCCAGAGCTTCTCCCTTCGGTCTATGGTCTCGGTGGCCTCGGAAACCACCTCCACCACCAGGCAGGGTGCCTCCTCGTAGTGGGTGTGCGGAGGCTTCCCCCCGCAGACCACCATGAGGTCAGGGTAGTAAAAGGTCCTTACGGAAACCCGAAGCTTGACGGTTTCCGTGTAAATCCGGCACCCCTTGGCCAGGGCCTCGGGCCTGAGGAGGGCGTAGAGGTTGCCCACGATGCGGTTGTGAGCAAGACTCGCCCCCGCCATGGCGTAGGGCACGCCCTCGAGGAGCTCGTGGCGCACGGGGGAGCGCTCTTCCAGGGCCAGGTAGGCCTCGGCGTCCAGAAGCTCTAACGTCTTCGCCGCCTCGCCCATGGTTCCAGTCTACTCTGCTATCCTGGGCTTAGATGACCACGGAGGAACGCCTTTACAAGCTGGAAGGCATCGTGGAAGGGGTCATGGCGGTCCTGCCCGAGAGGGTCTCCGCCCTGGAGCACCGCATGGACCTCCTGCGCCAGGAGGTGAAGGCGGAAATCGCGGGGCTCCGCCAGGAAGTCAAAGCGGAGGTCGCGGGACTCCGCCAGGAGATGAAGGCGGAAATCGCCGGGCTCCGCCAGGGGGTGAAGGAGGAGATCGCCGGGCTTCGCCAGGAAATGGCCGGTCTACGCCAGGAGGTGAAGGCCGAAATCGGGGGCCTCCGCCAAGAGATGGAGGAGAAGTTCAACGGCCTCCGCCAAGAGGTCAGGGCCGAAATCGGGGGCCTTCGCCAGGAGATGGAGGAAAGGTTCAGCGCCCTCCACCGAGAGATGGAAGAAAAACACGATGGCCTCCGGCAGGAGGTAAAGGCGGAGATCGCCGGCCTCCGCCAGGCGGTGAATGCGGAAATCGCCGGACTCCGCCAGGAAATGGCCGGTCTCCGCCAGGAGGTGAAGGCCGAGATCGGCAACGCCTTCAACAAGGCCATGCTCTACTTCACCGCCCTGGCAGCGGTGCTGGCCCTCATCACCTTCCTGCGCTAGGCGCTGAGCTCCTGCCGCTCCTGCAAGACCTCCACGTGAAGGGGGGCAAAGGGGGCCTCCTGGTGGAGGCGAAGGAGGCCCAGGCGGTGGGCCTCCAAAAGAGCGGCGAAGGCCACCGCCCGCTCCCCCCAGCTCCCCAGGGGCAGGGCCTGGAAGACCGCCCTCCCCCGAAGAAGCCCCCGAAGCCGCTCCCAGGCCTCCTTCAGCCCAAAGGTCTCCCGGGGAAGGGCCAGAACCGCCCGGCGGAAGGGCCTGGCCGCCTGCCAGAGGGTCTTGGGGGAAAGCCGGAGGGCGGGCCTGGGGAGGGGGGGCGGGGCCACGGGAAGGAGCCTGGCCCGAGCCTTAAGCCGCGCTTCCAGAAAGGCCACGGTCTCGGAGAGGTCCAGAAGGGCCTGGACCAGGGGGGCTTCCTTGCCCTCCTCGGCCTCCATGGCCCTTTCCGGGGAGAGCTTGAGGACGAGAAGCTCCGCCAGGATGGGCAGGACCTCGCTCCTCTCTTTAAGGGACGGGGGGAGCTGGGCCAGGGCGTCCTCAATGACCTTCAGCACGGGAACCGCCCTGGGGGATATCCGGCCCCGCCTCAGGGCCTCCCTCAGGGCCTCGGGGGTGCCGGAGAAGCCGGGGAAGGCGATCTGGATCACCGGAGCACCGGGCGCTTCCTGGGCAGGAGGAGGCCCACCTTCTCCCGCACCTCCTCCATGGTGGCCTGGGCGACGCTTCGGGCCCGGCGGGCGCCCTCCAAGAGGGCGTCCATCACGTAGTCCGGGTCCCGCTTCAGGGCCTCGGCCCGCTCCCGAATGGGCCTCAAGGCGCGCATCAGGTGTTCAAAAAGGATGCGCTTCACGGTCAGGGTCCCGACCCCCGCCCGGCGGTACTCCTCCTTCAGGGCCGCCACCACCTCCTCGGGGGCGAAGTAGGAGAGGTAGGTGAAGACGATGGTCCTCTCGGGGTCCCCGGGGTCTTGGAGGCGGATCCTCTGGGGGTCGTCGGGGAGGTGGCGGATCTTCTCCCAGATGCTCTCCTCGGGCTCCAGAAGGCCGATGGTGTTGCCCAGGGACTTGCTCATCTTGGCCTTGCCGTCAATGCCCGGGACCCTGGGGGCCTTGGGGTTGAGCAGGGCCTGGGGCTCGGGGAAGGTCTCCCCGAAAAGCCCGTTGAAGCGGCGGGCGATCTCCCGGGTGAGCTCTATGTGCTGGACCTGGTCCTCCCCCACGGGCACGGTGTCCGCCTTGTAGATGAGGATGTCCGCCGCCTGCAAGACGGGGTACATGAGGAGGCCGCTCCAGACGGTCTCCTGTTTGGCCGCCTTGTCCTTGAACTGGGTCATGCGGGTGAGGTCCCCAAGGGGAGTGAGGGTGGTGAAGACCCAGGCCAGCTCCGTGTGCTCGGGCACGTGGGACTGGACGAAGAGGGTCACCTTCTCGGGGTCCAGCCCCGCCGCCATGTTGACCAGGGCCGCCTCAAAGGTGCGCTGGGCCAGGGTGGCGGGGTCGTAGGCCAAGGGGTTGGTGAGGGCGTGGTAGTCCACGATGCAGAAGAACGCGTCCCGGCCCAGCTTCTCCCCGATCTCCACCCACTGCTTGATGGCCCCCAGGTAGTTGCCGATGTGGATCTCCCCCGAGGGCTGGATGCCGGAGAGGACGCGCTTCATTACCCCTAGGGTACGGGCAAGGCCCAAAGCCGTCAACCAAAAGGGAAGCCCCGCCTGAGCGGGGCCTTCTGGTGCCGGGGGCGGGACTTGAACCCGCACGTCCGCGAGGACACACGACCCTGAATCGTGCGCGTCTACCAATTCCGCCACCCCGGCAGACGCAAGGGTCATTGTAGGCAAGAAGACCCCTTCCGTCAAGCTTGACCTTTGGGCCCCGGGCCCTTTAGGCTATAGGGCAATGCGGCGGGTCCTTCTATCCCTAGACCGGGCAGGCCCGGTTTAGGGAAAGGCTTTGCGCCGCACCCCCCCGGGCCCAGGAACCCGGGGGTTTTTTCTAGGGAGGGAGCATGGGAAAAACGCTTTACGACAAGGTTTGGGAGGCCCACGAGGTGCGAAAGCTCAGGAATGGGCAGAGCCAGCTTTTCATAGACCTCCACCTCCTCCACGAGGTCACGAGCCCCCAGGCCTTTGGGATGCTGAAGGACCTGGGCCTCAAGGTGCGCTATCCCCACCGCACCTTCGCCACCGTGGACCACATCGTCCCCACCCACGACCGCACCGAGCCCTTCCAGGACCCTCTGGCCCAGAACATGCTGGAGGCCCTGAGGCGCAACACCAAGGAGCACGGCATCACCTTCTTTGACCTGGGCAGCGGCAACCAGGGCATCGTCCACGTCATCGGCCCCCAGCTGGGCCTCACCCAGCCCGGGATGACCATCGCCTGCGGCGACTCCCACACCTCCACCCACGGGGCCTTCGGGGCCGTGGCCTTCGGCATCGGCACCAGCCAGGTGCGGGACGTCCTCGCCACCCAGAGCCTGGCCGCCAAGAAGCTCAAGGTGCGGCGCATCAACGTGGACGGAAAGCTGGGCCCCGGGGTCTACGCCAAGGACGTGATCCTCCACATCATCCGCACCCTGGGGGTCAAGGGGGGCCTGGGCTACGCCTATGAGTACGGCGGGAGCACCGTGGAGGCCATGGACATGGAAAGCCGCATGACCCTTTGCAACATGTCCATTGAGGGCGGGGCCCGCATCGGCTACGTGAACCCCGACGAGACCACCTTCGCCTACCTCGAAGGCCGCCCCTATAGCCCCAAGGGGCCTGAGTGGGAGGAGGCCAAGAAGCGCTGGCTTTCCTTCCGCTCCGACCCCGATGCCACCTACGACGACGTGGTCAGCTTCCGGGCCGAGGAGATCGCCCCCACGGTCACCTGGGGCATCAACCCGGGCCAGGCCATCCCCGTGGACGGGCGGATTCCCCTTCTGGAGGAGCTCCCCGAGGAAGAAAGGGCCGTGGCCGAGGAGGCCCTGGCCTACATGGGCTTCAGGCCCGGCCAGCCCATCAAGGGGGTCCCCATCCAGGTGGCCTTCATCGGGAGCTGCACCAACGCCAGGCTCTCCGACCTCCGGGAGGTGGCCCGCTACCTCAAGGGGCACAAGGTGAAGAAGGGCGTGCGGGCCCTGGTGGTGCCGGGCTCGGAGTGGGTGGCCAAAAAGGCGGAGGAGGAGGGCATCGCCGAGGTCTTCCGCGAGGCGGGGTTTGAGTGGCGGATGCCCGGCTGCTCCATGTGCCTGGCCATGAACCCGGACCGCCTGGAAGGGGACGAGCTGGCGGCCAGTAGCTCCAACCGCAACTACAAGGGGAGGATGGGAAGCCCAAGGGGCCGCACCGTCCTCATGAGCCCGGTCATGGTGGCCGCCGCCGCCGTGACCGGAGAGATCGCCGACGCCCGGGAAGTGTTCGGCATCGGGAGGTGAGCCATGCTGGAGAAGTTCACCGTCATCAAGGGTCGCGCCGTGCCCATCAGGGGCGAGGACATAGACACCGACCGCATCATCCCCGCCCGCTTCATGAAGAGCATCACCTTTGAGGGGCTGGGCCAGTACCTCTTTTACGACGAACGCTTTGACGAGGCGGGCAACCCCAAGCCCCACCCCCTGAACGACCCCCGCTACGGGGGGGCCACCATCCTCCTGGTGGAGTCGGGCTTCGGCTCCGGTTCCAGCCGGGAGCACGCCCCCCAGGCCATCAAGCGGGCGGGCTTCAAGGCCATCATCGGCGAGAGCTTCGCCGAGATCTTCTTCGGCAACGCCATCGCCATCGGCCTTCCCGCCGTGACCATGGCCCCCGAGGACCTGGCGGCCCTCTTCCAGGCCGTGGAGGCCAACCCCGAGCTGGAGGTGGAGATAGACCTGGTCAGCAAGGAGGTCCGCTTCGGGGGCCGCACCGCCCCCCTCTTCATCCGGGAGGAGGCCCGGGAGGCTTTGGTGGAGGGGCTCTGGGACCCCATCGGCGAGCTTCTGCAGGCCGGGGAGCTTTTGGACGAGTTTGACCGCAAGCTCCCCTACCCCAAGGAGGCCCCATGAGGGTGGCGGTCCTGCCCGGGGACGGCATCGGCCCCGAGGTCACGGAGGCGGCCCTCAGGGTCCTTAAGGCCCTGGACGAGCGGGAGGGCCTTGGCCTCACCTACGAGACCTTCCCCTTCGGGGGCGCCGCCATAGACGGGTACGGGGAGCCCTTCCCGGAGGTGACCCGAAAGGGGGTGGAGGCGGCGGAGGCGGTGCTTTTGGGAAGCGTGGGGGGACCCAAGTGGGACGCCCTTCCCCGCAAGATCCGGCCCGAGACGGGGCTCCTCGCCCTCAGGAAGAGCCAGGACCTCTTCGCCAACCTGCGCCCGGCCAAGGTCTTCCCCGGGCTGGAGAGGCTTTCCCCCCTCAAGGAGGAGATCGCCCGGGGGGTAGACGTGCTGATCGTGCGGGAGCTCACCGGGGGGATCTACTTCGGGGAGCCCAGGGGGATGTCGGAGGCCGAGGCCTGGAACACCGAGCGCTACTCCAAACCCGAGGTGGAGCGGGTGGCCAAGGTGGCCTTTGAGGCGGCCAGGAAGCGCAGAAGGCACCTGACCAGCGTGGACAAGGCCAACGTGCTGGAGGTGGGGGAGTTCTGGCGGAAGACCGTGGAGGAGGTCCACAAGGGCTACCCCGACGTGGCCCTCGAGCACCAGTACGTGGACGCCATGGCCATGCACCTGGTGAAGAACCCCGCCCGCTTTGACGTGGTGGTCACCGGCAACATCTTCGGCGACATCCTCTCGGACCTGGCCAGCGTCCTCCCGGGCTCCTTGGGCCTCCTCCCCTCGGCCTCCTTGGGGCGGGGCACCCCGGTCTTTGAGCCCGTGCACGGCTCGGCCCCCGACATCGCCGGCAAGGGCATCGCCAACCCCACGGCCGCCATCCTCTCCGCCGCCATGATGCTGGAGCACGCCTTCGGCCTGGTGGAGCTGGCGAGGCGGGTGGAGGCCGCCGTGGCCAAGGCCCTCCGGGAAACCCCCCCGCCCGACCTGGGGGGGAGCGCCGGAACCCAGGCCTTCACGGAAGAGGTCCTCCGCCACCTGGGCTAAGATGGGGGTATGATCCGGCACCGCTTCAGCGCCGAGGACTTCCACCGCATGGCCGAGGCGGGGATCCTCTCCGAGGACGACCGGGTGGAGCTCATCCGGGGGGAGGTGGTGGAGCTGAGCCCCATTGGGAAGCGGCATGCGTACGTCCTGAACACCCTCGTGGACCTCTTGAGCGCCCTACGGGATCAAAGTGTGCTCTCGGTGCAAAACCCCCTCGTGCTTTTCCCGGACACCGAGGTCTATCCCGACCTCGCCCTCCTCCAGCCCCCGAGGACCCGGTACCGCAACCGCCTGCCCGAGGCCAAGGACGCCCTCCTGGTGGTGGAGGTGGCCGAGACCAGCCTGGACCACGACCTCAAGGTGAAGCTCCCCCTCTACGCCCAAGCCGGGATACCGGAGGTCCTTGTGGTGGACCTGGTGCGGGACAGGGTGCACGTCTTTCGCAAGCCCCAAGGGGCAGGGTACCAGGAGGCCCAGGCCCTCGAGGAGGGGGAGCTTGAGGTCCTCTCCCTGAAGGTGCCCGTCAAGGAGGTCCTGCCGTGACCCGCCACAAGATCTCCCTGGAGGAGTTTCACCGCATGGTGGAGGCCGGGGTCTTTCCCGAGGACCTGAGGCTGGAGCTGGTGGAAGGGGATCTGGTAGAAATGAGCCCCATCGGTCCCAAGCACGCGGCCATCGTGCGGCGGCTTACCGCCCTTTTCGCCCCCCTGGCCGCCCGAGGCGAAGCCCTTCTATCCGTGCAAAACCCCCTGGTAGCTGGGACATCCGAGTTATACCCCGACCTAGCCCTCCTGAGGCCCGACCCCGAGGACTACCGCCTCCGGCACCCCGAGGGAAAGGACGCCCTTTTGGTGGTGGAGGTGGCCGACACCACCCTCCGCTACGACCTGGGTACCAAGCTCCCCCTCTACGCCAGGGCGGGTGTGCCCGAGGTCTGGGTGGTGGACCTAGAGAGCGGGCGGGTCCTGGTCCACCGGAAGCCCCAGGGGGAGGCCTACGGGGAGGTGGAGGCCCTGGGCCCGGGGGAGGTCCTGGAGTTCATGGGCGTGGCGGTGCCCGTGGAGGCGCTCCTATGAGGAAGACCCTGGTCCTCACCGGGGCCAGCCGGGGCATCGGGAAGGCCCTGGCCCTGGAGCTGGCCAAGGCGGGCTACAACCTGGTCCTGAACGCCAGGCGGGAGGCCCCGCTTTTGGCGGCGCTGGGGGAGGTGCGCGCCTTGGGGGCCAGGGCGGAGATGGTCCCGGGGAGCGCCGGGAAGGCGGAGGTGGCCGAGGCCCTGGTGGCGAAGGCCCTGGAGCTGGGCAACTTCGCCGGCTTCATCCACAACGCCGGGGTCCTCCACCCGGGGCCCCTCCTCTTTGAGTTGGCGGAGAGCCTCTTCCTGGAGGTCCTCGAGGCCAACCTGATCGCCGGCTACCAGCTGGCCCGCTTCGCCTACCCCCACCTTCTCCAAAGGGGCGAGGGCCTCGCGGTCTATCTGGGCTCGGGCGCAGCCGAGACCAACCTGCCCGGCATCGGGGCCTACGCCGTGGCCAAGGCGGCGGAGGAGCACCTGGCGAAGCAACTCGCCGCCGAGGCCCCGGAGGTCACCTGCTTCGTCTACCGCCCGGGGGTGGTGGAGACGGACATGCAGAAGGCGGCCCGGGAGGCCCAAGGGGGCGGGGCCCCCGTGCTCCATCGGGTCTTCCGCGGCTACCGGGAGGAAGGCCGCCTCCTCACCCCCGAGGAGGCGGCGAGGGCCCTGGTCCGGCTTCTGCCCAGGGCCAGGGCCTTTCACGGCAAGATCGCCACGTGGAGGGACGCATGAGGTCGGATCGGATCAAGAAAGGCTTGCAGCAGGCCCCGGCCCGGAGCATGCTCCGGGCGGTGGGCGTGGGGGACGAGGACTTTGGGAGGCCCTTCGTGGGGGTGGTCAACACCTTCACCGACGGGATGCCCTGCAACTGCCACCTGAGGGAGCTGGCCCTGGACCTGAAGGCGGGGCTCAGGGAGGCCGGGGTCTTCCCCTTTGAGTTCGGGGCCCCCGCCATCTCCGACGGCATCAGCATGGGCACCCCGGGGATGCGGGCGAGCCTCGTGAGCCGCGAGGTCATCGCCGATAGCATTGAGCTCGTCGCCCAGGGCTACCTCTACGACGGCATGGCGGTCCTCTCCGCCTGCGACAAGACCATCCCCGGCGGCGCCATGGGGGTCATCAGGAGCGGGGTCCCCGGCATGGTCCTCTACGGGGGGACCATCGCCCCCGGGGAGTGGCGGGGCCGCAAGCTCACCATCGTGGAGGTCTTTGAGGCCGTGGGCCAGCGGGCGGCGGGCAGGATCACCGACGAGGAGCTTTTGGAGATTGAGCGCCGGGCCATCCCCGGCCCCGGGGCCTGCGGGGGGCAGTACACGGCCAACACCATGGCCATGGCCCTCGAGGTCCTGGGCCTCTCCCCCATGGGCTACAACGCCATCCCCGCCGTCCACCCGGAAAAGCCAAGGGCCACCAAAGAGGCGGGAAGGATCCTGGCCTGGGCCATAGAGCACGACTGGAAGCCCCAAGACTTCCTCACCCGGAGGAGCTTCCTGAACGCCATCGCCGCCGTGGCCGCCACGGGCGGCAGCACCAACGCCGTGCTGCACCTTCTGGCCATGGCCAAGGAGGTGGGGGTGGAGCTCAGCCTGGACGACTTTGACCGGGTCTCCCGCAAGACCCCCGTCATCGCCGACCTCCGGCCCTGGGGTACCTACACCGCCTGGGAGCTTTATGAAGCGGGGGGCACGCCCCTGGTCTTCAAAAGGCTTCTGGAGGCGGACCTCCTCTTTGGCGAGGAGAAGACCCTCACCGGGCGCACCCTGGCGGAGGAGGTGGAACAGGCCTTCAGGGAGGCCGAAGGGCAAAAGGTGGTCTTCCCCGTGGAGCGGGCCCTGAAGCCCCAGGGCGGGCTCGTGGTCCTCCGGGGGAACCTGGCCCCGAGGGGAGCGGTCTTGAAGCTTGCGGGCACGGAGCGCACCTACTTTGAGGGCCCGGCCCGGGTGTTTGACTCCGAGGAGGAGGCCATGGCCAAGGTCCTGGCCAAGGAGATCCGCCCCGGGGACGTGGTGGTCATCCGCTACGTGGGGCCCAAGGGGGCCCCCGGCATGCCGGAGATGCTCTCGGTGACCAGCGCCATCGTGGGCGAGGGCCTGGGCCCCGAGGTGGCCCTCCTCACCGACGGGCGCTTCTCCGGGGGCACCCGGGGCCTCATGGTGGGGCACATCGCCCCCGAGGCCTTTGTGGGCGGGCCCATCGCCCTCCTCAAGGAGGGGGACCGGGTGCGCATAGACGTGGAAAACCGCCTTCTGGAGGTCCTCCTTCCCGAGGAGGAGCTTGCGAGGCGGAAGGAAAGCTGGAAGCCCCGCCCCCCCGCCTTCCGCCACGGCGTGTTCGCCCGCTACGCCGCCCTGGTGGCCCAGGCCGACGAGGGCGCGGTTCTGGAAACGCCCCACGCTGGCATGGGGGCGGAAGGCCCACCTAGGGCCTTTTGATCTGGTCCGGGGCCAGGTTTTGGCCCCGCTCCTTTTTGATTTCCTCGGGCTTGAAGGGCTCCCCCTTGGCCTTCAGAAGGGCCATCAGGTGGTTCAGGAGGGCGGCGAGCTCCTCGTCCTTGAGCTGGGCGAAGCCGGGCATGAGCCCCGAGGCTCCCTTCTTGCCGTAGAGGACCACCAGGATCAGGTACCGCCGCCCTTCTGGCGTAGCCAAGAGGGAAGCCGCCTCCCCCAGGCCCGGGTAGGGCCTCACCCCCTGGGCCTTCTCCCCGTGGCACTGGGCGCAATACCTGGCCCACAGCCCCTCCGCCCCTTGGGCCAAGGCGGAAAACCCTAGGAGGAGGAAGGGGAGGAGGCGCTTCACAGGACCAGTATAGGCCTAAGCCCCCCGCCTTACCTTTAGCGGGCCTTGACCTCGGTCCAGACCCGGTCGTAAAGGGCGATCTCGGGACCCAGGTCCTTCAGGTACTCCAGCCTGGCCCGCACCTCCTCCGGGGGGAAGACGGCGGGGTCTTGGCGCATCTCCTCGGGTAAGAGGGGGATGGCCTGGGCCACCGGGGTGGCGTAGCGGGTGTAGGCGGCGAGCTCGGCGGCGTTTTCCGGCCTCAGGAGGAAGTCTATGAAGCGGTAGGCCAGGTCCTGGGAAGGCCCCCGCTTGAGGACCACCAGGGCGTCGGTCCAGATGGTCCCCCCTTCCTTGGGGATGACGTAGCGGAGGCGCGCGTCCTCCTGCCGGGCCTGGAGGACGTCCCCGGAGTAGGCCAGGGAGACCGCGGCGTCCCCACCCAGGATGCGGTTCAGGGCCTCCACCCCCCCGGCGAAGCCCACGGAGCGGGCCTTGGCGGCGATGAGGAGCTCCTTGGCCTTCTCCAGGGCCTCTGGGTCGGTGGCGTTGACCGAGTAGCCCAGGTACCTGAGGGCGGCCCCGATGGTCTCCCGCATCTCGTCCAGGAGGAGGAAGGGGCCCACCTGGGCCTTGGGGTCAAAGAGGACGGCGTAGGAGTCCACAGGGCCCCGCACCAGGTCCTCCCGGTAGGCCAGGCCCGTGGTCCCCCAGAGGTAGGGGACGGAGTGCTGGAGGCCGGGGTCGTAGGGGGGGTCCTGGAAGAAGGGGTCCAGGTTGGCCAGGTTCTTGAGCTTCCCCTTGTCCAGAGGGGCGACGAGGCCCTCCCGGGCCATCTGCAGGACGTAGTAGTCGGGGGCCACCACCAGGGAGAACTCCCGGTCGGCCCCCGCCTTCAGCTTGGCCAGCATGGCCTCGGGGGACTCAAAGGTGTCCAGGACCACCTTGGCCCCGGCCTCCCGCTCAAACTTCCTGACCAGCTCCTCGGGGATGTAGTCGGCCCAGTTGAGGAAGTAGAGGGTCTCTACCTCCGCCCGCTTGGGGCAGGCGGTGAGGAGGAGGGCCAAAAGGAGAAGGGAAAACCTTGCGATCATATGCGCCTCCGGCTAAGAGCATACCCCAAGGCCAGGAAGAAGGCGGAAAGGCCCACCAACAGGGTGGAGAGGGCGTGGACCTTGGGGCTCACACCCAGCTTCACGCTGGAGTGGATGTAAAGGGGCAGGGTGGTGGCCCCGGGCCCGGCGGTGAAGAAGGTGACCACAAAGTCGTCCAGGGAGAGGGTGAGGGCCAGGAGGGCCCCGGCGGCCACGCCAGGCCAGGCCAGGGGCAGGGTCACGTAGAGGAAGGTCTGGAGGCCCCTGGCCCCCAGGTCCCGGGCGGCCTCCTCCAGGGCCGGGTCCAAAAGGAGAAGCCTCGAGCGCACCACCAGGGTCACGAAGGCCACCTGGAAGGTGATGTGGCCCAGGATCACCGTGAGGAGGGAAAGCCGGGGAAATCCGAGAAGCTCCCGGGCGAAGGCGAAGAGGAGGAGGAGGGAGACCCCCATGACCACGTCGGGCACCACCACGGGGATGTAGAGGAGGTAGGTGAGGAACCCCCGGCCCCAAAAGCGGTAGCGCACCAGGCCCAGGGCCAAAAGGGTGCCCAGCACGGTGGAGACCAGGGTGGAGGTGAAGGCCACCACCAGGGTGTTGAGGAAGTACTCCAGGACCCTGGGGTCCTGGAAGAGGGCCCGGTACCAGTCCAGGGTGAAGCCGGTGAAGCGCACCCCCCGGCGGCTCTCGTTGAAGGAGAGGGCCGCGATGACCAGGATGGGAAGGTAAAGGAAGAGGTAGACCAGAAGGGCGTGGAGGGAGAGAAGCCGCCTCATACCAGGTCCTCGAGGCCCCGTTCCCCCTGGAGCCTCCGGTAGAGGTAGAGGGCCAGGAGAACGAAGGCCATCAGAAACACGCTCAAAGCCGCCCCGAAGGGCCAGTCCCGGGTCAGGCCGAACTGCTGCTGGATGAGGTTGCCGATGAGGACCACCCGCCCCGCCCCCAGGAGGTCCGCCACCACGAAGGTCCCCATGGCGGGGATGAAGACCAGGACGCTCCCGGCGAAGAGGCCGGGGTAGGTCTGGGGGAGCACGGCGTGAAGGAAGGCCCTAAAGGGCCTCGCCCCCAGGTCGTAGGCGGCCTCCAGAAGCTGCCAGTCCACGCGCTCCACGCTGGCGTAGACGGGCAGGACGAAGAAGGGCAGGAAGGTGTAGACCGTGGCCAGGATCACCGCGGCGAAGGAGGGGTAGAAGGCGTAGGGACCGAGGCCAAAGGCCAGGAGGAGGGCGTTCAGAAGCCCCTCTTTCTGCAACAGGACCAGCCAGGCGTAGACCCGGATGAGGAAGTTGGTGAAAAAGGGGATGAGGAGGAGGAGGAGAAGCAGGTCCCGCCTGGGGTGGCGGGCGATGTAAAAGGCCAGGGGGTAGCCGAGGAGGGCGGCCAACAGGGTGGCTAGGGCCCCCACCCAGAGGCTCTGGGCGAAGGCCTCCAGGTAGGGGGCCTCCAAAAGCCTCAGGTAGTTGTGGAGGCCCAAAGGCCCCAGGAGCTCCCCGTAAGGCCCCCGGCGCATAAGAGAGGCCAGGAGGACGAGGAGCGTGGGCAGGAGGACGAAGAGGAGGAGCCAAAGCCCCCCGGGCCCCACGGTCACCAGGACCCGGAGGAGGCGCTGCCGGGGGGTCGCCGCCTCATTCATGGATCACCACCAGGTTCTCCGGGGGGAGGTAGCAGATGACCTCTTCCCCGTAGGCGAACTCCTCGGAACCGGGCTCTTGCAGGTCCTGGTTCAGGGTGTAGGCCAGAAGCCGCACCTCCCCCGCCCGCAGGTAGTACTGGTTTTCCGCCCCTGTGTAGACGATCTCCTCCACCTGGGCCACGACCAGGTTCTCCCGGGGCGGGGTCGCCCCCTTGGGGTAGAGGCGGATCTTCTCGGGCCGGATGACCAGAAGGGCCTCCCGCTCCAGGGGGGACTTGAGGCGAAGGGGGCCCAGAGGGGTCTCGGCCCCCAGGGGGTGGGGCCGGGCGGGAAGGAAGTTGGATCGGCCCAGGAAGTCGGCCACAAAGCGGTTTTTGGGCCTTTCGTAGACCTCGTCGGGGAGGCCCACCTGCTCCACGCGCCCCGCGCGCATGACGGCGATGCGGTCCGACATGACCAAGGCCTCCTCCTGGTCGTGGGTGACGAAGACGAAGGTGGTGCCAAGGCGCCTCTGGAGCTGCATGAGCTCCACCCTGAGCTCTTGGCGGAGCTTCAGGTCCAAAGCGGAAAGGGGCTCGTCCAAAAGGAGGACCTGGGGCTCCAGGACCAGGGCTCTTGCCAGGGCCACCCGCTGCTTTTGCCCGCCGGAAAGCTCCCTGGGGTAGCGGCCCTCGAGGCCCAGAAGGTCCACCAGCTCTAGGGCCCAGGCTACCTTTTTGCGGATCTCCCCTTGGGGAAGCCCCTTCATCCTGAGGCCGAAGGCGATGTTCCCCGCCACGGTCATGTGGGGGAAGAGGGCGTAGTTCTGAAAGACCGTGTTCACGGGCCGCTCATAGGGGGGAACCCCCGCCATGTCCTTCCCCCCGATCAGAACCCGGCCGGCGTCCGGGGTCTCAAAGCCGGCGAGGAGCCTTAAAAGCGTGGTCTTGCCGCACCCCGAGGGCCCGAGGAGGCTGAAAAACTCACCCCTTCTGATCTCCAGGTCCACCCCGTCCAGGGCCACCACTTCCCCGTAGCGCTTCCGCACCCCCTCTAGGCGCACCAGAGCGTCCCCGGCCACGGGGTAAGTTTAGCAACCCCGCCCCTCCCTGCAAGCCCCTAGGGCTCGGCCCGGTCCCGGTGCACCAGGAGCACGAGCCCCAGGGAGAAGAGGGTGGCCATGAGGCTGGACCCCCCGTAGGAGAAGAGGGGCAGGGTGAGGCCCGTCACCGGCATGACCCCCAGGGCCACCCCCAGGTTGACCAGGACCTGGAAGCCCAGCATCCCCCCCACCCCGGCGAGGAAGAGGCGGTCGGCGAGCCTGGGGCACTCCAGGGCCAGGGCGAGGATCCTGAGGACGAGGAGGGCGTAGAGGGCCAGGAGGGCCGCCACCCCCACGAACCCCCACTCCTCGGCCCAGACGGCGAAGACGAAGTCCGTGTGGCGGAAGGGGACGAAGCCCAGCTGGGTCTGGGTCCCCTGGCCGTATCCCTTGCCCAAAAGCCCCCCGGAGCCGATGGCGATGGTGGACTGGATGACCTGAAACCCCTGGCCCAGGGGGTCCCGGTAAGGGTCCAGGACGATGAGGACCCGCTCCCGCTGGTAGGGCTTGAGGTTGGGCCAGACCAGGGTGGGCACCAGGACGGCCAGGGCCAGGGCCGCCAAGAGGAGGTGCTTCCAGGGTAGCCCCCTCACCAGGAGGACGGCGAAGACCCCGAAGAGGACCACCAGGCTCCCCCCGAGATCGGGCTGGAGGAGGAGGAGGGCCACCACGGGCAGGGTGAGGAGGCCGGGGAGGACGTAGTCCCAGACCCTTCGGATGGGGCGGTCTTCCAGAAGCCGGGCCAGGGCCAGGACCAGGCCCAGCTTGGCCAGCTCTAAGGGCTGGAACTGCAAAGGCCCCAGGACGAACCAGGCCTTGGCCCCGTTGATCTCCCGCCCAAAGAGGAGGACCAGGACCAAAAGGGCCAGGGAAAGGGCGTAAAGGGGATAGGCCAGGGCGAAGACCAGGCGGCGGGAGAGGAACTGGACCCCCACCGCCAGGCCCAGGCCCAGGAATAGGGCGAGAAGCTGCCGGGAGAAGAGGCTTGGGTCCGGCAGGGCGCTTCGCAGGTTGAAAAGCCCCAGGGCCAGGATGGCCAGAACCAGGGCCACCAGGCCGAAATCGTAGGCCAGGAGGTTGGGGCGCCTCAGGACCATCACTTGAGGGGGATGTCGGCCATGAGGACCATCCTCTCCCCCCGCTCCTCCAAGGCCACGGAAAGGCCCTCCTCCTGGGCGGGGAAGTAGCGGCGGAGGACCTCGAGGAGGTCCCGCTTCAGGTTCTCCACCATCCCCGGCGACAGCTTGGCCCGGTCGTAGGCCAGGACCAGCTTGAGCCTCTCCTTGGCCTTTTCCTTGCTCCCTTTACGCCACCACATCAGCGCCCTCCAAAGAGCCTGCGCAACACCGCCATGAGCCCCTGGGCCTCGTCCAAGTCCCTAAAGGGCACCTCTTCCCCGTGGATGCGGCGGGCGGTGTCCATAAAGGCGATGGCGGCGGGGCTCGTCCCCTTGAGGACCAAAAGCTCGCCCTGGTTGGTGGAGACGAGGACCTGCTCGTCCTCGGGGATGATGCCGATGGGCTTCAGGCCCAGGATCTCCACCACGTCCTCCACCGAGAGCATGTCCCCCCGGGAGACCATCTTGGGCCGCAGGCGGTTGATGACGAGGAGGTTTTCCCGGATCTCCCGGGCCTCCAGGAGGCCGATGATGCGGTCGGCATCCCGCACGCTAGCGACCTCGGGGTTCACCACCACCAAGGCCCCCTCCGCCGGGGTGGCCGCCGTCTGGAAGCCCTTTTCTATCCCGGCGGGGGAGTCTATGAGGACCCGGTCAAACCCCTCCTCTTCCAAAAGGTGGCGCACCAGCTCCTGGAAGCGCACCGGGTCCAGGGCCTCCTTGTCCTTGGTCTGGGAGGCGGGGAGGAGGTAGAGGTTCTCCACCCGCTTGTCCCGGATGAGGGCCTGGCGCACCTTGGCCCGGCCCTCCAGGACGTCAATGAGGTCAAAGACCACCCGGCCCTCGAGGCCCATGACCACGTCCAGGTTCCTGAGGCCCACGTCCACGTCAATGACCGCCACCTTCTCGCCCAGCCTGGCCAGACCGGCCCCCAGGTTGGCGGTGGTGGTGGTCTTCCCCACCCCACCTTTGCCCGATGTCACCACGATGGCTCTCGCCTTCACCGCCTAACCTCCTCGGAATCCAGGGTCTCCTCCAATGCGCGCAGAAACTCCAGCACCCGCTTACCCCGGGCGGTCAGGGTGTATTCTACCCGGGGCGGCACCTCGGGGAAGGCCCGCCTCTCCACGAAGCCCAGAAGGTGATACTCCCGAAGCCTCTCCGCCAGGGTCCGGGGGGAGAGGAGGAGGTAGGCCTGCAGATCGGAAAAGCGGGAAGGCCCCCGGCCCAGGGCCAGAAGGACCTCCGGGGCCCCCCGCCGGGCCAGGACCTTGAGGACCTTGCGGGCGTTCTTGGAGAGGGCCATGGCCTAATGCTATCAAAAGGGAAAGCGTGGGGCTACAATGGGGGCGTGAAGGAAGCGAGGCCCGACTGGAAGGACTTTCTGGCCATGGTCCTAGCCCTCTATAGCCTCCTCCTCCCGCCCCTTCTCCTCATCTTCGGCCTCCTCTTCCTCTTCCTTCTCCTCCTCCGCCTCCTGTAAAACTAGGGCATGGAAGGCCTCTTTGAGTCCCTGCCCGAAGGCTACCGGGAAAAGCTGGGCCGCCCGGGGGAGTACCCCTTCACCCGGGGCATCTACCCCAGGATGTACCTGGAGAGGCCCTGGACCATGCGCCAGTACGCCGGCTTCTCCACCGCCGAGGAGACCAACGCCCGCTACCGATACCTCCTGGCCCAGGGGCAGACGGGCCTCAGCGTGGCCTTTGACCTCCCCACCCAGCTGGGCCTGGACCCCGACCACCCCATGAGCGTGGGGGAGGTGGGGCGGGTGGGGGTGTCCATCGCCACGCTGGCGGACATGGAGAAGCTCTTCCAGGGCATCCCCCTGGACCAGGTCTCCACCAGCATGACCATCAACGCCCCCGCCATGATGCTCCTGGCCCTTTACCTCCTGGTGGCGGAGAAGCAGGGAGTCCCCTGGGAAAAGCTCTCGGGCACGGTGCAGAACGACATCCTCAAGGAGTACTTCGCCCGGGGCACCTACATCTACCCGCCGGGCCCCTCCATGCGGCTCGTGACCGACATCTTTGAGTTCTGCAGCCAAAAGGTGCCCCGGTGGAACACCATCAGCATCTCCGGCTACCACATCCGCGAGGCCGGGGCCACCGCCGCCCAGGAGATCGCCTTCACCCTGGCGGACGGCAAGGCCTACGTGCGGGCGGCTTTGGAGCGGGGCCTGGACGTTGACCGCTTCGCCCCCAGGCTCTCCTTCTTCTTCGCCGCCCATGGGGACATCTTTGAGGAGGTCGCCAAGTTCCGGGCGGCGAGAAGGCTCTGGGCCCGCATCATGCGGGAGGAGTTCGGGGCCAAGGACCCCAGGAGCTGGATGCTCCGCTTCCACACCCAGACCGGGGGCTCCACCCTGACCGCCCAGGAGCCCCTGAACAACGTGGTGCGCACCGCCTACCAGGCCCTGGCCGCCGTCCTAGGCGGCACGCAGAGCCTCCACACCAACGCCTACGATGAGGCCCTGGGCCTGCCCACGGAGAAAAGCGCCCTCCTGGCCCTGAGGACCCAGCAGATCCTGGCCTACGAGAGCGGGGTCACCCGGGCCGTGGACCCCCTGGGAGGGAGCTTCTACGTGGAGCACCTCACCGAGGCCCTGGAGCAGGAGGCGGAGAGGCTCATCGGGGAGATAGAGGCCCTGGGGGGCGCGGTGGCCGCCGTGGAGGCGGGCTACTTCCACCGGGCCATAGAGGAGTCCGCCTGGCAGTTCCAGAAGGAGGTGGAGGAGGGCAAGAGGATCATCGTGGGGGTCAACCGCTTCCAGGACCCAAAGAGCCCCCTCAACGAGCCCGTCCCCGTCCAGCGCATAGACCCCGAGCTCCACGAGAAGCGCAAGCGGGAAGTGGCCGAGTTTAAGCGCAACCGGGACGGGGAGAGCGTCCGGGTGGGCCTGGAGAACCTGAGGCGGGCGGCGAGGGGAAGCGAGAACCTCTTCCCCTACGTGCTGGAGGCCTTCCGGCGCCGGGCCACCCTGGGCGAGGTCTGCGGGGTCTTGAGGGAGGAGTGGGGGGAGTACCAGCCCGGGAGGTGAGCGTGGAAGAGGCGCTTTGGGCCTTTCTGGAAAGGCACCTCAAGAGCATCTACGACGGCGACCCCGAAGGGTACAAGGCCACCACCCACGAGGAGCTATCCCTTTACGAGTGGTTCGTGACCCCCCACCGCTTGGACGGCCTCCCCTTCCACCTCTTCATGACGGAAAGGCAGTGGGCCACCCGGGGCCGCCCCTACCGGCTGGACCTCCTGGAGCGGCGCCTGCAGCTCTACGGCGACGTGGCCATCTTCAGCTACACCCTCCTCCTCACCGTGGAGGAGGAAGGGGGCCTCAGGCACACCGCCGTCAACGAGAGCCGGGTAGCCGTGCGCTTTCCCGAGGGGTGGAAGGTGGTCCACGTCCACAAGAGCCCGGCCCAGTAGAACCGCCCCATCCTGGCCCAAGCCAGGATGGGGGCCCCGGTAGGCCTGAGGCTTAGGAACCCTGCCTGAGCCTCTCCACCACCGAGCGGTCCTCGAGGGTGGAGGTGTCCCCCTTGATCTCCTGCTCCCCGGCGGCGATCTGCCGCAGGAGGCGGCGCATGATCTTGCCGGAGCGGGTCTTGGGCAGGGCGTCGGTGAAGCGCACCTCGTCGGGGCGGGCGATGGGGCCGATGACCTTGGCCACGTGGGCCTTCAGCTCCTCCCCCAGGGCCTCGGAGGGGGTGTGGCCCTCCTTCAGGGTGACGAAGGCCACGATGGCCTCTCCCTTCAGGGGATCGGGCCGGCCCACCACCGCCGCCTCGGCCACGGCGGGGTGGGAGACCAGGGCCGACTCAATCTCCATGGTGCCAAGCCGGTGCCCGGCCACGTTGAGGACGTCGTCCACCCGGCCCAGGATCAGGTAGTAGCCGTCCTGGTCGCGCCTGGCCCCGTCCCCGGTGAAGTAGACCCCGGGGTGCTGGCTGAAGTACTGCTGGATGAAGCGCTCCGGATCCCCCCAGACGGTGCGGAGCATGCTGGGCCAGGGCCGGGTGATGCAGAGGTGCCCGCCCTCGTCGGGGTTCTCCACGGGCCGGTGCTCGGAGTCCAGGATCTCCGGCCTGATGCCGAAGAAGGGCTTGCCGGCATGCCCGGGCTTCATGGCGTGGGCCCCGGGGAGGGTGGTGATCATGATGCCCCCGGTCTCCGTCTGCCACCAGGTGTCCACGATGGGGCAACGCCCCTTGCCGATCACCTGGTAGTACCAAAGCCAGGCCTCGGGGTTGATGGGCTCGCCCACGGTCCCAAGAAGGCGGAGGGTGTCCAGGCGGTGCTTTAAGGGCCAGTTCTCCCCCCACTTCATGAAGGCCCGGATGGCGGTGGGGGCGGTGTAGAAGATGGTGACCCCGTACTTGTCCACGATCTGCCAGAAGCGGTCGGGCTCGGGCCAGTTGGGGGCCCCCTCGTACATGACCGTGGTGGCCCCGTTGAGGAGAGGGCCGTAGACCACGTAGGAGTGCCCGGTGATCCAGCCCACGTCGGCGGTGCACCAGTAGACGTCCTCGTCCTTGAGGTCAAAGACCAGCTTGGTGGTGTAGTAGACGTAGGTCATGTACCCGCCCAGGGTGTGGAGGACGCCCTTGGGCTTCCCGGTGGAGCCCGAGGTGTAGAGGATGAAGAGGGGGTCTTCCGCCTCCATGGGCTCGGGGTCCGCCCGGTCGGAGACCACCTCCATGAGCTCGTGCCACCAGTGGTCCCGGCCCGGGGTCATGGGCACCTCCTCCCCGGTGCGGCGCACCACCACCACGTGCTCCACGCTGGGGGTCTCCTTCAGGGCCTCGTCGGCGTTTTGCTTGAGGGGGACGACGCTCCCCCGGCGGTAGCCCCCGTCGGCGGTGATGAGGACCTTGGCCTCGGCGTCCTTGATGCGGTCCGCCAGCGCCCCCGAGGAGAAGCCCCCAAAGACCACGGAGTGCACCGCCCCGATGCGGGTGCAGGCCAGCATGGCGATGGCCGCCTCGGGGATCATGGGCAGGTAGATGGTGACCCGGTCCCCCTTCTTGACCCCCAGGCGCTTGAGAACGTTGGCGAACTTCTGCACCTCCCGCCAGAGGTCGTGGTAGGTGAGGACCCGCTCCTCCCCCGGCTCCCCCTCCCAGATGAGGGCGGCCTTGTTTTTGCGCCAGGTCCCCAGGTGGCGGTCCAGGGCGTTGTAGGAGAGGTTGGTCCTGCCCCCCACGAACCACTTGGGGTGGGGCAGGTCCCCCTCCAGGACCTTCTGCCAGGGGGTGAACCAGTGGAGCTCCGAGGCCACCCGTCCCCAGAAGCCCTCGGGGTCCTCGAGGCTCTCCCGGTAGAGCCTTTCGTACTCCTCCTCGCTCCCGATGTGGGCCTGCTTGCGGAACGCCTCGCTGGGGTAGAAGACCCGCTCCTCCTTGAGCACACCCTTAATCCGGTCCATAGGCCCTCCTTCGCTTTCCGAGGATAGGCGGCCCGGGCCCACGGGGTCAAGAAAAAGGGGGTTTGCGAAATGGCGAAAAATCTCCCTTTTCTTGACAGCGGGCCTCTTCCCTCGGGAAGATGGGGCCAGATGCCGCGGCGAAAGGGGCTTTCCACGGTGCAGGCGGCCCTGCGCGTCCTGGCCTACCTGGCGGAGCACCCGGAAGGGGTGGAGGCCAAGGAGGTGGCCAGGCACCTGGGCCGGAGCCTCTCCGCCGCCTACGCCCTCCTCAACAGCCTGGTGGAGGAGGGCTTCGCCGTCAAAGGGGAAGGGCGGTACACCCTGGCCCGGGCCCGGCCCGCCCCTAAGGCCCAGGGCTTCCTGGAGGAGGCCCTGGAAGAGCTCTACCTGAGGACCCGGGAGCGGTGCTACCTGGCCCTCCTCACCCCGGAAGGGGTCCGGCTCAAGACCCGGGGGCGGCAGGGCCAGCCCAACCCCCTGGGGGAGACCCTGCCCCCCGAGGCCCACGCCCTGGCCCTGGGCAAGGTCCTCCTGGCCCACGGGGTCCTGCCCGTCCCCCCCCTCTTCCCCAAGACCCCCTACACCCTCACCGACCCCTTGGCCCTCGAGGCCGAGCTGGAGCGGGTCCGGGCCTCGGGGCTGGCGGTGGAGATGGAGGAGTACGCCCTGGGGATCTCCGCCCTGGCGGCCCCCCTCCTGGGCCCCAAGGGGGAGGTTCTGGGGGCTTTGGGGGTGGCGGTGCCCGCCCGGCGCTTCCCCTTCGCCTTCAGCCGCCTGGCCCGGGCCCTCTCGGAGGTGGCCCAGGTCTCCGCCCACCTGCCCGCCCCCGAGCCCCCTCCCCTCCCCCCGCCCGCCGAGGTGGGGCCCCAGGTGGAGGTGGTGGAGCCCCCTAGGGAGCTTTTGGAAAAGGCCAACCTCCAGGACTTCCCCGCCCTCTACCGCCAGAGCCTCGAGGACCCGGAAGGCTTCTGGGGCGACTTCGCCCAAGGGTTCCTTTGGGCCAGGCCCTGGGAGAGGGTGTATGACGCCGAAAGCCGGGCCTGGTTCCAAGGGGGCCTCACCAACGCCGCCCTGAACGCCCTAGACCGCCACCTCCCGGAAAGGAGCCAGCAGGTGGCCCTCCTCACCCTGGACGGGGAAGGGGCCCTGGAGAAGTGGACCTATCGGGAACTCCACGACCTCTCCGCCCGCCTAGCGGGGGTGCTGAAGGACCTGGGGGTGGGCCCGGGGGACCGGGTGGCCCTCTACCTGCCCACGGGGGTGGAGGCGGCCATCGCCATGCTGGCCTGCGCCCGCCTGGGGGCGGTCCACATGGCCCTGCCCATGGGCCTGGGCCCCGAGGCCCTGCGCCAGCGGCTCCTAAAGGGCGAAGCCCGCCTCCTCATCGCCGCCGACGGGTACTACCTGAGGGGCCGGTTCGCGCCCACCCGGGCGGCGGTGGAGGCCGCCCTCTCGGGCCTAGACCTCCCTGTCCTCTGGCACCGGAGGGGCACCACGGAGTTTCTGGAACGGGCCATGGAGGGCAAGCCCCAGGAGGCCCTCCCCGTCCCCTCCTCCCACCCCCTCTTCCTCCTCCACACCTCGGGCTCCACGGGCACGCCCAAAGGGGTGGTCCACGGCCACGGGGGGTACATGGTGGGCGTGGCCTGGGCCCTGCGCCACCTCTTTGACCTGAAGCCCGGAGAAGTCTTCCACACCACCGCCGACCTCTTCTGGATCGTGGGCCACTCCTTCGGCCTCTACGCTCCCCTCTTCCTCGGGGGGACGAGCCTCCTCCTGGAGGACCGGCCCGACCATCCCAGCCCCAGCGCCTTCTACCAGAGGCTGGAACGCCTGGGCGTGAGGGTCCTCCTCACCTCCCCCACGGTCCTCCGCACCCTACGCCGCCACGGGGAGGCCAGGCCCACGGGGCTAAGGCTCGTGGGCAGCGTGGGCGAGGCCCTGGCCCCCGAGGTCTGGCGCTGGACCAGGGAGAACCTGGCCTGGCCCCTGGACAACTGGTGGCAGACGGAGCTGGGAGCCCCGGCCCTGGCCACCCCCCTTCCCCTCCCGGCCAAGCCCGGCTTCGTGGGGGTACCCCTCCCCGGGGTGGAGGCCCGGGTGGTGGACGGCGAGGGACGGGTCCTGCCCCCGGGGGAGAGGGGCCACCTGGTCCTCCTGCGGGCGGGGCCGGCCCAGCTGGTGGGCCTCCTGGGGGGGGAGAACCCCTGGCGGGGCGGGCTCTACCTCACGGGGGACCTGGCCCTCATGGACGAGGAGGGGTACTTCCGCATCCTGGGCCGCTCCGAGGAGGTCATCAAGCTGGGGGAGGCCAGGCTGGGCACCGCCGAGGTGGAGGCGGCCCTCCTCACCCACCCCCAGGTGGCCGAGGCCGCCGCCATCGGCCTGCCCGGGGAGGAGGGGGAGAGGCTGGTCCTCTTCGTGGTGCCCAGGACCAAGGACCTGCCCGAGGAGCTGAAGCCCCTTCTGGCGGAGAAGCTCAAGGCCCACCTCTTCCGCCACCTGGGGCCTTTGGGGCCGGTGGAGGTCTTCTTCACCGAAAGCCTCCCCCGCACCCGGAGCGGCAAGATCCTGAGGCGGCTTCTCAAGGCCGAGCTTTTGGGCGTGGACCCGGGGGACACCTCGGGGCTGGAGGACGGTTATGGCGGTGGAAAAGATTCTTAGGAGCGAGGAGAAGCTTTGGGCACCGGAGCACCTGAGGAAGGCGGCCAACCTCCAGGACTTCTATGGGGAGTACCGGCGGAGCCTCGAGGACCCCGAGGGCTTCTGGGGGGCGTGGGCCAGGCGCTTTTACTGGGAGAAGCCCTTTGAGAGGGTCCTGGAGTGGAACCTGCCCGAGCACCGCTGGTTCTTGGGGGGCACCACCAACGCCGTGTACAACGCCCTGGAACGCAACGTGGAGCGGGGCCTCAGGAACAAGGTGGCCCTCCTCTACCTCTCCGAGGAGGGCCAGGAGGCCAAGCTCACCTACGGGGAGCTTCTGGACCGGGTGCGCCGCCTGGCCACGGCCCTGAAGGCCCTGGGGGTGGGGAAGGGCGACCGGGTGGTCATCTACATGCCCCTCACCCTGGAGGGCATCCTGGCCATGCTGGCCACCGCCTACCTGGGGGCCATCCACAGCGTGGTCTACGCCGGCCTCGGCGTGGGGGCCTTAAGGGAGCGGATTCTGGACGCCGGGGCCAAGCTCCTCATCGCCGGGGACGTGAGCTATAGGCGGGGCAAGGTGGTGGACCTCCGCTCCATCGCCGAGGAGGCCATCCGCGACCTCCCCCTCAAGGTGGTCTGGTTCCAGCGCCTGGGCAAGGCGGAGCTTCCCCCGGGGCACTACGACTTTGAGGAGCTCCTCTTCGGCCACCCGCCCGAGGCCCGGGCGGAGATGGTGGAGGCCGAGCACCCCCTCTTCATCCTCTACACCTCGGGCTCCACGGGTAAGCCCAAGGGCGTGGTCCACGTGCACGGCGGGTACATGGTGGGCACCACCTACCACCTGCGCACCTTCTTTGACGTCAAGGACGACGACCTCTTCTGGGCCACCAGCGACATCGGCTGGATCGTGGGCCACTCCTACATCGTCTACGCCCCCCTTCTGGAGGGCATCACCAGCGTCCTAAGGGAAGGGGCCCCCGACTACCCGGACCCCGGGGCCATCTGGCGGGCGGTGGAGCGCTACCGGGTGAACGTCATGTTCACCGCCCCCACGGCGGTGCGCATGTTCATGAAGTTCGGCCCCGAGTGGCCGAGGAAGTACGACCTCTCCAGCCTTCGCCTCATCGCCGTGGCCGGGGAGCCCCTGAACCCCGAGGCCCTGCGCTTCGCCTACCAGCACCTGGTGGACGAGGGGAGGCGGGGCTTCGTGGCCGACAACTGGTGGCAGACGGAGCTGGGGGGCCCCACCCTGGGCACCCCCCTCACCCTCCCCGCCAAGCCCGGCTTCGCCGGGGTGGCCCTGCCCGGGGTGGAGGCGGGGGTGGTGGACGAGGCGGGGAGGCCCGTGCCCCCGGGGCAGGGCGGGCTTCTGGTCCTCAAGCGCCCCTTCCCCCACATGATGCGCACCGTCTGGGGCAACCACGACCGCTACCTGCAGTACTGGCGGGAGGTCCCCGGCAACGTCTACGTGGCCGGGGACGTGGCCAGCCAGGACGAGGAGGGCTACTATAGCGTCCTGGGCCGGGCCGACGACGTCCTCAACGTGGCCGGGCACCGCATCGGCACCGCCGACGTGGAGAGCGCCCTGGTCTCCCACCCCGCCGTGGCCGAGGCGGCGGTGATCGGGGTACCCGACCCCGTCAAGGGGGAGGCCATCAAGGCCTTCGTGGTCCTGCGCCTGGGCCAGACCCCTTCCGCGGAGCTTAAAGACAGCATCGTCCAGCACGTGCGAAGGGAGCTGGGCCCCATCGCCACCCCGAGCGAGGTGGTCTTCCTGGACAAGCTCCCCAAGACCCGCTCCGGCAAGATCCTGCGGCGGCTTCTTAAGGCCCAGGAGCTGGGCAAAGACCCCGGGGACCTCTCCACCCTCGAGGAGTAGCCCCTTATCTGCAAGGACCCAACCGTGCTGTTCTACCCCGAGCCCTTGAGAAAGGTGAGGTTTTCAGCATTGCACAAAAAGAGGGGTTTCTTGACTTGGAGGGGAGAGGGGGCTAGAATGCCCGCCACCAGACAGGGTAACCCGTAGACCGCAAAGAGGTCTTCCCTGTCTGCAAAGAAGGGAGGGAGAGTATGGAGGTGCCTGAGGCCGTCAAGGAGTGGTACTGGGGAAGGGTGAAGGGGCTTACTCTGAGATCCCTGATCTACTGGATCATCATCGCCATCGTTCTACCTGTGCTTTCGCCCCTCTTTAAAGGGGTCACTATCGCCACCCTGCCCTCTCTCCACTGGTACATCAATGCCTTCATCGTGATCGTTTTGGGCATTGTGCTTATCTTTTGGTACGCTGCCCAAATGAATCGTTTGGACCAAGAACTTGAGAGTAAGTTGAAGGAAGGGAGGTAAACTATGGCCATCCAACCGTCCAAAGGCATGTCCCCCGCGGTTCGCAACCCCCTGGTTGCGGCGGTACTCGTCATCCTACTCGCCATCCTGGCGTACCCCGTGGGCCGGGAATACCTCACGTCCCTCATCCTCATCCTGGGCTCCATCCTGGTCTACCTGGTCCTGGCCGTGACCCTGCGCTCCCAAGCTGCCGCCGACTTCTACGTGGCCGGCCGGAGCATCCCCGCCTTCGTGAACGGAGCAGCCACGGCAGCTGACTGGATGTCGGCCGCCAGCTTCCTGTCCATGGCGGGGATCATCGCCTTCCTAGGCTTTGACGCCCTACCCTACATCATCGGCTGGACCTTGGGCTACACCCTCATGGCCTTCACCATCGCTCCCTTCGTGCGCAAGTCCGGCACGTACACGGTGCCTGAGCTTATAGAGCGTCTAGCGGGTGGGTGGGGCACGGCCCGGGTGGTAGCGGTCCTAATGGTTTTCATCACTTCCCTCACCTACCTCACGGCCCAGCTCACTGGGGTGGGCGTGGTCTTTTCCCGCTTTCTGGGCATTCCCGCCACCACCGCCGTGTTCGTAGGCGTCTTCGGAGCCTTGGCCTACGCTTGGACCAGCGGCTGGCGGAGCATCACCTGGGTTCAGTTCGTCCAATACTGGGTTCTCATCTCTATGTACCTCCTGCCCGTCCTTATCGCCGCGGCCTCCCTGGGACTCCTCCCCCTTCCCTGGCTCCAATACGGCCCCCTGGTAGCCCAGGTAGAGGGGGCAGAGAAGGCCGCGGGGGTGACCCCTTTATGGACGGAGCCCTTTGCCAGACCCTTCGCCGGTGGGACGGGGCAGCTTAACTGGATCTTGTCAGCCCTGGTCCTGATGCTGGGTACCATGGGCTTGCCCCACATCCTGGTGCGCTTCTACACCGTCACCAATGTTCATGCGGCCCGGGTTAGCGTGGGGTGGGCCCTCCTGTTCATCGGTCTCCTCTACACCTCTGCCTCCATCTACGCCGCCGTTGCCCGCTTCAGCATCAGCAAGCTTTGGAACCAGCCCCTGGACGCAGTGCAGAATACTCCGTGGGTCCAGAAGTGGCTCCCCACGGGACTCGTTAAAGTCCAAGACGCCAATGGGGACGGCATCATCCAGCCTGGAGAGCTCTCCTTCCACAACGATATCGTGGTGGTGGGCATGCCGGACATGTTTGGCATGATCTGGCTCATCGCCCCCCTCGTGGCGGTGGGCGGTTTGGCGGCAGCCCTCTCCACCGCCGACGGCCTTCTCCTGGCCATGTCTACGGCCATCTCCCGCGATATCTACAAACGCTTCATCAACCCCCAGGCCTCCGAGGCGGGAGAGGTGGGCTTCGTTAGGGTGATGTTGCTGGTCATTGCTCTCGTCGGCGGCCTCTTGGGTTACCTGGCCCTCAGGGACCCCACCTTTAGCCGCTATGTGGCCCTCATGGTGGGCTGGGCCTTCGTCTTCGCCGCCAGCTCGTTCACCCCTCTCATCATGTTGGGCATTTTCTGGAAGCGGCTCAATCGCTATGGCATCCTGGCCGGGATGCTGGTGGGCATGGGGGTGGCCTTACCTTACGTTTTGGCAGTGGGCATCTTCAACGCCCCACCCCTCGTCCTCTTCGGCCAGAAAATCGGCACCATCGCCTGGGGTGCTGTAAGCGCCCTAGCCAACGCCATAGCTGCCGTGGTGGTCTCCCTTCTCACCCCGCCTGAAGGCAAGGAACGGGAGGCCTTCGTAGACCACATGCGCTTGCCAGACTAAGAGGGAAGAAAGCGGACTCTTACCCCGCCCCTAAAGGTCCAGGGGCGGGTCTACCCTTTTTGGGGGGGCCAGCGCACCGGGGCCCCCTTTTTGAAGGCGGTAAGGACCAGGAGGCGGGGCTTTGCCCTGCGGTAAACCTGGGTAACGGCCAGGCGCAACCCCTCCCACTCGTCGTAGCAGAAAACCCGCTTGCCTCCCCAAAGCTTTTCCCACCAAGAGGCCACCTCCTCGAAGCACTGGACCTTCCGGTCCAGGCCAGAGGTTGTCCAGACAAAAAGGTGGCAAGCATGGGTATCCTCCAGACGGCGCATGCGGCCAGGTTTGGAAACAAAGCGGTCTACGTAGGCCAGCAAGGCCTCGTAGAGCTTTTGGCTCTCCCCTTCCATGAGGCCATTATTCCTCATCAAGGCAGCCGAGAAAAGGGGGCTTGCGAAAACACCCTTCTGATATAATGGGAAAGGTCCTACGAAGATGCGCCCAGAAATGGTCCCCCCTTTGGATGCCCTGCCTAGGGAAGCGGCCGAAGCGTTCCTAAGCCAAGGGAAAGAGCTCGTCGTGCCCGCGGAAACGGTACTCCTGAAAGCTGGGGAGAGGCCTGCTGAACATCTTTACTTGGTCTTGGAAGGCGAGGTGGCGCTTCTCCGCGGGCAAGCCCGGGTGGGGACCTTAGGACCAGGCGAGTTCTTTGGCTTTCCTTCCCTCCTTTCGGGAGAACCCCCCACCTTCACGGTAAAGGCGAAAACCCAAACCAGACTCCTGGTCTTCCCACGGGAGGCTTTCCAAAGGCTTATGACCTTTCACGAGGCGGCCCGATTCTTCAGCAAGGGCCTTGTGCAAAGGATCCAGATCCAGCTGGAGACAGTCCCCGAGCCCTCCCTCTTCACACCGCTGGGCCAGCTCGTCCGGCGGCCACCAGTCTTCATCTCTCCTGCAGCTACCGTGAAAGAGGCCGCCCAAAAGATGCGGGCGGAGAGGATTTCCAGCCTCCTTGTAGAAGGAGAACCCCTAGGCATCCTCACGGACCGGGACCTAAGGAACAGGGTGGTGGCGGAGGGCCGCCCTTCCGCCACTCCTGTGGCCGAGGTTATGAGCGCCCCTCTATTTACCCTCCCCGCAGAAACCCCCGTCTACGAGGCACTAGCGGTCATGGTGGAACGGGGCATCCACCACCTGCCCGTCACCCAAGGAAAAGCCATCATGGGGGTTATAACCCACTCGGACCTGGTTCTTTATCAGTCACAAAGCCCCCTCGTGCTCCTCAGGCGGATTGAGCGCCTGGACCTGAGGCAGTACAGCCTCGAGGTAGCCCGCCTGGTGCGGAACCTACTGGAAAGCGGCCTACCCCCCTCAGGGATCGGCCGGGTGGTGGCGGGCCTCAACGACGCCCTCATCCGGAGGCTCGTCAAGGAAGCCGAGGCCCGCCTGGGGCCGCCCCCCATCCCCTATAGCTTCATGGTCTTCGGCTCGGAAGGGCGCAGGGAGCAGGCCCTCCTCACCGACCAGGACAACGCCCTGGTGCTCAAGGAGGAGGGGCACGAGGCCTACTTCCAGGCCCTGGCGGAGGCCGTGGTGGAGGGGCTCATCCGGGCGGGCATCCCCGAGTGCAAGGGAGGGTACATGGCCACCCGCTGGCGCATGCCCCTAAAGGACTGGCTCTCCACCTTCCGGAAGTGGATGGAGGCCCCGGAGCCCCAGGCCCTCCTGGAGACCCAGATCTTCTTTGACTTCCGCCCCGTGGCCGGGGAGCTCTCCTTAAGGCCCCTGGAGGAGGCCATCCTGGAGGGAAGCCGCAAGGGGGTTTTCCTCTACCACCTGGCCCAGGCGGCTCTAGCCTTCCGCCCCCCCCTGGGCTTCCTGGGCCGGGTGCGCACCGAGGAGGGGTATGTGGACCTGAAGCGGCACGCCCTGGCCCCCATCGTGGCCCTGGCCCGCCTCTACGCCCTCATGGCGGGAAGCCGGGCCCTGGGCACCGAGGAGAGGCTCAAGGCCGCCGTCCAGGGAGGCACCCTGAGCCAGGAGGGGGCGGAGCGCCTGGGGGAGGCCTTCGCCTTCTTCTTCGGCCTGAGGCTGAAGGCCCAGCTGGAGGCCTTGGAGAAGGGGGCCCCTCTGGAAAACCGCGTCCTGTGGGAGGCCTTGAGCCCCGGCGAGAGGCGGCGGGCCCTCGAGGGCTTCCGGGCCATCCAGGAAGTCCAGGAGAGCACGGCGGCCCGGTTTCAGCTACGATGAAGGCCAAGGCCCTGGCCCTCTTCTTCCTGGCCCTCTTCCTCTTCCTCATGCCCCTTGCCCTCTTTCCCTTAGCGCCCTGGGGGCCTTTCGGCCTCCCGCCCCTTTACCTCTACCTCTTCTTGGCCTGGGGCCTGGTCCTCTTCCTGGCCTACCGGTTCTTTCGCAAGCCGTGAGCCCTGCCCTCCTCCTCACCGGCCTCTTCCTCTACCTGGCCCTCCTCTTCCTGGTGGCCCTCCTAGGAGAGAGGCAGGGGAGGGCCTGGGTGCGAAGCCCCTGGGTCTACGCCCTCTCCCTGGCCGTCTACGCCACCGCCTGGACCTTCTTCGGCAGCGTGGGCCGGGCAGCCACCCAGGGGGCCTCCTTCCTCCCCGTCTACCTGGGGCCCACCCTGGTCCTCCTCCTCTGGCCCTTCCTCCACGGAAGGCTTTTGGAGCTGGCCCGGGCCCACCGCCTCACCTCCTGGGCGGACTACCTCTTCCTGCGCTACGGCCACGCCCCCCTGGCCACCCTGGCGGCCGCGTTTTTGGTGCTGGGCCTCCTCCCCTACCTGGCCCTGCAGCTCAAGGCCATCGCCCAGGCCTTCCTCTTCCTGAGCGGGGAAAGGGCCCCCATGGCGGACGTGGCCCTCATCACCACCCTCTTCCTGGCCCTCTTCGCCATCCTCTTCGGCACCCGCCGCCTGGACCCCTCGGAGAGGCACGAGGGCCTGGTCTTGGCGGTGGCCTTTGAGTCTGTGGTCAAGCTCCTCGCCCTCCTCCTGGTGGGCGGGGCGGCCCTCCTGGCCCTGGGCAACCCCTTCCCCAAGGCCATGGAGAGGCCCGAGTTCCTACCCCTCCTCCTGCCCCCGGAGGGGCTTCCCGGCTACCTGGACTGGGTGGGCCTCACCCTCCTCTCGGGCCTGGCCTTCCTCTTCCTGCCCCGGCAGTTCCACGTGAGCGTGGTGGAGAACGTAAACCCAGGCCACCTCCCCCTGGCCGCCTGGGCCTTTCCCCTCTACCTCCTCCTCATCAACCTGCCCGTCCTCCCCCTGGCCCTTCTGGGCCGGATCCACTTCCCCCAAGAAAACCCCGACCTCTTCGTCCTGGCCCTGGCCCAGGAAGCGGGGCCCGCTCTGGCCCTCCTGGCCTTTCTGGGGGGGGTCTCGGCGGCGACGGCCATGGTGATCGTGGAGGCCCTGGCCCTTTCCATCCTGATCTCCAACCATCTCCTGTCCCCTCTCCTCCTCCGGGCCAAGGCCCTGGGAAGCCTCCTCCTCTGGCGAAGGCTTTCCATCCTGGCCGTCATGCTCCTGGCCTACCTCTACTTCCGCCTGGCGGGGGAGGCCTACGCCCTGGTGGCCATGGGGCTCATCTCCTTCGCCGCCGTGGCCCAGCTGGCCCCGGCCGCCCTCCTCGGCCTCTACTGGAAGGGGGCCACCCGGGAAGGGGCCTTGGCGGGGCTTCTTGGGGGCATCCTCCTCTGGGCCTACACCCTCTTCCTGCCCGCCCTGGCGCGGTCGGGCTGGCTCCCCCCGGTCTTCCTGGAGGGCCCCCACCCCCTCCTGAGGCCGGAGGGGCTTCTCGGCCTGCGGGGCCTCGAGGCCACCACCCACGGCTTCTTGGCAAGCCTCCTTCTGAACCTGGGCCTGGTGGTGGGGGTTTCCCTCTTCACCAAGAGGGAGGCGCCGGAGGAGGGGCGGACCGGGGAGGTGGGGGCGCTGGCCAATCTCCTCTCCCGGGTCCTGGGCCCGGAGGCGGAGGCGGCCTTCCTCAAGGAGGCCCAGGACCTCCCCGGCCCCCAGGCGGCCGCCAAGGCCGAGGCCCTCCTGGCGGGCGCGTTGGGGCCCGCCACCGCCCGGCTCCTCATCCTTTCCGTCACGGAGAAGGCCCCGCCAGAGGCCCTTCTGGAGGAGGCGGCCCGGGAGTCCAAGGAGGTGAGGGCCTACGCCAGGGCCCTCGAGGAGGCCAGGCGGGAGCTGGCCCGGGCCTACGAGCGCCTGAAGGCCCTGGACCAGGCCAAGGACGAGGTTCTGGCCGCCATATCCCACGAGCTCAAGACCCCCCTCACCGCGGTGCGGGCCCTGGCGGAGATCCTGGAGGCCCATCCGGACCTGCCGGAGGCGGAGAGGCGGCGCTTCACCGGCCTCTTGGCCAAGGAGGCGGCCCGCCTCTCCCGCCTGGTGGAAGAGGTCCTGGCCTACGCCAAACTCCAGGCGGGGATTCCCCTGAGGCTTCAGCGCCTGGACCTGCGGGAGCCCGCCCAAGAGGCCCTGGCCCTGGTGGCCCCCCTGGCCCGGGAACGGGGGGTGCTTCTGGAAGGCCGCCTGCCCCATGAGGCGGTCCAGGCCCTCACCGACCGGGACCGGGTCCTCCAGGTGCTCCTGAACCTCCTGCAAAACGCCATCCGCCACGCCCATAGCCGGGTTATCCTGGAGCTCATGCCTTCGGGGAGGGAGGCCTTCTTCTATGTGCAAGACGATGGCCCCGGGGTGCCCGAGGAAAAGAGGCCATGGCTCTTTGAGCCCTTCCAAAGCTTCGCCGGGGGCACGGGCCTGGGCCTCTACCTGGCCCGGAGGCTCGCCGAGGCCCTGGGGGGGCGGGTCTTTTTGGAAGCGGGCGAGGGGGCGCGCTTCGCCTTCGCCCTGCCCTTGGAGGTGGACCATGCGGATCCTGGTGGTGGATGACGAGGAGAGCATCCTGGTGCCCCTGGAGTTCCTCCTGAAGAAGGCCGGGCACGAGGTGGCCCTGGCCAGAACGGGGGCCGAGGCCCTGAGGCTTTTGGAAGAGGGGCCCTTTGACCTCCTGGTCCTGGACCTGATGCTGCCGGACCTGGACGGCTTCGCCGTCCTGGAGCGGCTACCCCAGGGCAGGAAGCCCCGGGTCCTGGTCCTCACCGCCCGGGGCCGGGAGGCGGACCGGGCCAAGGCCCTGGCCCTGGGGGCAGAGGCCTTCATGGCCAAGCCCTTCGGCATCCAGGACCTGCTGGCGGAAGTGCAAAGGCTTTCGGAGGGCTTGTGAGGGAGGTCTTCCGCTTTTTGGGCGCCCTCCTCCTGGGCCTCCTCCTGGTGGGGGGGGTGGTGGGGCTCGCCCTCTTCCTCCTCCTCCAGGACCAGGAGGCCCTGGCCCGGGAGCTCCTGGAGCTGGCGCGGGCCAAGGCCCCCCTCCTCCTCTTCGTGGCCTTCCTCTTCGCCCTGGCGCTGGGGGCGCTCCTCCACCCCCTCTTCCTGGGCTACCTGGCGGCCACCCGGGCCCTGGGCCAGGAGGCGGAGATCCTCCTGGCCAACCCCAGCCACCGCCTGCCCCTAAAGGGCCCCCTGGAGCTCCAGGCCTTGGGCCGCCTGGTGCAGCGCCTGGCCGAGGAGAAGGCCGCTTTGGAGAAGGAGGTGGAGGCCAGGGTCCAGGAGGCCAAGGCCCTCGTGGAGCGGGAAAGGGCCATCCTCTCCGCCCTCATCGCCCACCTGCCCCAGGGGGTGGTCCTGGCCAACCCCCGGGGCCAGGTGGTCCTCTACAACCCCAAGGCCCAGGAGCTCCTGGGGGAGGGCCTGGGAATCGGCAAAAGCCTCTTTGGCCTGCTGGACCCGGGGCTTTTGGCCCACGCCCTGAGGCTTCCCAAGGAGCGCTTCCTCACCCAGGCCAGGGGGAAAAACCTCCTCCTGCAGGCGGTGCCCCTATCGGAGGGGATGGGGCTGATCCTCGAGGCCCAGAAGGGGAAAGAGGGCCTGGACGAGGCCACCCTCCACCGCCTCAAGGACAAGCTGGCGGGCCTCAAGGCCCTGGCGGAGATCCTGGCCCAGGAGGCTCCCCCGGAGGTCCGGCCCCTGGCCGAGAAGGCCCAGGAGGCCGCCCAGGAGCTCGCCCAGCTGGTCCAGGCCCTAAAGCCCCCGCCCCAAGCCGCCGAGGCCCTGGCCCAAGACCTCCTGGCCCTCCTGGCGGAGACCCTGGAGCGGGAGGCCGGGGTCCAGCCGGGCCTGGCCCTGGAGGAGGAGGCCAGGTGGCTTCTCCTCAGGGTGGACACCTACGCCCTGGGCCGGGGCCTGGCCGCCACCCTGAAGGAGGCGGAGGAGGTCCTCCTGGAAGGAAGGGCCCTCGAGGGCTTCCTCCGGCTCAGCCTCCTCTTCCCCCACCCCGCCCCGGACCCCCACCCCCTCCTGAAGGAGGCCGTGGAAAAGGCGGGCGGAAGCCTGTGGCGGGAGGGGCACCGCCTCATCCTCCTCCTCCCCGCTGTGAAGGCCCCGAGCCTGCCCGCCCCCCCTGGCCCTCCCCCCAGGGCCGAGGTCTTTGACCTGAGCCTCCTCCGGGTCTCCGAGGCCCTGGAGGAGGCCCCCCTGGAGGGCCTCCTCTACACCGCCTTTGACCTGGAGACCACGGGGCTGGACCCCAAGGAGGACGCCATCATCGCCCTGGGGGCGGTCCACCTTCTGGGAAGCCGGGTCCTCCGGCACGAGGTCTACGAGGCCCTGGTGGACCCGGGCCGCCCCATCCCCAAAGCCTCCACCGAGGTCCACGGCCTCACCTGGGAGATGCTGAAGGGCAAGCCCAGGCTGGAGGAGGTCCTCCCCGCCTTCCGGGCCTTTTTGGAGGGAAGCGTCCTGGTGGCCCACAACGGGGCCTTTGACATGGCCTTCCTGCGCAAGGTGGGCATAGACCAGCCCCCCCTGGTGGACACCCTCCTCCTGGCCCACCTCCTCTTCCCCGACCTCAAGGACCACCGCCTGGAGCGCCTGGCCGAGCGCTTTGGGGTCCCGGTCCTGGGCCGGCACACCGCCTTAGGGGATGCCCTCATGACCGCCGAGGTCTACGCCCGCATGATCCCCCTCCTGAAGGAGAGGGGCTTCCGCACCCTGGGCCAGGCGCTCCGGGCCTGCGAACGGCTCCCCCTGGCCCGGCTCAAGTACTGAAGCGGGCCAGGGCCTTCCGGCCGATGTCCCGGCGGTACACCGCCCCGGGGAAGCCCACCCGGGGGATGAAGGCGTAGGCCCGCTCCAGGGCCTCCTTCAGGTCCTTCCCCAGGCCCACCACGTTTAGGACCCGCCCCCCGGCGCTCACGAGCCTGCCCCCTTCCCGCCGGGTCCCGGCGTGGAAGACCAAGACCCCTTCCGGGGGCTCGGGGAGGTGGAGGGGGATCCCCTTCCTGGGGTTTTCCGGGTAGCCGGGGGCGGCCAGGACCACGCAGGCGGCGGCCCCCTCCCGCCAGGAAAGCCGGGTGCCCTGAAGCCTGCCCTCGGCCACCTTCAGGGCCAGCTCCACCAGGTCGCTTTGGAGAAGGGGCAGGACGGCCTGGGCCTCGGGGTCGCCGAAGCGGGCGTTGAACTCCAGCACCTTGGGGCCTTCCCGGGTGAGCATGAGGCCGGCGTAGATCACCCCCCGGTAGACCACCCCCTCGGCCTCCAGCCCCCGGACGAGGGGCCAGAGGATCTCCTCCTCCACCCGCCTTAGGGTGGCCCCGTCCATGGGGTAGGGGGCCACCGCCCCCATCCCCCCGGTCATGGGGCCCTGGTCCCCGTCCAGGAGGCGCTTGTGGTCCTGGGAGGGGAGGAGGGGGAGGACGGTCTTTCCGTCGGTGAGGGCCAGGACCGTGGCCTCCTCGCCCTCCAGGTACTCCTCTATCACCACCTCGCCCCCCTCGGCCCGGTTCAGGATGTTGGCCACGGCCTGCTTGGCGGTGTGGAGGTCAAAGGCCACGGTGACCCCCTTGCCCGCCGCCAGCCCCGAGTCCTTGACCACGATGGGCACCCCCACCTCCTCCAGGTACTCCAGGGCCAGGAGGGGGTCCTGGAAGGTCCGGTAGCGGGCCGTGGGGATGCCGTAGCGCTCCATGAGGCCCTTGGCGAAGGCCTTGGAGCCCTCAATCATGGCCGCCTTCTGGGTGGGGCCGAAGACCTTGAGGCCCCGCTCGCAAAAGGCGTCGGCGATCCCCTCCACCAGGGGGGCCTCAGGGCCCACCAGGGTGAGGTCTATGCCCGCCTCGAGGGCCCAGTCCGCCAGGGCCTCCACCTCCCCGTTCCAGGGGACGCGCTCCGCCAAAGCCTCCATCCCGGCGTTGCCGGGGGCGGCGTAAAGGCGCTCCACCAGAGGGCTTTGCGCCGCCTTCCAAAGAAGGGCGTGCTCCCGCCCCCCGCTTCCCACCACCAGGACCTTCATGAAGGGGATTCTACCAGGGCCAAGGCCGCCAGGGCCTTTTCCCTCACCTCCTCGGGAAGCTCAAGGAGCTCGGCCCGGAGGGCCGGGTGGTCCTCGGCCAGGAGGTGGGCGGCGAGGAAGGCTCCCCGGCCCCACTCCCCCGCCCGGCCCAAGAGGGCGGGCCCCGCCAGGTCCTCCCTGCCCCAGGCGCGAAGGAGGGCCCAGACGCGGAGGTAAAGGGGCCTTTCCCTGGGGGAAAGCCCCCGGAAAAGCCGGGCCGCCTCCTCCCCCAAAAGGCCCTCCAGGCCCTCGGGCGGGGGAAAGGCCAGGCCCAGGAGGAGGAGGCGCACCGCCCTCGGGTAAAGGCGGTGCTCCAGGCGGAGGACCCGGGCCTCCAGGACCTCGGGGGTGTCCCCGGGGAGGACGGGCACCCGCCCCTGGAGGAGGATGGGCCCGGTGTCCATGCCCTGGTCCACGAAGTGGACCGTGGAGCCCGTCTCCTTCTCCCCCGCCTCCAGGACCCGCTGGTGGACCCTTAGGCCGGGGAAGTCGGGGAGGAGGGAGGGGTGGAGGTTGAGGAGGCGGCCGTACCAGGGCTCCACGAAGCGGGGGGAGAGGAGGCGCATGAACCCCGCCAGGAGGACGAGGTCCACCCGCCGCGCCTCCAGGAGGTCCAGGGCCTCCCCCTCAAAGGCCCGCCGCCCCCGCCAGGGGAGGGCCACCGCCTCCACCCCGCGCCTTTTCGCCCGCTCCAGGGCCAAGGCCTCGGGGTTGTCCGAGACCACCAGGACCACCTCCCCCAGGGGGTTCCCCGGGGGAAAGGCCTCCATGAGGGCTTCCAGGTTGGTCCCCCGGCCCGAGGCCAAGACGGCCAGGCGGGCCGGGCGGCCTAGGGGAAAAGGCCCCATCTAGCCCCCCAAGGCCTCGGGGTGGTGCTTCTGCCAGTAGCGCACCAGGCCCTGGAGGTTCATGAAGGGAGGGTCGGCCAGCTCGTAGAGGCGCATCCCCGCCTCGTCCACCCCGGCCCTGGCCAGGCCCTCCCTCACGTAGGCCTCAAAGCGCCGGGTCATCTCCTCCGGGGAAAGCCCTTCCTTGAGGCGGTTTAAGACCCAGCCCGCCCAGGCCTCGAGGGCCTCCCTCAGGGCCAGGAGGTGGGCCTCCACGTCCCCGTAGGCCCCGAAGTGGGTGAGGTAGAGGGCCTCGGGCCTCAGGGCCAGGAGGCGGTCTATGGAGGCGTACCAGCTTTCCAGGTGGATGTCCGGGGGCGGCGTGGGGGGCAGAACGGGCCCGGGGGCGATGCGCACCCCGGCGATGTCCCCGGCGAAGACCACCCCCTCCACCAGGTAGGCGTGGTGGTGGCTTGCGTGGCCCAGGGTCTCCAGGGCCTGGACCCTAAGGCCCCCCACCTCCACCACCTCCCCGTCCCCTAAGGCCCGCACCCGCGCCTCGGGGATCCCCCGAAGCTCCCCCCAGAGGGGCTTAAGCCTCTCCCCGTAGATGCGCCTGGCCGACTCCAGGAGCCGGGAGGGGTCCACCAGGTGGGGCGCCCCCTTGGGGTGGACGTAGACCGTGGCCCCCCCCTCCGCCAGGCGCCAGGCCGCCCCGGCGTGGTCCAGGTGGATGTGGGTCACGAAGACGTGGCGCACCTCCTCGGGGGCATAGCCCGCCTCCTCCAAAGCCGCCACCAGCCGGGCGTAGGTGCTCTCGGGCCCGGTCTCTATGAGGATGGGCCCCTCCTTGGACTCCAGGAGGAAGCTGGCGATGACCCGCTCCACCCCCTGGAAGCGGAGGTCCAGGACCTTCACCACGGCCTCGCCTCCTTGGGCCCGATGCGGGTGTGCAGGGTACCGATGCCCTCCACGGCCACCTCAATGCGGTCGCCGGGGTTTAAGGCCCCAACCCCGGAGGGCGTGCCGGTGAGGACCACGTCCAGGGGCTCGAGGGTCATGAAGCTGGAGATGTAGGCCAGGATCTCCGCCACGCCGAAGATCATGGCCGAGGTGTGCCCCTCCTGGCGGAGCTCGTCGTTGACGTAGGTGCGGACCCAGGTGTTGGAGGGGTCCAGGTCGGTCTCCACCCAGGGCCCGAGGGGCAGGAACTTGTCGGCGCTCTTGGCCCTCACCCACTGCAGGTCCTGCTTCTGGGCATCGCGGGCGGTGATGTCCACGGCGATGGTGTACCCCAGGACGTGGTCCAGGGCCCGCTCAGGCGGGACGTTCCGCATCCGGTCTCCCACCACCACCGCCAGCTCCCCCTCGTAGTGGAGCTCCTGGGTGAAGTGGGGGTAGGGCACGGCGTCCCCGGTGTTCCAGGGGTCCTTGGGGTTCCCCGGGTGGGCCAGGGCGTTGGGGGCCTTCAGGAAGAGGCCGGGCTCCTTGGGCAGGTCCTCCCCGAAGCTGTGGCCCATCTCCCGGATGTGCTCCTTGTAGTTTCGCCCCACGCAGACGATCTTGCTGGGGGTGGCGGGCACCAGAAGGCGCACCGAGGCCAGGTCGTACCTCCGCCCCGTGGGGTTCCCTCCGGGCCCGTCCGTCTCCAGCACCAGCTCGCCTTCCAGAACGCCCCATCGGCCCTCGTTGAAACGCAGGATCTTCATGCCCTAAAGCTACCATCTTCCCCTGAGGATTTGCAGGCCCCTCAGGCCCACGGCCAGGGCCGAAAGGAAAGCCCCCAGCCGGCCCTCGCCCGGGAGCAAGAAGAGGAGGGCCAGGTAGCCGAAGATGGCCCCGAAGGGGATGGGGTAGACCCCACGCCGCCTCCTGCCCCAGTAGAGGGCGTGGTAGAGCCCGGCCACCAGAAGGCCAAGCCCCGCCGCAAGAAGGGTCGTCTGGGGGTACCAGAAGAGGAAGAAGCCCAGGGATGGGGCGATCCCTCCCCCGCCCCGGAAGCGGAAGAAAAGGGGCCAGTTGTGGCCCGCCACCACCGCCCCCGCCGCAAGGGGCCGCCAGGCCTCGGGGGTGAGGAAAGCGGCCAGAACCCCCTTCCCCACGTCAAAGAGGACCACCATAAGCGCGGCCAGGGGGCCCTTTTGCCGGAAGACCCCCGAGCCCCCGGGGAGGTCCTTTTGCCGGACCTGGGGGAAGAAGAGGAGCCCCCCCACCAAAGAGCCCAGGAGGTAGGCCAGAAGGACGTAGCCCATGCCCCCATTCTTGCAAAAGGGAGCCCTTTGCCCTATCCTGAGGGTGGAAGTTTCCATGAAGCCCTTCCACAAGCCATGAAGAAGAAACCTACCATCCACGAGGTGGCCGCCCGCGCCGGGGTGGGCCTGGGCACGGTGAGCCGGGTCCTCAACAACCACCCCGCCGTGCGGCCCGAAACCCGGGCCCGGGTCCTGAGGGCCATGGAGGAGCTGGGCTACACCCCCAACCCCCACGCCCGCAGGATCGCCGGGGGGCGGAGCTACACGGTCTCCGTCCTCCTTCCCTTCGTGGCCACGGAGTTCTACCGCAGGCTCATTGAGGGGGTTGAGAGCGTCCTCCTGGAGAAGCGCTACGACCTGGCCCTCTTCCCCATCCTCTCCCAGGCCCGGCTCAAGCGTTACCTGGAGAGCACCACCCTGGCCTACCTCACCGACGGCCTGATCCTGGCCTCCTACGACCTCACCGAGCTCTTCGGGGAAGGGCGCCTGCCCACGGAAAGGCCGGTGGTCCTGGTGGACGCCAGAAACCCCCGGTACGACTCCGTCTACCTGGACAACCGCCTGGGGGGGCGGCTGGCCGGGGCCTACCTGGCCCGCTTTCCCGGCAGCATCTTCGCCATCAAGGTGGAGGAGGAGCCGGACCGGGCCTTCCGGCACACGGTCTTCAGCGAACGCATGGCGGGGTTTCTGGAGGCCCTTAAGGAGGCCGGGCGGCCCTTCCCGGAGGGCCACCTCTACGTGACCCGCCTCTCGGCGGAAGGGGGGCGCCTGGCCCTCCGGCACTTCCTGGAAAAGGCCTCGCCCCCCCTCAACATCTTCGCCGGGGCCGACCAGGTGGCCCTGGGGGTCCTGGAGGAGGCCCAAAGGCTCGGCCTCACCCTGGGCAAAGACGTGCGGGTCCTGGGCTTTGACGGCCACCCCTTCGCCGAGGAGGTGGGGCTTTCCACCATCGCCCAGCCGGTGGAGGCCATGGGGGCCCGGGCGGCCCAGCTCCTCCTGGAGAGGATGCAGGGGTACGGAGGCCCCCCCAGGGAGGTGCGCTTTGAGCCCACCCTGGTGGAGAGGGCCTCCACCGGCACCCCGCCCGAGGCCCCCTACCTGCCCTAAGTACCCCACCGCGGCTTCCGCCGCCGTGGGGGGCCCCAGAAAAGCCCTTAGCCCCGACTTGGGCACCCCATGTTGCGAAACCAAAGCGCGGGCACTTATACCCTTTTGCCGGGGCCCCATGCTGGCTTGCGCCAGCATGGGGTGGTATTAGAATGCCCCCATGCGGCCGGAAGCCTTCCTCTTCCCCCTGCGCCTGGTGATCCTCATGCCGGTGGCGGGGCTCCTTCTGGGCTCGGTCTACTTCGCCTACCACGCCCTCCTCGAGGCCCTCGCCGCCTGGCAAAGCCCCCTGGAGGAGGCCCTGCCCAGGCTGGTGGGGGCGGTGGACCTGGGGCTTCTTGCGGCGGTCTTCCTCATCTTCGGCCTGGGCCTCTTTGAGCTTTTCATCCAGAAGCTGGACCTGCCCATGGGAAGCGTCCTCACCGTGGAAAGCCTGGCCGACCTCAAGGGCAAGCTGGGCCAGGTGATCGTCATGATCCTGGTGGTGAAGTTCTTTGAGAAGGCCCTGGCCTTCAAGCCCAAGGAGGCCCTGGACTTCCTCCTCTTCGCCGGGGGCGTGGCCCTGCTGGCGGGGGCCCTCTGGCTCACCAAGGCCAAGGAGTGATCGTCTACCTGGACCAGAACTACGCCAGCCGCATGGCCAAGCACCTCCTGGGCCAGCCCGGGCACGAGGCCTTCGGCAGGCTCTTTCTGGCGCTAAAGGGCAGGGCCCTGGCCCCCCCTTCCCCCTTCCACGTCCTAGAAACCCTTTACCCGGCGCGGGGGCCCAAGGAGAAGGCGGGCTACCTCCTCCCCGCCCTCATGGAGGTCTTCTCCGCCCTCTCCGGGGGGCTTTGGGTCCGCCCCTGGCAGGAGATCGCCAAGCGCCAGGAGCGGGGCCTGTACCTGGAGGACTTCCTCTGGCCTGGGGGCGACTGGGAGACCCCCGCCGACCTCTCCCCCTTTGCGGGGCTTCTGCAAGGCCTCCCCGAGGATCCCCTCGAGGCCCGGGCCTGGGCCCTGGAGGAGATCCAAAGGCGGACCGGGCTCCGGGAGGTGCCCTTTACCCGCCTCCTCGCCACCCTCCTGGCCGAAAGCCGTAAGGACAAAAGCCGGAAGCCCCGCCCCTCGGACCTCCTGGACTTCGTCATGGCCGCCACGGTCTACCCCTACGTGGACCGCCTCCTCACCGACCGCTACCTCAGGAACCTCCTGGGGAAGAAGGCGGTGGGCGGGCGCCGCAAAGAGGTGGAGGCCCTACTCCTGAGCCTGAAGGGGGAGTAGACTTCGGGGGATGAGAGGCATCCGGGACCCCCGCCTCGTCCCTATCGCCGAAAAGGTCATGGCGGGCGAGCGCTTGAGCTTCGCCGAGGGCCTCGTCCTCTACGAGACCAAGGACCTCCCCACCCTCATGCGCCTGGCCAACCTGGTGCGGGAGAGAAAGCACGGCCACAAGACCTACTTCGTCCACTCCATCCGGGTCTCCCAGACCAACATCTGCTACGTGGGCTGCACCTTCTGCGCCTTCCAGAGGCGCTTCGGCGAGGAGGGGGCCTGGGACTGGGATGTGGAGGAGGTGGTGGCCTGGGTAAAGGCCCGCTACCAGGAGGGCCTCACCGAGATCCACCTGACGGGGGGCCACCACCCCAAGAGGCCCTTCCAGTACTACCTGGACCTGGTCCGGGCCCTGAAGGAGAACTTCCCCGGGGTCCAGGTGAAGGCCTGGACGGCGGCGGAGATCCACCACTTCTCCAAGATCGCCCGCCTGCCCTACCGGGAGGTCCTCCTGGCCCTGAAGGAGGCGGGGTTGGACGCCATGCCGGGGGGCGGGGCGGAGATCTTCGCCGAAAGGGTGCGGAAGCGGATCGCCCGGGCCAAGGTCTCGGCGGAGGGGTGGCTTGAGGTCCACCGCACCGCCCACGAGCTGGGCATCCCCACCAACGCCACCATGCTCTACGGCCACATAGAGACTCTCGAGGAGCGCCTGGACCACATGGAGCGCCTGAGGCGGCTCCAGGACGAGACCGGGGGCTTCATGAGCTTCATCCCCCTGGCCTTCCAGCCCGACGGCAACCAGCTGGCCCGGGAGCTGGGCAAAAAGGAGTTCACCACCGGCCTGGACGATCTCAGGAACCTGGCCATCGCCCGGCTTTACCTGGACAACTTCCCCCACATCAAGGGCTACTGGGCCACCTTAACCCCCGAGCTCGCCCAGGTCTCCCTGGACTGGGGGGTCACCGACATAGACGGCACCCTCATTGAGGAGCGCATCGTCCACATGGCGGGAAGCCCCACCCCAAAGGGCCTCACCAAGGAGGCCCTGGCGGGCATCATCCGGAGCGCGGGCCGCATCCCCGTGGAGCGGGACGCCCTCTACCGGGAGGTGCGGGTCTGGGACCAGGTAGAGGCGTGAGCTACCGCCTGGGCCTCCCCCCCTACGCCAACGTGGCCCCCTTGGCCCACTTCCTGAGGCCCGAGGGTTTTGAGCTGGTTCGGGCCCCGCCCACCGCCCTCAACCGGATGCTGGAGGAGGGGGCGCTGGACCTCTCCCTGGCCTCGAGCCTGGCCTATCTGGAGCGCCAGGAGGCCTGGGGGCTTTTGCCCGACTTCTCCGTGGCCGTGCTGGGGCCGGTCTACTCGGTGAACCTCTTCCACCGGGTGCCCCTGAAGGACCTCAAGCGGGTGGCCCTCACCGGGGAGAGCGCCACCAGCGTGGCCCTCCTCCGCCTGCTCCTGGAGGAGGAAGGCGTAAGGCCCGCCTGCGAGCGGGCCGAGGGGGAGCTGGAGCTTCTTGAGCGCTACGACGGGGTCCTCCTCATCGGGGACCGGGCCATCCGGGCCTACGCCGGCCTCCTCCAAAACCTCCCCGAAACCCCCATGGCCCTTCCCACCCGCTTCGGCGAGGTGGAGGTGACCGATTTGGCTATGGCCTGGTTCCGGAGGACCCGCCTCCCCTTCGTCTTCGCCGTCTGGGCCTACCGCCTGGAAAGCCCCCCGCCCAAAGCCGTGGTCCAGGCCCTGAGGCGGGCCCGCCTCCTGGGCCTGGGCCGCCTGGAGGAGGTGGCCCAGGCGGAGGGAAAGCGCCTTGGCGTCCACCCCGCCCTCCTCCTCCACTACCTCTGGAACTTCCGCTACCACCTGGAGGAGCCAGACCGCCTGGGCCTGAGGGCCTTCGCCGAGGCCCTGGGCCTTCCCTTCCGACCGCACTACTATCCTAAATAGCGCTTGGTGTAGCGTAGCCTTGGGCCGCTGGCCCAAGGAGGGTAAAGATGCGTTGGAAACTGGATCCGGCCCACACCAGCATCACCTTTTCCGTGCGGCACATGATGGTGGCCACGGTGCGGGGAAGCCTGAACCTGAAGGAGGGCTTCGTGGAGACCGACGAAAGCGGCAAGCCCCTCCGGGTGGAGGCCCGCCTGGACGCCAGGAGCATCCACACCGGCGTGGCCGACCGGGACAACCACCTGCGCTCCCCCGACTTCCTGGATGCGGAGCGCTACCCGGAGATCGTCTTCCGGAGCGAGAAGATCACCCCCCTGGGGGAAGGCCGCTACCGGGTGGAAGGGAAGCTCACCATCCGGGACGTAACCCGGCCCCTGGTGCTGGAGGTGGAAACCTCGGGGCCCATCAAGGACCCCTGGGGCAACGAGCGCCTGGCCGCCCACTTTGAGGGGAAGCTCAACCGCAAGGACTTCGGCCTCACCTGGAACATGGTCCTGGAGACGGGGGGCCTCCTGGTGGGCGAGGAGGTCCGCTTTAGCGTGGACGCCGAGCTGGTGGCGGCCAGGGAGGCCGTGGGCGCATGAGGATGGCCCCTCTTCGCCTCGCCCTACTGGCCACGGGGATGGCCCTGGGGACCAACCTTCTCCTCTACGCCCTGGCCCGGCTGGCGGGCGTGCCTTTCCAGGTGGCCCCTCCCGGAAGGCCCCCCGAGGAGGTGGGCCTGGCCGCCGTGGCCCTCTTCACCGCCCTGCCCATGGCCCTAGGGTTCGCCCTCTACGTGCCCTTTAGACGGCGAAGCCCCAGGGCCTTGCCCATCTTCGTGGGCCTGGCCCTGGCCGTCTTCTTCCTGATGCTCTTCCCCCCCTTGGCCGCCGCCTCCGATCCCAGAACCGAGCTTTCGCTCATCGCCCTGCACGTGCCCCCTGTGGCCTTTTACCTGTGGGGTCTTGTCCGAATGGAGGAGGCCCTTTGAGGCGGCTTTTGGGGCTCACCCTGAGGGTGCGGGACCTGAAGGCCCAGCTGGCCTTCTACCGGGACCTCCTGGGGCTTGAGGTGGAGGCCGACCCGCCCCGATACCGGCTCTTCCCCCAGGGGCGGGGCTTCCTCCTGGATCTGATCCACGACCCGGAGGCCCCCCTCCGCCCTTACCCCTCGGTGGGCCTCTACCACTTCGCCCTCCTCCTGCCCGACCGGAAGGCGCTGGCCGCGGTCTTCCGCAGGCTTCTGGAGGGGAAGGCCCATTTTGAGGGAGCCGCGGACCACGGGGTCTCCGAGGCCCTCTACTTCCGGGACCCGGAGGGCAACGGCCTGGAGCTCTACCGGGACCGCCCCCGGGGGGAGTGGCCCGAGGGCCCCCTCATGTTCACGGCGCCCCTGAACCTGGAAAGCCTCCTCGCCGAGAACCCCAGGCCCGCCCCCCTCCCCCCGGAAACCCTCCTGGGCCACCTCCACCTCCACGTGCCGGACCTAGAGGAAGCCGAAGCCTTCTTCGCGGGAAGGCTTCGCATGGCCGTGACCCTGCGCACCTACCCCGGGGCCCTCTTCTTCGCCTGGGACGGCTACCACCACCATGTGGGGGCCAACACCTGGGCGGGGAGGCGCCTGGCCCCGGAAGGCTCCACGGGGCTTGTGGGCTATGCGCTGAAGGCCCCCCCAGAGGTCCCTCCCGGCCTTTACCGGGACCCCACAGGGGCCCTGGCCCAGACCTGACCGATATGCGGCTCGTGGGGTAGAGGAGGGGCATGACCCCGCGTGAGGCTCTGTCCCAGATCCCCGACCCCCGGGCCCGCAACCGGCAGTACCCCCTGTGGGGCCTTTTGGCCCTCA
>Ga0079992_151061_pt1 | contig 82712 bp, 71 predicted proteins | sample FaiFalFF_MnMetaG_3_FD_69197 | JGI IMG/M metagenome (GOLD analysis project Ga0079992, IMG submission 69197) | Freshwater microbial communities from Yellowstone National Park, Wyoming, USA - Fairy Falls B (FF_Mn_B) MetaG (SPADES assembly) (version 2) | ecosystem: Environmental > Aquatic >...
AACGCCCTCCAACGCCTACAAGCCATGTCGCGCGAACTTGCCGACCGCCAACGCCAGCTGGATCGGCAACTGCGCGAACAGTTCCCTGCTTACGCCGACCTGCTCAATCCGCAACCGCCCGCTATCCCGCAACTCCAAGCCGCGCTGGACGCCACCACCGTGCTGCTGTACCACGCCTTCGCCAACGACGAACTGCTCATCGTCGCCGTGTCGCGCCAAACCGTGCGGGGCTATCGGGTCAAGGTAGACCCGCGCACGCTGGAGAACGACCTTGCCGCGTTTCGGAAACTCGTTGCCAAGCCGCCGCTGGAGCGCACAGCGTCCGAACGGCGCAAGTTGCTTGCGCTGGGGCAGCGGCTGTACGCTACGCTCATCAAGCCCGCCGAGCCGTCGCTGAAAAACGCCACGACTGTGCTGCTGTGCCCTGAAGGCGCGCTGAACCAGCTGCCGTGGGGGGCACTCATCGTCGCGGTGGACAAGCAGGGGCGTCCCACCTACTGGGTGGAGCGTGTGGCGTTGGGCATCACGCTGTCGGCAGGGGTGTATCTGCAGGCGAAGGCGGTGCGCCCTGCGCCGCGCGGGGCAGCGATTGCGGCGGTGTCGCAGTATCAGCAGCAGGTGGCGCAAGGCTCTGCGGTTGAGCAGCTGGTGCGTCGTTCGGGCGGGGCGTTGGGCGACCTGCCTGCGGTCAAGCAGGAGGTGGCGCAGCTGCGGCAGTTGTTGGGTAAGCAGGGCGTGATGGTGGCGCAGGAAGCCGAGGCGACGCCCGAGCGGGCGCGTCAGATGGCGCAGGGGGCGCGGGTGGTGCATTTTGCGTGCCACGCGCGGGCAGATGGTGTTGACCCGCTGGGTTCGGGGCTGTTGCTTGCGCCCGCAGGCTCGGACGCGGGGCTGTTGACGGCGGCGGAGGTGGTGAGCAAGTGGCGGTTGCGGGCGGATGTGGTGATGTTGTCGGCATGTGAGACGGCAGTGGGTCAGGTGCGTCGGTATGAGGGGATGTATGGGTTGGCGCGTGCGTTTTTGTTTGCGGGTGCGCGGAGTGTAGGGGCGAGTTTGTGGCAGGTGTCGGACGCGAGTACGGCGCGGTTGATGGGTGCGTTTTATCGGGAATATGTGCGTGGCGTTCCGAAGGTAGAGGCGTTGCGTCGGGCGCAGGTGGAGTTGCTGCGGGATAAGCAGTATGCCGACCCCTACTACTGGTCGTGTTTTGTGTTGATGGGCGCAGAGCGGTGAACTTCTAATAAGTGCCTATGCGTCGGTCTTTCGACATGCCCCCCTCCTCACCTTCCCCGTACACGGCTCACAACACGACAGTTTTTGGGCGAACTGGCAGTGAGGCAGATTTTGCCCCGCGGGCGGGGGGAACCAAACAGCGGTTCCCCTTGCGAAGCAGGGGGAACCTAACGGAGGGGGTCTTCAAAAAGTGTCGTGCAATGAGATCCCCAGTCGGGTACACTTCTGAACGGGAGTCTTACTATGAGAAGGCGCGTTCTAATCGGGTTTGGTCTTATCGTGGTGCTAATCGGGATTATCGTGTGGTGGCGTGGGCGTGGAGCATCCGCACCTGCCGATCAGCCCCTTTACCGCACGGCTCAGGTGGAGCGCACGACAGTGGTACGCTCTATCACCGCAACAGGCGTATTGCGCACCTACAATATCGTGGATGTGAAGTCCAAAGCGGGCGGCATCGTCAGCAAGCTCTATGTGGATGTGGGCGATAGAGTGAAAAAAGGGCAATTGCTGGCACGGATTGACCCAGCCGATACGCTTGCCGCTTATAATCAGGCGAAAGCCGATTTGGAAGCCGCGAACGCCCGCATCGAGCAGGCGTTGGAAAGCCTGCGCCTCCAACGGGAACAAAGCCAACTTGCGCTCAAGCAGGCGGAAGCCAATCTGCAAGCGGCGAAAGCCCGTCTCCAACAGGCGGAAGAGCGCGCCAAAGCGCAACCAACCCTCACCGAAGCACAGCTCCAAGCGGCACGCACCAACCTCGAAACCGCGCGTAAATCGCTGGAGCAGCTGGAGCAAGTCACCATCCCGCAAGAGCGGGCGCAAGCGCAAGCCAACTATGACGCCGCACGCAAATCGCTCGAAACAGCCCAGCGCAACTACGACCGCCTCCGCGAACTGCTGCAGAAAGGCTATGTGTCGCAGCAGCAGGTGGACAACGCCGCCAGCCAGCTGGAAACGGCACGCAGCCAATTCATCGCCGCTGAAAAACGCCTCCAAACCTTGGAGCAGGATATTCAGGCACGACTCACCAGCGCACGCGCCCGTGTGCAGGAAGCCGAAGCCAGCCTGCGCTCCGCTGAAGCCAACCGCAATCAGGTGGAACTGGCACAACAAGCCCTGGAGGAAGCACGCGCCCAGTATCAACAAGCCGTGGCGGCGTTAGAACAAGCCCGCTCGAACCTGCGCCAAATCCGCCTGCGCGAAGCCGATATCGCCACCGCCAAAGCGCAACGGGCACGCGCCGAAGCCCAACTCTACAACGCCCAAGTGCAGCTCGACAGCACCACCATCGTGGCACCACGCGATGGCGTGGTGATCAGCCGCAATGTGGAGGAAGGCACGATCGTGCCCCCCGGCACCTCGCTCTTCTCCCAAGGCACCACCTTGCTCCAGATTGCCGATACCGCGCGCATGTATGTGGAGGTCTCCGTAGATGAAGCCGATATCGGGCTGGTGCGCGTGGGGCAATCGGTGCTAATCCGTATCGACGCCTTCCCTGACAAGCCCTTCCGAGGCAAGGTAAGCCGCATCGACCCACAAGCGGTGCTGGAACAGAATGTGACCGTGGTGAAGGTGCGAGTTGAGGTGCTAACACCCGACGAACGGCTCAAGCCCGGGCTGAATGCTACATGCGAATTTCTGGTGGCACGCAAAGCCAATGTGCTGGCGGTGCCGAACGAAGCCGTGCAGGAATCCTCCGAGGGGCACTATGTGGAGGTGCTGGTGCAGGGGCGACCCCAGCGACGCCCCGTCAAGGTGGGGATACAGGGCAACGAGCTGACCGAAATCGTCGAAGGGCTGCATGAAGGCGAAACGGTGGTGGCAGGTCGCATCTTCCCCCAGCTGGGTGAACAGGGTCCTGGCTCCCCCTTCGGCAGCCCATTCGGACCGCGGCGTTCACCGTCGCGCTCAACCCCAGGCGGTGCGCCATCGGGTCGGACGCCACCCTTCGGTCGACCCAGTGGTGCGCCCACCGGGAGGTGAGCTATCCATGAGCCTTATCGAAAGCCTCATTTCGGCGTTGGAGAGCCTGCGGGCGAACAAAATGCGCACGCTGCTGACCATGCTGGGTGTGATTATCGGCGTCGGCGCTGTGATTGCCATGATTGGCATCGCGCAAGGCGCACGCGCCTACACGCTCGAGCAGATTCAGAAGCTGGGTGCGAATGTGCTAACCGTGCGTGCGGGACAGGCGCGTCGGGGCGGGGCGTTTCTCGGCTTCGGCAGCGTGCAGACAATGAAACCCGCCGATGCCGACGCCATCCTGAAAAATTGCACGGGGCTGGTGGTACGCGCCTCACCCGAAACCTCCTCTGTCTTCCAAGTGAAATATTTCAACCGCAATATGCGCACCAGTATCACAGGCTCCCTGCCCGAATATGCCCTTATTCGCAATCTCACGCTGGCGGAGGGGCGATTCTTCACCGAATCGGAGGAGCGCGCCAAGGCGCGCGTGGCTGTCATCGGGCACACGGTGTGGGAGGAGCTGTTTCAGGGAGGCGCGTGCATCGGGAAAACGATTCGGATCAACGGGCAAGCCTTCCGCGTGATTGGACGCCTCCAGTACAAAGGCGACACGGGCTTCCGCAGCTTCGACGACCGCATCTATGTTCCGCTCTCCACCGCCATGCGCCGCCTGATGGGTGTGGAGCATGTGGACGGTCTCAGCGTGCAAGCCGCTTCGGGTGAAGTGATGCAAGCCGCCCAGCAGTGTGTGGAGGAGACCCTCATGCGCACGCACCGCATCCCCCCATGGGGCGACCCCGATTTTCGCGTGTTCAATCAAGGCGAGTTTGTGGAGACCGTGGAACAGACCGCGCGCACCTTCACCTTCCTGCTGGCAGGGGTTGCCCTCGTCTCGCTGATTGTGGGCGGCATCGGCATCATGAACATCATGCTGGTCTCGGTGACGGAGCGAACCCGTGAAATCGGCTTGCGCAAGGCGTTGGGGGCAACCCGCCTGAACATCCTAACCCAGTTCCTGATCGAGGCGGTGGTCATCAGTGTGGTGGGTGGGCTGATCGGCATCGGACTGGGCTATGGCGCGGCGACCTCCATCAGCCAGCAGGCGAACTGGAAAGTGCTTATCCCGATAGAAGGTGTGCTGATAGCGTTCGGATTTGCGGCGTTGGTGGGTATCTTTTTTGGGCTATACCCTGCATGGCGCGCCGCTCAACTCCAACCCATCGAGGCGTTGCGCTATGAGTAAAAGTCGCTGACCCATCCGACCGAGCTAACCAATATGAAGCGACTCAACTTTCTGTACGGGGACCAGCGAATCGAGTTGCAAGTGCTACCGGAGGGCAACGGCTGGCGCGTCATACTGCCCGATGGCTCCGAGCATCAAGTATCCGAGATTCACATCGGCGAGGATGGCTCCATGCGGCTGCGCACCGCCACAGGCGTTTGGCGGCTCTTCTTTCACCAGAGCGGGAATGAGATAGCGCTCAGCTATCAGGGGCGTGTCTACGCATTTCGGAGCGCGGTAAGCGGAACAGCCCCAGCTCATCATTCCTCCACCGAGGGCATGCTGAGCGCGCCGATGCCCGGTCTAATACGCAAGGTGTTGGTGCAAGTGGGCGAAGCGGTGGAGGCGGGGCAGCCCCTGATTGTGCTGGAGGCGATGAAAACGGAGCAGACCCTGCGTGCCCCCTATGCAGGGGTTGTGCGCGCGCTCACTTGTCGCGAAGGCGAGGTGGTGCAAGAGGGCACGCTCCTGGTGGAAATCAAGCCGCTCACCGAGTCTCCAAACGAACAGACTTGAGCCGGCATTGCTCCAGCAAGAATATGGGATAACTTAGTAGGCACGCCCGGAGGCAAGCTTTGATCGTTGAACCGCCTGAATGTGGTGATAGAGCTGGACAAACTCTCGAACACTGGTAGGGTGAATCAGTAAGAGAACCGCTAACCCATATAACCAAATATTTAGCACGGGCGCAAAGATTGCAGCGGTGAACCCCCCTAACCACAATAAAGCCGCTCGATAATCAGGTCGCCCTACAACATGAGTGATGGCAAAATGGAATATAAGGAAGGAAGGTGCTGTTGACAGGAGCGATAGACCGTAGCCCCATACCCCAAAGTGGGGAAGCAATACGGCGGAGCTAGCCAGCAAGAGCACAAAGTAGCTTGCGTTTGCGAGCCCAACGGTCATGTTATATTTGTAAGCATAAAGTGCAGATGAATGCAACATAAAAATCCCTTGAATGAGATAACTTAATGCAATAAAGGCGAATGCCAATCCAACTTCCTGTGCATTCCACTCCACTTTGAAAACCCCCTTGATTAGATAAGGTATCAGTAAGGCTGCGGGCACGTAGAAAAAGCTTGCGCTCAGCGTGTGGAGCCGCATTCCCTCACTAATGGCACGCAACATTTTTGTTTTGTCTTCGCGGAGGGTAGCCAGTACTGGTAACGCCAATCGTGAAGCGGCTTCGCGAGCGAAGCTAAGCAGTTCCACCAAACGCCTTGCCAGCCCGATATGTCCCGCAACCTCCTCTCCTGCCAGGGGCAACACGACGAACGCTGGTATCAGATGCCGTAAATGGAAAAGCCAGTTGGATATTGAATAACTGATCCCATAGCGCATCATCGAGCCAACCATCCTTCTGTTCCAGTACCAGCGTGGGCGAAAGCCTGTAAGCCAAATCACGCCCAGCAGTGCCAGCACCTGCTGGGCACCCCAACCAGCAACCAATGCCCAGACCCCATAACCCCACCATGCCAACGGGATTCCGACAAGATACTGGCTGAACAGCGAGATTAGCTCGACCGTAGCGACTTGCTTGTAAAGTATCTCTCGTTCCAACAAAGCACCCACAATCATCGCCAACACGGTACAGGGAAGGAAAGCAATGGTGGTCAGTGCGACGGCAATAAAGCTCGGTGTGCGTACCCAGTAGTGCCCTGCTACATAAAGGCAAAAAGCGGCTCCCAGGCTCAGCATAAGCGACCAGATAAGCCCTAAATAGAATGCTTGATAAGCTGTGACAACAGTCTCATCTTTTGCCTCTCGAATCAGGTACACTCGAAGACCCAGATGCCCTATCTCTTTCAGAAAGGTGAAGATACCCATGACAGAGGCGAACAGCCCATAACCTGCTGGCCCAATGATGTTGGTGATATAGAAGGCTCCAATGGTGCTCAGCAAGATGCTGATACCACGGCGCAGGGTGAGATAAACCCCGCCTGCCAGAACCCTTGCACGTAGACCGCTTATCACATAACGGATTGTCTCCGTTAGGCGGTTAAGAGGTGGTTACGAACCGATTAACGCGGTGTTAAATCTTCCCCTGCTCCATATTGAAGGCGATCGTATGGCAGTGGAAGCAAGTGGGGATAAGGGAGCTATCGGCATACCATAGCGCATCGATTACATGCTACGCACCCGATTGCGCCATGCCACAATATCGCTGATACTCCCGAAGGTGACCCACGGGGTCAGTACGCGCCGCCAAGTATCCAACTCCATATAGACCCATGCGGCGGGTGAGGGCCATTCATAACTCATCTCGTAATTGTGGTGGTAGACAACGGCGCCACCGCGCGTCCACTTGCTGAACCAGTATCGCCCTACCCGAATGCCCAAGCAACGGGCAAACAGGAGATCGACACTTTCCCCCGCAGAACCGTAGCCATCTGCCAGCGCGATGGTCTCCCGATTGGCAGGCTGTGTGGAGTGTTGAATGTTATCACTCCAAAGCGCATCATACGAATCGATGATTTCGATGCCGTATCGTCGTTCCAGTGGATTCCGGGAGTTGGGGGCGACCATCATATGTCGCACGGCACGCCCTGTAAAACAGCTTCCTGTCCAGATGCGAACTGCCCGCACAGGTGTCTCTTCTCGTAAAAAGCGGAGATAGCGATCGGTAAACTGGTTATTGGCAAAGTTAAGATAGCGGTGGCGATTGCACCAGCCCGTCGCAAATCCCATCTGGCGCATTTCGTCCAGGTTCCCCTTCCAGTGGGCGCGAAAGGCAGCTGGCGAACTCACATCGCGAAAAGTGCCGTAAGGATTCTGCCAGCTCCGCGCACTCGCATAGCCCAGCGTATCCTCAATCTGCCAACGGTGGTCGTGCCAGCAGCATGGAAAACTACCATCCTGCTCCGCCACGAGTATCGCATGGATCTGCGCCAGCTGACTGTTGAGGAAGCGAGCATTGCGGTGAAGATAGGTGCTTGTGGCGCCTAAGTTGCTCAACGCGCCCGTTGTACAGCCACACTGCACGACCAACCCGGTGTTGTGGCAGAAGGTGCGGAGCCACTGAACCGTTTGAAGATAAATGTCGTAGCTCCAGCCAGGCGCATCGGGGGAGCCATCGTTAACGATGTGATCAATATCCGCGCTGATAGGGCGGCTCCACGCTGGATCAGCCTCCTCGTTGACCATAATCCAGGGCAAGAGCCAAGTCGATTTGTCTATAAGACCGCCCATCTCAGGCAGAAAATAGCGGTTGTACCACCGGGCAATATACACATGGTTTGCCTGGGGATGGAGCTCTGGATCGGGGCGCAACAGCACCTGGAGGTTCGGATTGCCTTCGTCTACCCGCAGCCCATGATAGACCCCATTAATGACCCCCAGCGAAGCATCTACATGCACGCGCGTGCCGGTTTGTGTCCAGACAGCACGACGCCCCACTAACCGTACATCGGTCGGGGCTCCGTCCAGAGGAACTGTGCCCAACACCCCTGTTGCCGGCGTGCCAGCGGTGCCTTGCGGCACCCGATAGCCCACCAAATAGAGCGGCTTATCGCCCGGAGAGTAATTAATCCAACTAAAAACATCCATTCCTGAAACATAGTTTGCTAAGAAGGGCACGATACCTAAATCATAGCGGGTGTTGAACCAGCTCTTGCTCACATCGCCTGCGACGATAATATCCGCCTCCTGCCCCCACAGGCGTAGCAGGCTTTTCCAGATGCGAGCCGCGCGCTCGTTATTTATAAACGCGTTGTGCGCCCGATTGCGCGTCGGAATAATCAAAGCCACTCGCTTGCGTGCCATCTCACCCTCTATTATAGCACAACTTGCTGGGCAGGAGAGGTATTAAAAAGGGCGAAACTGAGCATTATGCGAGGCATCTGGCTGGGAATTGCGCTTGGGAGCATGGTGGGGCTATGGGCGGATGTCCCTCAGCTGCAGGCGCGTAGCGCCATCCTGATGGAAGCCAGCACGGGACAGGTATTGTTCAGCCACAACGCTGACCTGCCGCTGCCGCCTGCCAGCCTGACCAAGATGATGACCGCCATTCTCGTATTGGAGCGGTGTGGGTTGGAGGAACAGGTGCGCGCATCCAAGCGTGCCACGCTCACCAACGCCAGCTCGATGCATCTGCAGGAGGGGGAGCAGGTTAGGGTGCGCGACCTGCTCTATGCGCTGATGCTGCGCTCTGCGAACGATGCCGCTGTCGCCTTAGCCGAGCATACGGCTGGCTCGGTGGAACATTTCGTGCAGTTGATGAACGAGAAGGCGCGTGCGATCGGCGCCACGCACACCCATTTCGTGAATCCCCATGGTCTCCATCACCCGCGCCACTACTCCACGGCGCGCGACCTCGCCCTGATTGCCTGCTATGCGATGGAAAACCCCCAGTTCCGCGCCATCGTCTCCCAGCGCAAGGTGCTCATTAGCCGTTCCCACAATCAGCAAGACCGCTGGATGGTGAACCGAGCCAAGTTTCTCGAGATGTACCCGTGGGCGGAGGGGATCAAAACGGGGTACACTCGGCAAGCGGGCTTCTGCTTCGCAGGGGCTGCCAGCCGAAACGGGCGACGCCTGATCGCGGTTGTGCTGAACAGTCCCCAACGCGAGCAGGACACCATCGCGCTCATGGAGTACGGTTTCAGCCAGTGGCAACCCATCGCGCTGGGATGGGCGGGGCAACTCATCGGGAAGGTACCCGTCAAAAATGGGGTTCAGTCGGCAGTGGAAGTGAGACTGGTTCAGCATGCCGTATGGGTGGTGCCGCGCCGAGAGGCGAGCCAGTATCAGTGGGTGCTGGCGCCGGCGGCGTTGCAAGCACCTGTTCCAGTGGGCACGGCAGCAGGCTGGGTCGTGCTAAAACGCAACGGGCAACCGATACTCAAAGTGCCGCTCCAGACCGCGCGGGCAGTGGCGGCGCGTCCCAGTTCGTATGCGGGCATCTTCTGGGGCGGGAGCTTCGCCCTGCTCGCCTACGCGCTCCATCGACGCTATCTGGGTGGGAAGCGGGCGCAACCCCTACGCTTCGATCAAAAGCCATAAGGGCATCCCGACGCCACAGGAGAGGTCGTCCATCTGTCGAATACATACATGAGGTGACGAGGATGCGAAGATTAGCAGGACGCGTGTTGGGTCTTATCGTTGCGCTTCTGCTCATTGTGGGCGCGGGCGTGGTGGCTTGGTACTTTCTTATCTACACCAAATCGCCCGGCTACGCGTTGAACCAGTTTTTCGCGGCGGCAAAAGCGAATGACGCCGAACGGGTCAATCGGTATACCGATAAGTCGGGACCTCTGATGCTGCTCCTAACGCAGTTCGGCGATCCGGTCCAGGTTCTCTATCCGGGCTATGGACGCACCGACATAGGGAAGGTGGAGAAGGTAGAGCTGAACTCGATCACGGTGGAGGGCGACACGGCAAAGGCGTTGGTCACGATGGAAATCTCTACCCCTCAAGGAGGGCGGCGCACCATCCGCCCCACCTATGTGCTGCGCAAAACGGATGAAGGCTGGAAGGTGGTAGTGGATGCGACTCTGGCAGGCTCGTTTAATGAGTTCATACCCTCTGCCGTCCAGCAAATGATGATTCAGCAGGCTCGCCGCTACTTGGCTAATCCGGGTGTAGCGCAGATGGCACAGATGCAGTTGCAAGGCTTGCGCGCCGAAATCGAAAAGTATCCTCAGCTGCGCGACTTTCTGCGCAAGATAGGACTCTAACTGAATGCAAAAAGGTGACGAGCGAACAGGCGTCCGCTGGTACAGTGGGCTAACAGGCTATCACGGGTTGGTGTTGGCGGTTGCCGCAGCGGGCTGGATGTTCGACACGATGGACCAGTGGCTCTATGTGTTGGCGCGTCAGCCAGCGGTGGCGGAGCTGCTGGGCAAAAGTCCATCGGATCCAGAGGTCACCCGCTATTCGGGCATCGTGCAGACATGGTTTATCCTCGGCTGGGCGACAGGGGGATTCCTGTTCGGCATTATTGGTGACCGGCTGGGGCGCACGCGCACGATGGCGATTACCATTTTGATGTACGCGGGTTTCACGGGGCTGAGTGCCTTCGCGCAGAGCTGGCAGCAGCTGGCGTTATTGCGTTTTCTGACGGGGCTGGGGATTGGGGGCGAGTTTGCGGCGGGTGCAGCGCTGGTGGCGGAAACCTTTCCTGCCCACGCCCGCCCGACCGCGCTCGGCATTATGCAGGCATGCTCGGCGATTGGCAATCTCATGGCAGCCGTTATCAACCTGCTGGTGGCGCCGGTGTATGGCTGGCGATGGGTGTTTGCAATAGGCTTTTTCCCCGCGCTGCTGGTGTTTGTGATTCGCCTCTTTGTGCGCGAGCCGCAGCGTTGGGAGCAGGCACGCGCCACAGGGCAACATCTGGGTTCGCTGCGGGAGCTGTTTGGCGACCCCCTTTGGCGCAAGCACACCCTTATCGGCGTGGGGTTAGCAGCGGTGGGCGTGGTGGGGTTTTGGGGCATCGGCACCTGGTCGCCCGACCTGCTGGCGCGTGCGATTAACCCGACGGGCGACCCGGCGCTGCGTCCGCTGGTGGAGGAGTGCAAATCCTATGCGGTGATGGTGCAGCAGGTGGGGGCATTTTTCGGGATGTTGAGCTGGGCTATCTTGGCGCAGCGCATCGGCAGGCGTCCCACCTTCGCGCTCAATTTCCTGCTTTGCTTGCTGATTGTGCCCGCTACCTTCTTTCTGACCACCTCCTTCGAGCGTGCGTTGTGGCTCTATCCATCGCTGGGCTTTTTCACCACAGCGCTTTTCGCAGGTTATGCGGTCTACTTCCCCGAGCTGTTCCCGACTCGCCTGCGTGCAACCGGGGTTGGCTTCTGCTACAATGTGGCGCGTTATCTGGCGGCGGCAGCGCCCTACACCTTCGGCGCACTCACCGCGCACTACAGCATCGAGTGGGCTGCCACCATCCTATCGGGCGTCTTCCTGCTGGGACTGCTCCTGCTGCTCGTTGCCCCTGAAACGAAGGATAAGCCGCTCCCCGATTAAATTTCTGAACGATTGTCGGGTATACTCTTTGGCGGTTGCAGCGAGTGGGCGAAGAGTGGGATGCAAGCGTACCCCACTCTTTTCTTTAAAAGCGTCGCTGCATCCAAGGGGGTATAAGCATGCACTGTGAAGAGATTATCGAGGCATTGAAACAACTGGAGCGGGAGCGGCATATCCCGTTCGATGAGCTGATGGCGACCCTTGAGGGGGCATTCGCCAACGCCTATCGGCGCCAGATGCATCTGCCCCATCATGCGCGGGTGCAAGCCAAGTTCAACCCGCAATACCCCTACTGCTTCCGCGTCTTCGCGGAAAAAGAGGTGGTCGGACTGGTTAACGACGAGTATTCCCAGATTAGCGTGGAGGATGCCAGGCAGATTAAGCCTGATGCCGAGGTAGGTCAGATCATTGAGGTGGAGATGCCTGTGGAGGAGTTCGGGCGAATCGCGGTGCAGAATGCCCTGCAGGTGCTTATCCAGCGACTGCGTGAGTTGGAGCGCGAGCATACAGTGAAGGAGTTATTGGAGCGTCGGAAAGAGGTCATTCCCGCACGCGTGGAGCGATTTGTTGGTCCGAAAGTGCTGCTTTCCTATGGGCGGTTGGAAGTGGTGCTACCCGAACGGCATCAAAGCCCACGCGATGTCTACGAGATTGGCGAGACCATCCGCGTCTATGTGCTGGAGGTCAAGACCCCACCCACCGAACCGGGGCGTGAGCCACGCCTGCGCGATGTGAAGGTCATCGCTTCGCGCACCGACCCGAAACTGGTGGAAGGGCTGCTCAAGCAAGAGGTGCCGGAAGTTGCCAGTGGCGATGTGGAGATTAAAGCCATCGCACGCGAGCCGGGCGAGCGCACCAAAGTCGCCGTCGCCGCGCGCAACCCCCTTATCGACGCCGTGGGCGCATGCTTGGGTTCGAGAGGCATGCGCATCCAAGCCATCAGCAACGAGCTGTTCAACGAGCCTATCGATGTGGTCAAGTGGAGCCGTGACCCGGAGCAATTTATTCGGGAAGCGCTCAGCCCTGCCCGTGTGAACCGCATCGTGTTCACCAATCCCGAAAAACGCGAGGCGCTGGTGGTCGTGCCCAACCACCAGATGCGCCAGGCGGTGGGGCGGGGTGGTGTGAATGTGCGTTTGGCAGAGCAGCTGACGGGCTGGAAGCTCGATGTGCGCTCGGAGAGCGAGATTGCCCGAGGGGCGACCGAAGGCGGTATCCCCTCCGCCCGACGCCCATGAACCCGCATATCCCCACACGGCGGTGTGCCAGCTGCCGGCGCACCGCCCCCAAATCAAGCCTGATTCGCTTTGTGCGGCAGAAAGACCCCACCACAGGCGAATGGCAGGTGCAACTTGACCCTGACCAGCGGTTGCCGGGGCGCGGTGGCTACCTCTGCCCACAACCCGCATGCATTCAGCAGGCACTCAAAAAAGGCACTTTGAGCCGTGTGTTGCGCGCCCCCGTACCACGCGCATTGCTCGAATCGCTGCTGGCTCAACGCAACGCCCCATCCCCATAAACACGCCCCCCATCCAGCACGACCAGCACGCCCGCCTGATTCGCCGCTTCGATAACCCCTTCATCGGCATACTTGCCTGCCACCACAGGGTAGACCGTAAAGCCACGCTTTGCGATGATGCGGGCACGGGTAAAGGCACGCTCCACATCATCGGGATAAAGGCTCCACGAGGCTTCAATGGCCAGCAGGACAGGGGTCGCATCACGCTTGCGCCGCCCCTCCACCACCGCATCCAGCTGGCTAATCTCCAACAGCTCCTCGTCGCTAAGCGGCTCCCGGTTGTCCAACTCCTCATACAGCTCACTGAAATCCACCAGGCGCACGCGGCGCAGGAAGCGCCCGAAAATTGCGCTGGCACGCTCGCGATAATAACGCTCCCGATCGCTGCCCTTTAGCTCCGCCACATCCCGCTCCAGACGATACAGGCGCAAGTTGGTCTCCTGACGAAAAGCTTCGAATTCCTGCCGATGTTCGTAGAACTCCTTGCGCAGTTGCTCCACCTCTGCTCGCAACTGCAGAAACTCCTCCCGATGCTGCAGAAACTCCTCCCGATGCTGCAGAAACTCCTGACGGTGTTCCTGAAACTCCTTGCGCAGCGCGCGAATCTCGCGCTCGTGTCGTTCCCCTTGCTCCACCAGTCGCTGCACCTGAGTCGCCAATTGCTGCACCAGCGCGCTCAGCTGCGCGAACTGAACGGGCAGCTGCAACAGCTCCTCTGTCAGGATGAGCCGCCTAACCTCTTCGAGCCACTCCGGGTGTTCCCGCAGCGCCTTGACGATATCTTCCACTGTGCGAAACGCCATCTCCGCTGGGTATTATACCGTAAGTCCGAGCCACCTCGTGCGGGTGGAATAGCCGGTGGTTGGCAGGAATCGCGCAGCTTATGGGGAATCATCCCGCTTGCCACGGGAGGTACAGGCATGGAAGCCGGGTTTGTTCATCTGCATCTGCACACGGAGTATAGTCTGCTGGATGGCGCGATCCGCATCCCGGAGTTGGTCAAAACGGTCGCGCAATACGAGATGCCCGCCGTCGCCATCTCGGACCATGGTGTGCTGTATGGTGTGATCGATTTTTACAATGCATGTCAGGAGGCGGGCATCAAGCCCATCATCGGCTGCGAGCTGTATCTGGCGCCGCGCCGCATGCGCGACCGCACCCGTCAAGATCAGACCAGCTACCACCTGCTGCTGCTGGCACAAGATGAGGTGGGCTATCGCAACCTGCTGCGCCTCAGCACCATCGCCCACCTGGAAGGCTTCTACTATAAGCCGCGCGTAGACAAAGAGGTGTTGCGCCAGCATGCGGAGGGTCTGATTGCGACCTCCTCCTGCTTGGCAGGCGAAATTCCCGATGCCTTGCTCAAAGGCAACTACGAGCGCGCACGCCAACTGGTCAGCGAGTATTGCGACATCTTCGGGCGTGAGAATTTCTATATCGAACTACAAGATCACGGCTTGCCTGACCAGCGCGTCGTGAATGAGGGGCTGCTGCAGCTGGCACAAGAGTTTCACCTGCCGTTGTTGGCGACCAACGATGCCCATTACCTGAACCAAGAAGATGCGGAGATTCACGATATATTGCTCTGTGTGCAGACCAACGCCCGCATCACCGACCCGAAGCGACTGCGGTTCGGCACGCAGGAGTTCTATCTGAAGTCGCCCCAGCAGATGGCGGCGCTGTTTCGGCACCACCCCGACGCTTTGGCGAACACGCTGGAGGTGGCGCAGCGGTGCCATCTGGAGCTGGAGTTCGGTCGGGTGCAACTGCCTGCACCCGACCTGCCAGAGGGCAAGACTCCCATCGCCCATCTGCGCGACCTCTGCTACGACGCCCTGCCACGCCTCGTGCCCAACACGCCCGACACCTACTGGCGACGATTGGAGTATGAGCTGGATGTTATCGAAAAAACGGGTTTTGCCGCCTACTTTCTGATTGTGCGCGACTTCGCCCAGTTCGCGCGGCAGCAGGGCATCTATTTCGGCGTGCGCGGCTCCGCCGCCGGCAGCCTCGTCTCCTACTGCCTCGGCATCACCGAGATCGACCCCATCGAGTATGACCTGACCTTCGAGCGGTTCCTGAACATCGAGCGCATCCAGATGCCCGACATCGACATGGACTTTGAGGATGCACGGCGCGATATGGTCATTCGCTATGTGCGCCAGAAGTACGGGGAGGAGCGGGTTGCCCAAATTATCACCTTTGGCACGCTGGCAGCCAAAGCCGCACTGCGCGATGTGGGACGCGCGCTCAACCTCAGCAACGCGCTCGTCGACCGCGTCGCCAAGCTCATCCCCAGCGGGCCAGGCATGACCATCGACCGCGCCCTGCAGGAGATCCCCGCATTTCGGCAGGAATATGAGCGATCCCCTGAGGTGCGACGCCTCGTCGACACCGCCCGCCGACTGGAGGGCATCACCCGCAACGCCAGCGTCCACGCCGCCGGCGTGGTCATCTCCAGCGAGCCGCTTGTCGAACGCGTGCCACTCGCCCGCAGCGCAGAAGGCGACCTCATCACCCAGTTCCACATGGGCAACCTGGAGCAAATCGGACTGCTCAAAATGGACTTTCTGGGCTTGATGAACCTCTCCGTACTGGCAAAAACGGTGCAAAATATCGAGAAGTCGCGCGGCATCCGCATCGACCTGCGCGCCATCCCGCTCGATGATGCCAAAACCTACGAGATGCTGGGACGCGGTGAAACCACCGGCGTGTTCCAGCTGGAGAGCGCGGGCATGCGCCGCTATATCCAGCAGCTCAAACCCCAGAATGTGCGCGAACTCGCCGCCATGGTCGCCCTCTACCGCCCCGGACCGATGGAGCATATCCCCACCTACATCGCCCGCAAGCATGGGCGCGAACCCGTGACCTACCCGCACCCACTGCTGGAGCCTATCCTCAAAGAGACCTACGGCGTGATTGTCTACCAGGATCAGGTGCTGAAATGCGTGCAAGCATTAGCGGGCTTCTCGCTGGGCAAAGCCGACATCCTGCGCCGCGCGATGGGCAAAAAAAAGCCCGAAGAGATGAAGCGGATGCGTGCCGAGTTCGTGCAGGGTGCCGCCGAAAAAGGCATCCGCGCCGAGGAAGCCAATCGGCTCTTCGACCTCATCGAGCCGTTCGCCGGCTATGCCTTCAACAAGGCACACGCCGTCTGCTACGCCCATATCGCCTATCAAACCGCCTACTTGAAAGCCAACTACCCCGTGGAATATATGGCGGCGCTGATGGCAGTCTATAAGGACAAAACCGACAAGGTTGCCAGCTGCATCGAGGAGTGCGAGGCACGGGGCATTCGGGTGCTGCTACCCGACATCAACCGCAGCGCGGAGGGGTTCACCGTCGAGCCGTTCGAATCGGGTTATGCGATTCGGTTTGGGCTGGGCGCCATCAAAAATGTGGGCGAGGCGGCGGTGGAGGCGATTCTGCACGCCCGCGCGGAAGGTGGCGACTTCGAAGATGTGTTCGATTGCGCCGTACGCCTGCAGCAAAACGGCGGCATCAATCGCGCCACGCTGGAAGCACTCATTCAAGCGGGCGCGTTCGACGCGCTCCACCCCAATCGTGCCCAGCTGTTGGCGGGATTGGAGACCATCTTGCAGTATGCGCAGTCTATCGCACGCGCCCGCGCCAGTGGACAGAACTCGCTCTTCGAAGGCGGGCGCGAGAACCCCATTCCCAAGCCGCTGCTGCCCAATGTGGACGACTTCCGCCCCGAGGACAAGGTGGCGATGGAGCGGGAGCTGCTCGGCGTCTCGCTCTCCACGCGCCACGCAACACCCTCTGCCCGCGTAGCCAACCCAACCCGCGCCAACGGCTTGCAACCGACAGCCGTTCAGCGACTCTACATTCGGCTCAGGCACTGCTTGCCCGACCAGTTGCGTCAGCTGCGCACCTTGCTGGAACGCTATCCGGGCGAGGCGATTGTGCGCCTGGCGATAGGCACGCAAAACAACACCCGCTGGGTGGAACTCCCCCAGCGGGTGCAGCTTTGCCAGCAGGTGCTGAACGCCTTGCGTCAGACCCTGCCGAACGCGGAGATTCAGACGCGCTGACGACGACGGCGCAGCGCCAGCAGACCCACCAGACCAGAACCCAGCGCGATCATGCTGGCTGGCTCCGGAATGGCATACACCTCAATCGCGAAGTTCGCAACGGGGTTGCCGCCAAAAAAGAAGTATTCGCCCGTATCTATCACGCCGTTGTTGTTCTGATCCCAAGCGAAGAAATCACGGCTGACGCCAACGGCAGGAGTACCTGGTGCAGGTGTGAGAAGCATGCCGGCGCCACCTGCATTTACCGATAGCCCGATCCACAGGTTCTGGTGTCCGCCCCCAATGGGGGGTGTGCCGAATTCGAGCTGCGACACCCCATTTGGGATGCCGGTGATGGTCGCGGAGAAAAGCAGGTTGCCCACTCTGCCAATTGGTGGTGTGCCAATTGGTGGTGTGCCCGTTGCGTCGAAGACATACAGCGTGGCATCCACAGCGAACGCGTTGGAGTTGAAGAAGGCGATGTTAATCTGCTTAATGAGCGCACCACTCGGATCTGCGCGTGTTATATCATCGAGTACGATCCTGCCGGCTCCACCGGCGAAGTAGAACTGATATCCCTCGCCCGGGTCGGCGTCGTAGTCGAGGATGTTCGCGCGTGCGCTCAGCGCAATGGCGCTCAAAGCACCCAGTAATACCATCACTCGTCTCATCGTTTAGACCTCCTTCAGAGATTTTGGTTGGGGAAGCCCTGATCGGGGGCTCCCACCTATAAGGACTCAAAAAGTGCCCAAAACCGGACAACTCGCCCCCTTAAATAGGTGGCAATCGCCTTTAAATAGGCGGAAACACCCCTTTCGGCTTCCACAGGCTCAGTATAACTCGATTCGATCGCCAAGCGGACTGGTAAAAATACAGTTTTTCGGGTTGGCGTGGGTGAGTGCTTGGTTGCGCGTACGGGATGGAGGCTTCCCTTTGCCCTAAAACCCGCATTTTGGCGGAAAAGTGTCTCGGCTTGGCGTGGCAGAATCCCCTTAGCATACCAATTGCAGGGGAGGCTGTGACGATGAGTTTCAAGGAGGCACAGGAGTATATCGGGCTGAGCTGCGAGGTGGCATGGCGCGACCGTCGCGGCGACATTCAGACCAAGCGGGTGTTCGTGACCGATGTGACCTTTGTTCCCCTCTATGGGCTTTGCCTACTGACTGACTATGGGGAGATTCGGCTGGATCGCATCGTGAGCGTGAATGTAGTGGACCAGAAAGCGGCGTGAACGCTTAATAAGCCTTTGAGCGCGTTGGGGATGGCTCATCGCCCAGCAGCTGGAGGAAGAGCGTTTCGGTTGCGAGCTGGGGGTTCGCGTTGCGCAGGATGGCACGCCTCGCCTCAATGATGGCTTTCATCGGCTTCGCCACGAGGCGGTCGCGATACCCGCGCAAGAGATAGTCCAACCCCATCGCCAGTGCGCTGCGGCTGGAGCGGTCGGGCACGCTTGCCTCCAGTTGCTTGCAGATGTCGCGGAACCGCTCGGCGAGGTGTAATGCCTCCTGCCGATTCGCCGTGCAGAGCTGCTCCACGAGCTGGTACAGCGACTGAATCGCCTGCAGCTCGTTCGTGGTGCGCCCTGCACCGCGTCGGTCGGTCGGGGCGGGTGGTTCGGCGATGAGCGCCTCTGCCCAGCGGAGGGCGCGCCCTGGCACGCCCTCCGCCAGCAACGCCAGCCGTTGTGCCTGCTCCTGTTCCAACCCATATCGTGCCTGCAACCGCTGCGCCAACTGTTCAGGCGGCATTGGGGCTAAGCGGACGATGCGGCAGCGCGAGCGAATCGTGGGCAGCAGCAGGTCCGTTGCCGTCGCGGTGAGCAGGAAAGCGTAGCCGTCAGGTGGCTCTTCCAGCATTTTAAGCAGCGCGTTCGCCGCGGCGGGGTTCAGCTTGTGCGCCTCCTCCAGGATGATGAAGCGGAACGGGGCGGTGGTGGGCGCGAAGCTCATCCATTGGCGCGCCGCGCGCACCGAGTCGATTTTAATCTGGTCGGGGTCGGGGCGCAGCACGCGCAGGTCGGGATGTTGCCCCTCATCTGACCAGCGCAAGCAGGCAGCACAGGCGCCGCAGTGCCCTGCCGGCGTGCGGTTCCAGCACATCCAGGCGGCGGCGAAGGCATACGCCAGCGTGCGCTTGCCCACGCCCTCTTCGCCCACAAGCAGCAGCGCGTGCGGCGGCGCGGGGCGACCAAAGAGCCGTGCCAGCCCCTCCTCCAGCTCAGGGGGCGAAAGCCAGACCTCGTTGAGCGGCATCGGACGCCTCATCTTCACCTAAGCCTCGTCGGTGCAAGTGCCGCCACTCCGAATAGACGAACGCAACACCAACCAGAGAATACCCCATCGCGCCGCAGAAGCCACCGCTCCGGTTCAACGCACCTTCGGAAGCAGGTATACTCTCAGGCGGAGGGAACGACCATCGCAAGCGAGACGATTGTGCGGGAGATTCTGGTGAATGTAACGCCGCGTGAGACGCGCGTGGCGGTGCTGGAGAACGGGCAGCTGATGGAGGTGCGCTTCGAGCGTGGGGAGCGCGTCGTGGGCAACATCTATAAAGGTGTGGTGCAGAATGTGCTGCCCGGGATGGATGCCGCCTTCGTCAATATCGGGCTGGAACGGAATGCCTTTCTCTATGTGGGCGACATCATCCCGGAGGTGTCGGAAGGGGACGAAGCGCCCGCCTCGGTCAAGCGCGCCGAACTGCGCAAACGCAACATCAGCGAGCTGCTCAAAATCGGGCAGGAGATTTTGGTGCAGGTCATCAAGGCGCCACGCGGCACCAAGGGCGCACGCGTCACCACCCGCCTCACCCTGCCCGGACGCTATGTGGTGCTGATGCCCGAAGGTAGCCATCTGGGCGTCTCGCGCAAAATCGAAGATCGAGCCGAACGCGAACGCCTGCGCCAAATCGGACAAGCACTCCACCCACCCGGCTTCGGACTCATTTTGCGTACCGAAGCCGAAGGCAAAACCGAAAAGGAGATCAAGCAGGATATCGACTACCTGGTGGAGCTATGGGAGACCATTCGCCAGACCGCCCAGCAGGTCAGCGCACCCGCCTTAGTCCATCGCGACGCCAGCCTACTTTACCGAATCTTGCGCGATGTGTTCTCCTCCGAGGTCGCCCGCTTCTGGATTGACGACCCCGAAGAGTTCGAGAAGGTTCACGAAGTGCTGCGGTTGATTGCCCCCAGCCTGCGCTCGCGCGTGATGCTTTATGATAAGCCAACCCCGCTCTTTGAATATTTCAATGTGGAAAAAGAGATGGAGCGGCTGATGCGCCGCAAAGTATGGCTCAAATCGGGGGGCTACATCACCATCGATGAGACCGAAGCCTTCACCGCCATCGATGTGAACACGGGCAAGTTCACGGGCAAGACCTCGTTGGCAGACACGATTCTCAAGACCAATCTGGAGGCGGTGGAAGAGATTGGGCGGCAGCTGCGCCTGCGCGATATTGGCGGCATTATCGTGATCGACTTTATCGATATGACGCGGCGGAGCGACCATCGTCAGGTGATGCAGGCGTTGCAGCGGGTGCTGAAGCGGGATCGGGCACGGTTCCGCATCGGGCGCATCAGTTCGCTGGGGTTGGTGGAGCTGACGCGCAAGCGCACGGGCGAATCGGTCACGGAGGGTCTCTCGCGTCCGTGCCCTGTGTGTCATGGGCGTGGGCGCATCCCCTCCCCCGAGACGGTCAGCCTCTGGATCGAGCGCGACCTCGCCTCCCGCGCGCAAAAGGAGCATGCCGAAGCCTACCTCATCGAGGCGCATCCCGACGCCATCGAACTCCTTATAGGCGAGGATGGCACCAATATTGAGATGTTGGAGCACGCGCTGGAGTGCGCGCTGTTCGCCCGTGCCCGTCCCGATATGCCCATCGAGGAGTACCGCATTCAGGCGGGCACGCTCGAAGGGCTGAAACGGCAATATCTGCCCTACCGCCCCTTGCAAGTGGTGGAGTGTCAGCTGCGCCGCTCCGCCCTCGAGGAAGAATTAAAAATCGGCTGGACCGCCGATGGCTACCTGCTGCTGTGGGAGACGGAAGCGCCACGGCAGTCCATCCACAAGGTCACGCTCAGCGAGGTGCGTCGCTCCTACGCCTTCGCCGAGCCTGTGCTGACCACCACACCCATCACCAAATCGGAGGTTGTCTGATGACCCCCATCGAGTTGCGACAGGTACAGATAACGCTGAACGCGCCTATCGGGGTGCTGACAGAGACCCGACGGCAGCGCATCCTCGAAGCGTTGGAGGGCGCCTTCGTGCCACAGCCGGTGCCCTTTCAGGGCGCCTTCGCCGTGGTGAATCAGCCCGCACGCGAAGCCCTCTTCATGACCGATTCCCAGTTGCAATACACGGCGGAGGGGGAGGTGCGCTTCTTACCAGAGCGCGTGGAAGACCTACTGGGACGGGTGCGCGATGTGCTGCTGCTCGATGACCGATTCCCGCTCATCCTGCAGGTCATCGGGCACAAGGATGCGAATGGCTCCGCCTTCGAGCGCACCGTGGACGCTTTTACGCCCTTGCCCCCCATCACGATGCGTCAATATTTCCCCGGCTTGCGTGGGCTGGGCTTGCGCATCACCTTCGAGCAGCCGCCCTATGTGTGCGACCTGCGCATCGAGCCGCTCTTCAGCGACCCCGCCTACTACTACATTCAATTCAACGCCGGCTCGCAGCAGACGATGCTCTCGCTCGCCCGCGCCGTTGAAGACGCTGCCAACTGGATTCAGCGACTGCAAGGCGAGATGAACAATATCATCGAGGAGATTCTGGGTGGCTAAGCGTGCGAATCGTATCGCTTTTACCGAGCGCAACGGAGATTGTGTACGCGCTGGGGCTGGGTGATTGCCTGGTCGCTCGCAGCCACGAGTGCGACTTTCCGCCTGATGCGCTGACCAAGCCTGTCATCACGCGCAGTCTTATCCCGCCCGACCTGCCCAGCCACGCCATCGACCGCATGGTCGCCGAAACGCTCGGCACGCACGCCACCCTCTACACGCTTGATAATGCCCTGCTGCAACAGCTGAAGCCCGACTTAATTCTCACCCAGTCGCTCTGCTCGGTGTGCGCTGTGTCGCACAACGCGGTGCTGGAAGCAGTGGAATCGCTGCGTCCGCGCCCGATGGTGCTGAATCTGGAGCCGACCACGCTGGAGGAGGTGCTGGACACCTTTCGGCAGGTGGCGGAGGTAGCGGGCGTGCCCCAGCGAGGGGAGCAGCTCGTCGCCCACTGCCGTGAACGAATCGAACAGGTACGCGCCCGCACGATGAGCCGACCACCTGTGCGGGTCTCATTTCTGGAGTGGATTGACCCACCCTTCGCCTGTGGGCACTGGACACCTGAACTGATTGGCTTGGCGGGGGGCGTCGATGGGCATGGTCAAGCGGGTCAGCCCTCGCGCCGCCTGGCTTGGGAGGAGGTGCTGCACTGGCAGCCAGAAGCGATGGTGATAGCCTGCTGCGGCTTCACGGTGGAGCGCACCTTGCAAGATGTGCCCTGTCTCGAATCGCAGCCCGGTTGGCATGAGTTGCCCGCTGTGCGGCGCGGCGCCGTGTTTATCGCCGATGGCAACGCCTACTTCAGCCGCCCCTCCCCACGCCTCGTCGATTCACTGGAGTGGCTGGCAACTCATCTCCACAAACGGCATAGGGTAAAATTTAAATGATGAACAGCACAAAAAGCCGTTTGCAAGCAGAAGAGCTTCTGATAGACGAGGGCAAAGGAGCCTCGCGTGTTGTGGGTATAATACGGCTGTGAAGGGCACAACGGTTCACAATCAGGCAGAGTGCATTCCCATGCACGAGGTGACCTGGGAGGAATACGAAGCATACCGAAATCAAAATCGCACGGTTGTGATAGAGGAGACTCGTATTCCGCTGACGGGGCGTAAGCAGGTGAAGCAACTCCAGCCTGATAACTTCGAGCTGGAAGCCACGACCGTATGGTCGTTCCCTGAAAGGGGCAACTGGGCCACCCATCAGGGTAATTATCGCGGGAACTGGGCACCTCAGATTCCGCGCAATCTCATCTTGCGGTACACCCAACCAGGTGATCTCGTATTAGACCCCATGGTAGGCAGTGGCACAACTTTAGTGGAGTGTCGCCTCTTGGGGCGCAACGGAATAGGAGTTGATGTCAACTATCATGCGCTCATGCTCGCCTTCGATAGACTCAACTTTGAGCCTGCAAACCTGTACGAGGCTCTGCCAGAGTCGAGTATACGCCTCTTTCATGGCGACGCGCGCCGCCTGAACTGTATAGAGGATGAAACAGTTGACCTTGTAGCGACCCACCCGCCTTATGCGAGCATTATTACATACTCCAAGAGCACACCCGTGGAGGGCGACCTCTCCCAACTTCGCTCGCTGGACAGTTTTTTGGATGCAATGGAACAAGTTGCCCGCGAGTGTTATCGCGTCCTAAAGCCGAATAAACACTGCGCAATCCTAATCGGCGACACGCGCAGGCATAAGCACTACATTCCTATCGCCTATCGTGTCATGGATCGATTCCTTGCGGCGGGATTCATCCTGCGCGAAGACATTATTAAAGTTCAGTGGAACATGAAATCCACGCGCGACCGATGGAGTAAGGGTGGCATACGCGATTTTATGCTGATTTATCACGAGCATCTCTTCGTGTTTCGAAAGCCTGATGTTGGCGAGGATGTGCGTAGGTTCAGGGAGAGTATGCGGAATGGTCAATCGATTGCGCTGGAATAGTCGGTACAAAATCGTGGCAGACCTGAGGCAGGGTTGGATAAAGTTTCACCACACCCTGAGGCGTTGGCTATTGCTTCTGACAGGGAAACACCTTGTTTGGACAACGCAGAATGGCGTCGAAATAGCCGTAGCCAAAGGAACCAAACCTCAATCGCCATATGATTTTGTTGTGAAGTACCGTGAGCCAGGAAAGCGATGGCGGACGCCAAAGCATATCCATCTGATTGTGGAGCTGTATGTGAAGGAAGCCTATGATAAAGCACTGACACACCAGTTGCGCAACCATCTCCTGAATGTTTTCAATCAGGTTCAGCCAATAACTGTCTATCCGCCATCTCTACAGTACTTTCAGCCAGCCCACGCAACGCAATTTCAAGCTCTGAACGCTGTCGGCGAGATGACCGTCGAGTTTCTGCTTGTTGTGAGCGAGCTCATCTTTATTCAGGAAAAGACCAACTATAAGACAGGTTCGCTAACTTACGACCTCTACAAAGCATTTGGTGTCAAGGATCGCTTCTCCGTCATCCACATGGCGACCTACCGAGGTCGCTGAGAATCGCTTTCACACATCGCTTTGTGCGTGGGGCAAGTAGCAGGTCACTCAGCATTACACCCTCGACGGTATAATCCCTTTTGGATGGAGTGGGACACGCATAGCCTGCAGGTGCTGGAGCTCGATTTTGTGCGGGGTGAGTGGGCGCGGCGCGCCGAAACGCCCGCTGGACGCGAGCGCGCCCTCCAGCGCCCCCTCAGTGATAACCCCAATCTGGTAGAGCAGCGACTGCGGGAGACGGATGATGCCGTGCGCTTGCTGCAGCGCGAGCCGCCACCGCCGATGCGCCTGCGCGAGGTGCGACCCCTCATCCAGAGAGCCGCCATCGGGGGCATCCTGCAACCTGACGAGCTGCTCCAGCTCCTAACACTGATGCAGACCGCCCGCCAATATAAGGAGCATCTGCTGCCGCGTGCCGAACGCTATCCCGCACTGGCGCCCTATGCCCAACGGCTGCATACCTTTAGCTCTCTGGAGCGCACCCTCCGCGACTGCATCGCCCCCTCTGGCGAACTGCTGGACACCGCCAGCGAGCGACTTGCCCAACTGCGACGCGACCAACAGCGACTGCAAACGCGCATCACCGAGCATCTGCAGGAACTGATTCACCGCTGGCGCGACCTGCTGCAAGAGCCGATTTATACCCTGCGCGCTGGGCGATACTGCTTGCCCCTGCGTAGCGAGTTCCGAGGACGCATTCGCGGACTGGTACACGATACCAGCATGAGCGGTGCCACGCTCTTCGTGGAGCCCGAATCGATTGTGGAGCTGGGCAACCGCCTGCGCGAACTGCAATCGATGGAGCAAGAAGAGATCGAAGCCATCCTGTTTGGGCTGTCGCGTGCGGTGGAAGCTGAAAGCGAGCGATTGAGCGAGAGTGTCGAGATGCTTGCCGAATTGGACGCCATCCTCGCCGCGGGACGACTCGCGTTGGACTGGGACTGCACCTGTCCCTCCATCAATACGGAGGGCTACTGGCGACTGCGCAGCGCACGCCATCCAATGATTCCGCGCGAGCAAGCCGTGCCCATCGATCTGGAACTGGGACGAGCGTTCACAGGACTGCTCATCACTGGTCCCAACACGGGCGGCAAAACGGTGACGCTCAAAACAGTGGGGCTACTGACCTTGATGACGCTGCTGGGGCTGCACATCCCCGCCCGTGAAGGCACCCAGATTGCCATCCCCTGTGGCATCTATGCCGACATCGGCGATGAGCAGAGCCTGCAGCAGTCGCTCTCCACCTTCTCGGGACATATCCGCCACATCGTGCGGTTTGTCCAGGAGGCACGGCGCAACAGTCTGGTGCTGCTGGATGAGATTGGCGCGGGTACCGACCCGACCGAGGGCGCAGCGCTGGCACGCGCCATCCTGAATCACCTCCTCACGCGCGGCGCGCGCGTCGTGGCGACCACCCACTATGGCGAGCTGAAAGCCTTCGCCTATCAGCATCCCCAGCTCCAGAACGCCTCGATGGAGTTCGACATGGAGACCCTGCAGCCCACCTATCGCCTGCGGATGGGCGTGCCCGGCGCCAGCCACGCCATCGAAATCGCGCAGCGGCTCGGTCTGCCAGAGCCGGTGGTGCAGGAGGCGTTCCGTTCGATGGGGGCACAGCAGATCGACTTCGCGCAGATGCTCGCCAAAATGGAGGCAGCATACCGCGCCGCCGAGCAGGCAAAAACCGAATGGCACGCCCGCAACGAGGAACTCAAGCGGTTGCAGCAGCAACTCCAGCAGGAGTGGGAAGCTGCCGAACAGGCACGCCGCACCGCCCGACAACGCGCGCAGCAAGAGGTCGAAGCCCTGCTCAAACAGATTCGCGCCGAAGCCGATGCACTCTTCCAACAACTGCGCCAAGCAAGCCGCGAGAGCAAGCAAACCGCCCAGATACGCGAGCAGATTCAGTCGCTGCAGCGGCGTGCCCGCGAGCAGGCATCGCTGCCCCCATCCGATACCCCATCCCCGCTCACCAACGCCCCACCTTTCACTCCCGGCATGCAGGTGCGAATCCGTTCGCTGGGGCAAGTGGGCGTCTTGGTCGAGCCACCCCACGCAGGCAAAGCGACCGTCTTCGTCGGCAAAATCCGCATCCCCGTGGAAGCGGACGACCTTGAACCCGTCGCCTTACCCGCAGCCAAAACACGGGTCGCGGGCAAACGCCCACGCCCACCTAAAGCTGTGCCCCCGGAACTGGTCATCCGGGAGATGCGCGTAGAGGAAGCGCTGCCCGTGTTAGAGAAATACCTGGATGATGCCCTGCTCGTGGGCTATGAGAGCGTGCGCATCCTGCACGGCAAGGGCACAGGCACCCTGCGCAAGGTCGTCCACGAGTACCTGCGCCAGCACCCCTCGGTGGCTTCGTTCCAATTGGCACCGCGCGAGCAAGGCGGCGAAGGGGTGACCATCGTGCAGCTCCGATAAAACCAGCTGTAGGGGCAGACCTCTGTGTCTGCCCAAAAAGAGGGTGCAGGAATCTGCCCAAAAAGAGGGTGCAGGAACAGGTCTAAACACAGGGAATCTGTGGGATGCTGGAGGGCGCGATGCAAGACGGCATGCAACGGCAGCTGGAGATTTTCCGCAAGGGGCTTCTGGGGCAGCGGGAAGAGTTCCCCATCTCACCCGAGGCATTAGAGGAAGCGGCACGCGCCGTGCTGAAGCCCGAAGCGTATGACTATGTGGCAGGTGGGGCGGGCGCCGAATCGACCGTCCGCGCCAATCGGGAGGCGTTCGAACGGTATCGGCTCATCCCACGCATGCTGCGCAATGTGGCGGAACGCGACCTGAGCATCGAGCTGTTTGGGCATCGCTACCCGGCGCCGGTGCTCATCGGTCCAGTCGGGGTGCAAAAAATCCTGCACCCCGAAGGCGAGCTGGCAGTGGCGCGGGGCGCAGCGGAATTAAAGGTGCCCTTTATTGTCAGCACCGTCTCGTCCTATCCACTGGAGCAGATCGCGCAGGTGGCAGGCGATGCGCCGCGCTGGTTCCAACTCTACTGGAGTCGCGACCCGGAGATAGCAGCCAGTTTTCTCCGTCGCGCCGAATCGGCGGGCTATCAGGCGATTGTCATCACAGTCGATACCTACCTGTTGGCGTGGCGTGACCGCGACTTGCAGCACGCCTATCTGCCCTTTATGCACGGTGAGGGGCTGGTGAACTACTTCACCGATCCCGCTTTTCGGGCAGCATTAGCCCAGCCACCCGAGCAAGACCCCGGCAGCGCCATTATGCACTTTGCCCAGATATTTGGTAATCCTGCGCTGACATGGGACGATTTAGCCTTTGCTCGTCAGCACACGCGCCTGCCAATACTGCTGAAGGGCATTCTGCATCCCGACGATGCGCGTGAAGCGGTGCGTCGGGGTGTGGACGGGATTATCGTGTCCAATCACGGGGGTCGGCAAGTAGATGGGGCGATTGCAGCCCTCGACGCGCTGCCGGGTGTGGTGGAAGCCGTGGCGGGGCAGGTTCCCGTGCTGTTTGATGGGGGCATTCGGCGGGCAGCCGATGTGCTAAAGGCGTTGGCATTAGGCGCGCAGGCGGTGCTGCTGGCGCGCCCCGTGATGTGGGCGCTGGCGATTGGTGGTGCCGAAGGCGTCCGTACCTACCTGCGCAACTTTCTCGCCGAACTCGACCTCGCGCTCGGACTGCTCGGCTGCCGCACCGTCGCTGAGATCGGTCACGATTACATTTTATCCCAAGCTCCCTGAAGGGATGGCGCTGCTGGGTTCTGGTGAATTCATTTGGGCGTTCCAGCGTGCCAGAATAATGCGTTGGGGTGCATGCTGGTGCCGCTCTGCATATATCAAAACATCTTGCCGACCAAAAGTTATCAAAAGCTGCTGAAGCCCTTCGCTAATCCCTTCAGGCGACAGAATCATTCCTATCTGAGGTTTCACCACGCGACAATAGCCGATAATCTGAGAAAGATGAGAGAGTGAAATTGGTCTGTTTTTGCATTCGATTAGAGCGATTGCCGCATCTTGGCTGCTGCATACAAAGCCGACGACATCCACTTGCACATCCCATGACTGCCAATCCTTAGGCAGCAAATTATCTATTTCTAAACGGCGTATGAGGCTATTTAGTCGTTGGGCATGGCAAACGACTGTGATTACCGAGTGGCGCGGGTATCGGACCTGCAGATAATCGTGGAGCCACTGCTTGACAGCAGGATACATCTCAGCTTCACGCTGATAGCTCATGGCATCGTCACATCCTGTTCCACATCTTCTTGATAGTCAATATCTCGTTGTGTCGGACGCCTTGTGCATCCTAACACTCTACAAATCTGCCAGTAAGCGTCAAAATGTTTTCCGCAAAGCAGCTCAGGCAAATAGTTTGAGTCGGATTCGCGCGTGTCGGAGGGCTTTCGCCGCTTCACATCTCGTTCGCCCGGACATGGTGCATAGCGTGCGTTTGGAAAATGCTGACGATCGTAGTTTGCCAGCTCCTCCAGTACTCTTTGTTTATGTCTAAAGTTGAAACCGATTTTCAGAAATGGAACAGCAAAGATGTTTATCTGATGTTCACGAAAATCTCTGCCCATATTTGGGTGACCCCAAGTAATTAGTTGGACGGGTACATTCAGGTGGTCCTGCAACAGCTGACACAGCTGGACAGCGAGTTCCCAGTTACCTTTGTAATTGAGGACATCTAACCGTACACGATTGCGTCCGTCGACATACCGATTCGCACGGCGAATGTTGCCTGCTACATCAGCAAAGCCACGCAGAAACTCACGCTTCCACTGTTGGGGAGTTGCTTCACTCAGCAAAATTTCGGGAATCCGAAAAGCGCCAAAGTGAGTTGTGTCACCCAGCATCAGGCGAATATTGCGCCATATCATATTGTGGCGGTGAAAGCGTATCATGAGTCTATGAGTACCTTGACCACTATCGATAATGTCAATATCGGTTTCCAAAAGATTACGTAGTCGAAAAGCAATATCAACCAAGCCCAATTTGATCTCCATCGGCTGGTCGAAAGATGTTGCTATGCCCTCAACCTGCATCGTTGAGCCCGGAAACTCGATGATAATTCGGCGCGCATCGCTCTCCTCAACAAGTTGACCTCGCGCCACAATCAGACCTAACAAATAGGCAACATCGCTGTCGCAATAATCCATCCTCGCTTGCACCCCTTACGGCTTCTGAAAGATAAGAATAAACTCATGCACTTTGTTAATCCGAAATACCGATGGATAGCCTAACGGACGAAGGTTGTTGTATTCGTGTCGCCGATCCCAGATAATCAAATCATCATAGATAAAACCTATCTCCTCCATTCGCTGGGCAAAATCGGCGTGATACGGATAAAAACGATTCTTTTTTCGAATATCCATTACCACCACACAGCAGTATGCACCCGATCTGAGGGCTGCGTACACTTTCTGAAAAATCTTCTGGAGCGCGCTCAAAAACTCGTCATAATCTCGAATTTTGCCCAAATCGTTCACATCATCCCCGTAGTGTCGAATGGGTTTGTAATCCGCTGTGCGCTTCTCCAAGAGAATGTCCCAATAAGGTGGCGAAGTCACCACCAAGTCGATGCTGGCTGGTTCCACGAACTGCTCTAAATCGTTTGCATCACCCACATGGACGCAACATTCCACATCCTCCCTATCGTCGCTCCACTCCTGCTCCAGCGTCAGGGTTTTCAGCCGTGCTTCGGCGATGCGGGCATATTCGGGGTTCAGCTCGATGCCAATCCCGTGCCTACCTAATCGCTTAGCGGCAATCAGCGTGCTACCCACGCCCAAAAAGGGATCCAGCACCCACATTCCCTTGCGTGTATAGCATTCTATTAAGCGGGCAGGCAGTGCTGCAGGGAACATAGCGGGATGCCCAAGGGTGGCTTCCTCTGCTGTTTTGCGAATATCGCTCCAGATGGAGATGGAGTAGCGTGTCCAAGTGGCGCCGTCGAGGTCATTTGCGCGTTTTGCCACATACGGTGCGGTGGCTTCCGCGACCTCTTCGGCGTAGAGCAGCTCGAGATCGAGCGGCAGCTCCTGCTCCTCCGGCGCGTGGATAGGTTGATTCATGGTTTAGATTTTACCATATAGCGGACCGTAGGTGGTGCAGGCGCGAAAGTCGGCGCTTTCGAGGTCTGCCGTGCCGAACATGCCCCACTGATGCGGGCGAAATATCTGCTCTGGGGGCACATTATGCATCGCAACGGGAATGCGCAGCATGGAGCAGAGCGTGATGAGCGCGCTGCCAATATGCCCGCTGCTTAGCACACAGTGGTTCGCGCCCCAGTGCGCCATCACGGTGTAGACATCCCGAAACGCGCCGTGCCCTGTGGTGCGCGGCACAAACCAGGTGGTGGGCCAGGTGGGGTTCGTGCGCTCATCCAGAATGGTGTGGACCGCATCGGGCAGCTCGATGGTCTCGCCTTCGGCTATCTGCATCACGGGACCGATGCCGTCCACCAGGTTGAGTCGGAACATGGTAGCGGGCATGCCGCCACGCGTGCGGAATCGGGTGCTCCAGCCGCCCCCGCGGAAATATTCCAGCATGGCGCAGTGCCAAGTGGTCGCCTCCAGACAGCGGCGTGCCTCATCGGGCGTCACTTGCCACCACGGCTTCATCGCTGGTCTGCCATTTTGCTCTTGTTGCCCCGTGCCGTCCAGCGCGGCGGGACCAGAGTTAATCAGGTGCAGAAAGCCCCCTTCTGCCAGTCCTGTAGGTCGCCAGCCCGTGACGCGTTGAACGGCATCGGGCGACCAGTAGGTGCGTACATCGGCGAAAATCTGCGCCGCGCCTGTGAGCAGATGCCCAAACAGCATGCAGACGGCGTTCAGGTAGTCGTTTTCGGTGGCTAAGATATAGGGTTGGCGGATGCCGTTCCAGTCGAAGCTGGAGCAGAGAATCGCCTCCATGAAGTCGCCGTTGGGCAGGTGGTCGGTCCACTGGCGTTGTCCTTGGAAGCCGCCTGCGATGCCGTTGAAGCCGAGTGCCTCTTCTTCGTACCCCATCGCCGCCAGTTTCGGGTTGCCCACCAGCAGGTCGCGGGCGATGAGTGCCATCTGGATGCTTTGCTGCCAGGTACGCTCTTTTTGTTCGCGACTGAGCTGCTTCTCCGGCGGATTGTAGTCCTTGCCCTCTTTGCAGTAGGTTTTGACCCACTGCAGGGCGCGTTCGTACTCCTCGTGGTCATAGATGCCACGCTCCATGCGGCGCACAAACTCCACCATGTCGATGGTCATCGTGCGCATGCCGAGATAGTGTTGTAGGAAATTTTGGTCGACGAGCGAGCCGACGATGCCCATCGAGACATTGCCCATCGACACATAGGTTTTGCCCTGCATGGTGGCGACAGCAAGCCCGCATTGGACGAATTGCAGGATGCGCGCGGCGACATCGGGCGGGATGGTGAAGTCGGTGGCGTCTTGCACATCGCGTCCGTAGATGCTGAAGGCGGGCAGGCGTTTATTGGCGTGGGCAGCCATCACGGCAGCGAGGTAGACCGCGCCGGGTCGCTCGGTGCCGTTGAAGCCCCAGACGGCTTTGGGGCGAGTGGGGTGCATGTCCATCGTTTCGTAGCCATAGCACCAGCTACGGGCGACGGTGAGGCTCACGCCGACGCCTTCCCGCTCGAATTTGGCTTCGCAGGCGGCGGCTTCGGCGATGCCCCCGATGCAGGTGTCGGCGACCACACATTCGACGGGCAGCCCGCAGGCATGGCGCAGGTTTTCGGTGATGAAGCGGGCGACGCTCTGCGCCATCTGCATGGTGGCGGCTTCCATGCTCTCACGCACGCCTTGCCGTCGCCCATCGATGACGGGTCGGATGCCCACCTTGGGCAGCGCACCCTGCAGCCGATTGACGGGTGGGTTAACTCCAAACGCTGCTTGCGCCATCGCTTTGCCTCCACTGTCAGGATGGTTCGGCGTGGCATACTTGCTTCCTGCTTTCAAACTAAAACCCTCTCCCCCATTGATGGAGGAGAGGGTTTGAAGGTGAGTAGTTCCAGAACCTGCGTTCAGATGTTGGGATCGGCTGCGGTTGGATCCTGGTTCAGGCGCAGCTTGTAGCCCGACCAACCTCCCCCTGCAGCCTGAGGATGTTGATCCATGAACTGAATGTATTTGATGGCTTTGGAGTGCCCATCTACGAAGCCAACATTGACGAGGTCGGGTATGTCGCGCTCACCCCTACCATGCCACCCTCCGTAAGACTCAAATACAAGGGGAATTTCAGAGGGTCGAGCAATCCTGCCGAGTGAGCGCGGTTCGAGTCTCCACTGCTGGAAGTTGCCACCGCGAAACACATCCGAGAAGGTGTAAATCATCCATGTGTTATAGACATAGTCTGGTCCAAGAAAGATATAGTTCATCGCAGAGGTGAGCTCACAGATAGTATTTCCCCCACCTTGAGCAGCGATGAAGGTTCGATCAGCTGGGCAGCGCCAAACTGTCGAGTGACTCTGCTGAGCTCTTTGAGATTGGGTTTCTGGCACTTTACTCTTGATGTATGGATCCACTGCCGTGCTGATCGGCAGTAGTGCGGTCATTGGATTGCCAGGAATCACTACCATGTTGCCCGTTCCGCCCATATTGTGCTGACCGATGGGCACATAGAGCAGATATTTTGGTCCGGAACCTGATGCGGTGCATCCCATGGGGCGACTGCAGTTAGGGATGTCGCGACTCAGGAAACAGCGGGTGGTACGCACCCAGGGGTTGGCAAATCCTAAACTTCCCAAATAGTTGGGAAACCGTAGGTCGCCATTGGCTGGGTTGACCGCTGCGGGCATCGTCTCGTCGAAGTCCTGAATGTATTGGATGATGCCCTTAGTAATCTGGTTAATGTTGCTTAGGCATGCGGAGCGAACCGCTGCCTCACGGGCACGAGCGAATACAGGGAACAAAATTGCTGCCAGAATGGCAATAATGGCGATAACGACCAGCAACTCAATCAGTGTGAATCCCGAATCGTGCTTGTATCTTTGCATAAAAACACCTCCTTAGAAAACAACATGTCCGCCCTCAGGTTTGGTATCTTTGGGCTGGGTTGCAGGTGGGTTGGCCGGGTCTTGTGAAAAGGGAGACTGTGGGGCAGCCTCCCTTACAAAAGCGAAATAAAAGCTGATTGCAAGGGCAACCACTGCCACCACGAGAAGCGCAATCGCCAATACCGGGTTGTTGCGCAAGGTTTGCATGACAATCCTCCGAAACTAAAAGCAGTCATTAAACAGGATCCAGCGCAATCCCGCCGCATTTGCGTCCCGAATAAGGTTCGCATCCCCTGTGCAAGGAGCAGGTAGCTGTCCGGGCAGTTTATTGGGCACAACAGATTTAACATTGAACCACTTGACATGCCCATCGACGAAGGCCAGGGTAACCCCGTCATACTTAGGATGACGCGGTGCCAGCGAAGCATAGGTACCCCCTACCGGGGCTTGAGGCGCACAAGGTGGATTGGGACCGCTGCTAAGACGAGGATCGCTGCTTGAACAGCCATGCACACAAAGGTTGTCCAGCACATATCCACGACAGTTGTGAGGGGGGCTGGTGGGACCAGAATAGGAATCGCCAAGCATGACCATTTTGGACGGTTCCTTAATCAAGGAGAGATTGGGAGTCATCCGAGCAATTGTTTGCCCACCAGAAACCCAGAACCAGTTCGAGGCAATCCCTAAATTATAGCCATAGGGAAGCCAGCCCCGTCCCAAAATGCGTTGATTGGGATCATCTGCCCATGCTTCCACATACTGTGCATCCTGAGCGTTGGGGCACATATAGATACCCTGATTTTTAACATACGACCTGAGCAGCGCAGGCCAGATAACCGTATTCGCGTTCGTCATTCCACCGCTTAGGGGGTCAGCAACGGTGGTGCTGAAAGAAGGGGCGAGATGATTTTCAAAGTCGGTGGCATAGGCTAGCAATGCCTTAGCCAGCTGATTCAAGTTGGAAGCACAAGTCGCTTGGCGTCCCTTCTCGCGTGCCTGCGCAAAGACCGGGAACAGGATCGCCGCCAAGATGGCGATGATCGCTATCACGACCAGCAGCTCAATCAGCGTAAAGCCTCTACCGTGTCTCATCGCATAACCCTCCTGAACGAATAATGGCACCGACAGGAATCGGCGTATTGCCTATTATACCCCATGTCTTCGCCGATTCCCGCGTCGCTGCTGCTTTATTATACCCCATCTACGCGCCGATTCCTGCTTAATCGGCGTCGAAAGGGGGGGATTTTGGGGAAAAAAAACGCTGAGTTGGATGGTTGGGAGGCTATTTCATGGTGTCCATCAGGTCATAGATGGGGGAGATGACCGAGAAGGCGAAGATGCCAATAATCAGCCCCAGAAAGAGCATCATGATAGGCTCTAAGGTGGAGGTCAAGCCTTTGAGTTTCTGTTGCACCTCATCGTCATAGAAGGCGACCACTTCGCCCAGCATTTCGGGCAGTGCGCCTGTCTTTTCGCCTGCAGCCGTGAGTTGGATGACCAAGCTGGGGAAGATGCCCGTTTCGCGCATCGCGTTCGCCAGCGGGATGCCTGCCTCCACCTCAGCCCGAATGGTGGCAAGTGCGCGACGCATCAGGTGGTCGCCTGAGGTGGCTGCTGCCAATTCGAGCGCACGCGGGAGGGCTACCCCCGTAGCGATGAGGGTCTGTAAGGCGGCTAAGGTGCGGGTCAGCACCACCTTGCGTGTCAGGTCGCCCACCAAAGGCAGGCGGGCAATCCAGTAGCTGAGCGGCTCCCGCACCCGTGGTATCTGCCACGCCCCCCATAGCCCGCCCAGCAGCAAAAGAGGTGAAGCCAGCACAAGCAGCTTGTGCTGCTGCCCCAGATCGCCCAACCAGACCATCGCCTTTGTCGTGATAGGAAGATTCACATTCATCTGCTTGAACATTTCGGCGAATTTGGGCATGATGAACACAATCATATACGCCATCACGAACAGGGTGGCGGTGAGGACCACGGCGGGATACATCATCGCCGATTTCACGCGCCGTTGCAGCGCGAGCGTTTCACTTAGGTAATCGGCGGCGCGTTTGAGCACCTGGTCGAGGCTACCGCTCGCCTCCGCTGCCTGCACCAAATTCACATAGAGTTCGGGGAAGGCGTGGGGCTGGCGGCGCATCGCCTCGGAGAGCGGGATGCCGTTCTCCACCTCATCGCGCACCTTCTCCACCGCCTCGCGCAGCACGCTGGGTTTCATGTGCGCCATGATGGTTTGCAAGGCTTCCATGATGGGGATGCCCGCGCGAATCATCACCGCGAACTCGCGGCTGAAGGCGACCAGCTCGTCCAGTCGGGCGCGTTTGAACAGGGCGATGCCGCGCCGCGCTGTCGGTTGACGCCGCTCGCGCACTGTCAGCACGAAGTGCCCTTCACGGTGCAGTCGCTCCAAAGCAGCCTGCACACTGGGCGCTTCGATGCTCAGTTGGCGGCTCTCGCCGCTTTTCGAACGCACGCGACACTCGTACACAGGCATGGTGAGCTAATCAGGCGACCTTGTTGCCTTCCTCCATGATGTCCTTCTCTGTGGGCGGTTCCGCGTAGGACAATGTTCGCGAACTCCCTCCATCTGATGGGGAGGCTTCGTCGATATCGTTGGCGACCACGCGCAGCACCTCTTCCAAGCTGGTTCTGCCAGCGGTCACCAATCGCAAGGCGTCTTGGTAGAGTGGCACCATCCCGTTGCGGATGGCTGCCTCGCGCAGGGTTGCCGTCGGCTGGTGATGCATGATGCCCTGTCGGATGGCGTCGTCCACCTCCATCAGCTCCATGATGGCGTTGCGCCCCCGATAGCCGGTGAATTGGCAGCGGTGGCAGCCGCGTGCGCCATACACCGTCGCGCCCTTTAGCATGTCAGGCGTGAGTCGCAGTCGAGCCAGCAGCTCGGGGTCTGGTTCCACCGGTTCGCGGCACTCGGTGCAGAGCAGGCGCACCAGACGCTGCGACAGCACCCCCACTAAGGCGGATGCCAGCAGGAACGGCTCCACGCCCATCTCGACAAGGCGTCCGGGCGCGCCCGCCGCCTCGTTCGCATGCAGCGTGGAGAAGACCATATGCCCTGTTAACGCTGCCTCCACTGCTATCATAGCGGTCTCTCGGTCGCGAATCTCGCCTACCAGCACCACATCGGGGTCTTGGCGCAGGATGGCACGCAAGCCCGTCGCAAAAGTGAGTCCGGCACGCGGGTTCACATTCGCCTGCACGATGCCCGGCAACTGATACTCCACAGGGTCCTCAATCGTGATGATGTTGCGTTCGGGCGTGTTCAGGTGGTTCAGCGCGGCATAGAGCGTGGTGGTTTTGCCCGAGCCGGTCGGACCGCAGACGATGAGCATCCCATAGGGTCGCTCGATGAGCCGTCGCAGCCGAACGAGTTGCGATGGCTCCAGCCCCAGCTTTTCCAGATCGAACCGCTCGGTCGATTTCTCCAGAATGCGCAGCACCACCTTCTCGCCGTGAACGGAGGGATAGGTGGAGACGCGTAAATCGTAGGCTTGCCCTGCAATCTGGTAGGCGATGCGTCCATCTTGGGGCACGCGCTTCTCGGCGATGTCCAGATTGGACATAATTTTGATGCGCGCCACCACGGCGTCGTGCAGCTCTTGCGGGATTTCGGAGGTCTCGCGCAGCACGCCGTCGATGCGTTCCCGCACGCGGGTGCGGTGTTCCAACGGTTCGATGTGCAGGTCGCTGGCGCGGTCGGCAATCGCGCGATTGAGAATCGCTTCCACAAGGCGGATGACTGACACATCCTCCTCTTCGGCGGCGCGGATGCGTTGCACGACGCTGCGCACATCTTCGTCCAGCCCGTAGTAGCGCATCAGCGCGTCTTCGATTTGGGGGCGCGAGGCGACGGCAATCGCAATCTCGCGTCCCGCGGTGGCACGCAGGTCATCCACCGCCACAATATCGGCAGGGTCCGCCATCGCCACCACCAGCTGCGCGCCGTTGAGCATGATGGGCATCGCCTTGTAGCGCAGGGCGAGTTCGCGCGGCACCAGCGCCACCGCCTCCGGCTGGATCGAGACCGTTTGGAAATCGATAAGCGGCACGCCGTACATCAGGCTGAGCGCGCGGGCGCGCGTGCGCTCATCGATAGCGCCCACCCGCACCAGATAGTCCTCGATGGGTTCCTGCAGGTCGGTGCGCGCGGCGATAAGCTCGCCCAGCCGCTGCGCATCCAAAATGCCTTCCTCGATCAGCACATCGGTGAACCGTCGAATCACGAACTTTCGCCCCCGTCTGTAAAGAGCATTATCGGCATTTGGAATGGCGAAGATTAGTGACGGCGGTGTGGGGCAACGCTTTGGGATTTACGCCAGCCATGAGGTAGACTCCATGTGCTATGGGACAGTTGCTGTTAGTTGGAGCGGACAGCACTATCGGACAAGCTGTTGCAAAAGCGTTTTTAGAGGACGACTGGCGTGTCTGTGCGATTGGACGCCACCCAGAGCGATTCACCGACGGTGTTCAGTGGGTCTACACCGTAGACGATGTGGTGGATATATCCCAGATGATGCAAGCCGCACAAGCATTGGAAGCGTATCTGCAATCTTTGGGTGGGCATTCCATCGATGTGATGGTCTACACAGTCGGCGATATTGCCGTTCAGAAGGTCCATGAGATGCCGCTGGAGACATGGCAGCGAGTGCTGAATGCGAACCTGACGGGTGCGTTTGTGGCGACTCAGGCGTTTAGCCGCCTATTGAGTGCCGAACCGCACCTGTTCTATCTGGGCGCCCTAAGCGAGAAGTTAATCCTGCCCGGTTTGAGCGCGTATGCGACGGCGAAGGCAGGGCTGGAAATCTGGGCGCAGGTGCTGGCAAAAGAGCAGCCACGCTGGAAGGTGACCGTTGTACGCCCTGCCGCAGTCGCAACACGGTTCTGGGAGCGCGTGCCGTTCCGCATGCCTGCCAAGGTGCTTCAGCCAGAAGATGTGGCGCTGCGCATTCTGGAAACATATTATAGCGAGCCCAAATCAGTGCTGGATATAGTCCCTGAATGATGGAGCGGGATGGGTGCCTACTCTCGAATCACCTCCGGCTTGAGCAGGATAACCAGTTCGTTCTGGGTGGTGGAGCGGCGACGGCTCTTGAACAGTTCACCCAAGACGGGGATTCGAGAGAGCAGGGGCACTTGCTGCAGTGTGCGCACCTCCTCATCTCGGATGAGACCGCCCAGCGCGATGGGGGAGCCGTCGCGCACACGAATTTTGGTGCGCAGCTCGCGCGTCGCAATCTGGGGAAGGCTGCTATCGCCCACGCGCAGGAACCCCGTGACGAGGCTCACTTGGGGATAGATATCCAGGGTGATGGTGCCGCCCGGCTCGGCATAGGCGCGCACCTGCAGCACAATCCCCACCTCCTGCTCCCGCACATCGAACAGGGGGGTGCCGGCGGTGGTGGTGCCCGAGACCACGGGGTAAAGGATTCGGTCGCCAATTAACACCTGCGCCATCTCGCCGTTCAGCACCGACACGCTGGGATTGGCGAGCAGCTTGGCGACACCGCGCTGCTCCATCGCTTTCAGCGTCGCCTCGATGCTGATGGGCGTGCGCCAGAATCGGCTCTTGTCGGGCGGGGTGAGCGGAGTCTGGTTGGCGATGGACTGCTGCTCGTTGGGGCGCACAATCTCCTGGATGCCGAACTTGCTCCAGTTATAGTCCAGTCCCAGCTCCTTCAGGGAGTTGCGCGAGATGTCGGTGACCATCACCTCGATGCGGATTTGAGTGGGTGGCTGGTCCAGTCGCTGGGCGGTTTTGAGCGCGGCTTGCACGCTGTCGGCTGCGCCGTAGAGCAGCAGGGTGCGGATGTTGCTCCATTCGGCTTCTGCACCCACAGCGGCGCCTGTGCCCCCTGCCTGCGTTGGGGCAGGGGATTGACCTGTGGAGGGTGCGGATGCACGCTCGGCTTGGCTCTCGTCGCTGGCGAGTGCGGGTGCAAGCGGTGGCACGCCGGGCAATATGCGCACATCGGGGTGCAGCACGCTCAGGGTTTGCAGCAGCCCCAGCGGGTTCACGAAGCGCACCTCGTACAGCTCCACAATCGGCGGCTCCGCCTTCACGGGCGCCGCCGGCGCAACGGGTGTATCCCAGACCGCTAACTGCTCCGGCTTGCCCACCACATAGCACCCTGCCACCACGCGATAGGTCAGTCCCAGCGGCTTCAGCAGCACCTCCAACGCCTGCTCCACACTGACCTGCTTCAGATGCGCGGTTACTTTGAGGTCGTCGCCACCTGCCAACATCAGGTTCACATGTGCCTGACGCGCGATAATCTGCAACGCCACCCCCAAGGGCACGCCATCCAGCTCCAGGTCGAGCTGGGCGCAGGCGACGCTGAGTGTGGCAAGAAGGCTCCAGAAAGCAACGAGCTTAGGGCGCATAGGGCACCTCCAAAATGAGGGTCTGTTCACCATGACGAACGGTAATCTGGCGCGGTGCGTTTCGCACAATGCGCCACTCGGCGTTCGGCTCGTTCGAAGCGCGCAGTAGGACACCGTTGAGTTCGAACAGCACAACGATTTGCCCCTTTGCATGGTCGTAAATCCGCCCGCGGAAACGCGGCGAATTTGTAGAGACGGGCAAGGAAGCGGCGGATCCACCCTCACCCTTGCCCTCTTCTCCCTTACTGTGTTGGACGGGTTCTTGGTCGGATGAAGCGGGCTGCAGGGTGAGGGGTAGCACAGGTAGCGTAGCGGTCTCCTGCCCGACCTGTCTTGCTGGCGTAGGAATCGCCCCTCCCACCTCCTTCGTGGAGGAGACCGGGACTCCTTCGGCGGCGAACGGCTCCTGATGTTCGGGCGTCACGGCGAGCAGTTGCTGACGCACGCGCTGATAGAACTCTGGATTCAGCGGGGGCGCACTCGCTGCGGCAGGGTCGGAACCCGTCGCACCGTCGCTCGGCTCTGTTGGCGGCGGGGCTGCTGCGTTCTCGCTCAGTACGGGTTGGTCACCCGCACTGCCTGACCCGCGGGGCAGCAGGGCGAAGACGGAAATCAGTAGGCAGATGATGGCGCCTGCAATCAGCAGCGTCTGGCGATTCGGCTTCTTCATCGGATGCCACCTCCTGGCGTTGTCCCCACCCCCGTCTGCCCCGTGGAGGGGGCGGGCGGTAGCTGCACCTCCATCTCGACGACCGCGCTCACGCCTGTTCGCTTGTTGGCATCGGCGGTTAGCTGCACGCCGGTTAGCTTGACCACGAGCGGCGCACTCTCCAGGCTTTGCAGCCAGTGTAGCACCTGCTGGCTGGAGCCGTTCAGGCGGAAGCGCAGCAAGCGTGCTTTCCACTCGCTGGGGCTACCCGATGGGCTTGATTCACCGGGCGGTTCAGCGGTCTCAACGCCGATGATGCTAAGTCCTTGCTGAGCGGCTCGGCGGCTGAGCTGGCTGATGACGAATGCCTGCGCGTTCGGCACGCTGGTCAGCTGGGCAGCAATCTGTTCGATGGTTTTAAGCAGTTCCTGCTCCTCAGGGGGTAGAGTGGACTGATCAGGTGGGTTGAGTACCGCGGCGCGATATGCCTCCGCCTCTGTCCGAATACGGCTCAGCTGCATGAATCCGACGCTAACGAGCAGAACGCAGGTTGCAGCGCTGAGAATGGCTGCCATCTGCAAGCGTCGCAACCGCTGTGGGGTGAGAGCGAGTTGTGCCCAGAATCGGGTCAGGAAGCGGTTCACGGTGTTCCACCCCCTTCTGGAGAGGATTCCGTAGGCGTCTGCCCGCTATCGGAGGGGACGGGTAGCGTCAGGCGGATTTCGAACTGGCTCCGCTGGGTCGGCGATGCGGATTCGGCGCCTTGATTGCGGGTGATAGAGAGGGGGGTGACATCGGCGAACAAGCCTGTGTTGCGCAACCGCTCCGTGTAAAGACGCACCGGCTCAAACCCCTGCGTGCTACCCCGCAAGGTGATGGTCAGCCCCATGTCGGGCTGATGAGCAATCGTCGCCTCCTGCAGAGTGGCGGCGCGGGGAAGCAGTCGCGTAATCGCCATCAGGATGAGGTTGAACTCCATCGTGCGCAGGCGCGCTGTTTGCACTACCTCTTTCGGGAAAGGCGGCGCGGATGGCGGGGTCTTTGCCTGCTCCAACTGCTCCGCGCGCTGTTGCCAGAAGGCACGCTGCTGCAACGCCCTCGGCAACTGATACCCCAGATAGAGGATTCCAACGCCCATCATGAGCAGGCTGATAAGCAGGCTCAAGACGCTTATCTGTGCCTGGCGAATCTCGCGGCGCCGTCGGCTCGCCCACTCGGCAAGCAAGTTGAGCGCGTGAAGGCTCATGCTACCTGCACCTCCTGTTGAGAAAGGGGTGCCTCTGTCTTGGGCAGGTCGGGCAAGTCGGACAGGTCCGAGGGGGTCGAACGGGCTGCTTCCACCTCCAGCACGGCGCCGAGCGCGGACGCATAACATCCCATCTCCTCGGGACGGCGATCCTGTACCGCCACACGCCACCTCAGCGCGCGCGTGAGGTCGCCTATGAGGCAGGTAAGCCCCACACTCTGGGAGCAGTAAGGCGCCAATCCTTGCAGGGCAGCCCCTTCACCTGTCAGCAGGAAGCTGTCCAGCAACCCCAGATAGCTCCCATCGGGGAAGCGCGAACGCTGAAAATCGACCAAGCGACGCATCTCCGCGGTCAAATTGTGCAGAAAGCCCAGTAGCGAGAGACTCGGCAGACCGAGCGGTTCGGGAAAGTGGAGCGTGCCGTTCTCATCGATGCGGCTCTGCTGCAGGAGCGACTCCGCCTCTTCGTAGCTGGCGCCCAGCGCACGCTGCACCATCTCGATGGCGTCGTTTAGCCCGATTCGTAGCGTGCGGGTGAACTCCAGGTAAACCTCGCGCGCAACCGACATCTCGGTGTAGTCGTGGCGGATAGTGAGAATGGCGGTTGCCTTGCCGCGCCAGAGCAGGCTCTGCGAGCGATGATGGCGTGTCAGCACTCGCACCAGGGCGTCCGCCTCTGGCACAACCCCCACAGGCTGCAAGCCGGCGAGCAAGGCGGCATCGAGGCGCGAATGCACGGCGGCTTCCGAAACAGCAATCAAGCGTGCCGGTATCATGTCGCTCTGCGGCGTTTTGTTCTCGTGGTTGGTGCTGGAAGCCGAAAATTCGGGCTGCGTCAAGTTGGGTGGCAGCCAGAAGCGATAGAGCATCGGCTCGCGCGTCGGCGGCAGATGGCGCGGTGCCTCCAACGGCGCCGACTGGTTCAATTCCTCCAGTGAAAGGCGCGGCACCTCCACCCATTTGTTGACCACCTGATTGCCGCCTATTACAACGCTCACGGCTGATTCACGGAGGCGCATCAGGCGCATCAGCCCCCGAATCGCCTCGGCAACCCGCTGGGGCGACACCACCACGCCCTCCACCACACTTTCCGGCGGGGTCGGGCACTGCCCGAACGCCAGCACCTGCCCCTCGGTCGAGCGCACCAGATAGATGGCACGACTGCCTATGTCCAGCCCAAGCATTCCCTTCTATTTTCGGCAGAATTGCCGAGAGGCTTCAGCCATTGGGGTTTCGCTCTGGGGCTGGACCAGATGACCGCTGCGGTGGCGAGACGAGAGGGTTTGACTGGTACAATTTTGCCTGGTGACGATGGCGGGCTATGTTCCTGGCTATGTGCGGGCGTATGAGGCAGGGTGGTTGCGGGCGCGTGTGGAATCAACTCAAATAAAAAGGGAGCGACAGGCAAAGGAGAGCAAAACCTGCCGCTCCAATTGAGAGGTGTGTCGTTGCTTGCCACTTTTTAAGACGGCTTTCCCCCATGAAAAGTTCCCACGCGCGCCTCTTTCTCCTCTGGGCAAGCCAATAGGGGACTATGCCTCTACTCTACTTCTTCCAGCACTTCGCGAATCCATCGTTCAATCCAGCCGTCGCACACGATGGCTTCGTTCGTCCGTACAGCATTCAGCTCCTGGCGAACAAGGCTGTAGTCAACCTCGTTCTCTTCTTCCAACTGCTCCAGCAGCTGCAAGCCGACTGCCGTAATTTGCTCCATGCGTTCCAGCCATGGCTCAATCTCTTCCAGGAGTTCCTCGTTTTTGAGGGTATGGCGCAATCGTCGTGGCAGGCTATGGAGTCGTTCCAGCTCGATTCGGAGCGGGGTGGTGTCTCCTGTCATCTGCCACTCCTCGATGGCTTTGACGAAGGCGGGCGGGTCGGCGCGCCAGTGGCGTGACCAGAGGTTCTCCTTGCAGAATTCCAGCATCACGGGCAGGGCATCTTCTCCCACCAGGTGGGTGATAGCGGCTTCCCAGCTGCGCTGGCTATCATAGGCGCGAGCGTTCCAGAGCAGGTCCGCATAGGTGCCTAATGCCACACGCGACGCTTCCGCTTGGTTCATCGGGTTCGAAACGAGCGCCTCCAGGTGGTGCAGGGTGGCGGCGTCGCGCCCCGTGATAGGACCCATTAGCAGGCGGCTTGGCTCGTAATCGTTCACGGGATAGTTGTCCCACACGAACGGCTTACGCCGAATCGCCAGCCCGAACAGCTCCGCCTCTTCTGCCGTGATTTCGCGCGAGACCACATGCTTGCCCGTCCACATAATCGAGATGCCCGCCTCGGTACGCTCACCCAGCTCGCTCACATAGGGTGGCTCGCCGAGATTATGATAGAAGGTCGGGCACACAATGAGCCATGCCGTTTCGTCGCGCGCCTTCAGCCAGTGATGCAAGCGGTTCGACAGGTCGGCATGGGCATGCGCCAGCGAGTGATAGGTCTGTTTATCCACAGGGTGGACCAGATGGTCGGGAATATCGTCCAGCAGCAGCCCGAAGCTGCGAACTCCCATTTGCCGCACCGACTCTATCTTGGCGGTCAACCGCTCGAACTCCGCTGGGTCCGAATAGACCATCGACAGACCGGGGCTGATGCAGAACACGAACTCGATGAAATTGTCGCGTGCGGTGTCGATAAGCTGCTGCAGCTGTTCCGCCTCTTCAGGGGGATACGGCTCGCGCCAGTGTTCGCGATGGAAGGGGTCATCTTTGGGGGCGTAGAGATAGATGTTCATTTTGACCTGCCCCATAAATTCCAGCATGCGCAGGCGCGCGGAATGTTTCCACGGCACGCCATAGAAACCTTCCACGATACCCCGCCATGCCAAATCGGGCTGGTCTGCAATCTGCATGAGGGGGAGCGATTTGCCGTCCCATGCTTGTAGCAGGGTCTGACACGCGTAGAAGGCGGCACGCGGGGAGCCAGCGCGGATGCGAATGCGGGCGTTCTCCACCTGCAGCCGATAGCCCTCGAAAGGCAGCTGGGAATCATGCTCAATAAAGGCGGTCCAGCCGCCATACGCCTCACCCAGCGCGGTCAGGGGGCGTGCCGACGCCTCCCAGCCAGGCGGGTATTTGACCGAATGACAACCGGCGAACGGAAGCCGCTCGCCGGTTGTCGTGACCTCGTGTGGAACAGGTAGCCAGCGTATCATGGGGAAACCTCAAAGTAGCGACCGAACTGCATTCAGCGCCGCCTCATAGTTCGGGTGTTCGGTAATTTCTGGGACATACTCCACATAGCGGATGATACCCGCTGGATCAATCACGAACACGGCGCGTGTGTTGAGGCGCAGCTCTTTGACCAGCGTGCCATACGCCTGACCGAAAGAGGCGTCACGATGGTCCGATAGCACCTCGATGCGATCGATGTCCGCCTCGCCGCAGAAGCGTTTTTGGGCGAAGGGCAAATCCATGCTGACGGTCAGCACGCGCACGCCTTCGGGGAGTCGACTGGCTTCCTCATTAAAGCGGCGGGTCTGCGCCGAGCAGACACCCGTATCCAGCGACGGCACCACGCTAATCAGCAACACTTTGCCGAAGTAGTCCTTCAGATGGACGGTTTGCAAATCTTGCCTGATGAGCGTGGCGTCGGGCGCCGGGTCGCCCGGCTTCAGCGCAGCACCCGTGAGTGTCAAAGGGGTGCCCTTGAAAGTCACGGTGCGTTCCATCTCTCGAACCTCCTGTGATGGGACAGTATACCCGAAAGGCTCTCAATCTCGGAAGCGGTAGCGAATCAGTGTCCAGAGGGCTTCGAGACCGTCGGTCCAGCGAATCTTCTTGCCCTGCTGGCGCGTGCGGGGGCGGTAGCGCTCGATGGGCACCTCCACGATTTTGTAGCCGCGCTTGAGCGACTTTGCCGTGACCTCGGGGCAAAACTCGAAGCGCTGACATTTCAAGTTCAGGGAGCGCAACAGCTCGGTGCGAAACGCTTTGTAGCAGGTTGCCTCGTCGCGCAGGGGATAGCGATAGAGCAGGCGCACCGCCCACGCCAGCACCAAGTTGGCAATCTTGTTCGGAAGCGGCATCGCTTTGGGCAACCCGTGCGTAAAACGGCAGCCATAGGCGATTGCCGTTTCACCCTGCAGAATAGGCTCCACCACTTTCGGAATCTCAGCCGGGTCGTATTCCAGGTCGGCATCCTGAATGATGGTGACCTCGCCTTCGGCATAGGGGAGCGCAGCGCGAATAGCCGCCCCCTTGCCCACATTCTGCGGCAGGCGCAGATGTAAAATGTCGGGTTCCTGCGCCAGAATCTCGCTGGTGCCATCGTTCGAGCAGTCATCCACGACGATAACCTGTTTACGGAAGGGTGCCGCGCGCAGGCGACACAACAGCTCCTGAATGGTTTCGCGCTCGTTATACACGGGCACGATGACGGTGATAAGTGCCTCTTTACCTGCCATTCGCTCTTGCGGCAAGATGACTCACCTCTATTCGTCCGCTGAAGTAGAGATGCCTTCAGTCCGTTTCCGCCTCCTTGCCTGTCTCACCCTGCTGGGTGCCAGCTTCAGCGGGGGAAGCGCGTTGTTGGCGTATTTCGGGATGGCGAATCTGCCCGCCTGTGTGCGCTGTGTACGCCATCACGCCAAACACCAGCGCGTTCAGCACGAGTAGCGCCACCGCGGCGCTGGTGGTGGATGCGGGACGCGTGGCTGCCACCCCTATCCCCGCTATGGCGGCTACCCCCAACGCAATCCCTGCCCAGAGCGCAAATTTGCCCATCGTCTCATGCTCTTCGATATAGGCTTCCTCCACGCCGGGCATCTCTTCGATCACCTCTTCTGCCGATTCACCCGACAGATAGACGGGGATGGCGCTCAAGCCGACTATCACCAGTGCGGCCAAAGCGGTTTTCTGGATGGTCTCGTTGCGCCGCACCACCCCCCACAGCAGCAGGAGAAAGGTGAAAAGCGTGCCCAGCACCGGCAAATGGTTCAAAATCAAATGCATCTGTGCCCCGTTCATCCGTGTCCTCCCGATTTTCAAGTTTACCCAATAGAGAGCGGGTATAATCCCTTCGCTATGCGTCGAGTGAGCGGGATTATGGGTTGGTGTTTCTTATGGTTCGCCGTTGCGCTTGCCGATACAGGCGTCTCCATCAGCAATCTGCAGGCGCATGTGCGCTATCTGGCTTCGCCAGAGCTGGAGGGTCGGTTGGCAATCGCCCCCGGTGCGCACAAAGCCGCGGAATATATCGCCCGCATGTTCCAAGAGTATGGATTGGAACCTAAAGGCACAGATGGCTACTTCCAAGATTTCGAGATGACCATCGGCTTCCAGCCGGGAGGCGACAATTCGCTGCGGTTGAAACCGCGCCGTGGGCGAGCGTGGCAAGCACCCGGCGACTCCTTCCGCCCTGTGAATCTCACGGCGAACGCGAAGGCGTCGGGCGAGGTGGTGTTTGTCGGCTATGGCATCGCCGCACCCGAACAGGGCTACGATGAGTACGCCGGGATCGAAGTGAAAGGCAAAATCGTCGCCTTTTTGCGCGGCGCACCCAATCTGGGTGAAGAGAAACCGCTGCCCCGCACCGTGAGCAGCTTGAGCCAGAAGGTGCGCACCGCAGCCGAGAAGGGCGCCATCGGCGTGCTGGTCCTGAATACCCCGGACAACGATACCCTCCTCCCATTAGGGATGATGCGTGGGCGTGGGGCACAACAGCTCACGATTCCCGTGCTGAACCTGACGGTCGAGGTTGCCAACCGCCTGCTGCAGCCTGCCCGTCTCGATGTGGCGGCGGTCATCGAAAAAATCGCCAGCACCCGCCAACCCGTAAGCCAAGCGATTCCGGGCTTGCGGGTGGAGATGGCAGCGAGCATCGAGCCGCGTAAAGGCATCGCGCGCAATGTGATTGGCTTTCTGCCCGGCAACGACCCGGTGAAGCGCGAGGAGATAATCGTGATTGGAGCGCACTATGACCACATCGGCTTTGGTGAGGTTGGCTCGCTGGCGCCCGAGCCGGGCGGCATCCATCACGGCGCGGACGATAACGCCTCCGGCACGGCGGGCTTGCTCGAACTGGCGCGCATGCTCGCCGCAGACCGTGCCCAGCTCCAGCGCAGCGTGCTGTTTATCGCCTTTTCGGGCGAAGAGGAGGGGCTGGTCGGCTCCGCCCATTTCGTGCGCAACCCGACCGTGCCCATAGAAAAGATTGTCGCCATGCTCAATCTGGACATGATTGGGCGGATGACGAATGACCGCCTGTCTGTGAGCGGCATCGGCAGCTCGCCCCAGTGGGAGGAGATGGTCAAGGCGGCAAACAGTGACGGCTTGAGCCTGAATCTGGGGCAGAGCGCGACAGGAGGCAGCGATCATACCTCCTTCTTCCTGCGCAATATTCCCGTGCTGTTCTTCTTCACGGGCATGCATCCCGACTACCACCGCCCTTCCGATACTTGGGACAAGATTAACTACGAGGGTCAGGCGAAGGTGGTGCGGATGGTCTATCGGGTGGCGATGGCGCTGTCCCAGCGTGAGGAGCGCATCGCCTTCAGTCGTCCCCAGCAAACGGCATCGGAGCCGCCGGCGCGACCGCGTGGCGGGCGTGTGCGGCTGGGCATCATTCCCGAATACACCGACGACAACAAAGGGGTGCTGCTGCAGGGTGTATCGCCCGGCTCGCCTGCTGAAAAAGCGGGGCTGAAAGCGGGCGACCGCATCATCGCCATCAACGGCAAGCGCGTGGAGAACATCGAGCAGCTGATGGCACTCTACGGCGAGCTGGAGCCGGGCAAAGCGGCGGAACTCACCATCCTGCGCGACGGGCAGGAGCTAAAAGTCCAAATCGTGCCCGTTAGCAACGAGTAGAGGCAGCTATGGGGCTGCTTTGGGGAGTGGCAGGAGGTAGCTCCTAAAGCGTGGCGATGACCAATCGCGCGATAGCGAAGTTGCGAGACATATTGGCGGCTCGTCCCGCTGCGCGGCAGGTGGGTGAGCTGATGCTGGGCACACTGATTGGGCAGGCAATTTTGGTGGTCAGCGCCCCGATTCTGACTCGCCTTTACACCCCTGCCAGTTACGATTTGTTGCGCTTCCACATTACAATTTGATCTTGATTATGTATAGACAGACATTTCTAAAGCATCATGTCCTTTGGTATTTTATTGGACGTGCAGGAGCAGGCATCATTAGCTTCTTGTCTGTTAGTCTGTTCGCTCGTTTACTCTTGCCTGAAGGTTATGGATTATATACTATTATTATGAGTTCAGTTATTATATTTAATTCTTTGCTTTTCCAATGGATTCGGATTGCTCTAATTCGTTACCTGCCCGGATCTGAACAAAAAAGAGTTGAAATTGTTTCAAACTTATTTAAAATTTACATTTTAGAAAATATATCATTATATTTTACATCATTTTTGTTATTTTTATTTGATTTCGGAATAGAAATAATTTTATTTGCTGTTATACTGACAGCACAAAGTTGGTTTGATACCGCTCTTGAGCTTTTTCGTGTGGATCTAAAGCCCAGAGTTTACAGTTTAATGCTTTTAGGGAGGTCGATACTCTCCTTTGGCACTGGGCTGCTTCTTATTGGGTATGGTTTAGGAGCTATTGGTGCTCTCTTGGCGCAGCTGATTGGTCTATCCGCTATGGGCATTGTAGCTTACTATTACCAAAGGCACACTATCCGTTTATCTTTGTATATAGAGCGCCGTTTGGCGATTCAGTTTGTCGCGTATGGTTTTCCTATCTCGTTAGCCCTTCTAATGGGATCGGTAGTAGCCTACATAGACCGCTTTCTGATTGCGGTTCTCGAGGGACGAGGCAGTGCTGGTGCGTACGCAGCCGTCTATGACATTGTTTCCAGTATTATGTTACTGACTATGCAGCTTCCCGTTCTCTCAGGCTTTCCTATAGCTGTAGAAGCCTATCAGAAAGGTGACCATGAGTTTTGCCGTCAAATTGTTCTTGAAACCTATCTTGCTGCCTTTCGTCTTTGTGCCCCTGTGGCTGTTGGGATGGTGGCACTCTCTGAGCCCATAACGAATCTTTTACTTGGATCTGATTACGGTCATGTTCACTCGCTTCTGTGGTGTTTGTGTCCCGCTCTGATCATTTATGGGTTGATGGAGTATTACTATAATCGAAGTTTATGGCTTAGTGGTAGACCATGGTATCTCCTTGGAGTGATGGGGTTCGCTTGCATCGCAAATGCTATTTTGAACTTGATTCTTATCCCGCACTATAGTGTGATGGGGGCTGCAGTGGCGACCTTAGCAGCCTACTTCTGTGCAGCAGTGATTAGCCGTGTGCTTGCACAGCGCACTTTTTCTCTGCTTCCTCTTGTGCCTCGCGTGTATTCTCCTTTCTTTTCAGCATTAGTGATGGGATTTGTGGTAATCATCACAAGCTTCTGGGATGGGCTGGTTGCAATTATATTTCGGCTTGCACTGGGCTTCGGGGTATACTATGGTGGTCTTCACCTCTTTGGAAAGTGGTTCGAAGGCTCGAAGTCTATAGGGATGAGATGATGGGTATGTATCTTGTACGCAAGGCTATCGATTACTATCGGTACGAGGGATTGATTGGCGTGGCAGCTGCCGCGTTGCGAAAATCCCTCTGGTCTGTTCGCCAAAGGTATCGCCAAAGGTGCTGGGCAAAAATTAAATCACGACCCAATTTAACCATCGCATTAGGCTCTCTGAAATTAACACTCAACCCTGATGACACGGGCATTTCATGTGAGCTGGCTGTGGAAGGTACACACGAACCAGTCGCGACTCAACTCATGCTGGAAATGATACGCGAAGGCATGGTTACCGTAGATATAGGGGCGAATATCGGGTACTATGCTCTACAAATTGCTCTTCGCGTCGGTACGCAGGGGAGGGTCATCGCATTTGAGCCGGCTCCCAACAGCTATGGATTGCTTGTTCAGAACATTCATCAGAATGGATTGACCAATGTTCAAGCGTATCCCTATGCAATTGGCTCCACGCGAAAAGAAATGGACTTTTTCCTGTATGAACAATCCAATTGGAACTCTTTTGTAAAACATGGTGAGCCGATTGGGCGAGTCAAAGTTTTAGTAGTTCCACTGGATGAAATCCTACCTTCACTTATCAACCGTGTTGATTTGATACGCATGGATATTGAAGGCTACGAACTCGAAGCGATTCAGGGCATGAAAAACACTCTAAGACGACACCAACCCATCCTTTGCATGGAGTTGCATGGTAGTTTTATGCCTCTGGAGGAGGTAAGAACGCTCCTTCATGAGCTGATCGACTTGGGCTACGACATTAAATATGCAATTTTACGTTCAAAAGATGAGATTTATTGGAAGCGTCTAATAGTACCTGCCAATCGCATCATTGAGCACATCAGTATTTATCAGCTTTTACATGATAATCGTCTTAATAAGTATCAAGAAAATTTTTCTCTTATCTTAACACCTGCTCCTGGAGCGAAGGCATGAAGGTTTCAGTACTAATTGGTTCGCGGAATCGACCTATGGCACTTCAGCGATGCTTAGAAAGCGTACTGATGCAGCAGCACAGTGAGTTAGAGGTGCTGGTTCTGGATGATGCTTCCGAGGACCCAATTGCGTATCAACGCTGCATCGAGCAAATTGGTGACTCGCGTGTTGTTCTAACTCGCTCTGAGAAGCAATTGGGAGTAGCTGGGGGACGAAATTTGCTGTTTGCACAGGCATCGGGGGATATTTTCTTTGTATTAGATGATGATGCGGTGATTGCAGGAACCGATACGATAACGCGTCTTTGCGATATCTTTACAACCTGCCCTGAGATCGGAATTGTGGCATGCCAGATTGTCGAGTACAGCAGCGATGGGAAGATATTGAGAAAGGTTCCCTTTTCTCGAAGGCTACTCGCCCGTTTTCCCCATTTGGCTGAGAAACCACAGTTTGTCAGCTATTTTTTGGGAGGTGCCCATGGCATAAGGAGACAAGTGATTGAGACCTGCGGTCACTATCACCCCGATTTGATGTTTGGTGAGGAGGAGTTAGATCTGGCATATAGAGTGCTTGAACACCAGTGGCAAATCTTCTACGATCCAAAGATAGTAGTTTATCACTATCCGAGTCCGTCGGTGATTAATAAGAGCAATTCTCTCGCTGAAGAATTATTGCATCATGTTAAAAATCGAATTTACTTGGCATATCGCTACTTGCCGCTTCCATATCTACCCATTCATCTGCTGATCTGGCTTATTATCTACTCCGCAATGGCGGTGCGTGCAAAAGCGCCTTTCACTTTGCTACGCGGTATCCGAGCAGGTATCCAGATGTCTCAGCAAGCTCAAAGACAACCACTGAGTCGTTCTACAATTACTTACCTACGCGCACATAACGGACGGCTATGGTATTAGGGGCACATGTTTCACAGAATATACGACAGGTCACTTCGCGAACGGTTCCCGCGAAGTTAGCAGAAAGGTTGGTTCTCCTGCTTTTCGTTTCATTCCACCTATATGGCATAGGGGTTATGGAGGTGGGGGACTTGTCGATAGCTATTTGGGATGTGCTAATAATTGTTTTCTTTATAACTTATATTATAAATAACAAGTTGTTGAATCGTTCTGTGAAAATATCGTCTCTCTCTTTGATCTTTGTTGTTTTGGGTACGATTTTCACCTTATGGATCCTTGCACGCGCTTTACTTTCGCCTTTGCCAGAGGGCGCTTTTACAATGGCAGCCATACAAGTACTTAATCTATGTACGGTGGTAATATTGGCTTTTAGCAGTCGAATCGATCTGAGTAAGTTAAATCATCGCATACTATGGACTGCTGCAGGGCTGAGTGTACTGGCTATCGCGCTCTATGTATCGGCAGTTCTCGAATATCAGCGCATTATAGCGGATCCGTCCTTATGGCGCCCCTCCATTGGTTATGTTATAGACCAAGGAATTGTCCCTAGACTCACTGGATTGGCTAAGGATCCCAACTTTTACTCACTGTGGATGTCGATCCCCATAGCGGTAGGGATGTATTGTGGCCGACGCAGCATGCTACTCTGGGTTCCTATTGCACTATCTGTATTAATGACTTTATCACGGACATTTTTTATTGCATTATTTTTTTCATCACTATTTTTTACATTTACTTTTATTATTAATAATTTTAGAAAATACTATATTGTTCGATCCTTGATGATATTGATTATTTTGATACTAATCTTGATTGCAAATATTTTCTGGATCGATCAAGATCAAAATATTATACACAAACGAATCACAATATCTGAGAACGCAGCACGATTCGTACATTGGGTGACAGTAAGTAGTCAGCTTCACGAGCAGTGGAATCCACTCTTCGGCAATGGTTTGAGAAGCACCCAAATATTGCTCGCTGGAAAATATAGTCACTCTACTTACCTGGATGTCTTGTTTGAGACGGGTCTGGTCGGGTTTAGTTTATGGGTGTTGATTTTAGGCTTTGTTGCTGCAATCTCTTTCCAGCAAATGCGAAGGGCAAATAATGCTCTCATTCCTTGGGTTTACGCATTTTTATTTCTATTTATTTACTTTTTCTCATTTTCCTTGCTATATCATCCTTTTATATGGATGGTTATGGGGGTGCTTATCAATCAACATAACCCACCGTGTGGAGCGCATGTTGTTGGTTTGGGTAGCGGTAGGGAGATAGCATGAAGGAAAATGCGAGTCGTTGAGATTATCTTTTGGTTATCATTAGGATTATCTGTGTATATCCAGATAGGTTACCTCTTTCTGTTGCTAATATTAATTTTTATAAAAAATAAAATAAAAATTAATAGTTTTTATTTATTATATAAAAACGCTAATGAGTACTTACCGAAGGTTTCCATCATTATTGCAGCCTATAACGAAGAAAAAATTATTACAAAAAAATTAGAAAATACATTAAAAATAGAGTATCCTAAAGAGAAGCTGGAAATTATCGTCTTTTCCGATGCATCCACCGATCGAACCGATGAAATCGTGAACCAATACGCGCCACAGGGGATTCGGCTCATTCGCGTGGAGGGACGGAAAGGCAAAACCTATTGTCAAGATGTCGCTGTTCAACAAGCAACAGGCGATATCCTGATTTTCACTGATGCCGACGCGATGTTAGAACCTGACGCAGTGCGCCAGTTAGTGCGGCATTTTGTTGATCCCTCAGTCGGTTGTGTTGCGGCCCAAGTACGCTATGTGGATGAGGGAGGTGAGTCATGGTACCAGCGGTATGAGACGGTGTTATTTAAGTTAGAAAGCGCGATTACATCCCCAACAGGTGTTTTTGGACCACTATATGCCCTCAGGCGTGACCTTCACGAACCTATCCCGCCACAAATGCAGGAAGACTTGGTTCGTCCGTTGCTGGTTGTCTATCGGCGACATCGGATTGTCTTTGAGCCTGAAGCAATTGCCTGGTTGCACTCTACCGCTAGTGTTGAGGGGGAGCGGCGTCGCCGAGTGCGAATGGTAGCGCGCGCCGTTTACAGCCTACTTTATTATGCCCCCATGCGTGCGCTGTTTAATCCATTTCGGTACGGTTTTTTTGCGCTTCAAATGTGGTCACACCGCATGCTGCGCTGGTTGCATGGGGTTTTTCTGGCTCTTATGTTAGCGAGCAATTTGGTGCTTGTTGGAGAAAATATGCTATATTTAGCTTTGGGAGTGATGCAGCTAACGGGATACACGGCTGCGCTGGTGGGCTACCTCATAGAAAAACATGGTCAGCGGCGTGCTTGTTTCCCGTTCCATTTTGCTTACTACTATTTATCAGCGCAAATTGCCATGCTCCAAGGTTTCTGGAAGGGGTTGCGGGGAAGCCCGTTTACTACATGGAAACCTATCCGCTAACCTTGCGATAGGTACAATATCTCCCATAGGAGGAGGATTGCATGGAGTCATCGGAGGTCGAGCGTATCCGAACCGTTTATAAAAAGCGTGAGGCGATGAGAAAACATCGCTATAACCCGCTTGATCTGGGCGCGTTCTATCTAACGACCAGCCGTGATAGAAGCTTGGTGCAGACACTGCGCCTTTATCTGGAGCAATCCGCCCTCTCACTAACTGAACTGCGCATCTTGGACATCGGCTGTGGAACAGGAGATGTTCTGAGACGCTTGGTCTTATGGGGAGCGCGCCCCACGAATTTGGCTGGTATCGATGTACTGGAAGAAAGCATTCAGAAAGCGAAGATGCTTAGTCCTAACATCTGCTTTGCGATAGCCGACGCGCAGAACCTTCCCTTTCAGGATGAAACCTGGGATCTGGTGCTGCTTTTTATGGTTATCAGCTCGGTGCTGAACCCCGATATTCAGGCTCGTATCGCATCGGAAGCGTTGCGTGTGCTCAAACCGCATGGCGCCATTCTCTGGTATGATTTTTGGACTAATCCCATCAATCCTGACACAGTGGGGATTACGCCCACGCGTGTGCGGGAGCTTTTCCCCGGATGCCGTCTGTTGCTGAAGCGTACCACCTTAGTTCCTCCATTGGCACGCCGCTTGGCTCGGATTTCATGGACGCTTTGTTGGATGCTGGAATCGCTTCCGTTTCTGCGTACCCATTACATGGGGTTAATTTACAAGGGAAGGGAGGCGCACTGAAGCCATGCAAATCGCTCGACGCGCTCACTTTCTGCCCTACTCGCTGCCCCTGCTCGATGAGCAGGAGGAGCAGGCGGTGTTGGAGGTGCTGCGTAGCGGCTGGCTGACTACCGGACCCAAGGTGCGGCAGTTCGAAGAGGCGTTCGCGGCTTACACGGGCGCCTCCCATGCCGTCGCTGTCAACTCCTGTACGGCGGCGATGCATCTGGTGCTTGCCGCTTGGGGCGTTGGACAGGGCGATGAGGTCATCACCACGCCGCTCACCTTCTGCGCCACCCTCGAAGCCATCGAGTATGTGGGGGCAACACCCGTGCTGGTCGATATCGACCCCGATACCGCCAACATCGATCCGAACCGCATCGAAGCGGCTATCACCCCGCGCACGCGCGTCGTGCTGCCCGTGCATTACGGCGGGCTGCCATGCGAGATGGACGCCATTATGGAGATCGCGGCGCGCTACCAGCTGCTGGTGCTGGAAGATGCAGCGCACGCCGTCGGTGCCGAATACAAGGGGCGCAAAATCGGCACAATCGGACACGCCACCGCCTTCTCTTTCTACGCCACCAAGAACCTGACCACAGGCGAGGGCGGGATGATAACCACTCACGATGCCGATTTAGCCGACCAGTGCCGCATCCTGAGCTTGCACGGTATCAGCCGTGATGCGTGGAAGCGCTACATGGCAGCAGGCACATGGTACTACGAGGTGCAATCGCTGGGCTATAAGTATAACATGACCGATTTACAGGCGGCGTTGGGCATCTGTCAGCTACACAAGCTGGATGCGATGAACACCCGCCGCCAGCAAATTGCGACCCAGTATCATCGCGCGTTCGCCGAGATGGATTTCCTGACCCCGTTCCCCCCGAACCTGCCCAGCGATCGCACCCATGTGTGGCATCTCTACACCATCTTGCTCAATCTTGAATCGCTGCGCATCGATCGGGCACAATTTATTGACGAACTGAAGGTGCGCAATATCGGCACCAGCGTCCATTTCATCCCCATTCACTACCATCCCCACTATGCTCGTTATGGCTGGCAGCGGGGTCAGTTCCCGAACACCGAGCATTACTACGAGCGCACCCTCTCTTTGCCGCTCTATCCCGCTATGAGCGACCAAGATGTCGCCGATGTGATTGAGGCTGTGTACGATGTCGGCAAGCAATGGCGAAGATGATATTTTCAGGTATCCTCATTTGGGATGGTCGGCACCAAAAGCAGAGTGGATGTGCAGCCAATCCTTGACCAGATTAAAGCGTATCTGCAGCAGCGATTCGGCGATAGCATCGAGTCGATCCTGCTGTATGGCTCTTACGCACGCGGTAGCGCCAAGCCAGAGTCAGATATTGATCTGCTGGTGCTGGTGCGCAACTCGCTTAACCCCTCTGAAGTGCGGCAAAGCCTGAGCGAAATCCTCTATGACATTCTATTAGAGCATAATGAACTGGTCTCTGTCATTGTACTGCCGAAATCTTTCTATGAAGCAAGCGACTCGATGTTCCTTCACCATGTTCGTCAGGAGGCTGTTCCGATATGAACACCATAGCAGAGCTGGTAGAAAAGGCAAAGCGGTTCCTGCTAACAGCGGAAAAGGCTCTTGAGATGGGTGATTATGATTCCTGCGCCTCAAGATGCTACTATGCGATGTTCTTTGTTGCAGAGGCAGCCCTGCTTACTAAAGGCTTGTCTGGCTCATCGCATAAGGGGGTACTTTCTCTTTTTAGTCAGCATTTTGTCAAGACAGGTATCTTCCCAAGAAGCATGGGTAGGCTTTTGAACGACGCTTATGACAAGCGGATTGTTGGCGATTATGGTATCGGTTTTGTGCTTGAAGAGCAAGAGGTGCGCCAGCTCTTGATGGATGCCCATTCCTTCGTTCAAACCGTGTCGGAATATCTCGCAAATTGGCAGCAAACAAATGAGCCGTCTTAGACTCTACGAATCAATCAAGCGGATATCCGATTGCCTCTTGGCAGCGGTGGGGCTGATTCTGTTACTGCCGTTGATGGCGGTGATAGCCCTGCTGATTAAACTCGACTCACCAGGCAGTGCCCTCTTCGCCCATGAGCGAGTGGGACGGCATGGGCGCAAATTCAAGCTGCTGAAGTTTCGCACGATGGTTCAGGACGCGCCGAAATTGGGCGGCGCCATCACCGCTGGGCATGATCCCCGCATCACCCGAATCGGACGCTTGCTGCGCCTGACCAAACTGGACGAGCTGCCCCAACTCTGGAATGTTCTCAAGGGGGAGATGAGCCTCGTCGGACCACGCCCCGAAGTGGAGCGCTATGTGCAGTTGTGGGAGCCTGAGCTGCGCGAATTGGTGCTAAGCGTGCGCCCTGGTATCACAGGGCTAACGCAGATTCGCTATCGCCACGAGGAACGCCTCCTCACGCAGCAGCCTGACCCAGAGAAATACTATCGCGAGGTGTTGCTGCCCCTCAAGCTGGCGTCGGATGCCGAGTATGTGCGTCGTCGCTCGCTCCTGTTCGATTTTTACCTCCTGCTGCGCACTTTTCTTGCCCTCTTCCAGCGGGAGTGAGCCGCTCCGAAACGAACAGAAAAAGCATGGTGCGCTGCGAAGCGATTGCCTATGGTGGTTGGCAACGGTGTGTGCGCCTCACGGATGGGGAGCAGGAACTCATCGCCACCACGCAGGTCGGACCGCGAATCATTCGGCTAAGTTTTGTGGGGGAGCCGAACCTGTTCTGGGAACATCCCCTGCAACTTGGCAAGACGGGTGGCGAGGAGTGGCGCATTTATGGCGGGCATCGGCTCTGGCACGCGCCCGAACATCCCATCCGCACCTATGTACCCGATAATGACCCCATCGAGTGGGAGTGGGACGGCACATGCCTGCTCCTGCGCCAACCCACGGAACCGCTCACGGGCATTCAGAAAGAGATGGTCATCCGCTGGCAGGATGGGCAGATCGAGGTGAAGCATCGGCTTCTCAACCGCAATCTATGGGCGGTGCGTTTGGCAGCGTGGGCGCTGAGCGTGATGCGTGCTGGTGGCGTCGCGCTCATCCCGCAGGAGCCATACCGTCCCCATCCTGACGCACTGCTACCTGTGCGCCGAATCGCGCTGTGGGCATACACCGACATGAGCGACCCGCGCCTGCACTGGGGCAAACGGCTGATTCGAGTGCGTCAGGACCCCCATGCCACCGCACCACTCAAAATCGGGGTCAGCAATACGCTGGGCTGGATGGCGTACCGATTGGGCGAGACGGTGTTCGTCAAGCAGTTCGATTTTGACCCCGAAGCCGATTATCCCGATGGGGGCTGCAACACGGAGGTGTTCACCAACGCAGAGATGCTGGAGCTGGAAACGCTCTCCCCGATGACCCTGCTGCCACCCGACGGCGTGCTGGAACACCGAGAGCGGTGGTCACTGCACCGAATCGGTAAACAAGCCGAGGACGAGGCACTGCTTCAAATGCTCCTTTAGGGGGTCATCCCACTTGCAGGGTGTGCCATGCGCCGTCTTGATAGAGGATATTGCCGTCCACCATCGTGAGGGCGACATCCTCGCTGCGGGCAATCAGCACCAACGCGGCATAGGGGTCGGGCATCTGGTTGAAGGCGAGGCGATTTGTGCGTACCGCCACGATATCGGCGCGTTTGCCCGGCTCCAGCGAGCCAATCTGGTCAGCCACACCCAGGCTGCGCGCTCCCTCCAGCGTCGCCATCGCCACCCAATCACGCCAACTGGGTTGTGCCGTGTAGGCGTGGGCGCGCTGCATCAGCGCACCAAAACGCATCTCCTCAAACAGATCGAAGCTGCCGCTGCTGACCACGCTATCGGTTCCCAGCCCGATTCGTACACCGCGACGGTGCAGCTCATAAATGGGAGCCACTCCTGTAAGCAGGCGCGCATTGGAGCGGGGGCAGTGTGCCACGGCGGCACCCGAATCGGCAATCAGACGAATCTCGTATGGCTCCACGCGCACACAATGCACCAGCTGAGTGGACTCGCCCAGCACCTTCGCCTGATGGAGGTACTCGACGGGTGGCACGCGCGGATGCAAGTAATCGATGCCGCGCTGGGCAAACATCTCCGCGAAGGGTCCCGAGCCGGAGCGGGTCAGGGCAACCTCTTCCGACGACTCGGCGGCATGGAGGCTAAGCGGCAGGTTCTCTTGCTGCGCGAACGACTTCACCGCCTGCAGCAAGCTGTCGCGCACGGTGTAGACCGCATGGGGTGCGACACCAAGTGAGAGGCGCGTCGCCGCCTCGTATCGTTGTATGGTCTGGCGCAGTGCATGCAGCTGCTCGCGCAAGCGGTTCAGCACGGTTTCGTCGTTGGGTTCTTTGCCGATGCCGAACACCTCTTGATAGATGCGCCCGCGCAAACCTGCCCGCGCAAGGGCTTCGGCACTCACGCCCGAATCGGTGTGATCAGCGACGAAGGTGATGCCACTGGCGATACATTCGGCAGCACCCAACATCGCTGAAGGCAGCCATTGCTCAGCAGGGGTCTGAGCTTTTAGCTCCACCAGCCCCCGAATCCACGCGAAAAAGGGCACGCGGTCATTCAGCCCACGCAAAGCGGTGTATTCCAGATGGCAGTGGGCATTCACCAGCCCCGGCATCAGAATCGCGTCGCCGAAGTCCAGCACATCGTTCGCTCTGCGCGCGCTGGTGCGCGCCCGCACCTCGACAATTTGCCCGTTCTCGATCACCACCTCGCCGTCTGGCAGAGGCTCTTGGCTAATCGGAAGCACCCAATTTGCCCGCAGGATTAGAGAGGTGTGTTCCATGCCAGCCACATCTCGCCCAGCGTGATGTTTTTCACATGGAGGTCGGCAAACAGGCAGTTATAGCGGTAGCCCGGATCAGGTGGGTAGTCAGGCGAGAACCAGCTTTTACTGCCGTGCCACTTGCCGCTGCCATCGAAGAGCATGTTGATCTGAGCGCTATACTGAAAGCTGCCCACCCGCATCAAGCGGAAGGCAATCTCGGTACGAAAGAGGTAGCTGGTGCCGTAGCGCTCATAGGAGGAAGGGCGCGTGTCGAACGGCTCGCCCGTGAAATCCTGAATCGTGTAGCCAATATCGGCGGGGCAACGCCATATCTCCCGGCTCTTCTGATAGGGTTGCAGCACCTCGTGCAGCATCGGCATATAGGGGATCCACTGCTGCCATTCGGGGTACTCGTGCCAGATTTGCGGCGTGTATTTGTCCGTGGGGTCCACTGCGAAGGGGTAGAGGTCATCGTGGTCGGTGGCGTACATGTCGATGGACATCCCGATTTGGCGGAGGTTGGAGAGGCATTGGCTTTGGCGTGCTTTGGCGCGTGCGGTGGCAAAGACGGGAAAGAGCAGCGCCGCCAGAAGCGCGATAATCGCAATCACCACCAGCAACTCAATCAAGGTAAACCCTGCGCGTTTCACCGTTCAGCACCCCGCACCATGATACCCGATAAGGTAGAATCTCTCTGACCCGTCCGACAGGTCAGACGGGTCGGACGGTTTGAATGGTGGAGGTTTTCTCGATGCATCGGCATGCAGGCAGGGTTCACTGGCTGGTGTGGCTCTTTATCGGGATTGTGGTGATTTTTGCGGCGGTGGCGCTTGCACCGGTGATGGGCGAGCTGCGCCGACCGCCTTATCAGCGTCCCGCCGACGAGTTCATCCGCGCATTGGCACGGAACCGATTCAAAGAGGCGGAGCGCGTGGTCGACAAGGCGTCGCTCCCTAAAGAGAAAAAAGACATCAAGGAACGCTGGCAGGAGCGTCAGCGGTATGGCTGGGGCACTGTGACCTCCGTGGAGTTGGTGGAGACCATTCGGTCGCCTGCGGAGCTGAAGCATCCACGCGCTGCCGAGAGCTGGCGCATCCAGTACCATGTGCAAGGCGATTTGAACTACGGCACGGCTCTGGTCTATGTCGCACCGACCAAGCACGGCTGGAAAGTGGTCGATTACGAATTTCGGTAAAGACACAGCTTCTGTAGCAACTTGGTAACGATGCAGAGGCAAACCTGTCTTCTAAATGTGTTGCTTGCATTCGGTGTGCCTGGCACAGGCTACACATGACCATGGAGATACCGACAAGGATGGAGTGGTAGATGACACAGACTTGCTTGCCGTCCTTTTGAACTTCGGACAGGGGTGTTAGATCTTTGTCTCCCATAATGGCAAGGTCATTCGCGCCCTTATCGAAAAGGATGAGGGCGCTTTTTCGAAGTGGCAACCTTCTCATGAATGCTCAGCGGGTTGCTGAAACCGCTCGAAATTGCGTAACGAACACGTAACTAATCAGGGTTGGAGATAGGGTATAGTAATAATGGATTGCCAAATGGGCAACCATTTTACGACCAAGCGCGATGGAGGTGTAAGCATGAGAGGACACATTTGGAGTGTATTAGCGATCGGATGGCTGAACTGTGCCATAGGGCTGGCGCAGTCCTCATTTGTCAGCGAGATTACCGTGCCGGGCTACAACAAGGCAGAGTTGGGGGCGTTTATTCCGCCGCGTTACTGGCCAGCGAATTACATGGATGCTCTATTGGTGGTTGATATCGATTCTTCCAACAAAAGGTTGTTGGGCGCGCGTTTTGCGCTGGATGGCACCCTAATTGGCGCAAAATGGGTTGGATCAACCTGTTCTTTCTTCAAGAAAACTGAATTCTTACCCGATGGGAAGTTGCTGATTTGCACAACCGACTGGTTTGGAGTGATTGACCCGGAAAATCCGAGTTCGCGTTGGGCAAAAGGCGGCGGTGGGTTTCACACGGCAACTGTGGGAAGAGATTCGAGTGGCAACTTGGTGATAGCGGTCTTGAAATGGGTGGGCAGCGGTTCACCCAGTGGCTGGAGGGTTTTGATTGTCAACCCAGATGGTACTCTTCTTCGCGTTTTTAACTTACCTGCCGTTAGCTTCCCGGATATAGGGAATTTTGATGGCAGCACCATGTATCATGCATGGTGCTGTCAAACTTCATCGCAAATCTTAGTTTACGATCCAAACGGAAACCATTTTATACTCACATCTTCAGGAGGAGGCGATTTTGGTAATAAACATATTGTGGTATATGCCTTCACAGCAGAGGGCATTATCCATTGGATATCAGGTATAGCAGGCGATCGAAGCGATGGTGGTTGCACAGGTGGAGATGCTATCGGAGCGCTTTCTGCTGGCGATGGTTCCATTCTGATCTTTTCGACTTGTTATAATTCCATCTATTTTTATCGCATCAACACCAACAGTGGATACTTGGTTGAAACGCCCGTTGTGCTGTTTGGAGGAGATTGGGCTATCCGTTTGTATCCTATGCAGACGATGAACTATGGTTCAGTTCTCGGCTATGTAAGTCCAAGCGGCAGCTTTGGCACGCTTTTCACCGATTGGAGTGGTTGGCGGCTTCAGGTGCCTCACGCACAACTGCTCACTATGGCGACAACAACTGCCGCATCGCCCGTAAGGCGGTTGTGGGCATTAGGAGGGAGTGACTCAAGAGTGAACAAAGCTCTACTGGCATTTATCGACATCGATGGCTGGGCGGAATATCCGTTCGGTTTTTATCCCTGTTTTGAAACCCTTCTGCCTGCTACTCCATATCCTTTGGATGCCGCTTTGAACATGGTTACTACAGCACCCGTGGAATTCATTACCGATTCGCTCACTAATCTCGATTTCCCCATCGAAGATGCTCGACTCCAAGTAACACAACGCTGTGTTGTGTGCGTGCCATCCGATGGGGATGTTGATGGAAATGGCTGTGTGGATGATGCCGATTTGCTGGCGGTTCTGTTCAACTTCGGAAGCACCACACCGGATCCACGCACAGCCGATGTGAACTGCGATGGCATCGTAGATGATGCCGACTTGCTTATCGTCCTCTTCAACTTCGGCTCGGGTTGCGACTAAAACACAGATGGAGGTGAAGCACATGCAGCAGCAGAAAACGCAGGTCAGGACAGCAACACAGATGGAGGTGCGGAACATGCGACAAATGAAGATACGGAATTGGCTGATCAAGGGCGTCGGAATCTGCCTTATTGGTTGGCTGTTGACCTCTCAGGCAATTGGCTACGAGACGCGTACCGTTCAAGCGGAGACGATGAGGGTAATCAGTGGCAGTGCCGCTCCTACTCCATTGTTCTGGTACGGTAATGTAGGGCGGTTCGGAATGTGGATCTGGCTGGGTGGTTCTTCTCCATCTACGGCAAGTCTCTCCGTATCCATTCGTTCCTTGCCCCCGGGGCAGTACAGAATCTTTATGCGCATTCCAGAAGCGAATGACAGCGTGAACTGCACCGTTGGTCTGGGTAATTCGGAATGGGGTCCTCCTCCGACTCAGGTTAGTTTCAGCTTGGGTGCCTGTATGAGAGCAGGCGATGTTTATCAAGCTCCGGTGGAGATTAGCACTACCCAGGCGCGTGATCTGCTTATTTTGCAACTCGCTCTCGCATCTGGATCAACACGATTGGCTATAGACTGGATTCTGATAACTGATGATCCAACTATTGTGATTCGAAATAACCCCTGCGATACATCTCGGAGCGAATTTGTACGCGTTTCTGATCCACCAACACCGCGATTGATCCCAGTGGGTACCACGAATGCTTTTCCCAATTCCAGCTTCGAGGCAGGAGATGTCTACTGGCAGGGAGGGTACCAGTGGGACTATCAGATTTTCAGCTCAATGATTGATAATACACGCGCCTACCATGGACAACGCAGTTTGAAGCTTATAATGTTCAGAGAACGGGGCAGTCCCAGCAATAGTTCACCACCATATACTATTGTATTCAAAGGAAACAGTTTTGGTTCTCCAGAGCTGGGGGGCTTTGAGGTTCAAGCGGGGCGTACATACACTTTTAGCTTTTGGGTGTATCATCAAATTTCAGATGGGGTGCGAGTAACTCCCTCTATCAACTACACTAATTTGGATTGTTGCAGCGGCTGTTCGTCACCCCCCTCTTCAAGCTCGATGTTTGTACCTCCGGGTAGCTGGACGCAGGTCTGGGTCAGTGCAGAGGTTCCGGATTCCTACGGGCGCACTGTTGCAACCGTTTCGTTTGAAGTTAGTACTGATGCCGACAATCCTACCGACATGCTCCCCGTATGGATCGATGCGATGCAGTTTCATGAGGGAAGTTCGCCGTTGCCATATCAGCCTGCTCGCGCTATGGAAGCAGGACTGTGCTTTGCGGAGCCAGGCAATGTGGTTATCGATGGCTACGAGAACAGCCAGATAAGGCTCTATGCGTGGAAGGAATCGGCTGCAGTTCGTGGGTACTTCGAGTATTATGTCTATGACTTCTTCAACCGCCGGGTAGCCAGTAATATCGTAGACCTATCTGGGCTACCAGCAGGTTCTCACGACTTGCCCGTTGTTTCTGATTTGCCGCGCGGCTGGTTTGAGGTTCACTATCGCACTGTTATCGAGGGGCAGCCCTTACCCGAATTTAGCCGAATCCACTTTACGGTAGTGCCCCCTGCGACAGGTGACATGCTCATAGGCGGGTATGGCGTAACTGGACCTATCGCCTTGAGAATCTATGACCTATCCGCCTTGCGTTGGCAAAACCTGTACTCGGCATCTAACTTCATCCAATACTGGGACCAGGTGGAGCCAAGCAATGATACTTGGAACCTGTATGTGAATCGCATCCAGTGGGCGCAAGATCAAGGTATTAACCTCATCTTCACCTTTGCCACAGGTTCAGCCGCCAGTTCAACGGTGCCATGCTGGGCGAAGCGTGGAGATGTTACTGTGGCTAACTGTGATACTCCGGTATTTGACCCTGGTAGCTGTGCTTGCTCTGGGTGCCTCCGAGAGCCTTACGACCCGAACCTTCATATTTGGCATCGGACATCAGGCAACCAAGGAGAGTATTTCCGCATCGAAGATTGGCAGGACTATGTTCGCACGATGGTTAGAACCTACAAGTTCTGGATTAAATATTGGCAGGTGATTGACGAACCGATGAGCGGTTTTTGTCCTGCCGAATATCTCAAGCTGTTGAAAGCGACCTATCAAGCCGCCAAAGAGGAAGATCCTACTGCTATCATCTTGGCTTCGCCTCATGGCAAAATTGTTGACCTGTCCCAGATGGATGTTGATGGGGACTCGATTCCCGATCTGAGCCAGTATTGCGACGGCATCTATGAGTATGTAGGGGATGATCGTCGCTATACCTACTTTGTGCGGCTTTGGGCGATGCTGAATCGCAAAAAGCTGCTGGCGGTCGACAACATCTTTATGCGATCAGGGTGGTATGATCTCTTGATAGGTACCAATTATCCAAGCGATATTGGTAACTTCAAGGGCTACACCCTGGGAACTGTTCGCAATGTTGCTGTCAATGCACTCCAAAGCCTGACTTGGTCTGGAGCAGAGCGCTATCTGGTCTATGATATGCGCTTTCCAGGTGCCTTGGGATGGGCCACTTGTTTTGAACCGGATGGCACATGGAAGCCCAGTGGTTCGCTGTTGGCATGTATGAGTGCCATTTTGGCGAACTATGTGGGAGTCGATGAGTTAGGCACAGGTGGTGACACCTTGCGCGTCTTCTGGTTCCGTTCTCGCTCTGGTTCCACCTCTCTGTTTGCTGTCATCTCCACAGGCGCATCGCCATGGGAGCCAAAGGGCGAGCTGCGATGGATCACTCTTCCATCTGCATCCTTCACCGCGTTGGATGCATTTGGCAATCCCGCACCGCGTAATGGAAACCGCGTCCTTATCGGCGGGTTGCCGACCTATATAATCGTGTCGCGTGCTAACGAAACGCTCTTTAAGCGTGCCTTGATTCAGCAATCACTTGCCAAGCCTGAACGGGCTTACCAAGTGATAGGGAGCTCGTTCGAATGGAGAGGAGACCACCTCGTGTTAGTCACCCGTGTAAGAAACAACACGCCGTGGCCATTTTATGGGGATGCCTATGTGTTCCCTCACTGGGAGACAAACTCTACTTATCACCTGTATAACTACGATCCCGTCTACAGTCGTTCGTGGTATGCCAATACTGCGATTGTTCGAGATATCGCGATTGGTCCTGGTGGTGTAGTGGATATTGAGTTCCCGCTGGAGTATGGATATGATGCACTCTATAAGAATCCAGCGCTCAATCTATACTACCCGCTTTATTTCTGGTTAGTGCCATCAGGATCAACTAATCTACCTTTTGGCGAGGTTCAGACCTCATTGTTCTGGTTCGGATCATCGTTCTGAACCTCCTCTCGCTCCGCAAGGGAAGCCCATCGGCTTCCCTTGCGGAGTTTTTAGAGCCATGGAGCAGATGCCATCCGCAGAAAAGCTTGCACCTGCGGGTGGTCTGCCTGCTGAATCGTTTCAGGGGTGCCTTCCAGCAGAATCTGTCCCTCGCTCATCATCAGCACGCGGTCTGCGGTGCGAAACACGCTCACCACATCATGGGAAACAATCACAGCGGTCAGCCCCAGCTCCCGATTCAGACGGCGGATGAGCGTGTCGATCTGATAGGCGTTCACGGGGTCCAGCCCGCTGGTCGGCTCGTCGAACAACACGATATGGGGGTCCAACGCCAAAGCGCGTGCCAGCCCGACCCGCTTGCGCATGCCGCCCGAAAGCTGCGATGGGTAGAGGTGTTCGATGCCCTCCAGCCCAACCCAAGCGAGCCGTTCGCGCACAATCCGCTCTAACTCGGCGCGTGCAAGCCGCCGATGGCGCACCAGCCCGAACGCCACATTCTCGAACACCGTGAGATAGTCGAACAGCGCAGCGTACTGGAACACGATGCCGAGCCGCAATCGCAGAGGCAGCTTCTCACGCTCGCTCAACGGCACGATATCGACGCCCTCGATGCGCACTTCACCCGCGGTGGGTTGCAGCAGCCCTGCGATGCATTTGAGCAGGGTGGTCTTGCCGCAGCCCGAAGGTCCCATCAGAGCCACAACCTCGCCGGGCTGCACCTGCATATCGATGCCATGCAGGATAGTGCGCCCATTCACTTGATAGACCAATCGGCACAGCTCGATAGCAGGGGTCATCGCTTTGCGAAGAGCGCGTCGGCAAGGAAGTAGTTCGCCACGAAAATCAGCACCATCGAAAGCACCACGGCGCGCGTGGTGGCATGCCCGACACCGACCGCGCCGCCCCGTGCGCCCAAACCCTGCTGACAACTGACCATCATCACAATCACCGCGAACACCACCGTCTTAATCAGCCCGCCGATGAGGTCAAACGGCTCGGTAAACAGCTGGACCGAACGAAAGTAGATCGAGGCAGGCACGCCGAGTGCGGAGGCGACCGCCAACCCGCCCAGAATGCCCGCAAAGTTCGCCACCACACCAAGCAGCGGGAACATCACAAGGCTTGCCAGCAGACGCGGCACTACCAGATACTGAATCGGGCTGACACCGAGCGCACGCAGCGCGTCGATCTGCTCGGTGATTTTCATCGTGCCCAGCTGGGCAGCAATCGCGGAGCCACAGCGCGCCGTGACCATGATGCCCGTGAGGATCGGGGCAATCTCGCGCGTCATCGCCACGCTAAGCGCACCGCCCACAAAGCCACTCCCGCCCACCCGCAAAAGCAGCGAGGTGCTGTAAAGCGTGATGACCGCCCCCGCAAAACTGCTGGTGAGCGCCACAATCGGCACCGAGGTTGCTCCGATAAACGCCATCTGGTGCAGACATTCCCGCCCCTCGAAGCGACCCAACAACAAGTTGCGCAGGGTGGCGACAAGCAGCACCCCGATTGCACCGATGAACTCCAGCACGGCGCGTATCACCGATGGCTGCTCCGGTGCGCCCTCATCCGTCCAGACCAGCTCCTCGCGCATGCAGTAAAACTATACCCATCCCGCTACGGGATGCCAAGCCCATAGCGGGCAAAAACCAGTGTGACGAGCAGCACCGTGAGGATGCTGGCAATATTGAGCGCGAAGCCTGCCCGCGCCATCTCCACGATGCGTATCTCGCCCGAAGCAAAGACGATGGCGTTCGGGGGTGTGGCTATCGGCAGCATAAACGCCGCCGAGGCGCTCACTCCCACGGGAATGGTGAGCAGGCGCGGATCGATACCCAGCCCATCTGCCACCGCACCCATAATCGGTAGAAAGGTCGCAGCCACCGCCGTGTTAGAGGTCAACTCGGTGAGAAAGATAATCATGGTGGCAACGGCAAGAACCAGCAGCCAGACATCCAACCCCTGCAGCCCCTTCACGCTCTCGCCAATCCAGCGTGCCAGCCCCGTGCTTTCGAACGCGCCCGCCAACGCAAGCCCACCCCCGAACAGAATCAACACACCCCACGGGATGCTCGCCGCGGTCTGCCAGTCCAGCACAGGTTGATAGGGCGCACGCTGAGCAGGCACCAGAAAAAGCAGCAGGGCGGCTGCAATCGCAATCGTGCTGTCAGATAGAGGCAAACCCAGTCGCTCCTGCAACGGTTGACGCACCAGCCAGCCCACGACCGCCACGAAAAACACCACCAGCACCATCTTCTCCCCCAGCCCCATCGGCTCACGCTGGGTCAGATACTCCTTCAGCCAAACCTCCAGATTGGCAAAGTGCAACTTTTGGAGCTTAAATTGAACTGCCGTCAGCCAGAACCAGGTGAAGGGCAACATCAGGGCGACGAATGGCAGCCCAATCCAGAGCCAGCGTATCATATCCAGAGGTAATCCGTGTGTATCGCGTAGATAGCCTGCCAGGAGCGCGTTCGGCGCTGTGCCTATCAGCGTGCCCACCCCACCAATCGAAGCGGAATAGGCGATGCCCAGCATCAGAGCGACTCCAAAGGCACGCCCGACGCGCATCGCGCCAACCCCTTGCATCCACTGGAGGACGGACCGCCCCACGGCATACATCATCATGGCGGTGGAAGTGTTATTAATCCACATCGACACGAACGCCGTTGCCAGCATAAAGCCGCCCACAAGGCGTGAGGGGCTGCCTCCCATCCGCCGGATGACCGCCACCGCAATCCGGCGATGCAAGCCCCAGCGCTCCATCGAAGCGGCAATCAGGAAACCGCCCAGAAAGAGAAAGATGATAGGATCAGCGTAGTGGGTAGCGACCCGCTTCTCCTCCATAATGCCCACCAGAGGCATCCACACGAGGGGCAGCAGCGCGGTAGCGGGGAGCGGAACCACCTCCGTGAACCACCAGAGCGCCATCCAGAGGGTCAAGCCCACCAGACGCCACGCCGCCGCCGAAAGCCCAGCAGGCGGCTCTATCAAAACGGGTAGAAGCGCCAGAGCGGGTCCCAACAGCAGGATGGGTAGCCGTCTCCATCGGCTCGTTGTGCGGTTCTGCTCCATCGCCATTTAGGTTCGCTGGAGCAAGGGCATCTCCTATCGGGCAAGCCACCACCAGACCCACGGCACACTGAACAAAAAGCTGTCAAACCGATCCAGTATGCCACCATGTCCGGGCAGGATGCCCCCGAAATCTTTTAGCCCAATCGCGCGCTTGAGCGACGATTCGAACAGGTCGCCCAGCTGCCCCAGGATGCCCACTCCCGCGCCAATCAGCCCTGCTTTCCACAGAGGTAATCCCAGCCCGCCTCCGCCAGCCAACCCGATTAGCAGGCAGCAGACAAAGTTTGCCAACGCACCCTCCCAGCTTTTGGAGGGACTCAGCAACGGTGCCAGCCGATGACGACCCAGCCACCTGCCCACAAAGTACGCCATCGAGTCGCCCAGCCAGAGCATCGCCATCAGCCAGAGCAGCTTCAGCGCGCCTTGCTCCACTTGCCAGCCCGTCAGCACCACCGGCTCGAAGTCGGCTCGCAGCCGCACGCCGAACGCCATTAGCCAGCCAACATAGAGCGCGGCGAACAGCCCCAGCCCGATATTGTATGCCGCCGCGCGTGCTGGATGGCGCCAGGCTTGAGCCAGCTCCCACAGGAAGCCGATACCCAACGCCAGCAGCAACGAGAGTTCCAGTGCGAAATCGCCGTAGGCGCGCGTGAGCAGCGGCATCAACGCACCCCAGATGAGCAGCCCGGGATTCGGCACGATACGCGGCGTGGTGGCAAAGGTGCGACACGCACGAGCAAACTCCCACAACCCCACTCCCGCCAAAAGGCTTAGCGCAATCGCCAGCAGCCAGCCGCCAGGCGCCAAAATCGCCACTAAAAAAAGCGGAATGCCCACCAAGGCGGTGGCAATACGCACGCTAAGCATTGGGTGTAATCGATTGGGAGTCGGCAGGCAGCGTGGAGACTGCCGAGCTTTCCGATGCGGTTTCACGATGATGGAGGGAGTTAGTTGGTGGTGGCACCCAGCGCACATAGAGGGTCAAGCCCTCCACCCGTTCCACCTGCACATATTCGCCCTCCTCGACGGGCGGATCCAGCGCGATGGCGCGCCAGAGCGCGCCATCCACGAACACCATGCCCTCCGGGTTCAGCTTGGCGCGCACACGCCCCACCTGCCCAATGAGCCGCTCCCAGCCGCTCTCTTTGCGTCGGAACTGTGCCCGCACGCCCGAATAGGCAATCCAGAGGAACAGCCCCGCCGTGAGCGCCGTCATCGTGCCCACCAACCAGAGGCTCACACGCAGCACGGGCGAGTCCGCCTGAAAGAGAATGAGCGAGCCAATAGCGAACGACACAATCGCGCCCGCCGTCAAAATGCCGTGCGAGGGAGCGAACAGATCCGCGATAAAGAGGGCGAACGCCAGCAGAATGAGCGCCACGCCCAGCGCGTTCAGCGGTAGCACCGAAGCGGCATAGAGCGCGAGCAGCAGTGAGATAATGCCCACCACCCCCGGTAGTGTCGCCCCCGGATTCTGCAGCTCAAAGAGCAGCCCATACACCCCCAGCAGCATCAGGATGTAGAACACATTCGGGTGCGCCAGGAAGGTCAGCAACGCTTCGCGCCATGTCTTCGGTATCTCCTGGGTGGGCGCATTTTTCGTGTGCAGGGTCAACACGGCGCCGTTTTTCAAGGTCACTTTACGTCCATCGATCTGGCGCAGGAGGTCGCCCATATCGGTGGCGATGAGGTCGATAACCTTATAGCGTTTCGCCTCCTCTTCTGGAATGGAGGCGGCTTCCGTCACGGCTTTGACCACCCACTCCTCGTTGCGACCCCGTTGCCGCGCGATGGTGCGCGCGTAGGCTATCGTGTCATTCATCACCTTGCGTTTCAGGTCCTTGGGAATGTCCTCGCCGTCGCCTGCGATGGGGGTTGCCGCGCCGATGTTGGTGCCGGGTGCCATGGCGGCGATGTGCGCGGCGATGGTGATGAAGACGCCCGCTGAGCCTGCCCGCGCCCCCGATGGCGACACATAGACCACCGTCGGGATGGTGGCGTTCAGCAGCGCCATCGTGATGTCGCGCGTCGCTTGGAGTTCACCGCCCGGTGTGTCCAGCAGCACCACGAACGCAGCCGCGTGCTTCGCCTGCGCCTCCTGCAACGCCCGAATGAGATAGTCCGCTGAGGCACGATGCACAATCTCTTTGAACGGGATGTAGTAGACCGTTGACTTCTTGCTGTCCGCCCACGCCCCCATGCCCAGCAAGGCGAGTAGCAGCACCAGCCCGCCCCAGAACCGTTTGCTCCGCATCACCATTCACCCCACCAAGATTATACCTTGCAGGGTACAATTTCCAACAGGTGAGAGCATGGCGCTGATAGCACCGTTTCAGTTCGCAAGTCGAGAGCCATCGCCACCTGTGTCGCGCCTCAAAATCACACGCGAGATGTATTATTGCCTGGCGGAACTGGGCTTTTTTGAGGGCAAGCAGGTGGAACTCATTGAGGGTGAGGTGATCGAAATGTCGCCTGTAAGCCCGCGCCACTTTGCTTCGGGAGATAGGATTCAGAAACTGTTCAACACCATTTTCGGTGAAGGTTATTGGGTTCGATTTCAGGGTCCGCTTGCGCTTGGCGATAGTGAGCCACAACCCGATATTGCTGTGGTAGAAGGCACGCCAGAGATGTATCAGCAGGAACATCCTCACAAAGCCGTGCTGGTGGTGGAAATCTCCGATGCAACCCTGCAGTATGACCGCACCTATAAGCTGAGCTTGTATGCCCGTGCCGGCATCCCCGAATACTGGATTGTGAACCTAAAGGAGCAACTGCTGGAGATTTATCGTGAGCCTATCCCTTTAGAGGAAACACCCTTCGGATACGGCTACAGGATACGGGAAATTCGGCGCCCAGGCGAAACGGTACATCCCCTCATCAAACCCGATGTCGCGCTTGCCGTCAGCGAACTGCTGCGATAGGAAAACGGGCATGGGACACGAATTCCCCCAACAGGGAGGTTGAAAGCAACGATGCGAAGGCTGTTGAGCTGGCTTAGCGCGCTTTGGCTTGCCACAAGCCTGATGGCGCAACCTACCGCCGTGGAGGCGATGCTACGGGATGCGTTCCCTGTGTCGCAACTGAAGCCCGGCATGAAGGGTTATGGGCTGACGGTGTTCAAGGGCACGCAGATCGCGCGTTTCGATGTGGAGATTGTGGGCGTGTTGGAGAACGCCAATTTCGGGCGACCGCTGGTGCTGATTAAAATGAAAGGCGGTCCCATCACGGAGCGTCAAGCGAACATTATTGCGGGGATGAGCGGCAGCCCCGTGTTTATCAACGGCAAGATTCTGGGAGCCGTCGCCTACGGATTCGCCTTCCCGCGTGAGGCGCATGGGCTGGTGACCCCGCTCGAAGATATGCTGACCACTTTTAACCCGCGCCTCCATCGCCCCGCAACGAGTCTGACCACGCCGCGTGTGGTGCGTCAGCCGATTCGGATAGGGGGGAAGCAGTATGCTGGCGTGCATATTGGGCTGAATCCGCCGGCGGCGCCCAATCTGGCGTGGGCACGCCCTCTCATGACGCCTCTGATGGTTAGCGGACTATCGCCCCGCACCCTGGAGCGACTCCGCAAAAAGCTGGAGCCTTACGGCTTGATGCCCCTCATGGCACCGAGTGGTGCCGGTAAGCCTATCAAAGTGCAGTTCGAACCGGGCGCGGCATTCGGGGCGGCTTTGGCGACAGGTGATCTCGACCTCACCGCCATCGGCACGCTGACCTATCGCAAAGGCAACTATGTGCTGGCGTTCGGGCATCCCTTCTTTGGCGCAGGTGCCGTCGAAATGCCGATGACCGCAGCGGAGATTATCGATGTGTTTCCCTCCTATCTCGCCTCGTTCAAACTGGGCAATCGGGCACAGACGCTGGGGGTAGTCTATCACGATGGCGCCTTTGCAGTTGCTGGACAAATTGGACGACCTGCACGCCTAATGCCGATGCGGATGCGCATCACCAACGCCGAAACGGGGGTCAGCCGCACCTACCGGTGTGAACTGTTCCGCCACCCGCTCATCACCCCATTCCTCGTTGAGATTGCAGCGGTGGAGTTTATCGGGAGGCTCTATTTCGCCCAAGGCGACACCACCGTGACGGTGCGTTGGACGCTCAAAACGCAACCCTACGGCGAGATTCGCTATGAGAACCGCCTGTTCAGCGATTTCGGAGCCGAAGCACCTGCACTGCAGGATTTGATGTATCTGGTGGGGGTGTTGCAAAGCGCGCCTGACCGCAAGGTGGAGCTGGAGGAGCTGGAGATGGAGGTCCTCATTCAGCCCGGACGCCAAACGGCGTTCATCGAGCGACTGACAACCGATAAGGGCGCGTATCGTCCGGGTGAACAGGTGCGCGCCACCGTTTGGGTGCGCCCTGCCAACGCCCCGACCGACCTCCGACCCTACTCCTTCACTTTCCGAATCCCGTATGATGCCCCACCAGGGCGATATACGCTGCAGGCGGCAGCAGGGGGCGAGCAAGCGGGAGCGGGATTGGGTGTACCCGCGGGGCTGGTACGCCTGCTTTTAGGGGGTGGCGGCGGCACGCCCAGCACCGAGCAGCTGTTGCGCGAGTTCCTGCGGCGCGAGCGCAACCACCAGCTTGTGACCGCACTCACGATGCAGGCGATGGGCGCCACCGTGCAAGGTGAGCCACTCTATCAGATGCCGCCACTGCTGCGCGAGATTCTGACCAGCCCACGCGCATCAGGCATCCAACCAGAGCAGGACCAAATCAAGCAGGTGGTCAGCACCGATTGGGTGCTACAAGGCTCCCAGATGCTGTTCCTGACCGTGCTGCCGCCCGAGGAGGGAGAACAACCGCCTTTCGGCTTGCCCAGCGTGCCGGGTGGCGTGATAATGCCCTCTTTACCCCCCACTCCCAGCATAGAATCGGAGGAGTTCGAGTCGTCGGAAATACCCTCCTCATCCGAGGTGCCTGAAATGCCCACCTTGATCGCCGCGGAGGCTGGTAGCGGTGCGCCTGCCGAACAACCTCCCGGGGGACAGCGTGAGCGCGAAACGCCCGTGAGCCGCGCCCCCAAGCGCTGGGAGCTAACCGATTTCCGGACGCTGCAGCGGGGCACGATGCAGGGTGTGGCTGCCACGACGAACGGCACGCTGCTGCTGGCAGCCCAGCCCCAAAAACTTGCTCGGCTCGAACTGGACTACATCTGGTGCTTGACCTACGACTCGCGCGGCAGCCTCTATGTCGGTGGGGGCATGCCCGCGCGCCTTGTGGTGGTCAATCCCGACGGCACGGTGCAGCGCACCTTCAACCTGCCCGGTCTGATGGTGACCGCCTTAGCCAGCGCAGCGGATGGCACGATCTACGCGGGGGTCTCGCCCGAGGGAAAGGTGTATCGCCTGCGTGAGGGGCAGCTGGAACCACTGGGCAGCACCGACGCACGCTATATTAACGCGCTACTCGCCACGGACGAGGGCGACGGCAAGACACAGGTGTATATCGCCACTGGGGTACCTGCTCGCCTGCTGATGTGGGATAGAGGCGTGATGCGCGAGCTGCTACGCTCGGATGAGACGCATTTCACCGCGCTGACCCGCGATGCGGCAGGCAACCTCTATGTGGGTAGCGCGGAGCGCGGCATCGTCTACCGCTGTTCGCCCGCAGGGCTTATCCAGCCGATAGCCGACCTGCAGGAGCCGACCATCAGCGCGCTGGCTTGCGACGCGCATGGCAACCTCTACATCGGCACGACGCCCGCTGGCAACCTCTATCGACTCTCGCCCGAAGGCGTGCTGAAACCGCTCTATCCCCACGGCAGGCTGAACATACGCCACCTGCTCATTCAAGGCGACACCCTCTACGCACTGACCGCCGATCGACTCTATGCACTGCGCTGCGGCACATCAAGCGAGACGGAGCCTTTGCTCCTGCTACTGCGTCAGCCGATGGAGTTCGTGTGTGCCGCTGGCAGGACAACGCTCATGCTGGCATCTGCCCATGAAGCGCAGCTCTGGAGTCTGCCCAGCCAGCAAGAAGGCACCTACCTCTCGCCTGTGCTGGATGCTGGTCAGCAGGCGCATTGGGGCATGATTCGTTGGCTCGCCTTCGCGCCCGAAGGCACCCAAATCGCGATACAGACCCGCTCTGGCAATACACGCGAACCCGATTCGAGCTGGAGTGCATGGTCTGAACCCTACACGGATCCAGAGGGCAGCCCTATTTTAAGCCCGCCGGCGCGGTTCCTACAGGTGCGCGTGCGCCTGACAGGTACACCCTCACCCGAAGTGCGCGCCCTCACCTTGACCTATATGCCTGCCAATCGCCCGCCCGAAGTGCAATTGCTCATGCCCAAGCCCTACACCGTCTGGAGCGACAAACAGACCATCCGCTGGAGTGCCCGCGACCCCGATGGGGATGCCTTGCGATTCGAAGTGGAAATCTCCCGCGATGGGGGCAAAAGCTGGCAGAAACTGAAAGACACCCTCAAGACCCCTGCCGAGCAATCCCCGCAAGCCGGCACGCCCGACTCGAAGCAGATGATGCAGGAGCTGAAGCAGGCGTTGGAAAGCTCGCCCGACATTCCGCCGGAAGTGCGCGCCCAAATCGAGGCGCAAGCGCCCCAACTGATTCAGCAGATGCAGAGGGCGATGAAGCAGCTGCCCTCGGCACCGCCTTCGGTGCCAGCTCCATTAGCAGAACCCACACCCCCTGCCACCCCGCGCCAGATGGAGTGGGATACCACCAAAACCCCGGATGGGGTCTATCTGCTTCGGCTCAAGGCGAGCGACGAGCCAGCCATGCCCAGCAACTATGCCGAAGTGTATACGCCCGCCGTCCCCATCGTGATTTGCAACACACCCCCTCTCCTCTCGGCGCGGCAGGAACGACTGAAAGTGAACGACGACCGCACCGTCGAACTAAGTGGCTACGCCCTGCAGCTTTTCAGCGCAGCACCTATGTCCGACTTGTCAGACAAGTCGGACAAGTCGGACAAGCCTAATGCCAAGCAAAAACGCACCCCGCACCACAGCGTGCCCATCGTCGGCATCCAGTACCGCATCGACAAGGGCGAATGGTTCAGCGCGGAACCGCTCGACGGGATATTCGACTCCGCCTTCGAAATGTTCCGCCTGAAAACCGAGCCGCTGGAACCGGGTGAGCATACGCTGACGCTCAAAGCGTTCAACGCAGCGGGCAAGAGCGCGGAGGTGGAACTGAAAGTCAACATCCCAGCAGCCGCTCAGAAATAGTCCATCGGGCGCAAGCAGGGAGAACGCGGCGGGAACAGCCGTTCAAGGGTATCCTGCAGGGCGGGTGGCACGGTTAGCAGCTCGCGTGCCATTAGTTCGCCGACGCTGAAGGTGCCCCACACCAGCATCGCCAGCGTGCGCATCCCCACCTTGATCAGGGGAAGCCCCTCGCGCACCCCGCGCTCCACCTGCCATCCCTCCTTGCTCGCCCACACCGTGTAAACGCCCGTGTTCGCCTCGATTTGAGGGTCGTTGAGGGCAAGGCAGAACGACCGCCCCCCGTCAGCCGAGCATGACGACAGCAGCAACTGGAGCAGATGGAGCGGATGCACCACGCGCCCCATGAAGCCCGGCATCAGCTCCCAGCGCAGCAACGCCTCGTCGGGATTGCTCTGGCTAAGCCCCCAGCCGGTCAATTGCAGTTGTGCCAACTCATCTGGCGAGCCGCTGAACTCGATGTGGCGCACATGCTCCTCGTTCGTGGCGAGCCAGCCCAGCAAAGCGCGTCGAGCCTGCTCCGTGCGCCACACCATCTCACGCACACGCAATACCCAGCCCGCCTCTGTAAAATCGTAGATAAGATAACCCTGCACCGTGTCTCCCTCAGCATAGACCAGTTTATGGCGAAAATTCCAAAGGAGGTAGTTCCAGCGCAGCTCGTCACGCAGCAATCGACCCGTGACATGAGCGGAACGAGCGTGCTGTTCATAGAGTTGGCGAATAGCGGGATAATCGGCTTCAACGGCACGGCGCACGCCTGCATAGGGGAACGGCGGCAACTGCATAGGCGTAAGGCGCACGCGCATCAGTGTGCCGACTACCTCCCAGCCCAACGGGCGATAGAAACCGAAATCGAACGCCTGCAAGGCTGCCCCCGGTATGCCCTGCGCATGCAAAGCGTTCAGCACCGCCGTCAGCAATTGACGCGCATAGCCGCGCCGCCGATGCTGCGGATGCGTCGTCACCCCCGCTATCCCCATGCATGGAAGGAGCCGCTCACCCACCCACATCTGCAACGGGATAGCCGTCAGCACCGAAACCAACATGCGCGACCGCCCTTCCCCCACCCATAACCCCCACCGCTGATTGTGGGGATAGTAAGGGTCATCATAGAAATAGGGGCGTGCTGTGGGCAGATCGAAGCCGAATCCGGCGCAAAGCAGGCGCAAAAACGCCTCCTCCTCATCCGGCGGAACCAAGCCCACCTGCACGGGTGGTCGCCCGAGCCTCAACATACAGCCCCAACCTCCCGAACGACCGCATGCAGCGCCAACAAGGTGCGCAACAGCGGCTCCACCTGAGCCAGCGGATATTGTGTGGCGGGGTCGGATAGCGCGCGTGATGGGTCAGGGTGAACCTCCATAAAGAGCGCGTCGATACCCACCGCCACCGCCGCGCGTGCCAACGGCGCAATCGCCTCCCGATCACCCCCCGACTGATGCCCTGCGCCGCCCGGTCGCTGCACGCTGTGCGTCGCATCGAACACCACCGGCACGCCCAACCCCCTCAAAATGGGCAAACCCGCCATATCCACAATCAGCGTGTTATAGCCGAAACTCGTGCCCCGCTCGGTGAGCAGAATGCCCGCCGCGCCGAATGCCTGCAGCTTCGCCACGATATTGCCCGCATCCCAGGGCGCAAGGAACTGCCCCTTTTTGACATTCACCGGCTTGCCCGTTTGCGCCGCCGCATACAGCAGGTCCGTTTGGCGACAGAGAAACGCGGGTATCTGCAACAGGTCCACCACCTGTGCCACCGGCTCCGCTTGCCAACTCTCGTGAATATCGGTGGTGACGGGCACATCGAACTCGCGCCGAATCTGCCCCAATATCTCCAACCCGCGCTCCAGCCCGCAGCCACGAAACGATTGATGGGAAGTGCGGTTCGCCTTGTCGAATGAGGCTTTAAAGATATAGGGCATTCCGAGCCGAGCGCACAATTCGCATAGCGTGCCTGCCACCTGCTGGCATAGTTCGAGGCTCTCAATCACGCAGGGACCCGCAATAAGTGCCAGCGACCCATCCCCTACCCGCACCGAACCGACCTGAACCGGCTGCATGGTTAAAGTGTACCTACAGCGCTCACCGAATGATACCCTGTGCAGGTGCCGCAGGCTGCATTCACCGCGAGGAGGTTTACACGGTGCGGGTGTTTCCCGTGTCGCCGGGTCGTTGGCTGCGCGTGGAGGGTAAACTCTTGACGGAGGTGCTGTGAGTTTTTGCAGCGCCGACGGGGGCGAACAAGGTGACGGTCTATTGGGACGAAGTGCCCGGTGCAACGGGCTATCGGGTGCGTTGGCGGAAATCGAACGAGAATGATTATCCGCCTGGGAATGTGGTGGTCGTTGGAGCCGATGTGCGCCAGCAGAGTGTGGCACGGTTAGAGAGGGAGCAGGAGTATTACTTTGTGGTGGAGGCGGCGTATAACGGGCTTTGGGGACCGCCATCGGAGGAGGATAGTGCGGTGCCGCATGAGGGAGCGATTCCGTGGGATACGCAGGATCCCAACCAGATTATTCCAGCGATTCGTGCTGCGCTGGGGGTATATGATGGAGAAATTATTGCTCTTTCACCTGATGGATGGTACTACCCAGAAATAGATGCAGTGCGTAGACGCGAAAGCGTATTCTACATATATTCACCAGATTCTCCCGAGGTTATGACGGTCGATGGCAGGCTGCTCCAACCCATGCCTCAGCGGCGAGTTCGTGAGGAATGCACCCGTACAGGTCCATACCGTCGGGTGAAAACGAGTGGGAGCGTCAATGCTGTTGCGGTTATGGGAGAATTTTACTTACCACCGCGTAGACATCTGTCTGCTAACATATTTTACTTTGATCTACCGCAAAGCATGTGGAATCCAAGCACAGGAACCGAACCAACCCGTGATACGCCCCATGTTTATTTTGGGATGGAATATAAAAAGGAAGGTGGTGAGAAGGTAGATATTGAGGCAATGCTAGCTTTGAACCCTGCTGGACGCGGTAATTACAATCCTAACAACAATCGCGAGGAAGGAAACCAGCCGGGTTCGGCTCCACCCGCCTTTGACCGCTGGCTGATTATGCTGAATGTACCAAAGCCTAAAGGAGGGCGAAACTATCTGACCGTTGGTGAACCTCTTTCTTATGGAGTGAACGGGCAGGATGCACCGTACGGCTTCGTGGTCTGGATGATGCTTCGCTTAGAAGGCAGCGATGCTAAGTTAGTGAGTTTCCATGTCCATGCGTGGAAATACGTACTGGAGGATCACCAGTCCGATCCGCCATCTTACAAACAGGTGGTAGTTGGATGTGCTTACAAACGAGAGCCAGTGCCCCCTCCCGATAGTATGGCTCAGATGAGAAGGAACATTACAATTGCCCAGCGTCAGGCGGTGGTTTCTCCTCGTGGTGGCTGGATACGGACAGGCAGTTTCTTTCTCAAGTGTGGAGTCGGATATGCACCACTTTTTGCTCAGGAGAATTTGCAGGAAGTCGCAATCATGTTCGGCTCTGGTGAATGGCGATTGTGGACAAGCGATATATCCGAGGCACCTGTGAATTGCCCTCCGAGTGGGGTCATCACACTGGAGCAACCGATTGAACCGTGGTACCGCGAAGTAGTCAATATAGACCTTCGCAGGAGGTGAAGCTTGGAAATGGCGCTTAAATTTTGTCTACAAGACGAGGCGCCGCCCCTAATAGAGGGAATGGAGTATGACCGTGACCAACCAGCCCCGTCCGGTTATGTATGGATGAGCCGTTATGTTCGGAATACAAAAGAAATCCTACGAAAAGAGCCTCTCTTTCTGATACCCATAATGAAGCACATCGACACAAGCCCGGTGACAGAAGGACATATTGCCTTATCTCGCGATTGGAAGTACTACTACTCTTCACAGTATATCGCCAGCACTGAAGAGCGGAATGCAATTTGTTACAAGCCGACCACACTTTTTTGGACACCTCGTCAGCCTCCTGTTCGGCTACCGTTTTCGTCGATATTTATCGCTGTTTTCTCCCCGAATAGCCAATTGTTATGCGGATTCACCGTAGACAGAACCTTAGAGCGAACTATCTATGGCTCTTTCTATGTTGTGGAGTGTGCTACCCGTAAGGCGCGGCGGCTGTTTCCAGTGCCAAAAGGCTTCTCTGAGCGGCTTGGCTGGTACCCTGACAATCTGCATTTCTGGTACACTTGCGAAACGGCTGGCAGGCAAAAGATGCAGGTTTTCAAGTGTAATGTCTTAACAGGAAAGCGCATCCTGTTGCGCGGTGAGTTGCGCAAGCAGCCATTTCAAGATTGGGATTTGTTAGATCCAAGCTATCGGTATACTTCTATGACGAATTCTCAAGCTTTTGCCTATGCTCGCAATCATCAAGTGCGGGTACGGGTAGAGCCTATACGGGGGTGGAGTGACGCTAAGCCAGGAATGGCACAGGTTTATGTGGAATGGCGAAATGGGCAATTGCAACAGCTTATTCGCAAGGGAGAACACCAGTGGATACTGATTCACCCCAAAGATGTTTCTGAGGATGGACAATGGGTACTATTATTGTGTCAAAATCTGATCAAAGATGCAGAAGGTAGAGAGTCGATTTCTTCCGATCTCGTTGCCTGGAATACACAGACCAAGCGGCACTATGTGTATAGTGAGGCAGCGGCGGGTTGGCAGTTCGTGCGGTAAGCAACGGAGCCTGTCGGCGCTACGCCTACTCGCGAAATGGTCAGGTGCGGATAGGGGCGTTTCCTTGTTGGTGGATACCCCTTTCATTGGGTATACTATCGTCGCCCGTTGGAGAAGAGGGGGCAGCGCCCCGCAGGGGCACTGCCCCCTCAAGCAAGGCAAGGAGGTGTAAACTCTCCTGACGATTTTGGCAGTGCGAAAAACCGAATGTCGGATGCTACCATACAAGGGCTTGAACTCGCGCTGAAGAAAAGCAAAGTCGGCGTTGGGCGTCCTGCCAAGTGCCCTCTGAAAAGAGCGTGAAAGCAGGCAGTGCAGAAGGCGTGTCGCGAGAGAATGAGAATTGATTTGAGACTATGAGAGCAGATAAGCAGGATAAGAGAATGAGTATAGAAACTCTACCAATTGAGATGATTTATATTAGATATGATTATTATAAATCATCTAAAATTTATTTAATTTGTTTCCATCAAGGAAAATTGAGAGTGAACAAACTGTTTGTAATTGGAGAAATGCGCGTGATAGATGAGGCAATATCTCCAGACAAGCGGTTTTACTTTATGAGTGCGGTAAGTAATGGCACTTTTTGGGGTGAATTGGGCAACCCACTGCTTGTCCAACTCGATGCCAGAGAGACGGATGCGCGCTTTTCCCCCAATAGCCGCTATCTGCTGGGCTCCTATCACTTTGGCGGTGGCTTAGTTTTGTTTGACCTCTATCGGGGCACGAAACGATTGCTTGTGAAGCCGCGCGACCCAACGGCGCTTACCTACCAACTCTGGTTCGGTTGGTATCCTGATAGTCGTTCCATCTGGTATGCGGTTCCTTCACCCTCTGTGAACCCGAAGTATAAGGAGCCGTTCTTTCGGATAGACTTGACCACATGGCGGCGCCGTCGGCTTTCACCCCAAGAAAAGAGGCAAATCCTATCTGGCTGGGACTTTTTAGACCCACGCTTTCGGTATTTACCAGGCAGGTCAAGGTCTGAATATCGGTATGCTTACTCTGTGGATAGGCAGTGGCGAGTGAAGGTAGGACCCTATGTCTTTGAGGACGAACGACATAGGCTGTTGCCGTTTGAGCAACAAGTGAAACACCAGAATGTGGTTTTGGAGAGGCGTGACGGTCGTTCCAAGGTGTTGTTGAAGGCAGGTGCGCACGCCTGGTGGCTCGAGCCTCACGATATAACGAGGGATGGTCGCTGGGTTCTCTTGCTTGGAAATAGAGTGAGCGATCGTAGCCGATGGGATGCAATAGTAATCGATACGGCTTCTAACAGACACTGGATCGCGTTTTCACCCCATGAAGTGCCTATACCTGAGGGGGAGAGGAGCGATTGGGGTATACTCTACCTTTGGTTTGGCAAGCAGTGATAGGCGGGCGATACAGTGGGTAATTACCGAACGGAGGTACCATGCGGCAAGCATGGCTGAAATAGCGGCGCGCCCCGCTTCAGAACTTGACCCTCGAAGGGCTAACGGCACCAATCAAGGGGCGAAACGGG
>Ga0079992_159117_pt1 | contig 82597 bp, 70 predicted proteins | sample FaiFalFF_MnMetaG_3_FD_69197 | JGI IMG/M metagenome (GOLD analysis project Ga0079992, IMG submission 69197) | Freshwater microbial communities from Yellowstone National Park, Wyoming, USA - Fairy Falls B (FF_Mn_B) MetaG (SPADES assembly) (version 2) | ecosystem: Environmental > Aquatic >...
GGGCGCCCGCGGAGGGCTGACAGGCGACGAGCCCCACGCCGATGGCGATGCCGAGGAGAATCCGTCGCAGCATCGTCCCCTCCTTTTTCCAAAAATGAAAATCTTCACAAATTATGATCCACCGGAAGGACCCTGTCAAGGGAAGCGCTGCCCAGCTGCCCTCGGGCGTCCGACGGGGAGACCGCGCGCGCCCAGGCTAAAATAGAGGCGACCCCTTCCGTTGGGAGAGAACGGTGCGCGGGGATGGCCACGCCCGGGAGAGCTCGGATCTCGTCTGCCGGATCAGTGGGCACGCCCTCATGCACCCAGCCGTCCTGCTGGGCGTGGTCCTCTTGCTCCTGAACGACCATGTCCTGAAAGCCCGCTTCCCCTCGTTCTGGACCGGCAAGCTGAGCGATTTCGCCGGGCTGTTCTTCTTCCCGTTTCTGGTGATCCCCGCCCTGGCGCTCGCGCTGGGCCCCCTTCGTCTCTCACCCTCTCGCCTTGCCGACCTGGGGTTCGGGCTGACCGCGCTTTCCTTCGCCGCCCTGAAGTTCTCCCCACCGTTGAACGCCGCCATCGCTACCATCGTCTCCGCCCTCCTGGGCCGTCCGGCGGTCTTCGCGCTGGATCCCTCCGATGGGATCGCGCTGATCGCGTTGATCCCTTCCCGCTGGCTCTGGAAGCGCACTGCCCGGAAGGTGCAGGCAGGTCAAGATGCTCCGCCCCGCTGGGCCTGGGCCGCCTGGACCCTGGCTATGATTGCTTCCCTCGCTACCCCTCCATGCCCGCGGCAGCTTTCTGTGCACCGCATTCTTCTGCGGGAGGGTCAGATCTATGCCGGCCTAAACGGAGGTTCCCCGACCTGGGTCGTCAGTGCGGATAGGGGCGAGACATGGCAACACGTGGAGAGCCCGCCACGATGGCTCCAGCAGGAGCCGGTTACGCTCGATTGGCCAATCGTGCGTTGCCGCGCGGATCAGCCCTCCGTATGCTACCGGATCCCCGGGCCGGGCCGGGTGGAGGCCAGTGCGGACGGGGGACAAACGTGGCAGACCGCCTGGGCGCCGCCGTGGGGACGGGAGGGCTTCCGCAAGCGACTGCTTAATTATTTTCCAATCGGTTGCGCGAAGCAAGTCATTGACGAAGGACCCTACGATCTGGCCTTCGACCCAGAGGGGAACCGATGGCTGGTGGCGCTGGGAACGGAGGGGATCCTTATCTTATCTTCCGACAGGTCGTGGCGCATTCAGGACATCGAGGTGCGCGGATTTTTTGGGATCCAAGTCATTCATACACCCTACACAGCGGAAAGTCTGATTGATGCATCACGACTTATGTTGCCTGAGCTATATACCACCCTGATGTTGGCATTGCTGTTCTATCAGGTTCGGAGCCGTCAGGCGATTGCACGCCTGTGGTTCGCCACTCGCTCCGCTGTCCATGCCCTCGCACCCGCACGCCACCACCGAAGCCGGGCATGGATCGGCTTACTGATCGGGATCGGCCTCCCGATCCTCCTGCTTGTTCTCAGCGCCCAATCGATGGGCATTCCACCCGAGCAGACCCTGAAAGGGATCGTCTCCGCGTTTCTAATGTCGATTCTCTACTTGGCTTTGTTTATCCTCCTGATGGGCGGTCTCCCATTTCTGTATCTGAACGCCGTCAACTCGCTCATCATAATCGTTTCGATCTTCCTGATCTGGAGGTTGCGGGCAAGGTGGCGAGCATTACGGGAGAGCGCGCCGCGCCCTGAGGTCATCCGGGCGGTTCATCGGGAAATCATCCTGGCCGCACTGGGGATCTCCCCGGGAGCCTGGGTGCCTTTCGTCGCCTGGGCCATGGGATGGATCCCGCTGTATGAGATAGCGTTGCTGGGGGCGGCCCTGATCGTTGCCGGCGCCACGATCGGGAGCGCCTCACGGATCCGGCGATGGCAGAAACTGCTACAATCGGAAAGTGCGCCTCCCTCCGGTTGAGGAGGCGTGACGGGATCGGTCGGACCGTCATTCCGATCCTGCGAGCCCCACATCACGGAGGCACGGATGACCGCCAAGGCGTTCGATGTGAAGGATCTCTCTCTGGCCGACCGCGGCCTGCAGCGGATCGAGTGGGCGGATCGGGAGATGCCGGTGCTGCGGCGCATCCGGGAGCGGTTCGAGCGGGAGCGCCCGCTGGCCGGGATCCGCATCTCCGCCTGCCTGCACGTGACCACGGAGACGGCCAACCTGGTCCGCACGCTCCAGGCCGGCGGTGCGGAGGTGGCCCTCTGCGCCAGCAATCCCCTGAGCACCCAGGACGACGTGGCCGCCGCCCTGGTGCGCTTCTTCGAGGTCCCCGTCTTCGCCATCAAGGGGGAGGACACGGAGACCTATTACCGTCACATCCAGGCGTGCCTGGCCCAACGCCCCCACATCACCATGGACGACGGGGCGGATCTGGTGAGCACGCTGCACAAGGAGCGGCCGGCGTGGATGGCGGAGATCCTGGGCGGCACCGAGGAGACCACCACCGGGGTGATCCGCCTGCGGGCCATGGCCCGGGCGGGCGTGCTCGCTTACCCCATCATCGCCGTCAACGACGCGCTGACCAAGCACCTCTTCGATAACCGCTACGGCACCGGCCAGTCCACCATCGATGGCATCCTGCGGGCCACGAACATCCTCCTGGCCGGACGCGTGGTGGTGGTGGCCGGATACGGCTGGTGCGGCCGCGGGATCGCCATGCGGGCCCGGGGGATGGGCGCCCAGGTCATCGTCACCGAGGTGGATCCCCTGCGGGCTCTGGAGGCGGCCATGGACGGCTTCCGGGTGCTCCCGATGCAGGAGGCGGCGCGGGAGGGAGATCTCTTCATCACCGCCACCGGCAACATCCACATCATCGACCGGCCTCACTTTGAGGTGATGAAGGATGGCGCCATCCTGGCCAACGCCGGGCATTTCAACGTGGAGATCAACATCCCGGCGCTGCGGGAGCTGAGCCTCGGAGAGCCCCGGCGGGTGCGGGAGTTCGTGGAGGAATACACCTTAAAGGACGGGCGCCGGATTTACCTGCTGGCCGAGGGGCGGCTGGTGAACCTGGCCGCCGCGGAAGGCCACCCCAGCGCGGTGATGGATATGTCCTTCGCCAACCAGGCCCTCTCGGTGGAATACCTGGTCCGCCACGGGCGTTCCCTGGAGCGCCAGGTCTATCCGGTCCCCCGGGAGATCGATCAGGCGGTGGCCCACCTGAAGCTGGAGACGATGGGGATCCGGATCGACCGCCTGACGCCGGAGCAGGAGCGCTACCTGGCCTCCTGGGAGGAGGGAACGTAGCGCGAACATCCGGGCGCTCCGAGCCGTTGCCCTCCGCCCGCCTTCAGAGCCCCGCTGCGAGGAAGGAAACAGGGGCAGCCTCCCTGGCTGCCCCTACTCCGCAAACCGGTGAACCCATCCGGTGAACACGGCCACCAGCTCGCCGTCCCGCCGCACCTCCACCCGGTAGAGGGCGGCCCGGCGGCCGCGATAGACCTCCTCGGCCACCGCCTCCACCCGCTCCCCCGCCTGCACCGCCCGCAGGTATTCCATATGGGTGGAGAGGGCCACGGCGCGGACCCCATGGGAGTTCGAGGCCAGGGCGAAGGCGGCGTCCGCCAGCGTGTAGAGGAAGCCGCCGTGGGCGGTGCCGTGCAGATTCAGGTGCTCCGGGCGCACCACCCCCCATACCCGAGCCTGTCCGGGCCCCGGGATCTCCGCCTCCAGCCCCAGGGCCTTCATAAAGGGATCCCCCATCGCCGGGACGGAGCCGCTCATGCGTCCTTCGGCCGCATGTCCACCACCCGCCGGAGCTTCCCGCCTTCACTCCGGGGCAGGGTGTTGGGCGGGGTGAGGGTGACCTTCACGTGGATCCCCAGGGCTTCATCCAGCACCTGGTTCACCTTCTCCCGCAGGCCCTGAACAGCCTCGATGCTCTCGAATACCTCCCCGGCCAGCAGCTCCCCGCCCACCTCCCGGAAGAAGGCTTCGGTCACCTCCACCTTCACCTCCAGCTGATCCAGCCGGCCCTCCCGGGTGACCACCAGCTGGTAGTGGGGCGCCACATGGGGCAGGCCCACCAGCGCCGCCTCCACCTGAGACGGGAACACGTTCACCCCGCGGATGATCAGCATGTCATCCGTGCGCCCGAGCACCCGGGACATGCGCACGAAGGTCCGCCCGCAGACGCAGGGGGTCGGATCGATGGAGGCCAGATCCCCGGTCCGGTAGCGGATCACCGGCAAGGCCTCCTTGGTCAGAGTGGTGAAGACCAGCTCCCCCACCGTCCCGGGCGGGACCGGCTCGCCAGTGGCCGGGTCGATGACCTCCACCAGGAAGTGGTCCTCAAAGATATGGGAGCCGTTCTTGGCCTCGATGCACTCGTTGGAGACGCCGGGGCCGATGACCTCGCTCAGGCCGTAGATGTTGACCGCGTGGACCCCCAGCTTCTCCTCGATCTCCCGGCGCATGCCCTCCGTCCACGGTTCGGCGCCCAGGATGAAGACCCGCAGGTTGAGGTCGCCCGGCCGGTAGCCGTTGGACAGGAGGGCGTCGGCGATGACCAGCGCGTAAGAGGGGGTGCACGCCATCACGTGGGTGCCGAAGTCCTTGAGGATCATCAGCTGACGGCTGGTGTTCCCCCCGGAGACCGGGACCACCACCATCCCCAGCTTCTCCGCCCCGTAGTGCATCCCCAGGCCGCCGGTGAAGAGACCATAGCCGTAGGCGTTCTGGAAGACCTCCCCCGGTCGGGCGCCGGAGAGCACCAGACAGCGGGCGCAGACCTCCGCCCACACCTCCAGATCGTTGCGGGTGTAGCCCACCACCGTCGGCTTCCCCGTGGTCCCCGAGGAGGCGTGGATGCGGATCACCTGGCTCAGGGGGACGGCGAACATGCCGAAGGGATAGGTCTCCCGCAGATCCGCCTTGGAGGTGAAGGGAAGCTTTACGATGTCCTGCAGGTGCCGGATGTCCGACGGCTTCACCCCCGCCTCGTCCATCTTCCGCCGGTAGTGCGGGACCCGGTGGTAGACGTAATCCACGATGCGCTGGAGGCGCTCCAGCTGGAGTCGCTCCAGCCGGTCCCGCGGCATGGTCTCCATCTCCTCGTTCCAATACATCGGCTTCGCCTGCACCGCCATAGGCCCCTCCTCATCAGGACATAGGTTTTTCCGTTCCTCGGGAGAGCCCGGAAGCCGCCTGATGCAGCTCCCGTCTCCCGGTTTCCGCGATACGCCTCACCGATGGGGGCGCGCCGATCCCCTCGGGATCCCCAGCGTGTCCCAGAAGGCGTGCACCGTCTCCAGGAAGGCCTCGGGGCGCTCCCGGATCAGGTCGTGGCCGGCCCCCGGGAAAACCACCAGGCGAGCCTGAGGGATCCAGCGGGCCATCTCCATCGTCTGCTCGATGGGCGTGATGGAGTCGTTCTCGCCGATCAGCAACAGGGTGGGGACGCGGATGGCCTGCAGATCCTCGGGCCGGAAGTCGGGCCGCCAGCGATCCTCCTCCTGCCAGCCGCGCAGCAACGCCCGCACCCGCTCCTCCGAGCCGTGCCAGCGCACCATCGCCGCCCACCATGCCGGCTGCTCCCGACGGATCCGCTCCGGATCCCAGAAGCCGTCCCCGCGGGTGCGCAGGTTCCGCACCGTGTAATGGCTGCCGATGAGGACCATCGAGCGGACCCGCGCGGGATGCCGGGTGACCAGATAGAGGGCGGTGGAAGCGCCCCCGCTGAAGGCCATCAGATGGACCGAAGGGATCCCCAACCGGTCCAGCAGCCGCGCCATGTCATCGGCCATCTCCCGCAGGTCCAGGCGTCCCGTGGGGTTGGCGCTCTCCCCGTGGCCCCGCAGGTCCGGGCCGATGAGGTAGAACCGCGCGGCCAGGGGCTCGGCCACCCGCCCCCACGTGGCCCGGAAGGTGCTGCAGGCGTTGTGGAGCAGGAGCAGCGGCGGCCCCTCGCGCGCGCCCCCTTCCTCCCAGGCGATCACCAGCCCATCGCTCAGGGTTTCCTTCCGACGCACCATCGCCGCCCACTTCCGCAGTTCGATCAGGTGACGAACACCGGGCGATCCACCAGCAGGGGCTCCCGCACCGGCATCCACTCCCCGGTGAGGATGTGGGCGACCCGGGAGGCCTCCTCGAACCAGGAGCGAGGCGGGATGTGCCCCCAGAAGGTGGCCCGGCGCGGGTCGTTGATGGACCAGCGGATGGGCTCCCAATCGGGGTCCGGGATGATGTAGTCGTTGGTGTAGAGCTCGATGCGGTTGCCGTCGGGATCCCGGAGATAGAGGAAGAAGGCGTTGCTTAAGCCGTGGCGGCCCGGCCCCCGTTCGATGGCCCCTCCCATCCCCCGGGCGGCCAGGATGTCGCACGCCCGCAGCACGCTCTGGGTGTCCGCCACCCAGAAGCCGATATGGTGGAGACGGGGGCCGATCCCGTTCATCAAGGCGATGTCATGGACGTTCTGCTTGCGGTGGAGCCATGCCGCCCACAGCCGGGGCGGGTCCTCGTCGGTCACCGTGTATTCCGAGCAGTAGAAGCCCAGCTTCCCGGTCCACCAGTCGTAGGCCTCCTGGACGTTGGGGACCTGGCAGTTGAAGTGATCCAGGCGCATGATGTGGGCGCCCCGGTAGAGATCGAACCGCTGCAGCAACCGCTCCCGCCGGGCGATCTCGTGGAAGAACTCGACGGGAAGCCCGGTGGGGTCCTGGACGCGCAGCGCCCGCCCCTGGCCGGCCTCCTCCTCTTCGGGGGCCAGCCAGCGGACGGGACATCCGGCGCTTTCATACAGCGCGGCCAGGCGATCGAGGTCCTCCGGATCGGCCACGCGGAAGGCCAGATGGGTCACCCCCGGGCTTGGCGCCTTCTTGAGGATCAGGCTGTAGCGATCGCGCTCCTCCAGGCCGCCCAGGTAGAGACGATCCTTCTCGCGAGCGACCTCCACGAACCCCAGGGCCTCCACGTAGAAATCCCGAGCCCGCTCCAGATCCGTCACGCAGAGCTCCGCATGTGCCGCGCGCGTGATGGAGAACCCGCCCATGGGATCCCTCCTTTGAAGGGTTTCCGGGCTCCGGGTGGTCTCCCGTCATCGCTCCGCCCGGCGCGTCCCATCAAGGCCTCGCCTCCTCCGCCTGGGCGAAGGCCTCCTCCTTCATTTGCTTCAGGAACTCCCGGACCTTCTCCATATAGGGCGTGCGGTCGTGCTTCTGGAAGATGACGCCGGCGATGCGCACCGGATCCCCAAAGAAGAAGCGTTCATACTGGACCTGCCGGCCGGCGAAGGCGGAGAGGGCGGCGTCCCAGGCCAGGCGGAAGAGGGGGATGCGGTCGTAGGCCTCCGCCCGGGCCGCCTGGAAGTAGCGGCGGATGTCCTCGATGAGCTCGGGGTTCTTCATGTCCTCCTCGGTGACCGTGGCGATGATGCCGCTGGCTGAGAGCTGCTGGATGATCTCCACGATGCGCGGATACCAACGCATATAGAGGTTGCGGGCCGCGTCCAGAGGCGGCCAGGCCGGCCGGAAGGCCCCGAAGGCGTCTTCATGGGCGTCCGCCTCCGCCGCCCGCAGCAGGGCCTTCATGGTCTCGAGGTAGATCCAGATCTCCGCCACCTTCTCCTGCACGTGCTGGAAGCCCTCGATGCCGATGGCGTCGACGATGAGGGAGGCCAGCCCCAGGAAGAACTCCGTCTTGGCGATGTTCTTCACCACCACCTGATGGGCCATCCCCACGATGGCCCCGGTGGCCGCGTAGGCCTGGTTGGCCCGCTCCACGTCCCGGTAGATGAACACCCGCTCCCACGGGACGAAGACATCGTGGAAGATCACCACGGCGTCGATCTCGTCGAAGCGCGATCCCAGCGGATGATCGAAGGGGGAGCGGCCGTAGTCCAGGGTCTCGCGGCACAGGAAGCGCAACCCCGGCGTGTCGCAGGGGATGCCGACGGCGTAGCAATATGGGGCGTCCTCTTCCGTGTTGCGCAACAGCGTCGAGGGGAAGACCATGATCTCATCCACAGCGGGGAGCGTCGCCAGCATCCGCGCCCCGCGCAGGACGATGCCCCCGTCGGTCTCCTTCACCACCCGGGCCGCCAGATAAGGATCCGCCTGCTTCGCGGGGCCCACCGCCCGGTTGGCCTGGGGGTTGATCAGGGTGTGGGTGAGGCAGAGATCGTTCTCCCGCAGGTATTCGTAATAGCGACGCATATGCTCGGCGAAGGCCGGCTCCTTCTCGCCTAAGAAGTCCGCCCCCGAGGCGTAGTAAGCCATCGCCCGGTTCAGGTAATCCGGAGTGCGGCCCATGAAGCCGAAGTGGACATCGGCCCAGATCTTCATCATCCGGCTCACCCGCCGCACATCCTCCGCGGAGCGAGGGATCAGGAAGGAGAGGCCGACCTTCTGGCCGCTGCTCGGCGAATCGTAAAGGCATTCGTCCGCCCGCTCCCACTGGAGGTCATACAGGCGGGCCATCGATCGAAGCCCGCGGGCGAAGGCCGGGTGCGTGGTGGGGTCCTCCACCCGTTCCCCGCGATGCCAGAGGTCCCGGGGGTGCTCCCGGATCCGCTGCAGGAACTGCGCGCCGGTTCGTGCGCCCATCCTCATCCCTCCTTTTGCCGGAGCTCCTCTATGGCGGGGATCACCGCCCAGCGCCCAGCCGGGGGATGCGAGGCGGGGTCAGGGCCACGTGGATGGTCATGACTTCGGTGTAAAACTCGAAGCTGTAGAAGCCGCCCTCCCGGCCGATCCCGCTGTATTTCGCCCCGCCGAAGGGGGTGCGCAGATCCCGGACGTTGGGGGCGTTGATCCACACCATGCCCACTTCCATCGCCTGGGCCACCCGATGGGCCCGGACCAGATCCCGGGTCCAGATGTAGGCGGCCAGCCCGTATTTCACCCCGTTCGCGATGCGGATGGCTTCTTCTTCGGTCTCAAAGGGGAGGACGACCAGGACCGGCCCGAAGATCTCCTCCTGGGCCACCCGCATCTCGGGGCGCACGTCCACGATGACCGTGGGGGCGAAGTAGTTGCCCTCGGGGAGATGGGGCGGCCGATCGCCGCCCAGGGCGATGGTGGCCCCTTCCGCCCGGGCGACGTCCATGTAGCCCCGCACCCGCTGCCAGTGCTCCGGATGGATCAGGGGGCCGACTTCGGTTTGAGGATCGAAGGGATCGCCCACGCGGATGGCCGCCACCCGCTCCAGCAGATGGCCCAGGAACTCCTCGTAGATCGCCCGGTGGAGCAGCAGTCGAGAATTCGAGGTGCAGCGCTCCCCGTTGAGGGAAAAGGCCTGCCAGATCACCCCATCCAGGGCCTGCTCCAGGTCCGCGTCCGGGAAGACGATGGCCGCGTTCTTGCCCCCCAGCTCCATGGAGTAGCGCTTGAGGGTGGAAGCGCCGTTGCGCATGATCTCCATCCCGGTGGTCGTCTCGCCGGTGAAGGAGATCAATTGCACCCCGGGGTGGGCGACCAGGGGGGCGCCCGCCCGCTCCCCGAAGCCGTGGACGACGTTGAAGACCCCCGGGGGGAGATCCGCCTCCTGGATGATCTCGGCCAGCATATTCGCCGAGAGAGGGGACCACTCCGCCGGCTTCAGGACGCAGGTGTTGCCGGCGGCCAGGCAGGGGGCCACCTTCCAGGTCTCCAGCATGAAGGGGGTGTTCCAGGGGGTGATCAGCCCGGCCACCCCCACCGGCTTGCGGATCGTGTAGTTGAGGAACTCGCCGTCTTTCGGGTAGGTCTCCCCGGTGATGCGGGTGGCCATCTCGGCGAAGAAGTAGAAATTCTCCGCCGCCCGGGGGATGGCGCCCTTGCCGGCCTGGGTGATGGGCATCCCGACGTCCAGCACCTCCAGATAGGCGATCTCCTCGGCCCGCTTCAGGATGAGATCGCCGATGCGGCGGAGGTAGCGGGCCCGCTCGGCGGCCGGCATGCGCGGCCAGGGCCCCTCCTCGAAAGCCCGGCGGGCCGCCCGCACCGCTCGATCCACATCCGCCGCCGTCCCATCGGCCACGATCCCGATGGGACGGTTGGTAGCCGGGTTCAGCGTCTCAAAGGTCCCCCCCTCGAGGGCATCCACAAAGGCGTTGTCGATAAAGTGGCGGACGATGTAAAGCCCGTCGCGCTGTTCCATACCGCCTCCTCCACCGATCGCGTCCAGCCGGAGACGAAACCGGCTGGCGGAAAAAGGATTTGCTTCCCTCCACTGTCCGGGCTATGATTCCCTTACCGATCATCTCTCCTCTGAGAGGCAGACGACATGTCCCAGCAAGTTCGGATCACCAGTCCGGCATCCGTCCCTCTGAGGCCGCTGATCGAAGCCGCCCTTCGAGACGAGGCGCGGCTTTTGGAACGGAGCATCCGCCGCACCCTGGAACGCCTCCGTCACTTCGAGACACGTTATGGAATGCCCTCGGAAGAGTTTGAACGACGCTTCCAGGCCGGTGAGCTGGACGACCATCCGGATTTCATCGAATGGTTCGGAGAATTGACTTTCTATCGCCTGCTTCTTGCACAACGAGACGCCCTTCTAGGAGCCGAGATCCAGTGAATCCTGACGAATATTTTCTTCAAATCACACAATTAATTGCCAGCTTTACCTTTGTGCATTCGTTTTCCATCGAGTTCGACAAACGAAGTCCCCAACTTGTCTTTGTGCGAGGATCTCTTTACTTTATCGATGAATCCGCATTGTTTTTTAGAGAATTTATTGTATTCGGCCCGGAAATAACACGAGTTTCTTATTCGTATCACTATCAAGATAGAGACGGTAATTTAATTTTTCGGTATGATAACGCTCCACATTTCCCTCATCTTCCGAACTTCCCTCATCACAAACATGATGGTGTGCAGCGTCAGGTTGTGACATCCGATCCGCCAGATTTAGAGAAGATCTTAAAATGGAAAGATTGGTTTTTCTCCGAAAACCGACTAAGATCCCTCCTCCACCACCGGGTTCTCCAGGACGCCGATGCCTTCGATCTCCAGGCGCATGACATCGCCGGGCTGCACCGGGACGATGCCGCGCGGGGTGCCGGTCCAGAGGGTGTCGCCCGGCTCCAGGGTCATAAACGAGCTGATGTAAGCGATCAGCTCCGGGATGCGATGGATCATCCGCGAGGTGTGCCCCTCCTGGGCCAGACGTCCGTTCACGTAGAGTCGCATGGTCAGGTTGTGCGGGTCGGGGATCTCATCGGGGGTCACCCGCCATGGCCCCATGGGGCCGAAGGTGTCCTGGCCCTTGGCCCGCACCGGCGGGCGGTAGAAATTCCCGACGAAGTCCCGGGCGGTGACGTCGTTGCCGATGGTGTAACCCGCGATCACCTCCCACGCCTCCTCAGGACGGACGTTGCGGCAGCGCCGGCCGATGATGACCACCAGCTCCACCTCCCCGTGCAATACCTTCACCCCTTTCGGGTAGCGCACCGGGGCGCGATGGCCGATCCAGGTGTTGGACGGCTTCAGGAAGAGGGCCGGCTCCTCGGGCGGGGCGACCTCCAGCTCCTCGGCATGCTCCCGGTAATTGAGGGCCAGGCCGATGGCCTTGCCTCCAGGCGGCACCGGCGGCAGCCAGACCACCCGCTCCGGATCAAAGGCCCGCCCGTCCGCCACCAGCTTCCCCTCCGGGGTGACCTCCCCCTCCCAGATCCGTCCCTCCGCCGCAAACCGCGCGATCCGCATGGCCCTCCTCACAACCTGCCTCTCCGAGTTGCCCGATCGATCCGGTCCGTGCTATCTTCATCTTTAGACGCCCGAATTTAGACGCCCGAACTCCCTACCATCCAGAGCCAAGCCGGATGCGGGAGGGAACATGTCCCGGATCACCCTCGTCCTGCCCGATGATCTCTCGACAGAGATCGAACCCTATCGGGATCGGCTGGATGAACTGCTTCGCCTTGGGCTTCGCGAATTGCGCAAGGCCGAAAGCCTGGTCTTGCTTCGGGCCGGAGCGGTCTCGATCGGAAAGGCCGCTCGCCTGGCCGGCGTTCCCCTCCGCGAGATGATTCAATACGCCCTGGCCCATGGAGTCCGCCCCCCTATCGATGAAGAAATGATCCGTGAGGAGCTGGCATGAACGTCGTCAGCAACGCCGGCCCTCTGATCACGTTGGGCAAATTGGGTCAGCTGGGATTGCTGCTCCGGCTTTATCAGGAAATCTTCATTTCGCAAGAAGTGTACGCCGAAGTTGTAGTGAAAGGCCTTGAGATTGGCGAGCCGGACGCAATCGCAACGGCCTTTCTTGCTAACCAAGGCTTGATCCGCGTTAGAAAGATAGAGCTTCCTTCCACCCTCCCCGAATGGTCCGTCGGGATCGATGAAGGAGAGATTTCTACAATCCTTTTGGCCCTTCATCTGCAGGCAGATTGGATATTGATGGATGATCTCCAGGCTCGTCGGGCCGCTCGGGCGGCCGGGCTTCGACCGAAAGGCTCGATTGGCGTTCTGTTGCAAGGTCTGCGAACAGGGCATCTCTCCCTGGCGGAGTTCGAGCTATTGATCCATATGATCCAGAGCCGTAGAGATCTATGGATCCATCCTCAGCTATGTGAGCTGGCCCTCCAGGAGGCCCGCCGCTTCGCCGGTCAAGGCCCTCCATGAGCGGCCCGCCTGAGAGCACCGCCCCGGACCATCGCCCAGGTATCCATGGGGCCCCTCCTGCCAGCCCCCTATGGGATCAGGCCATACGCGCGTAACACCTGGCGCAGCCGCTCCACGTTCTCCGGCCGCATGGGGGCCAGGGGGAGCCGGACCTCCGGGGAGATCTTCCCCATCATCCCCAGGGCGGTCTTGGCGGGCACCGGATTGGTCTCGATGAAAAGGGCGTCGTTCAGGGGCAGCAGCTCATAGTGGAGATCCTGGGCCTCCCGCCAGCGATCCGCCGCCACCAGATCGTAGAGCCGGGCCACCCGGTCCGGCAGCACGTTCCCCGTGGCGCTGACATAGCCCGCCCCGCCGATGGCCAGCACCGGGAAGCACAGCAACTCGATCCCGGAGTAGACCCGGAAGTCCCGCCCCATCCGGTGCAGGAGCCGGTTGATGTGTTCGAAGTCTTTGTTCGCCTCCTTGATCCCGATGATGTTCGGGCAGGCCTCCCGCAGCCGGGCCACCGTGTCGATCTCCAGATGGACCGCCGTCCGCCCGGGGATGTTGTAAAGAATGATCGGGAGGTCGACCTGCTCGGCGACCCCTTTGAAGTAACGGAAGAGCCCTTCCTGAGAGGGCCGGACATAATAGGGGACCACCACCAGCAGGGCATCGACGCCGGCGGCCTGGGCGGCTCGGGAAAGCCGCACCGTCTCCTCGAAGTTGTTCGTGCCCGTCCCGGCGATGATCGGGACCCGGCCCCGGGCCACCTCCACGGCCAGGCGGTAGAGGCCGACTCGTTCCTCGAAGGTGAGGGCGCTGGGCTCCCCGGTGGTCCCGGTGATCACCAGGCCGTGGGAGCCCGAGGCGATCTGCCATTCGATCAGCCCGGCGAACCCCTCCCAGTCCACCGCCCCGTCCCGGAAGGGCGTGACCAGGGGGACCAGGGAGCCGCGCAGGCGCGCGATGTCGCTCATCCGGCTTCCCTCCCGTCCGGGATGGCCAGGCGCCGGTAGCTCCCCTCGAAGTAGAGCAACGGCGCCCCCTCCCGCAGGACCCCCGCGGCCTCCACCAGACCCAGGTAGATCGTGTGGTCGCCGCCCCAGTAAGCGCCGGCCACCGTGCAGTCGAGGTAGGCCAGGGCCTGGGTCAGGATGGGGGCGCCGGTGACGGCCACCTGATACGGAACGCCCTCGAAGCGATCGGCGACCGGGATCCGTCCGGCGAACCGCTCGGAGAGCTCCCGCTGATCCTCCATCAGGAAGTTCACCGCGAAGCAACGCCCTTCCCGCAGCAGGGCGTCACTGCGGCTGTCGTTCTGGATGCAGACCAGCACCAGCGGCGGGTTCATCGAGACGCTGGTGAAGGCCGTGGCCGTGAGGCCGTGGATCTGCTCACCGGCCCGCATGGTCACGACCGTCACCGTGCTCGCCCACCGCCGCATCACCTGACGCAGCTGCTCGGGTGGGACGGGCATATGAGGCAACCTCCGATGGATGAGGCGCCGGGAGGGATGTGGGGGCGCCTCCCAGATACGCGGCCTGGATGGCCGGGTCTTCCAGCAAGGCCGCCGCGGGCCCCTCTCGGACGACGCGTCCGGTCTCCATCACGTAGGCGCGATCGGCGGTCCGCAGGGCCTGGCGGGCGTTCTGTTCCACCAGGAGCAGGGTAAGCCCCTGCTGGCGCAGATCGGCGATGATCCGGAAGAGCTCCTGGACCAGCAAGGGGGCCAGGCCCAGGGAGGGCTCGTCCAGGAGAAGGATGCGGGGGGAGGCCATCAGTCCGCGCCCGATGGCCAGCATCTGCTGCTCGCCGCCGCTGAGGGTCCCCGCCGTCTGCCGGCGCCGCTCCTTCAGCCGGGGGAAGAGGGCATACACCCGCTCCAGGTCCGCTTCCACGGCCTTCCGTTCGCCCCGGCGGAGCCGCAGATACGCGCCCAGGCGCAGGTTGTCCTCCACGCTCATGGAGGCGAACAGCTGCCGCCGCTCCGGGATCTGGATCACCCCAAGGGCCACGATCCGCTCCGGCGGCCATCCGGTGATCTCCTGCCCGTCCAGCCGGATCCGCCCGGCGCTCGGGCGCAGCAGCCCGCTGATGGCCCGCAGCAACGTGGTCTTGCCTGCGCCGTTGGCCCCGATCACCGCCACGATCTCCCCCGGCTCCACCCGCAGGGAGACCCCGTGGAGGGCCTTCACGGCGCCGTAGGCCACCTCCAGCCCCTCAACCTCGAGCGACATGGGGCAGCTCCTCCTCACCCAGATAGGCCGCGATCACCCGGGGATCCTGCCGGATCGCCTCCGGGGGACCCTCGGCGATCAGCCGCCCGTAATCCAGCACCGCGATCTCCTCCGCCAGCCCCATCACCAGGCCCATGTCGTGTTCCACCAGGAGGATGGTGATCCCCTCCTGATTCAGCTGTCGGATCAGCGCCGCGAGGCGGGCTTTTTCGGAGGGATTCAGCCCGGCGCCCGGCTCGTCCAGCAGCAGCAGCTGCGGGGTGGCGGCCAGCGCCCGGGCGATCTCCAGGATCCGCTGCAGCCCCAGGGGCAGGCCCTCCGCCGGATGATCCGCCCACTCCGTCAGGCCCACCCGCTCCAGGATCTCCCAGGCCCGGGCCCGGGCGGCCTCCTCCTCCCGACGCATGCGGGGCGCCCGCAGGATCGCTTCAAGCATCCCACTGCGGCCGTGCCGATGCCCTCCCACCAGCACGTGCTCCAGCACCGTCATCCCCGGGAACAGCTGGACGTTCTGGAAGGTGCGGGCGATGCCCAGGGCCGCGATCCGATAAGGCGGGAGCCCCACGATGGATCGCCCCTGGAACCGGATGTCCCCGGAGGTCGGACGCAAAGTCCCCGTGATCAGGTTGAACAGCGTGGTCTTGCCCGCGCCGTTCGGCCCGATGAGCCCTTTGATCTGCCCCGGCCGGACGCGGAGCGAGACCTCCATCAGGGCCATCAACCCTCCGAACGCCTTCGAGACCCGAAGGACCTCCAGAAGCGGCTGCGTCTCGCGCTCCTCTGTGCCGTTCCAGCTGATCCGAACCATCCTTCGCTTTCTTCTCCTTGTGGGAATCAGCGTCCCGCCGGGGCGGCGCCGCGCGCCATCCGACGACCACGAAGCCGTCGGAGCCCCCAGACGGTGAGGCCTTCCGGCATAAAGAGCATGATCAGGACCAGGATGAGACCGAAGGCGATCAGCTCCAGCTCCCCCTGGGCCCCGGGGATCAGCCGGCGCAGCTGGGTGCGCAGGATCTCCTGGACCAGCAGCACCGTCAGCGCCCCGAAAGGAGCTCCCCAGATGCTGGCCATCCCCCCCACGGCGGACATCACCACCAGCTCCAGGGAGGGGCCGAACCCGAAGGTGGCCGGGATCACCGTGGTCTGGAAGTGGGCGTAGAGGCTGCCCGCCAGGGCGGCCATCCCCGCGCTCAGGGCGAAGATCTGAGCTTTGTAATGGGGGACCTCCACCCCTACGCTCTCGGCGGCCATCTCGCTGCCGTGGATCGCCCGCAACGCCCGGCCCACCCGGGAGCGGACCACGTTGAGGCCGAGGGCGATGGCGCCGAAGGCGAAGAGCCAGACCAGGAAGTAATACCGCCAGGCCGGCCAGAGGGTCAGCGTCCCCAGCCGCAGCCGGGGGATCCCCTGCAGGCCATCGAATCCGCCGGTCAGGTTCAGATGGGGGAAGCCCAGGTTCTCCCGGAGCAGGATGTAAACGACGACCCCCAGGCCCAGGGTGGCCATGGCCAGGTAGTGGCCCCGCAGCCGCAGGATCGGACGCCCGATCCCATATGCCAGCAGGCCAACCAGGAACGCGCCGCTGAACATCACCAGCCACGGCCACGCCCACCCCTCCGCCAGTTCCGGCGGGATCCCCAGGGCCCGGGCGCGCACCGTCAGGATGGCGGAGAAGAAAGCCCCCATCCCGTAAAAGGCCGCCTGTCCCAGGGAGACCTGGCCTGCGTAGCCCATCAGCAGGTTCAGCCCCACCAGGATGATGGTGAACAGGCCCACCCGGATCATCGTGTCCAGGGTCAGAAGGCCTCCGGTGAGGGCCGGCAGGGAGAGGCCCAGGGGCTGCCAGGCTTCCAGCAGCCCGATGGCCAGGATCAACGGGACGCCGATCACGAACCCGACCCAGGGCGAGCGCATCGCCAGCCTCCCCTCACGCGCGCTCCACCTCCGCCTCCGATCCGGCGAAGCCCTGCGGGTGGATCAGGAGGACGAGGATCAGAATGATGAAAGCGAAGAGATCCTTGAACCCGGCCACCGTCACCCCGGCCCACAGGTTCTCCAGGGCGCCCAGCAACAGCCCCCCCAGCACCGCTCCCGGGAAACTCACCAGCCCGCCCATGATGGCGGCCACGAATCCTTTCAGGCCCAGCTCCAGCCCCAGCTCATATGTCGGCCGGGTGGCGGGCCCCAGCACGATGCCGGCCAGCGCCCCCAGGGCGGCGGCCAGGCCGAAGGCCAGCGTGCTCATGGTGTCCACCCGGATCCCCATCAGCTGGGCGGCCAGGCGGTTGACGGCGCAGGCCCGCATCGCCTTGCCCAGGGTGGTGCGCCCGAAAAACAGCGCCAGGGTTAGGAGGGAGATCCCCAGGGTCCCCCAGATCCACAGGCTCTGGGCCTTGATCCGAAGCTCCCCGAAGCGGAGGGTGGGATCGGCCAGGCTCAGCGTGGTGAAGGAGGGGATCATCTTCGCATACGGACCCCAGAGCAGCAGCGCGGCGCCCTCCAGGATCAGATACACGCCGACGGTGATGATGATGCGGGTGAGGGGGGAAGCCCGCCGGGCCGGATAAAGGGCCCAGCGCTCGACGGCTACCCCGATCCCGGCAACGATGCCAATCGAGAGGAGAGCGGCGAGGGCCAGGCGGAGGCCCGGGGCGGGAGGCAAGCCCCGCTCATAAAAGGAGGCGGTGAGCATGGGCCCCAGCATCACGAAGGCCCCCTGGGCGAAGTTGATCACCCCCGTCACCCGGTAGACCAGCACGAAGCCCAGGGCCACCAGGGCGTAGATGCTGCCCCCCCGCAGCCCATCCAGGAGGAACTGGAGATATTCCGGCGCCCCGAACCCGTGCCGCCGGCCCAGGAGGACCAGCAAAGCCAGCATCCCCAGCGCGGCGAGGACCACCCCTCCGCGCCAGGCGCCCTCCTTCGTCCATGTCCGCTCGCCCCAGCGCCATCCCCGGACCATCGCCGCCCTCCACGCGACGGACCCGCGGGTCCGCCCTTACTTCCACTGATCGCGGGGCAGGACCTGGAACTTCCCGTCTTTCACGACCACCATCACGAAGTCGGCGTAGTTGAAGCCCAGATGGTCATCCGGGCTGAGGTTGAAGATCCCGTGGGTGCCCGGGAAGTTGCGCAAGCCCTCCAGGGCCTCGCGGACCTTCGCCCGCTGCTCGGCCAGGGAGAGGCCGTCGGGCAGCGTCTTCAGGGCCGCGATCGCCCACTGCAGGGCATCATAAGCGTGGCCGGCGAAGGTGCTGATGGGCTCGCCCTTCGTGAAGTCCTGGTAGGCCTTCACAAAATCCAGGTTGAGCTGCTTCACCGGGTCCGTGTCCGGCAGCTGGTCGGCGACCAGGATCTTGCCGCAAGGCATCACCGTCCCCTCGGCGGCCGCCCCGGCGTTCTTGATCAGGTCCGGGCTGCAGGAGCCGTGGCCGTGGACAATGCGGACCTCGGGCAGGGCGTCCCGCACCGCCACGTTCACCAGGGCGGAGGCGGGCGGGATGGAGCCGATGACCACCGCCTGGCATCCGCTGGCCTTCACCTTCTCCACCTGCGGGAACTCCGTGGCGGTGCGCTCAAAGGCATCCCCGTAGACGATCTCGATGCCGGCCTGCGGGAAGATGGCCTGAGCGCTGGCGAAGGTGTCCTTGCCATAAGCGGTGTTCTCGTAGAGATGGCAGACCTTCGTCACGCCCACCGCCTTCAGGTAGTCCGCTTGCATCTGGGCAGAGTGGAGGTTCTCAGGGACCGGCTTGAAGATCCACTCGCGCATCTTTTTGGTCTCGGGGTCCTCGATGATCGAGCGGGCGGAGGCCATGGAGATCATGGGCACCTTCGCCTCCGTGGCGATGGGGACCATGGCCAAGCTGGGCCCGCTGAGGGTGCCGGCCACCAGGACCACCACGCCCTCCTGCTCGATCAGGCGCCGGGCCACGGTGGCCGCCGTGTCGGTCTTGCTCTCGTCGTCGAAGATGAGGATCTGCACCTCGTGACGGACTCCGTCCGGCCCCTCGATGCCGCCCTGGGCTTTGAGCTGCTCCTGGACCATCTGGGCGACGTTGCGCTCCGGGATGCCCAGGCTGGCCCCGGGGCCGGTGATAGAGGCGATGAAGCCGATCTTATAGGGGGCGCCGACCTTCGGGGCCGGCGTAGGGGTGGGCGGCGCAGCAGGCGCAACTGTCGGCGTGGCGGCCGGTGGAGCGGGAGTGGGGGTGGGCGCCGCACAGGCCGCCAGCAGCACCGCGATCAGAGCGACAACGGAACCGATCCGCAGACGACACATAGGCCCCTCCTCTCCTCCGGGATTATGGGGCCGGCCGCCTCACCGGGCGGGCCCAGTCCTCCCCCGAAGGGCAACCGGCCAGGCGGATAGCAAACGTTCGTTCTTCCGCCCTTTACCAATTTTATAATCTGCATGATCGAAAATGTCAAGGGAGATGGCCCCGCGCTCGGGGACCCCGGGATCGGCCTCCGGGCTATAATGGGGAAAGACGGACGGGGAGGGATGGGTGCGCACGCCGTATGGGGCGGAATGCCCCTTCTACTATGCGGATTACTACCGCGGACGGGAGACGCAGGCCTGCCGCCTGATCGAGCGGACCCCCGGCGGGGGCACGTGGAAGCCTTTTCTCTGCGCCACGTGTCCGGTCCCGCGGATCGTTCAGGCCAACGCCTGTCCGCATCTGGCCCTGGAGGCCCGGGTGACGAAGACCTGGCTCGGCCTCCGGGAGCAGGTGCGGGTCTACGCGGTCTGCACGCTGCGCCTGATGGAGGTCGAGCGGCCCGAGATCGGCTGCGGCGAGTGCCATCTCCACCGCCCCCTCCCGCCCGGTTCGGGGTGAAGGAAACCGTGTAGGAGCGGCTTCCGCCGCGACCCCTTGCCTCTGCAGGCCGAAATCCATTTCGGCCGCAAACGAGTGGATCCTTCTTCCGAACAGCATGGAGGGATCGTGAAAAGCGGGAGAGCGGTCCTCCTGATCGGACTCCTGGGGATCGGGATCGGCCTGGTGGCAGGGTTCCTCCTGGGCCGGCATGTGTGGCCGGTCCGCTATGTGGATGTAGCCCCTGCGGACCTCCGCCCGGAGTGGCAGGCGGAGTATGTGCGGATGGTGGCCCTGGCATACATCCGGGAACAGGATCCAGACCTCGCCCGGGCCCGCCTGGCCCTCCTCGGGGATCCGGTGGCGGTGCTGCGCGGGCCGCTCACCGCGGGCTCGCCTCCCCTGTCGCCCGCCGCCCGCGCGGCCATCGCGGAGCTGCTCCGGGCGCTGGAAGGCGCCAGCGGGCAGACCCCTGCCGGAGGTCCGCCGTGAGGGGGCCGAGGATCCTGACCTTCACGCTGGGCCTCCTGATCGGCCTGGGCGGAGGGCTTCTCCTGGCCTGGGAGGTCTTCCCACCGCCCCCGGGAAACGCCACGCCGGCCGACCTGGCCCCCGCCTATCAGGACCTGTGGATCGTCCTCGCCGCCCAGGCGGATCTCGTGGAGGGGGATGCGGCCGCCTCCCGCCGGCGTCTGGAGGCCCTGGGGCTGCCGGACCTGCCGGATCGGGTGCGGGCGCTGGCGGAGCGGGGCCTGTTTGAGAACTGGCCCCTTTCCACCGTCCAGGCCCTGGCGCGCCTCGCCCAGGCCCTGGGGGCGCGCTCCCCCGCGCTCGTGGTGATCCTGGCCACGCCGGTCCCCACCCGCATCCCGCCGTCCCCCACCCTGATCCCAACCGCCACGCCTTCCCCGACTCCATCCCCTTCTCCCTCGCCCTCGCCGATGCCCAGCCCCACGCCCCTGCCCACTTCGTTACCCACGCAGGAGGCGACCGCCACGCCTCCCGCGCCGAACGGGCCGACGCTCCTCGAATCCCAGACGCGTTGCGAGACCTCGCCGCTTCTCCGCATCTACGTCTTCGACGCCGAAGGACGGCCCCGGGCGGGGGTTCGCCTGTGGGTGAGCGGGCCGCAGGGGACAGAGACGTTGCTCACCGGCCTGAAGCCGGGGATGGAGGAAGGATACGCCGACGTGCAGATGGCTCCGCAGGGGACCTACCGGCTCGGGGTGGAGCGCCCGGAGCCGACCGTGGCCGAGCTGGCCGCCCGCCCGTGCGTGGACGCCGCCGGCCAGGCCGGCTGGACCGGATGGGAGGTTCGGGTCCGCCTGCCGTAGCCGTGGCGCCGCTTCTCCGCCGGATGGCCATGAGGCAAGGAGAGGAAAGGAGGGGACACGATGTCCGGAGGATCGCAAGATGGCAAGGCGCTTCGAGCCGTGCGACGAGCCCTCCAGGCCTCCTCCCCCGCCGAGGCCCTCTGGTGGACAGCGCAGGCCTATCGGGCCGCCCCGACCCATCCGGCCGTCCGGGCGCTGGTGCGGCGGATGCGGCGTCGATACCCGAACGCCCGGGGGCGCCCGCCCATCCGCTGGCCCCGCTTCGTCCTGGCCGGCTACGCCCTCCTGAGCGCCATCGCCCTGATCCTGATCCTCTACGGGCTGCGGCCGGGCCACCCGCTCGAGCCCCCAGCGGCTGCGGATCCCCCTGTGGGGATGGCGGAGGAAGCCGGGACGATGAGGAAGGGTCAGGAAGAGGAGCCCACCCCGGAAGGCGTGACGCCGTCCCCTGCCCCCCCAAGTCCGACGCCGACCGCCGCCTTGATCCCCCCAACGCCGACCGCGCGCCCTTCGCCCACGGCCTCGCCGACGCGGCGGCCCGCGCCCACCGCAACGCCCCGGCCGCGCCCAACGGCCTCTCCCTCCCCCATGCCCGGCCCGCCCTTCCCCGGGCGCTGGATCCTGGTGGATCTCAGCGATCAGGAGCTCATCGCCTACGAAGGGGAGACTCCGATCCTGCGGACGAAGGTCTCCACCGGGCGGGCCCGCACGCCCACCGTGGTGGGGGTCTTCCGCATCTATCTCAAGCTGCGATCGCAGACGATGCGCGGCCCGGACTACTACCTGCCGAACGTCCCTTATGTGATGTATTTCCACCAGGGCTACGCCCTGCACGGCACTTACTGGCACAACCGCTTCGGCCAGCCGATGAGCCACGGCTGCGTCAACCTGCCCACGCCGATCGCGGAGCAGTTGTATCAGTGGGCGGACATCGGGACGCCGGTGGTGGTGCAGCCGTGAGGGCTCCGGAGCGGGGAGCCATCCAGGCAGGCCGTTCGCTGAAGCAGTGCGGCGGGCTGCTGTAGGGCAACTGCTCGCAGTTGCCCTACATGATCCCGGCGTGGGTTTTTGTCCGCTTCCGCCCCGGCGGATTAAGATGGATAAGATGCTCGCGGGAGAGGAAGAGGCGCATGGAGCCGCAGGTGTGGAGGACGTGGGCGGAAACCCGAACGTCAGCGCCGGATTCGGACCGGCTGGCGGAGGCGGTGGAGGCGCTGCTGCGGGCGCTGGGAGAGGATCCGGATCGCGAAGGGCTGCGCCGCACCCCGGCCCGGGTGGCGGCCATGCTGCAGGAGGTGCTGGCCGGCTACTGGATGGACCCGGCCGAGCTGATCAACGGGGCGATCTTCGAGGCCGAGGACAACGACCTGGTCCTGGTGCGGGACATCGAGTTCTACAGCATGTGCGAGCATCACCTGCTGCCGTTCTACGGCCGGGTCCACGTCGCCTATATCCCCGATGGCCGGATCATCGGCCTCTCCAAGATCCCCCGCATCGTGGAGCTGTTCGCCCGCCGCCTGCAGGTTCAGGAGCGCATGACGCGACAGATCGCGGACTTCCTGGAGCGGGTGCTGCAGCCCCGGGGCGTGGCGGTCATCGTGGAGGCCGCCCACCTGTGCACCATGATGCGCGGCGTGCGCAAGTCCGGCGCCCGCATGGTCACCCAGGCCCTCACCGGCGTCTTCCGCACCGACCCCCGGCTCCGCAGCGAGCTCCGCATCCACCTGCGCCACCCGGACCGCGATGGGGCGGGATGAGCATGGGCCTGGGGACCGGGCTCAGCGCTCGAACTGTCGCCGCAACGTTTCATAAAAAGCGATCATCTCGGAGGTCAAAGAAGACGGCGTTTCGCGCAGGATCTCCTCCAGCATGGCCTTCGTGATGGACACCGTCCTCCCTTCCTGAAGGGACTGACGGGCCGCGCGGCGCGCCGCAGCATTGCAGATGCCCTCGATGTCGGCCGCCGAATAACCCTCCGTGCGACGCGCCAGCTCCTCCACATCCACATCCGCAGCCACCGGCTTGCCTTCGAGATAACGCCGGAACAGCGCCCTCCGGGCCGGAAGATCGGGGGGCGGCACATACACCACGCGGTCGAAGCGGCCGGGCCGCAGGAGGGCCGGATCCAGCGCGTCCGGCCGGTTGGTGGCCGCGAGCACCACGACGCCCCGCAACGGCTCCAGCCCGTCCATCTCCGTCAGCAGGCGCGTCACCATGCGGGCGATCGTCCCCTCGGCGCTGCCGCGGGCGCCGGCGATGGCATCGATCTCATCGAAGAACAGAATGCAGGGGGCGTTCTCCCGGGCCCGGTCAAACAGTTCCTGCAGGTTCTGCTCCGAGCGCCCGAGCTCGGGACGCAACAGCTCCGGACCGTGGACGGCGATGAAGTGGGCCCGGGCCTGGCCGGCCACCGCCCGCGCCAGCAGGGTCTTCCCGCAACCCGGCGGGCCGAACAACAGCACGCCCCGAATCGGCCGGATCCCATAGGCCTGCATCAGATCCGGGCGGGTGAGGGGCCACTCCACGGCCTCCCGGAGGGCTTCCTTCGCTTCCTCCAGCCCCGCCACGTCCTCCCAGGTCGGCAGATCCTCCGGGCGTTCCACCCGGATCTCCGTCGGGCCGGCGCGACGCTGATAGCGCTCGGCGATCCGCTGATACTCCCGAAGCATCTGGAAGGTGACCGAAGGCCGCATCCCCCGGAGAACCTCCTCAAAGTCTTCCGCCGTGATGGGGACGGGCCGGCCGCCTCCTCGACGCATCGCCCGCCGCGCGGCCTCCATGCACAGGGCCTCTAAGTCCGCCCCGGTGAACCGCTCCGTCCGGGCCGCCAGGGCCTCCGGATCCACGTCCGGCGCCAGGGGCTTGCCCCGAAGATAGCGCTGCAGGATCTCCAGCCGACCCCGGCGATCCGGCGGCCCGACGTAGATCAGGCGATCGAAGCGGCCCGGGCGCAGGGCGGCCGGATCGATCATCTCCGGATGGTTGGTGGCGCCCACCAGCAACACGCCCTCCAGATCCCCCAGGCCGTCGGCATAGGACAGAAACGTGGCCACGATCCCCTTCTCCGGCGCATCGGCCCGGGAGAGCTCCGTGCCCCTGGGCAGGAAGGCCTCCAGCTCATCGAAGAACAGCACGCATGGGCGCAGATTCCGGGCCTCCTCGAAGATGCGGCGCAGGTTGGCCTCCGACTCGCCGAACCACTTGCTGGTGAACTCGGTGCCGCTGACCGCGATGAAATGCGCCCGGGCCTCATGGGCGATCACCCGCGCCAGGCGGGTCTTGCCGGTCCCCGGAGGCCCATACAGCAGAACGCCCCGGATGGGCCGGATCCCCATGCGGGCCATCATCTGCCGCGTGGCCGGGTCAAATTGAGAACGAATGGCCTCCTCGATCTCCTCCCGGATCCCGGAAACGCCTCCCAGATCCTCCCAGGTGTCCGGAGGGATCTCCCGTCGGAATACGGAAGCCGGCAGCGCGCCCTCCCCTTCCGACGCCGATCGGACGGGGATCCTCTCCCCCGCCTCGCCCGCGCCCTCGGCCCATCCCGAAAGCAGCGGGAACAGCAACGTCGCGATGGGGATCGAGAGGACGATGGAAGGCAGAAGGGAGAGATCCGCCTTCCCGCTGAAGAGCAGGCTCAGGCCGGCTTGCCCGAGGAGCTCGACGGCGGCCCCCGCGGCGGCGGCCAGCCCCGCCTGACGCCACCCGGGCGGCGAGCGCCGTTGCAGGATCCAGGCCGCCGCGCCGGCGGCCAGCGCCCACATCAACAGGCGCCCGGGGATCTCCGGCCGGCGCGCCGCCTCATCGAGCAGCGCCTCCAGCCGATCGATCACCGCGGATCCGGAGGCCGCGCCTCGGGCCGGAGGGGACAGCAACTCCGTCAGGGAAGCCGCCGGGCGCTCGACTCTCCGGAACAGGCTGGCCCCCTGCGCGCGCTCCAGCAGGCCGGGGACGGCCACGCCGCCCAGGGCGCCATACAGCAGCAGGCCGAGGCCCACCCACAGACTGATCCAGGCCGCCCGGCGCCCCCCGGAGAGGCCGGCCGCCAGAGGGGCCAGCGCCAGCCCCGAAGGGGCGCGCAGGACCCCCAGAAGGAGCCCGACGGCCATCGCCGCCGGCCAGGCCGCCGGGCCCAGCCCGATGCCGACCAGCCCATACAGCCCATACAGCCACCCGAAGCCCGGCATCCGGGAGTAGGCCAGCGGCAGCGTGACGATCCAGAACGCCGCCCACGCCCACCCCGGATGACGCCAGCCCAGCCCGCCCAGCGCCAGCCCCAGCAACTCCGGCCATCCGGGGGGATACCCCGGGATCGCCCGCAGGATCATTCCCGTGAACAGGGCGATCGCCAGCGCCCGCAAGAAGCGGCGGATCTGCGCCTCATGTTCCAGGAACCTTCGATACACGGATCCCTCCTGATCTCCATAACGAAGCGCTCACAGGATCCCCACGCACCGCCGCGCCTCCCGCCCCGAAGCCCCCCGCTCGTCTGTGGGCTCGATGTTGCACCTGAGATCAGAAAGCCCTGGTGTGCGGCAACCGCTTTCCGGGCGCGGCTCCTGGGCCCAGGCGGGGGCGGGGCGCAGCGCCCCCGCCCCCAGAAGCAGCGCCAGGACCCCCAGCGCCATCATCCCGATCCGCCGCCATCCCCCGCGCATCCCTCACCTCCTCGCCTCCGCCCCGTCCGGGGACGGATGATCACCGTGAAGGCCGGCTTCGCCTTTGCCGGGTCCACAGCGTCCGGGAAGATGTCCTTTAAGCCGAAGCGGGCCAGCAGCTCCCCCCGCCGCCACAGGGGCAGCCCGAAGAGGGCCGCCACGTCCTCCGCCGACTCCGCCGGAACGGCGTGGGCAAGCCGGGGAGGTAATGATGGATAGACGACAGGGATCCACCGGCGGGTCTTCGCCTCGTAGGCAGCTGCCAGGACAAAGCGCGCCGCCTCTCCGCCCTCCAGCCGGACACGCCCCCACTGGAAGGGTTCATCGCTCCCTGCCCCGCGGCTCAGAATCCAGGCAACCCCCGGGTAATCCCGATACACGTAGACCAGGACCGGGTAGTCCGGGTCCCCGGTGGCCACCGCCGTGTAGGGAAGGAAGAGATCCTCAATCCGCCTGCCGCCGGCATCATAAGAGGCCTCAAAGAAGTAATCCGTTCCCACCTCCACATGGATGGTGGGCACCTCCATCCCGGGGGCCCAGAACCAGGGCACGGAGAGGGTCCTGCCCCGAACCGCCGGCGCGGGGAAGTCCGGGTTGGGGACCAGGGAGCGGGCCAGGTCCCGGGCCAGCCCCTCATAGACGCAGGGGGGATCGATCCGCTGCGGCGGCTTGGGCAGCTGAATCGGCTTCCCGGTCTTCGGGTCCCGCAGCTCCCCCTGGAGGGGGACCAGCTGCCACGCGCGGGGATCCTCGGGACAGACCGAGGCCGACGCGGGCGCGGGAGTCGGGGTCGGCGTCTCGATCTTCAGAACCGCCTGCGTGGCGGTCGCCGTCGGAGAGGCCGGAGGCGGTGGCGTCGAAGTCGGCCGGGCCGTCTCGGAAGGCCTGCCCGGCCGCCCCTGACACGCCGAACCGGCCGCCGCCAGGATCACGGCCACGAGCGCGATGGCCCATCGCTCGAATCTCATGCGCCATCTCCGAAGTTCAGGGTTTTCCGGATCCCCTGTAGGACAACTGCGAGCAATCGTCCTACAAAGTCGGGACACACCCCGGATCCCAGACGACCGGATGCCTGAGCGTCCGCAGGGTATAAAAGATTCTACCATTGCGGGCGGCACGCCCGCATCGCACCTGAACAACCGAATCCGAGCCGGTGGAAGAGAGGACACAAGGGTCGCAGTGAAGGCGCTCCGGCAACCTCAAGCCCCTGGTTCGCGATGACGCAAGGTCGCGGCTGAAGCCGCTCCTACACAAAACGGCCTTTGTAGGAGGGGCTTTCGCCCCGAACCTCCGCCTTCGATGACGCAAGGGTCGCAGTGAAGGCGCTCCGGCAACCCCAAGCCCCTGATTCGCGATGACGCAAGGTCGCGGCTGAAGCCGCTCCTACACAAGATGGCGTTCGCCCTGAACAGCCGTCTTCGATGACGAAAGGATCGCAGTGAAGGCGGCTCCGACCAGCCCCGCCACACCGAGCAGCGTGACGATCCCGCCTGCGATCAGGCTGGATGGGAAATACACCCAGCGCACCCGATGGACCCCCGCCGGAACGGCGATGGCCTGGAAGAGGCCGTTGGCCGGATAAACGGGAACCGCCCGCCCGTCCACCCACGCCCGCCACCCGGGATCGTAAGACTCCAGGAGCACCAGCCACCCCGCCCGCTCCAGACGGACCTCCGCCTCCCGGGCCTCCGGGGTGAAGTGGATCCAGCGGACCTCCCCACGACACGGGCCTTCCTCCGGCCCCGCCCCCCTTTCCCCTTCGCCTTCGATCACCACACGCCGCGCGGGATCGAAGGCGGGATCCGTCAGGCGAGCCATCGCCGCTTCTTCCCCCCGGACGAAATCGGCCGCGCACACGCCATACAGCCGCGGGAGCGCCCGTCGGAACTCGTAGATCTTGACGTCCCCGGCATACCGCAGGGCGAAGGCGCCTCCCGGGCTCAGCACCAGCGCCTGGAACGCCCCCGTCCGTCCGTCCACCAGCGCCCCGCCCGTCACCCGCCATCCACCTCGGGCGCAGGCCTCCGGATCCGAGCGCAACACCACGGAGACCACCCGGCGGGGAGCCTCCCAGCGAACGATGGAGGGCCGCCCGGCCTCCCCCGCCGCCACCGGAAGCCGGAGGACCTCCCCATCGGCCAGCTCCAGCTCGGCGGTCCCGAACCGGGCGCCGGGAGGGAACGAGGACGCCATCCGCAAGCGAAGCTCCGTGGCCTCAAACGGGGGGAACGGCCCCGCCGCGATGGCCTCCGGGCCGCAGGCGTCCGCGGTCAGGCCGCCGTCGTAGAACACGCCGTCCACCCACTCGTCCCGCAGGCGATCCGTCACGATCCAGCGCACGCCCAGCACCTGCAGCCAGCGGGGCTCCGGGATCCCGGGCAAGCTCTCCCAGAGCCGCCCGTCCCGGAGCAGGCGGTCCGCCGGGACGAAGCGCTGGGCCAGGGCGATGAACCGCCGCAACGGCAACACGCCGCCGTCGTAGCCATCCACCGTCGGAAGGCCCCACGCCATGGGCAGGTTGGGGATCAGGGCCTCCCGCTGCTTCAGCGCCACCAGGAAGTCCTCGAAGGCCTCGGGCGGAAGCCGATCTCCGAAGAGGCTCCGCCACTCCCCCAGATCCCCGGGGTCGAACCGCAGGTCCACCACGCTCAGGATCCGCCCCGCCCCCGGCCCCTCCGTCCGCACGAGGTCCTCCATCACATAAGCCGGGAGACGGGGAAAGGACCAGGCCTCCGGGGGGACGAGGCGGTTGAGGGGCCGCCCCCACGCGGCGCCGATGAGCTCCGCCGCCCACAACCCCAGCCACAGGGCCCGGGGCGCCCGACGCCCGACGAGGAGCAGTCCGAGGCCGGCCAGGGCGATCCACCCGATCAGCCGCCCGCCCTCCACCGGCCCCAGGGGGCCGGTCATCCCGGCGGGGCGCAGCGGGGCCGCCGCCACGGCGAGGCCGATCAGGGCGAGCACCCCCAGCGCCCACATCCCCGCCCGCCGGATCGAGAGCCCCCGAAGGCCGCCATCGAACCCCTCCCCGATCCCCAGGGCGGCCCCGAAGGCCCAGAGGGCCAGCCAGCGGGCCGGGACCCGGAAGGCGCGCAGCGGCGGCAACGCCCCGACCAGCCCGACGTAGAGCGGGTTATAGGCGCCCCAGGCGAAGAACAGCCCGACCCCGGCGATCACCGGCCACCGCCCCCGGCCGAGGCCGGCGGCCAGGGCCAGCAGCCCCAGGACCCCCACATCGGCCGTGAACTCGGTGAAGGCCGGCGCTTCCCGACCGGGGAGAATGGATCGACCCAGCCAGAGCGGCGAAAGCGAAAAGGAAAGGGCTTCGTTCAGGGGAAGGCCGCCGGCGCGGATGGAGCGCCCGGCCAGCTCCAGGGCCGGGACCCACTGGACGGCGCTCAGGGCCAGCGCCAGCGCCCCGCCCAGCCCCCCGGGCCCCCAGGCGTGGAGCCAGGCCCTTCCCGATCGCGCCTCCCGCCACGGCGGCGCGAAGAGGAAGGCCAGCGCCGTCCAGCTCAGGAACACCGTCTGGGCGTGGCCGCACAGCCACTGCATCGCCCCGGCCAGCCCCAGAGCCAGCGGGCACCGGGCCGCCCAGGCCCATCCCATCCAGGGCAGCCAGGCCAGGGCCTGAAACTGATTGATGTGCTCCGCCTGGGCCAGCACATATCCGCCCATCGCGTAGGCCAGGGCAGCGGCCAGCGCCCCGCCGGGCCGGGCGCCCCGCCGGCGCATGAGCCCATACATCCCCCAGGCGGCCCACAGGGCGTGCAACAGGATCGAGCCCTTCAGGGCCTGGGGAGCTGGCATCCCCGAGAGGAGCCGGTTGGGCGGGTAGAAAAAGCCGACCTGCGGGTTGGCCAGGAACGGAGCTCCGGCGAAGAGATCGGGGTTCCACAGGGGGAGACGGCCCTCCCGGGTGGCGCGGGCGGCGGCCTCCCAGTAAGGGTAGAAATACAGGGCCACATCCCCCCGCATCAGGATGCCCGGGGAAACGAGCAGCGGGGCCAGGGCCAGCAGAAGAAAGGCGGTGATCAGCCCCCACGCCGCCACGTCTTGAAGCCATCGATTCATCGACATGCGTCGATCGATCTTCATCGAAGGCGTTCGCAGGGATCTGCGCTCATCCGCCGAACCATCGCTGCAGGAGCTCGATCCCGTAAAAGCCCGCCCAGGCGGCGATCCAGTTCTTCAGGATCTTCCCCGTCGCACACGGGATGAAAAACAGAAGGAGGGGCATGCGGGTGGAGCCGGCCACGATCCCGGCGACGTCGAAGAGGGGGTTGGGGACCAGGGCCAGGATGAAGATCACGGCGGGGCCGTAGCGGCGCATCCAGCGGGCGATCTGCTCGTAGCGGGGGAGCTCCTCCGCCAGAGTCTGGCCGCTATAGCCGGCCAGATAGCCGCTGAGCTCGCCCACCGCCTGCCCCAGCCCGGCCACCACCCCCACGATCCACGGGTTGAACATCCCGCCCGCCAGGGTGGTCACCGCCAGGCCCGGGAGGGGGAGGATCAGCGTGGCGTTGGTCAGGGCGCTGATCAGGAAGATGGCCGGGTATCCGAAGCGCGCCCATTCGGAGAAGCGATCTCGATAACGAACGGTGAACCATACGGCGCCGATCAGGATGAGGACCACCGCAACGCGCGCCGCCCACAGGCGCCTTCGAGAGATCGTCGAGGTTCGGGCTTCCACGGGATCTCATCCTCCTTTTCAACGGGCGTCCGGCCAGGGGGCGCCCAGGCGGACGATGCGGGCGGAGCCGGAGGGGATCCCCGCCGTGGCGTTGCAGGTGTCTACCACCAGCCGCGCCGTCGCCACCACCTTCGGATAGTCCACCGCCCGGTGCCCGGTCACGATCACCACCACATCCGCCCAGCGCAGCCACCCCTCCTCCAGCGGCACCGATTCCCACTCGACGATCTCCCGGTAGAACCGGCTCCCCCCTGCCCGGAACCGCGGCACATACGGATCGTGATAGGCCACCTCTGCCCCTCGCGCCAGCAAGAGCTCCATAATCCGCTCCGCCGGGCTGTTGCGGGCGTCATCCACCTCCCGCTTGAAGGCCACCCCCAGCACCAGCACCCGCGCCCCCCGCAACCCCCGCCTCTCATATCGGTCCAGGGCCTCCTCCACTTTCTCCACCACGTGGAAGGGCATCCCCTGGTTCACCTCGGCCGCCAGCTCGATGAACTTCGTGTAAAAGTCATATTCTCGGGCCTTCCACGACAGATAATAGGGATCCACCGGGATGCAGTGGCCTCCCACCCCGGGGCCCGGATAGAAGGCCATAAAGCCGAAGGGCTTGGTCTTCGCCGCTTCGATCACCTCCCAGATGTCGATCCCCATCCGCTCGCACAGCAGTGCCAGCTCGTTGACCAGGGCGATGTTCACGCTGCGGAAGATGTTCTCCAGGAGCTTGCTCATCTCCGCCACCCGCGGCGAGGACACCCGATGCACCGGCGCCCCCAGCCGCTCCAGGAGCGCCGCCGCCCGGGCCGTGCTGCGTGCCGTGATCCCGCCCACCACCTTCGGGGTGTTGCGCACCGTCCACTCCCGGTTCCCCGGATCGATGCGCTCCGGGGAGAAGGCCAGGTCGAAATCCTCCCCGGCTCGCAGGCCGCTGCGCTCCAGGATCGGCCGCACCACCTCCTCCGTCGTCCCCGGATAGGTCGTGCTCTGGAGGATCACCAGGTGCCCCCGCCGCAGGTGCGGGACCAGCCCCTCCGCCGCCGCCCGCACATACGAGAGATCCGGCGCCCGCATGGCGTCGTAAGGCGTGGGCACGCAGATCAAAACCGCCTCCACCTCCGCCAGCGCCCCGTAATCCGTCGTCGCGCGGAACCGCCCGCTCTCCAGGGCCGCCCGCAGCGCCTCTTCCGGCACGTCCCGGATCGGGCTGCGCCCGGCCATCAGCGCCGCCACCTTGCCCGCGTCCACATCCACCCCGATCACTTCCAGCCCGACCTCCGCAAAGGCCACCGCCAGCGGCAGCCCCACATACCCCAGCCCGATCACGCCCACCCGCTCATCGGCCATCGCCCTTCCCTCCCAGGCTCTGCCGGATCCAGCGGGCTGCCTCCTCGGGAGGCAACGTCCGCTGTTCCCCGCTCCCCATGTCCCGGACGGTGACCACGCCCCGGGCTTCCTCGTCCGGGCCGAGGATGGCCACGAAGGGGATGCCCTTCTGATGGGCATAGCGCAGCTGGGCCTCCAGGCGGCGGGGTTCGAAGTAGAGCATCACCTTCAGCCCCGCCCGGCGGAAGGCCTGGGCGAGGGCGATGGAGGCCCCCATGCGGGGCTCATCGAAGACGGTCACCAGGACCTGCACCGGCGTGCGGGGCAGGTCCGGCGGGGCCATCCCCAGCTCCTGGATCACATCGATGATCCGCTCGATGCCGAAGCTGGTCCCGGTCATCGGCACGCTCTGCCTGGCGAACAGGCCCACCAGGCCGTCGTAGCGGCCGCCCCCGGTGATGGAGCCGATCTTCGGCTCCGTGACCACCGTCTCGAAGATGGGGCCGGTGTAATACTCCAGGCCCCGCACCATGGTGAAGGAGATCCGGTAGCGCTCTGAAGGCACCCCCATGGCCTCCACGAACCGAAGCAACGCCTCCAGTTCCCGGATCCCCTCCAGGCCTTCCGGGATCTCCGCCGCCTGCATCCGGCGGGACAGCTCCCCCAGGATCTCCGCGTGATCCCCCTCGATGCGGAGCAGCTCCAGCATGCGGGCGATGGCTTCCTCCGGGATCCCATACCGGCGCATCTCCTCCTGCACGCCCTCCAGACCCAGGCGGTCGAACTTGTCGATGGCCCGGTAGAGGCTCCCCAGCAAGGGCTCCGGGACCCCGGAGTAGCGGCCGAGGCCGGTCAGCAGCTTGCGGTCGTTGAGCAGGATGACGAAGTTCCGGAAGCCCAGGCGGGTGAGGGCCTCGTGGATCAGGGAGATGATCTCGGCGTCCGCGGCCATCGAGGAGGTGCCCACGATGTCGGCGTCGCACTGGTAGAACTCCCGGTAACGTCCCTTCTGGGGGCGCTCCGCCCGCCACACCGGGGCGATCTGGTAGCGCTTGAAGGGCCGGGGGAGGTTCGGATACATGGCCACCACCCGGGCCAGGGGGACCGAGAGGTCGTAGCGCAGGCTGAGCTCCTCCTTGCCCTCCCGGTGGCGGGCGTCGTAGATCAGCTTCTCCGCGTCCGGCCCGTATTTGCCCATCAGCGTCTCGCGCAGCTCCAGGGCCGGGGTCTGGAGCGGCTCGAAGCCGTAGGCTTCGAAGATCTCCTCGAAGGCCCGGATCACATACCGGCGCAACATCATCTGCTCGGGAAGGATGTCCCGCATCCCGCGGGGCAGACGGGGTTCCATACATCCACCTCTTCGTCTGGATTCCCGGACCGGTTGCTTCACCTATCATAACTCAGGTCACCGCAGGGCGATGATCCGCAGAGAGACAGGGCGTGTCCCAAAATCGTAGGACAACTGCGAGCAGTTGTCCTACAAAGCGGCCAGGCCCGACAAAATCGGGACATACCCGAGAGACAAGGTTCGGGGCCGAAGGAACGGCTTTAGCCGTGACTCCTCGCAGAATCGAAGAAGACAGAGATTGCGGATCAAAGGCTCTCCTCTCCGAGATGATCACCGTTACCATCAGGACACCGGTTCGGGGCGAAAGCCCCTCCTACAAAAATCGCCTTTCGTAGGAGCGGCTTCAGCCGCGACTCCTTGCGGCATCGAAGACCATAGGTTCCGGGAGGAAGAGCCTCCCTTCAGAGATGACCGGTGGCGGGATGGAGGCCAAGGCTCGGGACAAAAACTTCCTCATAGGGAAAGCAACCTGAAGGCTCTGGAATCGAGGCGGAGGTTCATCCTGCGGAAAGCGAAGCGGTCGGGCGGGATGCATTTCGGTCCACGATTCGTGGCAGAGAAAGGATTTTCCGTGGGATTATAATGAAGATGGGCAACGATCCCGCGAAGCGATGCGGGCCTTTATCTTTTGGTATCCCGGGGGAGGTGGGATGGTTCGCCTGATCTATCGCAACCAGGTGTTCGAGGTGCCGGCCGGCCTGACCGTCCGGGAGGCCATGAAGCAGGTAGGCCTCAACCCCGAGATCACGCTGGCCGTCCGGGAGGGGAAGCTGCTGCACGAGAACACCGTTCTGCAGGACGGAGATGAGGTCCGGCTGGTCGCCGTGATCTCCGGGGGCGGGAACTGAGGATCACCGTCCCTCCATCACGGCTCCCCGTCCATCCCCGGATCGTGGGGAGGCTCCCATGCTGGCGGTCTTATTGACGGGTTACCTGCTCGGATCGATCCCAACGGCGTATCTGGTGGCCCGGGGGGTGGCCGGGCTGGACATCCGGACGGTGGGGGATGGGAACCCCGGTGCGCGCAACGTGTGGCTCCACCTGGGGTGGCGCTGGGGGATCCTGGTGGCCATCCTGGATATGCTCAAAGGCTACGCGGCGGTGCGCTGGGCCCAGGCCATGGGCTTCGCGGAACCCTATGCCTTCCTGGCGGGCGCGGCCGCGGTGCTGGGGCACGACACCTCGCCCTTCCTGCGGTTCCGCGGGGGACAGGGGATGGCCACCACTTTGGGGGTGATGCTGGCCCTGCTGCCGGGGGAGACCCTCTTCGCCATCGCGGTGTTCCTGCTGGCCTATCGCCTGACCCACCGCTGGGATGAAAGCCTGCTCGCCGGGATGATCTGGCTGCCGCTTCTGCCGCTCGTGCAGGGGCGCGAGCTCCGATACGCGCTCTATCCGGTCCTTCTGCTCCCCACGGTGGGCATCAAGAAGGGGCTCGACACGCTCCGGCGCTCCGGGGGCCTCCGACGGATCCTCCACCTCCATCGCTGAGAAAGCGGAGCTCGCGGAATGGATGCCGCCTATATGGTCCTTTCGGCCTTCGGGCTGGCGGCGGCCGCCGGCCTGAACGCTTATGTTCCGTTGCTCGTCGTGGCCCTGCTGGCCCGCTTCACCGACTGGGTCCGGCTCGCGCCGCCCTATGACACGCTGACCCATCCGGCGATCATCGGCCTGCTTCTCGTTCTGGCCCTCATCGAGTTCCTGGCCGATAAGATCCCGGCCGTGGACGCCGCCAACGATCTCCTGCAGACGGCGATCCGTCCGGCCGCGGGGGCGATCCTCTTTGGAGCGCAGACCGGAGCGATCCGCGAGCTGCACCCGGCCCTGGCGCTGGCCTGCGGCCTGCTGATCGCCGGGGGGATCCATGGGCTGAAGGCCACCCTCCGGCGGGCCGTGCAGGCGGGCGCCCCGCCCCTGGCTCCGCTGACCACGCCGCTCCTCAGCCTCCTGGAGGATCTGGCGGCGCTGGCCCTCAGCCTGATCGCCCTCCTGGCAGCGTGGCTGATCCTCGCCGGGGCGATCCTGATCGCGGCCGTGGCGCTCCGGCGCATTCACGGCTTTTGCAACCTGAGACGCCGGCGATAGGCTGACGGAATGGCGCAAGCGGTTCCAGCGGGGCGGCGACAAGCTGCAGGTGGAGAACGGCCTGTTTAAGCCAGCGATGGGGCTTCGCGAGGGGAGCGATTCGCGAATCCACGAAGCCTCCCTTCCGCGCTCCGTCAGCGGATCCCGAATCCACCGGAGAGTTCCCCCTCCTTCCCCCCGGTGCTATAATTCAAGTGAAAACTTTCCCAAAGGAGCCGGCCATGGCGGGCTCAGAGACGGTCCTTCCGAAGGGAACGCGGAACCGATGGCGGACCCTGGAATGGGCGTGGGCGCCGGCATCTGGGCTGAGCGCGGTGGTTCGGGAGATCCCGCAGTATCGGGGCCGGATCCACCAGTGGGCCTGGGTGGCCAACCGGGTGGCCGGGCTGGGAACCCTCCTCTTCCTCACGATCCACGTCCTGGACACCTCCCTCGTCTATTTCGCCCCCACCTGGTATGAGCACACCCTCGCCCTGTATCGGCATCCGATCTTCGGCCTGGGCGAGCTGATCCTGGTGGGCTGCGTCCTCTGGCACGGCCTGAACGGCCTGCGCATCGCGATCAGCGACTTCCGGCCCCGCCTGTGGGCCGCGGAGACCCAGGCCCGGCTGATCCTGTGGACCCTCATCGCCTTCCTCGTCCTCTACATCCCCACTTTCTTCATCATGGGCAACGTCATCCTGCAAAAAGGCATCCTGGGGAGGTAAGCCATGGCGGCCATCCCGAAAGCTGTCCCGCGGACCGTCCCGGCGATCCGCCCCCGCCTGGAGGTTTGGCTGTGGGCTTTCATGCGGATCTCCGGCGTGTTGCTGATCCCGCTGGCCTTCGGCCACCTGGCGATCATGCACATCATCAACAACGTCCACGATATCAACGCCTGCTTTGTGTATTATCGATGGAATGTTCTTTTCTGGTGGCGCGTCTATGATGCGCTCCTTCTCTTCCTGGCCTACATCCACGGCCTGAATGGCCTGCGCCATGTGATCGATGACTACGTGCATCACCAGGGTTGGAACCGGGCTCTGAAGTGGATCGCGTTCATCGGAGGATCGCTGGTGATCCTGGTGGGAGCCATCGCCCTCATCGGCGGGGTGCGGGTCACCGCCCTGCCTCAGGGATGCCCGCCGATCTCTTAGGAGGCGCGGATGGGATTGACCTACATTGAGGGGATCGTAACCGGTCCAACAGGGAAACAGGCCTCTGTTCGCTTTCTCGTGGACAGCGGGGCCACCTATACCTTGCTTCCCCATGAAGTCTGGCAGGCCATCGAGCTGAAGCCGAAACGCTCGGCCACGTTCGTCCTGGCGGACGGCACAACCATCGAGCGTCAGATCTCCGAATGCCACATCGCCCTGCCCCAAGGGGAAGGGCATACCCCGGTCATCCTCGGGGAGCCCGGGGACGAGGCCGTGCTGGGGGTGGTGACCCTGAAGACCCTGGGGCTGGTGCTCAATCCGTTCACCCGCACCCTCCAGCCCATGCGAACGCTGCTGGTGTGAGAGGAATGCGGCGAAGCGAGGTCCAGGGTCCTCGCTCGCCCGAACTTGCGATGTCAGGCCAGAAAGGAGTTCTCCGATGAAGGTCCATCGGCATCAATTCGACGCGGTGGTGGTGGGCGCGGGAGGGGCCGGCCTGATGGCCGCCCTCTACGCCTCCAAGCAGGTTAAGACCGCGGTCCTCAGCAAGCTCTACCCCACCCGTTCCCACACCGGGACGGCCCAGGGGGGCATCGCCGCGCCCCTGGGGAACATGGAGGAGGACCGGCCGGAGTGGTATGCCTACGACACGGTGAAGGGCGGGGACTGGCTGGTGGACCAGGACGCGGCGGAGATCCTGGCCTATGAGTCCATCGAGGCCATCATCGAGCTGGAGCACATGGGCCTGCCCTTCGACCGGACGCCCGACGGCAAGATCGCCCAGCGCCGGTTCGGCGGGCACACGCGCAACTTCGGCGAGGCGCCGGTCATGCGGGCCTGCCACTCCGCTGACCGCACCGGCCACATGATCCTCCAGACCCTCTATCAGCAGTGCATCAAGCACAACGTCAACTTCTTCGACGAGTTCTTCGTCACCGACCTGATCCTGGAGGACGGGGTGGTTCGCGGGGTGGTGGCCATCGAGATCGCCACCGGGGACATCCACGTCTTCCACAGCAAGGCGGTGCTCTTCGCCACGGGGGGCGCCGGGCGGATCTTCAAGGTGACCTCCAACGCCCACTCCCTCACCGGCGACGGGATGGCCATCGTGTGGCGCCGCGGGCTCCCCCTGGAGGACATGGAGTTCTTCCAGTTCCACCCGACCGGCATCTACAAGCTGGGGATCCTGCTGAGCGAGGCCGCCCGGGGCGAGGGGGCGGTGCTGATCAACGATAAAGGCGAGCGCTTCATGGAGCGCTACGCCCCCACCCTGAAGGACCTGGCCAGCCGCGACGTGATCTCCCGGGCCATCTATATGGAGATCCGGGAGGGCCGCGGCATCGGCGGAAAGGATTACGTCTATCTGGACATGCGGCCGGAGACCATCAACCGCTTCAAGAGCGCGCCGGGCGGCCGGGAGGTCACGCCGGAATACCTGGAGCAGAAGCTCCCGGACATCATCGAGTTCGTCCGCGTCTACCTGGGCATCGACCCCATGCGGGAGCCGGTCCCCATCCAGCCTACCGCCCACTACGCCATGGGCGGCATCCCCACCGACGTGGACGGCCGGGTGATCCGCGATGAGCGCAACACCCCGGTCCCGGGCCTCTACGCCGCCGGGGAGGTCGCCTGCGTCTCCGTGCACGGGGCCAACCGCCTGGGGACGAACTCCCTGGTCGACCTGGTGGTCTTCGGCCGGCGGGCGGGCCGCCACATGGCGGAATACTGCAAGCAGGCGGACTTCGCCCCGCTCCCGCCGGAGCCGGAGGCCTTCACGGTGGAGATGGTGGAGCGCATCCGCAACGGGACGGGCGAGGAGCGCGTGCCCATCATCCGGAACGAGCTCCAGGAGACCATGCAGACCTATGTGAGCGTGTTCCGGGAGGCCAGCGGCCTGGAGACCGCCATCGAGAAGATCCGGGAGCTGCAGGAACGCTACCGCCACATCCGTATCGACGATAAGGGCGAGCGCTTCAACACCGACCTCCTGGAGGCCATCGAGCTGGGCTTCCTGCTGGATGTGGCGGAGGCCACCGCCTTCAGCGCCCTGAACCGCACCGAAAGCCGGGGCGCCCACTACCGGGAGGACTACCCGAAGCGGGACGACGAGAACTGGCTGAAGCACACCCTGATCTGGCGCCAGGATGGCCGGGTGACCTTCGCCTACAAGCCGGTGGTCATCACCAAGTGGCCGCCGAAGGAGCGGAAGTATTGATGCCCTCCCGTCACCAGGACTGGCTGGCCCAGGGGTTGCGGGATCTGCAGGCTGCCCGCTCGATGCTGGAGGGAGGTTTCTACGAGTGGGCAGCCTTCCAGGCCCATCAGGCGGCCGAGAAGGGTTTGAAGGCGCTGCTTCGTTTCCATCATCGGGAGTATCGAGGACACCGCCTGGTCGCCATGCTCGAGGAGCTCTCACAAAAGCTGCCGATCCCTGAAGAGCTGTTCGAGGCAGCCCGGGAGCTGGACTTGCATGATATGGGCTCGCGTTATCCGAACCACTTCGCTGAGGGCTATCCGGCTCAATACTATGATCGGAAAATCGCCCAGCGGTGTGTGGAACATGCCGGGCGGATCATGGGGTTCGTGCAGCAAAACCTGGGAGAACAGCCCCCAGGCCCATGACATCCGCACCTTTCTGGACCGCCTGAGGGAACTGGAGCCGGAGGCGGTTTTCCTGTTCGGTTCGCTGGCGCGGGGCGACTATCTGGATACCAGCGATGTGGACCTGCTGGTCCTGTTCTCCCGGCCGGTGCCCTATGGGGAAGTGGATCGACGGGCCCGTGGGAACTTCCACATCCTGGTGGAGACCTGGGAGAAGGTGTGGCGGCGGGTCCGGGAGGGCGAGCCGTTTTATCTGGAGATCGTGCTGGAGGGATGCCTGCTGGAGGAACGGGAGGGACGGGGCCGGGCCCTCATCGAGGTGGCGCAGGAAACCGCCCGCGCGATGAGGTTCCGGCGCACCCCGGGAGGATGGGCCTGGTCCCCCTCCGCTCAAACTCAGACCGCATCGGAGGAGACGCCATGAAGGTCCGGCTGCGCATCCAGCGGTTCAACCCGGAGAAGGACCGCAAGCCGTGGTGGGGGGAATACGAGGTCGAAGCGGAGCCGGTGGATCGGGTGCTGGACGCCCTCCACTACGTCAAGTGGTATATCGATGGCACCCTGACCCTCCGACGTTCCTGCGCCCACGGCATCTGCGGCTCCGACGCCATGCGCATCAACGGCCGCAACCGCCTGGCCTGCAAGGTCCTGGTGCGGGAAGCCCTCGCCGAAGGGCGCGGGGTGATCACCGTCCAGCCTCTGCCCGGCCTCCCGGTGATCAAGGACCTGGTCGTCGACATGGAGCCCTTCTTCGCCAAATACCGGATGATCATGCCGTATCTCGTCAACAACGATCCGCCGCCGGAGCGGGAGCGCCTGCAGACGCCGGAGGAGCGCGAGCGCTACGATGACACCACCAAGTGCATCCTGTGCGCGGCGTGCACCACGTCCTGTCCGTCCTTCTGGGCCAACCGGGAATACATCGGGCCGGCGGCCATCGTCCAGGCCCACCGTTTCATCTTCGACAGCCGGGACCAGGCGGCGGCGGAGCGGCTGCGCATCCTCAACGAGTGGTTCGGGGTCTGGCGCTGCCGCACCATCTTCAACTGCGTGGAAGCTTGCCCGCGGGGCATCCAGATCACGCGGGCCATCGAGGAGGTCAAGCAGGCGATCTTAACCGGGCGGCTGGATTGATCCCATCGCAGGAGCGCAGCGGGGGCGCAGCGACGCTGCGCCCCCTACAATGCCTATGATGTCCGGCGATCCAGACGGCGCAACCGCTGGTAGCGGGGGATCCCCTGGAGCTCCTGCCAGCGGGCCTCCGCATCCCCCCAGCGCCATTCGTAGGTCACCCGCCCCTCCCCGTCCAGATACGCAAAGCGGGGCCCTGCTCCCAGGGAACGCTGGAGCGCTTCCACAACTTTGGGCAGATCCTGGTCCATGCGCAGGATCACATAACGGCGGGGCTCGAACTCGATCTCGAAGGCATGCCCGCGCCAGTAACCCCGATACCGGAAGGGCGGATCCTTTTGAAGCGGATCCACCGGCGAGACCCATGCCTCCTGCAGGCGCGCGAACCAGAGGCTCTGGCGGAGCTGCTCCGCCACCGCGCCCGCGCTGGGGCGCTTCTCCGCGTAGAACCAGTGGACCTCAGGGGGCACACCCGCAGTCATCCTTCCTTCCCTCCGATTGAAGATGAAGTGGGGATGCGGCGGCGCTGCGTCCCTTGCCGCCGCACCGTTCATCCCGCCCAGGCCGGCCCGCGCCGGTAACAGATCAGGCGCTGGGATCGAGCCCGATGGGCCTTCAGGACCTCCTGGTAAAGCCCCAGGATGCGATCGGCGATGAGGGGCCAGGCGAACTCCTGGGCCCAGCGGCGGCCGCTCTCCCCCATCCGCCGCCGCAACCCCTCATCCCGCAACAGGCGGTCCAGAGCCCGGGCCAGGGCGATGGGCTGGCGCCGGGGGACCCGCAGGCCGGTCTCCCCGTGGCGGACCAGATAGACCAGCCCGCCGACCTCCGAGGCGATGACCGGCGTGCCGCAGGCCATGGCCTCCAGGGCCACCAGGCCGAAGGACTCGTAGTCCGAGGGCATCACCACCACATCCGCCGCGTTGTAATAATACGGCAGGGTCTCCTGGGCCTTCGCCCCCAGGAAGGTCACCAGATCCGAGACCCCCAGATCCTCCCGCAGCTGCTGCAGGCGGCGCATCTCCGCATCCGCAGGGGCGTCGGGATCGCCGCCGATGATCACCACCGCGAAATCCCGCGTCCAGGTCGGGCACTCCTGGGCCAGGATCGCCACCGCCCGCATCAGCGTCTCCAGCCCCTTCAACGGCTCGATCCGCCCCACGAAGAGGACGTAGCGTCGGTCCGGAGGGAACCCCAGCACCCGCCGCGCTTCCTCTTTGGGAAGCGGGCGGAACCGCTCGAGATCCACCCCCGGCGGGATCACGGAGATGTGGGAGGGCGTGGCGCCATACAGCCAGACCAGCTGGGCCTTCTCCACGGGAGTGGCGGCCACCAGCCGATCGACCTCCTGAACGATCCGCCGCTCCGCCTCCAGACGCTGGGGAGGCTCCTGCTCCTCCGGCCGCCGGGCGACCCGGTTCTTCATCCGACCCAGCGTGTGGAACATGTGGATCACCGGCGCGCGCCAGGCTGCCCGCAAAGACAGGGCCGCCAGGCCGGAGAGCCAGTAATGGCTGTGGATCACATCGTACGTGAGGCCCTCCCGCTCCGCGAAGCGCCGAACCCACTCGACGAACTCCGGCAGGTGCGGAAGGATGCGGGCCTTCTCCAGAGGGGCCTCCGGCCCGGCCGGGACGTGGATCACCCGTCCGCCGGGGCCCAGATCATGGACGATATGGGGGAGATGCGGGTTCTGGGAGCGGGTGAACACATCCACCGCGATGCCCCGGCGGGCCAGCTCCCGGGTCAGCTCCCGCACGTAAACGTTCATGCCCCCGGTGTCCTTGCCGCCCAGGGTCGCCAGGGGACAGGTGTGCACACTGAGCATGGCCACGCGGCGCACCGCCATCCCATCGCCTCCCTATGCGTGGACTTCGGCGGAAGCGGAAACCGGAGCCGCCCGGAGCGGCTCCGGGGAGCGAGCCTTGCGGGCCAGGAAGAACGTCACCTTGGCGTCCACCTCCAGCCCCCCCAGCTCCCGGATGCGGGGCTCAAAGCGGGCCCAGACGGCCCGCCAGTCCGGCTTGTTCCGCCATCCGTAGGCGCGCTCCAGCCAGTCGCACTCGAACTGGATGAAGGCCTTCGCCTCATCCGGATCCAGGTTCACCCCGGTGGGGTAGAACTCCACCTGCTCCACCTGAAACCCCATCCGCTCCAGGGCAGCCCGGATCTCCGCTTTGGTGAAGAACCCGGCCCGGATGGATTGATAGATCTCGAGGGCGAGCCGCTGGGAGGGCGTCTCCGCGTCCTCCGGGGTGGTGGTGGCCAGGGCCAGCCATCCTCCCGGCTTCAGGACCCGACGGATCTCCCCGAAGAAACGGTGCAGGCTCGGGAGATCCAGGCAGATGTCCTGGAGCGCCAGGAACGTCCCCACCCCATCGAACGTCTCGCTGGGAAAGGCCAGCCGGTAGGCGTCCATTTGAACGAAGGCGCTGGAGCGGGATGAGAGATCCCGGGCGTGCTGTCGGGCCAGCTCCACCTCGCAGCGGGCCAGATCGATCCCCACCACCATCCCCGGGGATCCGGCCTTCTCGATCTCCAGCGCGAACCATCCATCCCCGGTCCCGACGTCCAGCCAGCGCTCCCCAGGGGCGATGGGGATCCGCTGGACGATCGCCCGACGCACCCCGTTGAGATCATCGTAGTAGCTCTGGAACTCCCGGATCACACGCAGGCCGCGCTCCCCCATCGATCGCTCCCTCCGCTGAGATTCAGACGTGGCGGATCTCCTCCGCCTTCTTCCTGTGCCGGCGCCTCCGGGCGATCAAAGGCGGGTGGAGCGGAGACGCCCCACCCGCCCGGATCCATCGGCGCCCATGCCGACGCAGGCCCTTCATCCTCCGCCGGACATCCCGGCCACGAAGCCGCCTTCGGTCATCTTCCGCACGTCCAGGACCTCATCGAGCTTCTCGGGCGGCATCAGGCCCATCTCCAGGACCACCTCCCGGATGGTGCGGTTCTCCGCCATCGCCTTCTTGACCACCTCCGCCGCCCGGTCGTAGCCGATGTAGGGCGTGAGGGCGGTGGCCAGGATGGCGTTCTTGTGCACCAGGGTCTCCATGTGCTCCCGGTTGGGCACGATGCCGCAGATGCATTTATCGGCCAGGACGGTGGCGGCGCTCGCCAGGATGTGGATGGACTGCAGCAGGTTGTGGGCGATCACCGGAAGGGCCACGTTGAGCTCGAAGTTCCCTGAGGCCCCGGCCATGTTGATGACCACATCGTTGCCCATCACCTGCATGCAGACCATCATCACCGCCTCGGGGATCACCGGGTTGATCTTCCCGGGCATGATCGAGGAGCCCGGCTGCAGGGCGGGGAGGCGGATCTCCGCCAGGCCCGCCTGAGGGCCCGAGTTCATCCAGCGCAGGTCGTTGGCGATCTTATAGAGCGAGACCGCCACCGTCTTCAGCTGCCCGCTGAGCTCCACCGCCGCGTCCTGGGCCGCCTGGGCCTCGAAGTGGTTCTCCGCCTCGCGGAACGGCAGGCCGGTCTCCTCGCGCAACGCCGCCGCGATGCGCTGACCGAACTCCGGATGGGTGTTGATGCCGGTCCCCACCGCCGTCCCGCCCAGAGCCAGCTCCGCCATGTGCGGCAGGGCCGCCTCAATGCGCCGGATGCCATGTTCGATCTGGCTGGCGTAGCCCGAGAACTCCTGCCCCAGGCGGACCGGCATGGCGTCCATCAGGTGCGTGCGGCCGGTCTTGACGATGTCGTCGAACTCCCGGGCCTTATCCGCCAGCACCTCGTGGAGATGCCGCAGGGCCGGGAGCAGCCGCTCATGGACGGCCAGGTAGGCCGAGATGTGGATGGCGGCCGGGATGACGTCGTTGGAGGACTGGCCCAGGTTCACATGGTCGTTGGGATGCACCTCCTTCGAGCCGATGGCCCCGCCCAGGATCTGGATCGCCCGGTTGGCGATGACCTCGTTGGCGTTCATGTTGGTCGAGGTCCCTGAGCCGGTCTGGAAGATGTCCAGCGGGAAGTGATCATCCAGCTTCCCCTCGATGACCTCCCGGGCCGCCTGCATGATCGCGTTCGCCCGGCGCTCATCCAGCAGGCCCAGATCCCGGTTGACCCGCGCGGCGCAGTATTTGATCAGCCCCAGGGCGCGGATGAAATCCCGGTGGAACCGGATCCCGCTGATGGGGAAGTTCTCGATGGCCCGCTGGGTCTGCGCCCCCCACAGGGCATGGGCGGGGACTCGCACCTCGCCCAGCGAATCCCGCTCAATCCGGAACGCCTCCATGGCGACCTCCTGCGGATGGGTGTCGCCATCGCCGCCCATGCGCCCCTCACCGCCAGAGTCGGAAAACCAGGTTCAGCACCAGCGTGAGCAGCAAGCTCAACAGGATCGAGGTGGCCAGCGGGAAGAAGAACACGAAATTCCCCTTCTGGATCAGGATGTCCCCCGGCAGCCGGCCCAGGCCGGGGACCCGACCGATGAGAAGGAACAGGAAGCCGAAAGCCAGGAAGAAAAGGCCGATCAGGATGAACCAGCGTCCGAACTCCTGGAACGGCATCCGCATCCCCCTCCGAACGCCGAGCTTACCAGCCCTCGAGGTATTTCCGCCATTCCGCATACTCCCGCAGGTAGGCCCCGAAGAGATAGCGGATCGTGGGGACCGGCTCGAAGGGCGGACGGAGCAGGGTCATGTGAGCCTCCGCCGGCGTGCGGTTTCCCTTGCGACGGTTGCATGCCGGGCAGGCCGCCACCAGGTTCTCCCAGGTGTGCCCCCCGCCCCGATGCCGCGGGATCACGTGATCCACCGTGAGATGCGGGGAGGACCGCCCGCAATACTGGCAGGTATACTGATCCCGCCGGAGGATCTCCCGCTTGGTCAGACGGAGCCGGCGAGGCGGCCGGCGCACCACATAGCGCAGACGGATCACCGAGGGGCGGGGGAAAACCCGGGAGGGCGTGCGCACCTCGCCCCGGCCGTTCTCCAGGATCTCCGCCTTCCCGCTGAGCACCAGGGCGATCGCCCGGCGGAGGGAGCAAACGTTTAACGGCTCGAAGTTGGCGTTCAGCACCAACACCGGCTCTCGAAGCGGCGATAGGGATGAGAACCTCCTTGAGGCCTCCATGGCTTCAACCTTCCTGCCGCTGGCTTCTCCGGGCGGATCGGGAGATCTCGAACGCACTCTCGCCCTCCATTATAAACACAGGAAGCCGGATCCGCCAGCCGACGGGGCGAGGAATCCGGGGACACGGGTGTGACCCTTGTGGCCTCAGGGGAGGGAAGCCTCGGGCCCTTCGCCGGGAGCGCCGCCCAGGGCCCGGAGCTCGTGGTGAAGGCGCCGGGCCAGGAGCCGACGTTCCTCCGGGCTCAGGAAGGCCGCCTCGATCCCGTTCTCCAGGATCCGGAGCAGGTCGGGCCACTGCAACCCCATCCCGGCCATAGCGAACAGATACTCATCCGTCAGGGTGGTGTCGCTGATGCTGGGATCGTCCGTGTTCAGGGTGACCTTCAGGCCCAGGCGGTAGAGATCCGGGAGGGGGTGTCGGTGGAACCCGGCCACCGCCCCGGTGTGCAGGTTGCTGGTGGGGCAGACCTCGAGGGGGATGCCTCGCTCGTGCAGCAGCCGGAGCACCTGCACATCATGCACCGCCTGGATCCCGTGGCCGATGCGATGGGCGCCCAGGACCAGGATCGCCTGGCGGATGTTCGCCGGAGGGCCTACCTCCCCGGCGTGGACGGTGAGGAAGAGCCCCTGCTCCCGGGCCCACCGGAAGACTGGCAGAAGCGATTCCGGCCCGTAGCGGGCCTCATCTCCGGCCAGATCCAGGCCCACCACTCCATCCCGGCGATGGGCCACCGCCAGGCGGGCGATCCGCCAGGCCATCTCGGGATCCTCCCCCCGCACGATGGTCATGATGAGGCGCACCATGATATCGAAATCGCCCTCGGCCCGGCGCACTCCCTCCAGCACCCACTCGGTCACCTCCTCCAACCGGAACCCCTGGGCCTGGGCCAGGGCCGCGGGATTGAAGCGCAGCTCCAGATAGCGCACGCCATCGGCGGCCGCGTCGGCCACCGCCTCGTACGCCATGCGCCGGATGGCCTCCTCGCTGGTGTAGAAGCGACGGAGGATCTGAAACCGGGCGAGGAAGCGCTGGAAATCGGCGGGCTCGCTCGCCGTGACCCGCAACAACGGCTCCAGGGTCGCCGGGGTCGGATCCAGCCCCAGAGGGAGTTTGTGGCGCCGGGCGATCTCCAGCAGCGTGCTCAGGCGGAGGGAGCCTTCCAGATGCCGGTGCAGGTCCACCTTGGGGAGGCGCTGCAACCAGGCCCGCCAGGCCCGGGCCGCCGGCCCATGCCGCAGGCGCATCCGGTCCCGCTCCGGGGATCGCAGCTCCACGTTCTCCACATCCCGGCGGATCATTGCCCCTCGCCTCGATCGGTCCCTGCCAGAGACACCCGCGCGAGCGGATTCGATCGGACGGCTATGGCCTACGACTCCCCGAAGAGGAATTCGAGCAGCTCGTCAGAGATCGCAGACGGCGGCTTGGGGATCGTGAAGTAGAAAGTGCTCCCCTTGCCGAGCTCGCTCTCCGCCCAGACCCGTCCCCCGTGGGCCTCCACGATCCGCTTGACGATGGCCAGCCCCAGGCCCATCCCGCCGAACCGCCGCCGGGTGGAGCCATCCACCTGATAAAACCGCTCGAAGATCCGATCCAGTTTATCCGGCGGGATGCCGATCCCGGTGTCCTGGACGGAGACCTCCGCGTGATCTCCGCGATCCACCACCCGCACGGTGATGCGCCCCCCGTTGGGGCTGAACTTCACCGCGTTGTGCAACAGGTTGTCCAGGACCTGGGAGAGCCGCTCCCGATCGCCCCACACCAGGAGCGGCCCGCCGGGGTCCTCCAGGGTGATCTCCAGGCCGGACTGGGTGGCGGTGAGCTGGAAGCCCTGGACGGAGATGCGGGCCAGGCCCACGATGTCCACCGCCTCAAAGGCCAGCGTCCCCCGATCGATCCGCTGCAGGGTGACGATGTCCCCCACCAGCCGGTTGAGGAGATTGGTCTTCTCCGCGATGATCCCCAGGGCCTCCCGCTGGGCCTCCGTCAGCGGGCCCATGGAGCCATCGATCAGGAGATCCACATACCCCTTGATGAACGTCAACGGCGTGCGCAGTTCATGGGAGACATTCTGCACGATCTCATCCTTCAGGCGATCCGCCTCCTGGAGCTCCTCATAGGCCCGGCGCAGCTCCTCGGCGTGGATGCGCAGCTCGTAGAAGAGGCGGGCGTTCTCGATGGCCGCGGCAGCCTGGGCGGCCACCACCGTGAGCAGCCGCTCGTGCTCCGGCTGGAAGGCATGGGGGGTGTCATCATCGACCGAGAGGGCCCCGATGGCCCGATCCCCTACGATCAGGGGAACGCACAGGATAGAGCGCACTGAAGGATCGAAGACCACAAAGCGAGGATCTTCGCGGGTGTCGGGGACGTAGATCGGGCGCTTCTCCTGGACCACCCGTCCGGCGATCCCCTCCCCGACCCGCAGGCGGGCTTCCCGCCGCCAGCGGTCCTTCACCCCGGCGGCCGCCCGGATCTCCAGCATATCCGTCTTCGGGTTCAGCAACATGATGTTGGCCGCCCGGCAGCGGAGCACCTCTCGCAAGGTCGTGACCACCGAATCCAGCAAGACCCCCAGATCAAGGGTGGTGCTCATGCGGCGGGCGAACTCATACAGGGTGGTCACCTCCCGCAGGCGCTGGGCGGTCTCGCGATGGAGGCGGGCGTTCTCCAGCAGCACCGCCAGATGGCCTGCCAGGACGGTCATCAGGCGCAGATCCTCCTCGCTGAAGGCGTTGGGCCGCGGGCTCTCCGCGTTCAGCACCCCGATCACCCGCTCCCCGATCTTCAGCGGGACCGTCAGCTCGGACCGGGTGCTGGGCTCCGCCTCGATGTAGTCCGGATCCTGTCGCACGTCCGGCACCAGGGCGGGCATCCCGGTGCGGGCGACCCGCCCGCAGATGCCCTGCTTGACGGTCAGAGGGACGCGAAGAGCCTGCTCCGAGAAGCCGTAATGTCCGATGCTCTTCAGCGTCCCTGTCTCTTCCTCCAGCAGCAGGCACTCCATCGCCTCGAAGCCCAGGGTGCGCTGGATGGCCGCGAGGGCCTGGCGGACGACCCGGTCCGGATCCAGGGTCACTGCCGCGGCGGTGATCACCTCATACAGGATCGTCAACTCGTTCAGGCGGCGACGCACCGTTTGGAAGAGCCGGGCGTTCTCCAGGGCGATGGCCAGCTGGCCGGCCAGAGCGCTGAGCAGACGGATGTGCTCCTCCCGGAAGGCCCCCGGCTCCGGGCTCTGGACGTCCAGGACTCCGACCAGGCGGTCGCCGGCGAGCAGGGGGACCGCCAGCTCGGCCCGTGTCTCCGGGATGGCCGGGAGATCGCCCGCATCGGCCTGCACGTCCGGGACGCACACCGGGGCCCGTGTGGCCCCTGCCCGCCCGACAACGCCCTCCCCGAGGCGTAACCGCAACATCCGTTGTGCCTCCTCCGGCCGCTCCCCGGTCCGATACCGGATCAGGAGGTGGGGATCCAGCGGGTCGGTCAGGAAGAGGGCCACATAGCGGAAGGCGGGCACCTCCTGCAGCAACTTCAGGGTCTGCTCCACCAGAGTCTCGAAATCCATCGAGCGGACGGCGATCTCGGAGGCCCGGCGCAGGATCTCCAGCTCGGCGAGGCGCTGGCGGGCGGCCTCGTAGAGCTGGGCGTTGGCGATGGCCACGGCCACCTGATCGACCACCGTGCCCAGCCAGCGGAGCTCGTCCGCGCGGAACAGCCGGGGCTCCCCGAAAACTACGTGGAGCGTCCCGATGGTCCGGCCGGCGTGACGCAGGGGGAAGGCCGCGACCGCCCCCACCCCCCACGTCCGCGCCTCCGCATCCTGGAACAGCGGATGCACGGTGGCATCCGGGATGATCAAGGGGTGTCCGGTTCGGAACACGGTCTCCGTGACCCCGCCGGGGCGAGGGGAAGGGACCTCCCACCGGAGCTCCCCTTCCCGGGCGAGCGTCATCCCCCCACGCCAGCGCTCCCCGGCCTCATCCCGGAGATGGATGTAAATCCGATCCGCGCCCGTGTGCTCCAGCAGCCGCCTGGCCACCGTTTCGAGCACATGATGGAGATCGAGGGTGGAGGTGACCTGAGCGGCCACCTCCTGCAAGGTGGTGAGCTCCGCGATCCGCTGCTGGGAGTCTTCATACAGCCGGGCGTTGTGCAGAGCCAGGCCGATGTGATCGGCCAGGGACTGGAAGATCGGCTCATCCTCCGGAAGGAACGTCTCGGGGTGGACCGAGAAGAGCACCAGCGCTCCGACCACTATCCCTTCCAGGTGGAGGGGGATGACCGCCAGCGAGCGGACCGGGTCCATCTCCTCTGGCACGAGGGGCTGATAGCGCTCATCCTGCCGCGTGTCCATGATGCGCACGATCGCATCGTTTTCGATGCTCCAGGCCAGGACGCCGCCCATCGGCCGAAGGTCCCCGGCGGGAAGGTATTCCGAGAGCAGGCCGGCGGAGGCGGCCACCTCGACATGCGCCCGGTCCGCGCTGACCCGGAAGAGAACGGCCCCGTCGCAGATCCCCATCTCGGCCACGATCTGCCGGGCCGCCGTCTCGAACACCTCCGGGATCCGCAACGCCCCCGTCAGCGGCCGGGTGATCCGGCTCAACGCCTCCAGCAGCCCCGCCCGGCGCTGCTCCGCCTCATAGAGCATCGTGTTGGCCAGGGCCACGCTCACCTGATCCGCGAGGGCCCGGGCCAGCTGGATCTCCTCCTCCGTGAACGTCCGCAACCGGGCCTCGCTGAGCTCGATCAGGCCGATGGCGCGGCCCCGGACCCACAGCGGGAGCATCAGGCAGGTCTGATACCCGAACTCCCGCATCCACGCCTTCTCGTGGGGATCCGCTTCCGGATCGTCCATGCGGATCACCATGAACTCCCCTCCCTGAAGCAGCCGGGCCGTGGCCGGATACTGCGCCAGGGGATACCGACGGCCGACCTCCGGCAGGGAGGGATCCTCCGCCTGTCGCTCCGGGGGCGTGTAATCCGCCTGAACCACCAGGGACTCCCCCTGGGGATCCAGGAGGGAGATCGAGCAATTGGTCACCTGGAGCACGCCGGCGAGATGGCGAGCGGCCTGCCAGAGGACCTCCTGAGTGCTCAGGGTGGAGGCGGCCAGGGCGGCGCCCACCACCAGGGCTCCCAGATCTCGCAGCCGCCGCTGGCCCTCGTGATACAGCGCAGCGTTCTGAAAGAGGATGGCTGCGTGGAAAGCCAGCAAGCCGAGGGCTTCCCGCTCCTCATCCGGAAGATCCCGCCCGGGTTCCGGGAAGAGGAGGAGAACCCCCAGGGATCGCTCGCCATAGCGCATGGGGATCCGCCAGGCGGGCTCCCCATCCAGGACGATAGCCTGGGGTTCCGCCCCTGCCCCTTCCAGAACCGCGCGCATCGCCCCCGGAGGGCGGGCCGGATCGGAAGGGGGATCCGAGGCGGCCAGCCGGGCTCGATGGCCTCCTGTGGCGCTCCACACCCAGACCTCGGCGCGTCGGGCCTCCACGAGCTCCCGGGCGACCGCTGCCAGCCGGCTCAGGATCCCCTCAGGCTCCGTCTCCGCGGCGAGGGCCGCCATCCCCCGACTCAGCCGGCCCATCCGCAGAACCCGCCGGCGTTCCTGCAGGGTGATCCGGGCGGCCTCCAGCATCGCGCCCAGCTGGTCGGCAAGGGCCAGGATCAGCCGGGGCTCGGAGGCGAGCCAGCCGCCCGAGCCCGAGGCGCTCAGGCCCAGCAGGCCGATGGTCTGCTCCCGGGCCCGGAGGGGGGCCAGGATCAGAGTGCCGGACGGCAAGGGAATCGTCCGAGCCTGACCCTCCCGGAGGACCGCATCGATCGTCTGCGGCGGGAGCGCCCGCATCCATTCCTCAACGACCTCCGGGGCCAAGCCGTGGCTGTAGCGGCCCTGTCCTTCCCCATCCTGCAGATCCAGCCATCCGCCTGCGAACCCCAGGCCTTCGACGAGACGACCCAGGGCCTCCTGGATCAACCGGGGCAACTCCGGTTCGAGCTTCGAGAGGCCGGCCACCGCGTGGCTGATCTCAGCAACCTGGGCGAGGGCTTGCTGGTAGCGGTCCCGCTCGATGCCGGTGACGCGCAGGCGCTCGGCCATCACCAGGAGCATGGCGATCTGATGGCTGAGGAGCGTCAGCAGGTCCCGCTCCAGCGGATGAGCGGGTCGGGGCCAGCGATAGCCGAAGGCCAGCAGCCCGATGGTCTCCCCTTGATGGAGCAGGGGGAGCATCACCAGGGTGCGAACCCCCAGGCTCTCCACCACCTCCCGGGTGATCGGCGCGAGGATCGCGGTGCGGGTATCTTCGATATACCAGGCGTAGCGATGCGCCCGGAAGGCGGCGTAGGTCGGCTCATCCATCTCCAGCTGGCCGAAACGGGCCGGGAAGGCCTCGCCCACGCCGAAGCCGATCACCAGCTTCATCCGACGGCCCTGCACCCGATAAGCCGCCCCCAGGTCCGCCTTCCACATCTCCATCAGCAGATGCAGGGCGCGGGCGAGCAGCGACCGGGAGTCGTGGAGCTCCGCGCTCAGCTCCGCCAGCATTCCCAGGCTCTGGGAGAGCTCCCGATGGAGGCGTTCCTCCGCGCCGGGGCTCGTCTGCCGGATCAGGCCGCCGCCGGGGATCGGAGTGGCCAGCCAGCGAGCCTGCCCGCGCTCCCCCTCCGGCCCCAGCACCACCTCCCAGGTCACCGGGAGGCCCTCCCGGAGGACCTGGGCCCAGGCCTCCGCCAGGGCCTGACGCTGAGGAAGGCTTGCCCATTCCCAGAGCGGGCGCTCCAGGAACTGGGATCGGGGGAGCTGCCAGAAATGGGAGGCCGCGGCGTTCGCCCAGAGGATCCGGCCCTCGAGGTCCAGCACGTAGAGGGGCTCGCCGAGCTCCTCCCAGCGGGCGAGGCGGTCCGGAGGGATCAACGGGTCCAGCCGAAGACGAAGCGCGCTTCGGGAGCGTCCCTTCGTGGCCACGAAACGGCACGGAAGCGCCATCGGCGCCAGCCAGAGATAGCCCTCCCGCGGCTCGCCCGTGCGGGCGGTCTCCTCCAGGACAGACCATGTGGGCGAAAGCCGGAGGATGGTCTCCTCCACCCGCAGCCGCCGACGAGGGGTCCATCCGGAGATCCATCCGGCAGGGGCGGATCTGCCGGGGTAAAGCCAGCCGGCATGCAGATCCACGCGGAGAACCAGATCAGAGGAACGTGCCCCTCGCGCTTTCATCTCCCCATCCCCCGTATTTGGGAACATCCGGAGCACGCGCCTTCAGCGGCTCCCTCCCGTCTATTATCCATTATCCCCACAAGCAACGATCCTGGGTGCGCCCACGCCCAGCCCGTTGGGGAGATCGCCAGGAAGGGGCATTTCGGGCCGGGCAGCGCAGGCGACGTCGAAGGAATGCGACCCCAGAAGGCCTCCGGCCGACGGTCGGCCTGCGCCGACCGAAAAGACACTCTTCGCGTCGGCGAAGGCCAACGCCCGGCGCGCAAGCGCCTCAGAAAGCCGATTTCAATCGGCCTGTGGGGCCCTGCACGGGTCCGGGCGGCGATCATCGACGGCGGGGTTCGGAGGTCGAGCGGGTCGAGGGTGCGGTTCCGGGCAGCGGCGGGGCGCCGGGGCGGCCGTGGCAGTGCTTGTATTTCTTGCCGCTTCCGCACGGGCATGGATCGTTGCGCCCGATGGCGCGGGAGGCCGGCTCCGCCTGCACGCGGGCCCGGGCTCCCGGGGCGCTCCGGCGTTCCCGGGCCAGGGCCTGGCCCGCGGGCACGATCAGGAAGAGCCGGCGCACCGTCTCCGCGCGGATGTTGTTCAGGAGATCCTGGAACATCTCGAAGGCCCGGCGCTTGTATTCGACCAGGGGATCCCGCTGACCGAAGGCCTCCAGGCCGATGCCCTGCCGCAGGTTCTCGATGGCCGTGAGATACTCCACCCAGAGCTGGCCGATCAGGCTGAGGAGCAGATGACGGGCCGCCGCCGAGAAGGCCCGGCGTCCGAAGAACCGGAGGGCCTCCTCCTGAAGCGCGGGGTCCCACTGGCGGAAGGGAACCTCCGCCACCGCCTCCCAGCGCGCCTCTCCCAGCCAGGCCTGAAGGCTGAGACGGGCCGCTTCCTCCAGATCAACCGGCCGCTGATCCGCCACGGAGGCCCATGTCGTCCGGCCCAGCTCCTCTTCCCGGGCCTCCAGGACCCCGTGCAGGTGCTCCAGGATGCGGGGGCCTCGCTCCGCCTCCGGGATCTCCTCGAACAGCCTTCCGGCCAGATAGGACAGCGGGAAGACCACCTGGGCGTAGGTGACCCGTTGATGGGTCCGCGCGTCGAAAGCGGTCTGGCGGGTGAACTGGGCCTCCCACAGGGCCTGGGCCAGGGTCGTTGCATCCCGTTGCCCGTTCAGGCGCTCCGTCAGGAGCCCCTCGGCTTCCCGCAGATGCGCCTCCAGGCGCGCCTGGGCTTCGGCCTGCACGCCCTCCCGGATGATCTCCGCCAGCTCCTCCCAGGAGGATTCCAGAAGATCGGCCTCGTTCAGGGTGAAGCCGATCCCAACCCGGCGGGCGGCGGCGGCCATGGCCTGCATCCGCAGGGTCCGATGGCCGGCCTCCCGCACCGCTTCGGTCAGGGCCGCTCGCACCTCTTCCGGCCTCGCTGCTCGCATTCCCTCCAGACGGATCTCCAGGCCGGTGAGCTCCCGCACTCGCTCCAGGAGGCTTCGGAGGCTCGGGGCCTGGCCGCTCTCCTGGCTCTCCTGAAGCCAGTCCTCGAAGGCCCGCTCGGCGGTCTCCACCCAATCGGAGAGGGCCTGGTGGCTGCGATCGGCGACCGCCTGGACGGCGCGGGCGGCGGCCTCGGCCCAGTGGGCGGCGGCCGCCCGGGCGGCCTCCTGCAGCAACGCCATCGCCTCCGCCGGGACCTCCCCATCCGGCTTCAGGCGCTCCAGGAGCAACGCCAGGCCGAAAGAAGGCAGGAAGCGCCCATCGCCCAGCACCATCGGGGGCTGGATGCTGTCCAGCCACTCGATGACCTTCCACCCCTCCCCGGGCTTCATCTGCCGGAGGCGGCGATCCACCTCCGCCTCCACCATCGCCCAGAGGTCGTCGTGCAGATCGTCCCGCAGGAGCAGCCGCAGGCGCTGGCTGTAGATCAGCTCCCGCTGGCGGTTGAGGACGTCGTCGTATTCCAGGAGATGCTTGCGGATGTCGAAGTTGTAGCCCTCGACCCGCCGCTGGGCTTCCTCGATGGTTTTGTTCAGCCACGGGTGCTCCAGGGGCTCGTCCTCATCCTCCCACACGCGCTCCATGAAACGCCGCAGCCGGTCCCCGGCGAACCGCCGCAGCAGGTCGTCCTCCAGGGAGAGATAGAAGCGGGAGGACCCTGGATCTCCCTGGCGGCCGGCGCGGCCGCGCAGCTGGTTATCGATGCGGCGGGCCTCGTGGCGTTCGGTGCCGATGACGTGGAGGCCTCCCAGGGCCTTCACCGTGCGCTCCCCCTCGATGTGCTCCAGGAAGCGCCGCACTGCCTCCCCATACAGGCCGTATTGGGAGGGATCCAGACGGCGCAGGGCCTCCGCCCGCTCCTCGAAGGTCATCTCGTAGGGATTGAAGCCAGCCCGGCGCAGGACGCGGTTGACGTCCCCCAGCACCTCCTCGGGGAGCTCCCCGCCCAGCTTGATGTCCACGCCGCGCCCGGCCATGTTGGTGGCGATGGTCACCGCTCCCACCCGACCGGCCTGGGCGATGATGCGGGCCTCCCGGTCATGATGGCGGGCGTTGAGGACCTCATGGGGGATCCCCCGCTCCAGGACCCGCCGCAACCGATCGATGTCCTCCACGCCCCACAGGGCGGCCAGGCGCTCCAGGTTGGCCGGGGCCATCGGGTCGGGGTCCAGCCCCAGGTTTCGCGCCCAGGAGCGCAGCTTCCCGAGGGGGAGCTGCTCCGGCGGCTGGCCGAGAAGGGCCCGCTCCTCCTCGGAGAACTCCCCTTTCGATCCTGTCTCGCCGCGCCGCAGGGCGTCTTTCACCAGATCGACCAGGGCCAGCCAGCGCAGACCCTCCCCCTGCAGGCGCTTGCTCAGGTAGTCCGAGGCCTCCACGGAGGTCGTGCCCACCAGGACCGGCCGGCCCAGGGTGTGCATGCGGACGATCTCGCGGAGGATGGCGCGGTGCTTGGCCTCCTTCGTGCGATAGATCACGTCGGGGTGATCGATGCGGATCATCGGGCGGTGGGTGGGGATGACCACCACGTCCAGCCCGTAGATCTTCTGGAACTCCTCCGCCTCGGTGGCCGCGGTGCCGGTCATGCCGGCCAGCTTCTCATACATCCGGAAGTAGTTCTGGATGGTGATGGTGGCGTAGGTGACGTTCTCCGGACGGATGGGGACGCCCTCCTTGGCCTCGATGGCCTGGTGGAGGCCGTCGGACCAGCGGCGGTCCGGCATGAGGCGGCCGGTGAACTCGTCGATGATCACCACCTGGCGCCCCTGCACGATGTAATCGCGGTTGCGATGGTAGAGGAACTGGGCCTTGAGGGCCTGCTCCAGGTGGTGGATCATCTTCATCTGCTCGGGGGTGAGCTCCTCGGGCCGCTCCGGGTCGAAGAGCGGCTTGCCGATGAGCTGCTCCACCCGGTCGTAGCCGGAATCCGTCAGGTGGACCGTGCGGTGCTTCTCATCGATCTCGTAGTCCCCGGGTCGCAGCTGGCGGACGATCTGGGCCCAGCGGATGTATTCCTCCGTCGCTTCCTCCGCCGGCCCGCTGATGATCAGCGGCGTCCGCGCCTCGTCGATCAGGATGTTGTCCACCTCGTCCACGATGGCGTAGCGGTGGGGGCGCTCCAGCCGCTGCACCCGGGCCTCCAGGGTGAAGGCCATGTTGTCCCGCAGGTAATCGAAGCCGAACTCATTGTTCGTCCCGTAGGTGATGTCGGCGAGATACGCCTCCTTGCGCGAGACCGGGCGCAGCTGGGCGAAGTCCTCCTTCCCCCCGGTGTAATCCGGGTCATACAGATAGGCGTTGCCTTCCCCCGCCTGCAGCAACCCGACCCGGAGCCCCAGCAGGTGGTAGATCGGGCCCATCCAGCGGGTGTCGCGCCGGGCCAGGTAATCGTTGACGGTGACCAGGTGGGCGCCCAGGCCCAGCAGGGCGTTCAGATACAGGGGGAGGGTGGCCACCAGGGTCTTCCCTTCGCCCGTCTTCATCTCGGCGACCTTGCCGAAATGCAGGGCGATGCCGCCCAGCAGCTGCACGTCGTAATGGCGCAGCCCCAGGGTCCGCTTGGAGGCCTCGCGGACGGCGGCGAAGGCCTGCGGGAGGAGCTCCTCCAGGACGGCCTCCTCCGCCTGACGCAGCTCGGAGAGGCGCTGGCGGACCTCGTATTCGAGCTGGGTGCGCCGCTGGGGGTCGCGCTCCACCAGCCAGGCGAGGTGGGCCCGGCGGTAGGCCTCTCGATGATGGGAGATGGCCTCGGCGATGCGCGACCGGAATCGGTCGGTCATCGCCCGCAGCTCCGCGTCCGTCAGGGCCTCGAACTCCGGCTCCAGGCGGTTGATGGCCTCCACCAGAGGCGCCCAGCGCCGCAGCCAGCGCTCCGACGGCTCGCCCAGGATCTTCCCCAGGATTTGCTTGAGCATCGTCTCCTCTCAGCGCTCCGGAACATCCGAATTGAGCCAGGAGCCCCCTTCCCCGCCCGCCCCGCGGGCCGGTCCCGGGGCTCTTCCTTAAGTTTAAACCGGATCGCAGGAAGAGAAGGAACTCCGGTGCCCGAACGGAAGGGCCATGCGGCTCCCCCGGAGAGCACCTTCCCGGGCCGTATTTCTAACTCTTGATATACGGCGATCCAACGCCGTTGTTTTTCTAAGATCTCTAAGAGATCGCTCGAGGAGACAGGCCGGCGCTCCCGGTCCTCGAACCCCTCCCAGGAGGCGCGCATGCTGCGCACGGTGTGCTCGCTGATCATGGTGGTGGGAGCGGCCTACCTGATCCTGGTCGTAGGTTCCAGAGGCCCGCGGACGAACGCCCGGACGCTCTGGGTGGACGATGACGGCACGGTGGGGGCGGCCGCCGCTTCCTGTGACGGCCCTGATCCGGCTTACATCCGCATCCAGGCGGCCATCGAGGCGGCCGAGGATGGCGATGAGATCCGGATCTGCCCCGGGGTGTATCGGGAACAGATCACCATCCGTCGGAATTACCTCACCGTCCGCTCTGTGGACGGATCCGCGGTGGATGCCAGCCCCGATACGATCCTGCTGCCGGAGGAGCTGGACCCGGCCGGGGTGTGGATCCTGGGGGACGGCAACGTCCTGGAGGGGCTGGTGATCCAGGACACGGCCGCTGGCCCGCCCCATCCCGGCCATCTTCACCAGCTCATCCGGGTGGGGGGCGATCGCAACACGGTCCGCCGCAACCGCCTCATCGGCCGGGGGCCAGCGGGCCCTGCGGATATCGGGATCGAGGTGCATGGAGGGGATGTCGGCAACGGGGTGGCGGAACGCAACGAGATCGTCGAGAACGAGATCCTCAACGTCTTCGGCCACGCCCTCCGGGTCCAGAGCCTGGCCCGCGATCGGGCCGCCTACTGGACGGTCGTCACGGGCAACCGGATCCACGATAACCCCGGGAACGGCATCACAGTGGACCGCTCGCCGGCCACGCGGGTGGAACGCAACGTCCTGTCCCGCAATGGGGTAGCCCTGGTCTTCCATAGCGAGCCCTCGTTCCCGGCCATCGAGACGGTGTTCCGGTGCAATCAGGTGGTTGGCAATCGCGCGGGGGCTCGGAATACAGCGACGGATGGTTCGGTGATGCGAGCAGAGTATAACTGGTGGGGGAATGAGGACGGCCCGCGCCATGATCTGCGGAACTCGGGGGGAGGCGGGGATGCGGTGGGGGACAACGTGGCGTTCCGGCCCTGGCTGACCGCCCCGCCGGAAGGGACCTGTCCTCTGCTGCGGGTGCGCATCGACGTGATGCCGGGAGACGCAAGCAACCGGATCCGTCCCGCCAGCCACACCCTGATCCCGGTGGCCCTTCTCTCTGGTCCGAGCTTCGCCCCGCTGGCTGAGGTCGATCGGGACCGCCTGCGTTTGGGGGCCACGGGCGGGGAGAGCCCTGTGGTCGGCTGCAACAGTCTGGCCGGCGACCTCAACGGCGATGGGATTGGGGACCTGGTCTGCTACTTCCGGTCGGAGCTCACCGGCCTGGGGCCGGACCACCGGGTCGCCCGGCTCCAGGGCCAAACCCTGGAAGGGATCGCCATAGAGGGCCAGGATGCTGTGGAGATCCTCCCATAACTGTAAGGCGCATCTCTGAGCACCAAGAAGGCGATTCGAAAGAGGGCGTGCCGAATCCGAGAACGGTTATCGAAGAGCCTGACCGCTTTGGGCATCCATCCAGCGCACCGCTTCGAGGGGGAAGGACAGCCAGAGGATTTGACCCGGCTCCACCGTGCGTCCCGTAGGCAACGTCAGCTTCAAGGTCTGGGAGCCCAGGTAGGCGGTCACCAGCAACTGAGCCCCCAGGGGCTCCACGACCGAGACCGTGACGGGGAGCGTCCCTGGCTGCGGGGACGCTTCGATGCGGATGTGCTCCGCCCGGATGCCTAGCAACAAGGGTTGTTGGGAGGCGACCCCGGGGATCTCGGGCATGGGAAAGCGATGTCCTTCCAGGACGAAACTCCACCCACCCTCGTTATTCTCTGCCACCCCGCGCAGGAAATTCATAGGCGGGTTCCCGATGAACCCGCCCACGAAGACCGTGGCCGGGGCTTCGTAAATCCGCATGGGAGTGTCGACCTGGACGATCTCTCCTTCGCGCATTACAGCGATACGATCGCCCAGGCTCATCGCCTCCACCTGATCGTGGGTCACATAGATGATCGTCATCCCCGTCTCCTGGTGGAGCCGTTTCAGCTCCGCCCGCGCGTGCAACCGCAACAGCGCATCCAGATTGCTGAGAGGCTCATCCATCAGCAATACATCCGGCTGCATCACCAGGGCCCGGGCCACCGCGACCCGCTGCCGCTGACCACCGGAGAGCTGGGCGGGATAGCGGTCGAGCAACTCCGTCAGTTGCAACATCGTCGCGGCTCGCTCCACCCGCCGCCGCACCTCCGTCTCCGGAACCCGCCGCATGCGCAGCCCGAAGGCGATGTTGTCGTAAACCTTCATGTGCGGGAAAACAGCATAGCTCTGGAAGACCATGGCGATGTTTCGACGGCGGGGAGGCAGTCCGGTGACCTCTCGATCTCCAATGAAGATGCGACCGTGATCCACCCGCTCCAGGCCGGCGACACAACGCAACAGAGTCGTCTTGCCACATCCGGAGGGTCCCAGCAGCACAAAGAACTCTCCGTCTTCGATCGTCAGGGAGACGTCGCGCAACGCGATGACCTTCCCGAAGGCCTTCCGGATCCGCTCCAGACGCACACGTGCCATGTGGTCTCCACTCCCGGATATGGGGCGCCAGCTCAGCGGCTGACGACCCCCCAAAGATTAAAGAGATAACGCCGGATGATGAGGAGGATGATCATGGCGGGGGCGACCATGAAAAAGCCCCCGGCGAACCGGAAGTAGAGGGGCGATTCGTTGAGGACCGTGAGGACCAGGGCCGGCAACGTCCGTTGTCGCAGGGTCAGGATGGTGGCGGCGAAGACCTCGTTCCATGAGATCACGAAAGTGAAGAGGCTGGCCGCGGCCAAGCCGGGCAGAGCCAGGGGCAGGGAGACCCGGAGAAAGGCGGAGAGTGGGCTGCAGCCCAGGGTCATGGCCGCCTCCTCCAGATCGCGGGGGATCGCCATGAACACGCTGGAGGTGATCAGGATGACGAAAGGGAGGGCCATGGCGGTATGGACCAGGGCCACCGCCCATGGCGTATCGTAGAGGCCGATGCGAATGAAGGTAACCGCCAGGGGGATGGAGAGGATGGCCATCGGAAACATCCGGGTCATCAGGATCCCCATGCGCACCGCCTCCCGTCCCGGGAAGAGAAAGCGAGCCAGGGCATATCCAGCCGGCGCCCCCAGGGCCAGGGACAGGATCATCGTGAGCAGGGCAACCACCACGCTGTTGCGCGTGGCTGTCAACGTCCCCGTGGCGTTCACGAAGAACCGCATGGTCTCCACCGAGAACTCCAGCGGAAGCAGGGGACGTGGCCAGCGATACACGGCCATACGCGGGCTGAAGGCCAGCAGCCCGATCAGGTAGATCGGGGCCAGCACCCACAGGGCCAAAAGCGAAGCTCCTCCATACCAGAGCAGGTCCGCGATCCGGGATCGCCCCTTCATCGCCCCATCTCCTCCGGGCGCACCCGCAGGACGTAGAGATAAAAGCCGGTCACCAAGGCGGACAGGGCCAGGATGATCAGAGAATACGCAGCGGCCACATGGGGGTTATGGGCCCCCGCATACCAGGCATAGGCCTCTGAAGCCAGGACCGGGAGGATCCCCCCACCCAGGGCCACCACCACGGCGAAGGTCTGGAAGGCGAAAAGGGTGCGGATGATCAAGGCCGCCTGCAGGCTGGGCCGCAGCAAGGGCAGGACCACGTAACGCAGTTTCTGAACCAGGTTCGCGCCGAAGACCTCGGCCGCCTCCCAGTATTCGCCCAGGATCATCTGCAATCCCGCCACCAGCGTGACCATCACGATGGCCGTGGCCCTCCACACCTCCGCGATCACCACCGCCAGGAGAATGCCGATCGGATGCTCATACGAGAGAAAGATGATGGGACGCTGGATCAATCCCAAAGCGCGCAGAATGACGTTGAGATATCCCCGCTCGGTGAAGACGGCCAGCCAGACCAGCCCCGCAGCCAGCTCCGAGATGGCCAGCGGGATCGCATACACGTAAAGGAAAAATCCGGCGCCGCGGCGCCGGGATTGCGCGATTAAGGCCATGATCAAGGCCAGAACCAGCTGCAGGGGGATCACCAGGGCGATCAGCACCAGCGTGTTGCGCAGGGCGGGCATGAAGCGGGTGTCCGCCAGCATGCGGCGGAAGGGCTCCCCGGACCAGGAGCCATCCGGGGCCTGGACGGCCAGCAACAGAGCCTGAACGCTGGGGAGAGCGATGAACAGCCCCAGGAAGAGGATGGCCGGCATCAACAGCGCCAGCGGCAATCCGATCTCGGCTTTCCGCCACCGACTCACCGCCGCCTCCCCGAAGGTCGGGAGGCAGACCCTCAGCCTGCCCCCCGACCGCGATCTCCGGGATCACCGCACCTGGCATGGTCCGGTGCTGGGCGGATCCGGCGGCCAGCAGGCGGCGCCGGTCTCGTTCAGGATCGCCTGCAGCTTGGCCGCCTCCTCCCGAAGCACCTTTTCGATATCCTCACCCTTTAACACAATGCGCTCCAGGGTGTCCCGGTTGACCTTGTTGAACTCGCCGGCCTTGCCGCCCAGGCCCACCGGCAACAGCGCCGGGATCGCATCCGGCGCCCCGGATTGCTTGACGACCGCCTCGCCTTCGATCCGGACATGAGCGGGCATATCCGCCGGCATGGGGACGTCCAGGACCGGGAAGAAGGCGACCTCGCGGAGAATGGTCAGCTGGGTCTCCGGCCGCGTGAGGAACTCGATCAACGCCTCCGCTCCTTCCCGGTTCGGCGCGCCTTTCACGATCCCGAGGCAGGCCAGCACCGGCATGAAGCCCCGCCCCTTGGGGCCCGCGGGCGCGGGGGCCGCGATGAAGTCACCCGGCCGCTCCTTGAAGGCGTTCACCAGCCGGGCCGTGTGATCCCAGGCGATCCACACCTCCTCGGCCAGCAACGGCTCCTGCATGAAATCATAGGTGGTGGATTGCGGGTTGACGTGCTCCCAGAGAGCCTTGAAGGACTTCCACATCTCCACCGCTTCCGGGCTCTTGTAAGTTGTGACGAAGGCGCCGGTGTAAGATGGATACAGATAGCCCTGGACGAAGCGATGGATCAGGCCCTTGGGACCCAGGGGGAACCCCAGACGGCGCTCCCCTGTCGCCTTATGGATGTTCTCCCCCCACTGCCGGAGCTGATCCCAGGTCAGGGCGTTGACATCTGCGCCCGCGGGCAGGTAGTCCAGCGCCTTCTTGTTGATCGCCAGGATATAAGTGGCTTGCATCCACGGGATGCAATATTGACGATCCGTGCCCAGCTTCCCCAGCTCCACGAACTGGGGGATCATCGGGCGATCCTTCAGGCGCTCCATCAGTGGGGTGAGATCCTCCAGGGCGTTGTCCCTGAGGAGCGTGACGAAGTTGCCATGCAACGCCCCCACCACATCCACCGACACCTTGCCCGCCTGGATCTCCGCGCGGATTCGATCGTGGAAGGGGCCTTCGTCCTCCGGGATGAACTCCACAGGGGCGCCGAAGGGCTTGAGGATCACGTTGCGCATCTTCTCCGCCTCCTCCACCGGCCGCAGCTGGGTGGAGAGGAAGAGGACCGGTTTGGGCGGCGGGGTGGGTGTGGGCGGAGAAGGCGTGGGGGAGGGCATAGCCGGCGGAGGCGGAGCGGTGGGAGTCGGCGTGGGAGGCGCCGCCGGCTGGCAGGCGAGGGACAGGACAAGGGCGACCGTGAGCAGGGCCCAGAGCCTTCGAGTGCACATGATCCACCTCCTGATCGTTCAATCTGGGAACGGATGGCTTTCTGGCAACATATAACCTGTGAGGGCAGCGATCCGCTCCGCCGCCCTCGGGACCGCCGCTTCCAGCGGACGACGGCCAAGCAACACGTCCTCCACCAGCGCCTGCCATTCCTCCGAAACCCGGGCGTAAGCCGGTATGGAAGGGCGCGGCCGCCCCTGCTCCACCCAACGCTGCGTCCGCGCCAGGAACCCTCCTCGCTCCCCAGCCAGATCGGAGAGGGCGTGGATCCAGGGGGGATGGCGCCCGGTCATGCGAGCGAACGCCCGCAATGGCTCCCTCTCCACAGTCTGTCGCAACAGCGCCAAGGCTCGCTCGGGATGGCGGGATTGTCGATAAATCCCGAACGCCATGCCGCCCATCAGACCGGCCGGACGTCCGTGAGGCCCTGCCGGGATGGGGAGGACCATGAGGCGCTCCAGGAAGGTCGCTTCGTCCCATCCGGCCGCCTGTCGGATCAAATCCGCCTCGTAGGTGCCCCCCACCGCCATCACCACCCGTCCCTCCGCCAGCCAGAGGGCCGCCTGTTCCCGATGGAAGGCGGTCACCTCGGGGGGCATCAGCTGGTGTTCCCAGATCAACGCCCGCAGGAAAGCCAGCGTTTCATAAGTGGCCGGCTGATCCAGCAGGACCCAACCCCCACTCACCAGCTCGCCCCCATTCGACCAGAGGAAGGGAAGGGTTTGATAGGTGGTGGTCTCGCCACCCGTCCGGCCGGCCACCATCGCCAGCGGATAAGGGCCCAGGCCGTAACGTCGGCGGACCTCCGGTTGTCGAAAATGAGCCCCTACCCGGAGCAGATCCTCCCAGGTGGTCGGTGGGCGCAGCCCTTCCGCCTCCAGCAGATCCCGCCGCACCCACAGGACGCTGACATCCATGCTGATGGGGATCCCATACAGGTGTCCTTCAAAGACCCACGCGGAGCGGGGGCCCGGCATCAGCGCGGCCAGCGCCTGGGTCTCCCAAGCCGGATCGATCTCCCCAACGGCTCGTAGATAGCGAAGGGCTACGAACTCCGCCAGCCACGCGGAATCCAGGATAGAAAGATCGGGAGCCTCGCCGTTCCCCACTGCCTCCATCAATGCCCCACGCAACTGCAGAAAAGGGACCTGCTCCACGGCCAGCTCCATCGGCTGGTCCGGATGCAGCTGATTCCAGCGGGCGACAGCGAGATCCAGGGGGATCCGCCAGCGGGGATGGGAGATCACCACCCGCAACACCAATGGACGGCTCGCCCCCCCGTTTCGAGGGGCAACAAAGGTGCCCCGCCCCCGCTGACGGAGGATCAGGCCCTCCCGCGCCAGATCCTCCAGGGCCTGACGGACCGGCGCCCGGCTGATCCCATAACGGGCGCAAAGCTCCGCTTCCGTGGGCAGACGATCCCCTGGCCGGAGCCGACCCTCCAAGATCTCCGACCGCAGGAGCTGCTTCAGCTGCTCGTGAAGCGGGATCCCCAGGGCGGGATCCAGCCGCCGACGCGCCCCCATTCCCCATCCTAACGCCCAAGTTTGTTATAATGATATATAAAACTCTGAGGTTGTCAAGGAAACGGTGGAGTGGGTCCTCGCGCCTCCGCGCGTTCCGATCCGGCTGGGGCTCATCGACAGGAGGATTTGATGATTCACCAGGACTTGCGACCGGCGGCAGAGGAAGTCTTGCGGCGCAACGATCGCGGGGCCTTCACCGCCCCTTCCCCCCGGCAGTATCCCCACCTCTGGCTGTGGGACGCGGGGTTCGCCGCCCTGGGCTGGGCGGCCTTAGGGGATTATGAGCGGGCTTACCGGGAGATCCGCGCCGCCCTCCGGGGGCAGTGGCGCAACGGGATGCTCCCTCACGTGCTCTTCTACGACTGGCCCAGCGCCTATTTTCCGGGCGCCGATGTCTGGCGCTCCGATCTGGCCCCGGAAGCGCCGACGGAGCTCCCCACTTCCGGCATCACCCAACCCCCCGTCCTGGCTTTCGTGGTCGAGATCCTGACCCGCCATGATCCGGATCGCGGGCGCGCGGCGGCCTTCCGCCGGGAAGCCTTCCCCGCGCTCCACGCCTATCACCGGTGGCTCCACATCCTTCGGGACCCCCAGGGCATGGGCCTGAGCCTTCTCGTGCACCCCTGGGAGTCCGGGATGGACAACAGCCCCCTGTGGGACGCGGCCCTGGCCCGGGTGCCGGTGGGGGATCTGCCGCCCTATCGCCGGGCCGATGCCCGCTGGGTGCCCGAGGAGCAGCGGCCCCGCTCCGCCGACTACGACCGCTTCCTGGCCCTCATCCTCCACCTGCGATCGCATCGCTACGGGGAAAGCGGCGTCCGAACCTCCCCCTTCCGGGTCTATGACGTTCTGTTCAACGCCCTTCGCCATCGCTCGGAGGAAGCCCTCCTGGCCATGGCAACGGCGCTCGGGGAGCCGACCGGGGAGATCGAGGGGTGGCTGGCGCAAGGCCGCGCCGCCTTTCAGGCCTATCTATGGGATCCGGCGCGCGGATTCTTCCTGGACTGGGACGCGGTGGCCGAGGCTCGGATCCCGGTGATCGCGGCGGGCGGGTTCCTGGCCCTCTACGCGGGCCTGGCCACCCCGGAGCAGGCCCGTGAGATGGTGGCGCGCTATCTCACGAACCCGGAGGCCTTCGCCCCGGACGGCGGGACGCGCTATCGGGTGCCCACGGTGAGCAAGGCGGAGCCGGGTTGGGAGCCCCGACGCTACTGGCGAGGGCCGATCTGGATCAACCTCAACGCCCTGATCGCCCACGGCCTGCGGCGCTACGGGTTCACCGATCTGGCCGAGCAGATCCGCGCCGACACCTTCGCCCTCGTCGCTCGCTCAGGGTTCTGGGAATACTACGACCCCCGCACCGGGGAAGGGCTGGGGATCGAGGGATTCACCTGGTCCGCCGCCCTGATCCTCGCCTGGGACCTGCTGGAGGTCCCCGAAACCAGGTAGGGGCGACCGGCTGGTCGCCCCTACGCCTCCCTACCATCCCGCCCCGGAACCTGCAGGATGCGGGGAGGGCACGGAGGGTCGGTCAAAGACGATATGGGAGCCGGGGGCCATTTCCTTGTGGCGGGTCAGGGGACGGAACAGGGAGGCCAGGATCCCCTGCTCGCGGTCCGGCATGCCGGTGGCGAGGGGCTGCCCCAGCGGATCGAAGACGGCGGCCGAGGGGCCGGGCTCCCCAAACAGTGGGGACGCCCGCACCAGGAAGACCCGGTTCTCATCCGCCCGTGTCCGGGCGAGGAGATCGTCGGTCGCCCGGCGGGCGGAGGGGAACCAGATCAGCAGCTCCGCGCCCTGCGCCATCAGGCTGCGGGCGATCTCCGGCGCCCAGATCTCCTGCGATCCCAGCACCCCCAGGCTGCCCCATGGCGTCTCCAGCGCTCGCGGTGGCTCCCCCACGCGGTGGCGGGCGATCTCCTGCCCACGGTCGATGAGATGGATCCCCACGCGACCCTCATCCGCCAGGGGAGCGATCAGGGCGCAGGCCAGCCGGGCGCTGAGGGCCTGGAGGGCATCGAGGGCTGTCGCCTGCTGATAGGCCGGAGCGCGCTCCCATCCCTCCGGGATGCCGGGCAGGATCAGAAGGGAGGCCCCCTGGCGGGTCAGGCGCTCCCCCAGCTCCTCCACCCGTCGCCGCCACACCTCCGGATCCTCATAGGGTTTCAGCTGGAGGACGCCCACCCGGAGATACATCGAATCCGCCGGGATCGGCTCCCGGAGCCGCCGGGCCACCGGGAGCGCCTCCCCCGGCGTGTTCCACCACGGAGCGGACGCGGAGGGCCGCGCGCGGGGGCCGGGCGCCGCCGCCAGATCGACCTCCGCCAGCACGATCTCCTCGCGATCCGGGCTCCCCAGCGCCCGATAGGCGCCGTCCGGCCCCACCACGCCGCTTCGTCCGCAATAGAGGATGCTCTCGGCCTCCGCCCCCACCTTATTCGCCCAGGCGATCCAGAGGCCGTTCTCCAGGGCCCGGGCGGGCAGGAGGTAGGTCACCTGGGGGTTGGTCCGGGCCTCGGGGGCCCCGGTGGAGGTCACCAGAGCGGTGGCGTCGAGGATCAGGCGGGCACCCTGCATGGCCAGGGCGCGGGGGATCTCCGGCATGCGGGCATCCGCGCAGATCATCAGCCCCACCCGTCCGAAAGGCAGATCGAACACCGGCAGGTCGGAGCCGGGGTCGAACCATTCCCGATCGAAATGCCAGAGGAAGAGCTTGTCGTGGAAGCCCAGGACCTGGCCCTGGGGGTCGAGGAGGGCCATGGAGTTGCGCAGCCGCCCGGAGGGATGGGGGCGGACGAGGCCCACGGCCACATAGGCCCGGTGCCGGCGGGCCTTCTCGCCGAACAGGTGGAGGACCTCCTCCAGCGGGCGGGGCTCGGCGCGATGATAAGCCTCCAGGGAGTGGAGGTAGTAAGCGGGATAAGTGCACTCCGGCAGCAGGATGAGGTCCGGCCGGTGGCGTCCGGCCTCCTCCACGCCCTGCAACGCCCGCTCCAGGGCCTCCTCGGCCCGCTCCAGCCCGAGGGCCTCCAGCTGCACACAGGCGATCCCAAGGCGGGACATTTTCACCTCCTGCGATGCTTTCTATGTGTGGAATCTCCGATCCACCCCTCAGCAGTTCTCTGAGTCGGGCGATAACATCCAGGCGGCCATCCGGGCTCGTCCGATCTTCTTCGGCGATCCAGAGAGGGGATGCGCGAACATGCGGCTTCCGAGGGCCGCGATTGACGTGCTCCCATAGGCTCGATAAACTGGGGCGCAGGAGATGCGTGAGAGCGATCGCGCTGAGGCGACTGCGCAAAGGAGGGGCCATGGATTTGGATCTTTACCGGCGTGAGGTAGCCGTCTCCGTCTCCCCCCGAGTTCACCTCTCCGTGATCGATGTGCATCCAGAGCATCCCCGGCGCACGCTGGTTTTCATCCACGGCTTTGGGGGTCAGGCGCGACAGTGGAAACATCAGGTAGAAGCCTTCGGGCTGCATCATCGGGTCATCGCCCCCGATCTGCGGGGCCACGGCCTTTCCGACAAGCCCCGAAGCGTCTATGATGTGGAGGAGCTGCTGTCTGATCTGGAAGCCCTTCTTCTCCAACTGGAGGCGAAGCCTCCGTTGGCTTTGATCGGTCATTCCTTCGGCGGGGCGATCGCCACCGAATACGCCCTCCGTCATCCGGAGCAGGTGGACCGCCTCATTCTGATCTCCACGCCCGGCGAGTATCGGCTGCATCCGATCTACCGGTTTCTGTTCCATCTCCCTCTCCCCCTCCTGCGCGCGGCGGAGCCCTTTGTCCGGCCATGGCTTCACGCGCCCGCCTATGTGCTGCAAGCGCTTTATATGCACGCCATGTCCCGGTGGGTGGGGTGGCCTCGTTTCCGCAGCCTGACCCAGCCGACCCTGGTCATTCGGGGCCATCGGGATATGGTGTTCGAGCGTCCGCTGTTCGAGGAGGTAGCCCGAGCCATCCCGCGGGGGGAGGATCTCAATGTAGGCGCCTCCCGGCATATGGTGATGATCGAGCGCTATGAGGCGGTGAACCGGGCCATCGGCCGCTTCCTGGAGGATCGCCCGACCCGTTCCTGGCGAGAACCCTCCCCGGCCACGATTTCCCCACGAAGCGCTCTCTGGCATCAGCGACCCTGGCTGGCGTTTTACGATGAAGGGGTCCCTCCCACCGTCGCCATCCCTCATATCCCCCTTCACGAGCTGTTGCGCTCGGCGGCGCGGCGCTTCCCGAACCATCATGCCATCTGTTTCGGGAACGCGCGTTACACCTATCGGGAACTGAATCGGGAGGTGAATCGCTTTGCCCATGCCCTCCGCTCCCTGGGCCTGAACATAGGCGAGCGGGTCGCGATCCTCCTGCCCAACCTTCCCCAATTTATCATCGCTTTCTACGGGACCCTGAAGGCCGGAGGGGTCGCGGTGCTTCTGCCTCCGGGGGAGGGCGAGGAGGAGCTGAAGCGCCAGATCGCCGACGCGGAAGTCCGCATACTGATCACGCTGACCACCCAGGCGGATGCGATGCGGAGGCTGCAGCGCGAGCTGGGCATCCCCCATCTTCTCCTTACCGCCCCCGGGGACTACCTCCTTCCGATCCAGCGATTCGCGCGACGGGAAGCCATCCCACCTGTCGGCGAGCGAGGGGTCCACCTGTGGCGTGAATGGCTGGCGCCTTACCCGGATCACGAACCGGACATCCCGGTGGATCCCGGATCCCCGGCGGTCATCCTGTATACTGGAGGGACTACAGCGGCGGCCAAAGGGGTGATGCTTTCCCATCGCAACCTGGTCGCCAACGCTCTGCAAGCCCGCCACTGGATGCCGGACGCGCAGGAAGGCCGGGAGCGCTTCCTCTGTGTCCTGCCTTTCTCCCATAGCTATGGTCTGACGATGGCCCTCAACGTGCCCATGGCCCTGGGCGCTGCCATGATCGTGCTTCCCGGGTTCGATCCGGAGCGGGTGCTGAAAGCCATCCAGCGCTTTCGTCCCACCATCTTCCCAGGAGTCCCGAGCATGTATGTGGCCATCAACAGCATACCGGGTGTGCGCCGGTATGGCATCGACAGCATCCGCGCCTGCATCAGCGGCTCCGCGCCGCTTCCTCTGGAGGTCCAGGAAGCCTTTGAGCGCCTGACGCGGGGGCGCTTGGTGGAGGGTTATGGCCTGACCGAGGCCAGCCCGGTCACCCACGCTAACCCGCTCTATGGGCTGCGGAAGGTGGGCAGCATTGGGATCCCCCTTCCCTCTACGGAGGCCCGGATCGTCGATCTGCGCACCGGCCGGAACGAGGTGCCTCCCGGGCATATCGGCGAGCTGGCGGTGCGGGGGCCCCAGGTGATGCTGGGCTACTGGCGGGATCCGGAGGCCACCCGCCGTGTCCTCACCGAAGACGGCTGGCTGCTCACCGGGGATATCGCCCAGATGGATGAGGATGGTTACTTCCGCTTGATCGCCCGTAAAGCGGACATGTGGTATGTGGGGAAGGAGGGGCAGCCGGCGTTCCCCCGTGATGTGGAGGAGGTGCTGTATGAGATCCCTTCCGTGAAGGAGGCCGCGGTGGTGGCCGTGGCCGGGCAGCCGATCGCCTTCGTCATTGCCCGGAAGGAGCAGGTGACCGACGAGGAGATCATCGCCTATTGCCGGCGCCGCCTCCCACCGGAGCTGGTGCCCCGCATGGTGTTCTTCGTCGATGAGTTCCCACGGACCTTCCTGGGGAAAGTCCTCCGTCGGGAGCTGGCCCGACGCTACGAGCAATGGCAGCGTGAGAAAGGGGATCCTCCCCGTCTGTCGTGAGCGCTGTTTTCCCTTCTGGCCGGGCTATGGAGGGCGGGCCCAGGAGATCCCGCGCATCTGGAATGCTTACACCCGGACCACCAGGGTCTTCCAGTCGCTGTAGAAATCCAGGGCGCTCCAGCCCTGCTCCTTCGGCCCGTATCCGGAGTCCTTCACACCGCCGAACGGGGCCTGATATTCCACCCCCGCCGTGGGCTGGTTCACATGAACGATCCCTGCTTCCACACCGTTCAGGAAGGCCTCGGCCACATCCAGGCGACGGGTGGCGATGGAAGCAGAGAGGCCATAACGCGTGGCGTTGGCGATGGCGATGGCCTCCTGAAGATCCGACGCCGGATGGAGGGTGACCACCGGGCCGAAGATCTCCTCCTGGGCGATGGAGGCCGACGGGGGGACTCCCTCCAGAACTGTCGGCTCATAGAAGTAGCCGGGATCGATGGGCCGGCCACCGATCAGGATCCGTCCTCCTTCCTCCAAACCCCGCTTCACCCAGCGGTGCACGTTCTCCCGGGCTGCCGCGTCGATCAGCGGGCCCACCCGCGTGGCCTCATCCAAAGGATCGCCCACTTTCAGCCGGCTGGTGGCCTCCAGGAACGCGTCTCGGAACTCCTCGTAGATCTTCCTGTGAACGATGATGCGGCTGGTCGCGGTGCATTTCTGGCCCGCATAGAAGAACGCCCCCTCGGCGGCCAGCCGGGCCGCCTCCGCCAGGTCCGCGTCCTCCCAGACCACGAAAGGGTTCTTCCCCCCCAGCTCCAGCTGGAGGCGGACCGGCCGATGGGCCAGCATCGCCTTGAGGCGGAGCCCGGTCTCCACGGAGCCTGTGAAGGAGACCGCGCGGACCTCTTCGGCCTCAGCCAGGGCCTCTCCGAACGGCGTCCCGGGCCCGATCACCAGGTTCAACACCCCCGGGGGCAAACCGGCAGCCTCCAGGGCGCGGGCGAGATGGACCGCCCCGCACGGCCCCAGGGTGGACGGCTTCAGCACCACCGGGTTGCCCAGCAAGAGGGCCGGGGCGAGCTTCCAGGCTGGGATGGCGATAGGGAAATTCCACGGTGTGATCAGGGCGACCACGCCCAGAGGGACCCGCCGGGCCCTGAGCTCCGTCCCCGGTCGGGCCGAAGCCAGCAGGAAGCCCTGAGGCTGCCAGGCCCAGGCGGCATAATACTCGAAGATCTCCGCAGCCCGGCGGACCTCGGCCCGCGCCTCAAAGATCGGCTTCCCCACCTCGACCGAGAGGTCACGGGCGATCGTCTCCAGGTGCTCATACAGAAAACGGGCCGCTCGCTGGAGGATCCGCGCGCGCTCGATGAGAGGCGTCTGACGCCACTGCGGGAACGCGGCCGCCGCCGCCCGGAGCGCGGCTATGGCCTCCGATTTCCCAGAGAGGGGATACTCCGCCACCACCTCTTCCGGTCGGGAAGGGTTCTTCCGCGCGTAGGTCCGCTCAGGGACTTGCCATCGGCCGGCAATGAGATTTCCGATAGGCATAGGCTCGCCTCCGGCGGAAGATACAGACCCTCACTCCAGGATCTCATATGGGCTTGGGGTGGGCCACTGAGGGAGCAGCCCCATCAGCATGATGCCCGCCACCACGCACAGGCGCACCGGCTCCGTCCCGGTGTTGAACACGCGATGGGCGGTGTTCTCGCGATTGTAGATGGCATCCCCCGCCTCGAACTCGTAACGCTCCCCCTCCGATTCGATGTAACCCCTGCCCTGGAGGACGAAGTAGACCTCCTCGCAGTTGTGTCGGTGCAGGGGCGTGTGCGCGCCGGGATCGATCTCCACGATCCCCATAATCAACGTCTTGGTGGGGAAGCCCGTCTCCGGGTAAATCACCTTCCAGTCCCGCACGCCAGGCATGCGCTCCATGGGAGCGCCGCTCAAGAACTCCGAAGGCTTGATCACCACGCGGCGCGTTCCTCCCATCCGGCCACCTCCTTCAGGCAAAAATGCAAGGGGCTGGGCAGGACCTCTTAGATCCTCCCAGCCCTGCAAACCCATCGCGCTTCCTGGACCTTCGTCTGACTTAGAAGAGCAGCCGAACTCCGAAAACTCGGAACAGGATGTAGATGATCCCCAAGACAATGTAAATGGCGCTGACGATCGAGGCGATCACCAGCGTCGCGTTCGCCGGACGGGTCCAGGCTGGGAAGCGCTTGGGGACCAGGAAGTAATTCAGGTAAATCAGGAAGGGCATATAGATGGCCATGGAGATGTAGTTCAGCACCCCTCCCGCGATCAACAGGGGGCCTGGAGCGGCCAGCAGGACTGTGGTGCAGCTGATCACCGTGAGGAGGACGACGAAGATGTAGTAAAGGGTTCGGAAGTGCAAGCGTCGGGCCCAAGCGAAGTTCGCGTAGAAGAAGTCCGCGTGCATACGGGAGACGCCATCCGTGATCCCCAACCAGGAATCCGCCAGGAAAGCCGCCGCCACCAAGAGGAAGAGGGCCCGTCCGATGGAGCCCATCGCCGTCTCGAAGAAGGCTGACTGGACCACGGCGATGCGCCATCCAGATGGGAACTCGCCTCGAGGGAGGAGAATGGACCAGGCCAGCCAGCACATCAGCATGACGGTGAAGGCGTTCACCCCCACCCCGATCGCGTTATCGATGCGGAGATAACGAATCCAATCCAGATAGTTCTTTCGGTTCTCCGGGGTATCCTCGAAGGCATAACCTGTGGCGGGGATGGCCTCAGGCTTCCCCGTAATGGGACTTGTCACACGCCCGATGTATTTGGCCATCCCAAGCCCTTTATCCCGGATCCAGTAACTGTAAAGGACGTTGAAGAATCCGCCCATGCCGGCAAAAGCGATAGAAGTTAGAACAATATCCGCATCCTTGGGATCCCACGGGCGAACTCGAAAACCGCTAAGGACGGTGAAGGGGTTCAGGTAGTTCGCAAAGAAGGCACCCGCTTGAGAAAGGACAGTGGGCTGGAGAACCGCGATAACCAGTCCCACCACTGTGACAATCGTCACCGCCATCATGAACCGTTCGATGATGTTGTAAACCACGCGTCCCAGCACCAGAGCAGCAAAGAAAACTGCGATGGTCAGGTAGGTCCAGAACAGGGTGCCCTCCCGGGCCCCCCAGCCAGGCGGGAAACGGGTCAGCTCGAAGAGAGCGGTGGCTCCCGCGCTGGCATATCCTCCAAACCAAAGGAAGGTGATCAACATCATAAACCACATAAAGATGGCTAACGCTTTGTGGATACGGGTGAGGCCAGTGAAGAAGGTCTCGCCTGTGGTTGCCGTGTAGCGGATGATCTCCTGATTCACCCAGTATTGCATCAAGCAGGCGGGGAGCAAGAGGCCGAGGAACGTCGCCCCATATTTGGCCGTGAGGTAAGGCCACCAGATGATCTCGCCGCTTCCTTGCGCCAGCGCGGCCCAGATCACCCCTGGGCCCATCGCCGCCCACAACCCCACAAAGGCCGGCACAGCAGCGATCTTAAGAGGCTCCAGCCGGCCCAGCGGGACCGTCCGTTCCGGCGCCGCTGCCGCCATCGGACACCTCCTTTGATCGACGAAGGTAAAGGTATTTATATTTTATCGGGAGAGACGCCGCAAGCGGGGATCCAGCAGATCCCGCAGGCCATCCCCCAGGAAGTTGAAACCGATCACTGTGCTCAGGATCGCCAAGCCGGGGAAGGTTCCGATCCACCACTCGAAGAACTTCTGACGGGCGGCGGCCACCATCGCCCCCCATTCCGGCGTCGGCGGGACAGCGCCCAGCCCCACGAAAGAGAGCGCCGCCGCCAGCAGGATGGCGTTCCCCACATCCAAGCTGGCCTTCACCAGCACCACGGAGGAGGCGTTGGGCAGGATGTGGCGCCACAGGATGCGGACCTCGGGCGCTCCCACCGCTCGGGCCGCTGTCACATACTCCATCTCCCGCAAGGCCAGCACCTGGCCCCGCATGAGCCGGGCGTATTCCGGCCACAGGACCAGGACGATGGCCAGCATGGCGTTTTGCAAGCCCGGGCCCAGCGCCGCCGTGATGGCCATGGCCAGGATCAGCGAGGGGAAAGCCAGGACAGCATCGCAGAGCCGCATGATGAATTCATCGACCAAGCCGCCGACGAAGCCCGCCACCGCCCCCAGGGTGGTCCCCAACGCCGCGGTCAGGATCACCACCCCGAAGCCGATGGGCAGGGAGATCCGGGCGCCATACAGCACCCGGCTGAAGACATCCCGGCCCAGCTCATCCGTCCCAAAAGGATGTTTCAAGCTGGGAGGCGAGAGCCGCTCGGCGAGCCGCTGCTCCACCGGTGAGTAGGGGGCAATGGCCGGCGCCAGCAGGGCGATCAGCAGCCAGAGGGCGACGATCAGCAGGCCCATGAGCAACGTAGGGCTCCGGCGGGCGTGGTCCAGCCCGCTCCGGAGCTGCCCCCGAACGGCTCCCCAAGCGAAGAAACGATGACGAGGGAGAACCAAGCCGCTCATTAGATCACTGAAGGCGAACCCGTGGATCTAACAGCGAGTAGGACAGATCGACAAGGAAATTGATCGCAATGTAAATCCCAGCCACCAGCAGGGTGACCCCCATCACGGGTGGGAAATCCAGCTTGCTCGCCGCATCCACTGCATACCGCCCGATCCCGGGCCAGGCGAAGACGGTCTCCGTCATCACGGCCCCGGCCATGAGGTTTCCGAAGGCCAGCCCGATGGCCGTCACCGTGGGGATGGCGGCGTTGCGCAGGGCATGCCGACCGATCACGACCCATTCCCTCAACCCTTTCGCCCGGGCCACCCGGATATAATCCTGAGCCAGGACCTCCACCATGCTGGAGCGGGTGATGCGGGTGATCAGGCCCATGCTGTAAGCTCCCAGGACTGCGGCAGGAAGCACCAAGTGGCGCAGGGCATCCCAGAACGCATCCCACCGCCCGGCGATGAGGCTGTCGATGGTGAGCAAGCCGGTGATGGTGGGAGGTGGGATCATCCGCGGGTCCAGACGGCCGGGTCCTGGGAGAACCTGAAGGCGATAATAGAAAACCGAAAGGGCGAGCAGGCCTAACCAGAAGATCGGCATGGAGACACCAACGAGCGAGACCAGGCGCGCCACGTGGTCTAGCCAGCGATCCCGCTGAAGGGCCGCGATCACCCCCAGGGGGACACCCAGCAGAACCGCAATAAGCGTGGCTGCCACCGCCAGCTCCACGGTGGCCGGGAAGAAGCGGGCCAGATCCTCCCGCACCGGGCGCTGGGTGGCGATGGATTCCCCCAGATCTCCCCGCAGCAGATTGCGAACATACGTGAGATAACGCAGGAGCGGGGGCTTATCAAAGCCCCAGCGCTCCCGATAGGCCTGCACGATCTCTGGGTTGGCCATCGCCCGCTCGGAGATCACCATCGCCAGCGGATCCGCCGGGATCAGATAAGTCAGGGCGAACCCGAGCACGGTGATCAGCCACAGAACAGGAACGGTCACCAGGATCCGACGGATGAGATACTGGGCAAGCGACATAACCGCTGCAGGTCTTCAGGCTTCAGAAGGGGAACAGGCAAGCGCCTATTCGTCCATCTGCGCAGGGCTGGATGGGCTTCGAAGACACCCACCCAGCCCTGCTGAGCATACCCTACATCCCATTTGGGGGAAGAACCTCCGGCGACCTCCCGCTTTACTTCTTCACGTAATAGTAATCGATGAAGTAGACGGGGTTATAGACGATCCCTTGCACTCCGGGCGCGGCGGCGATGTAGACCTTGGGCTGGATCAGCCCGATATAGGTGGCGTCCTCCAGGAAGATGCGCTGGAGCTCCAGATACATCCGCGCTCGCTCCTCCAGATTGGTGATCTGACCGGCGCGGATGGCCAGCTCCTCGGCCTTTGGGTTTTCATAGTAGACGCGCTTGGCCGCGCTGGCCCCTTTCACCGCGAAGGGGATCGCCCAGCCATGGGGGTCCAGGAAGTCCGGGGTCCAATCCGCGATGGTGATCGCCAGCTTGCCGGCCCGATAATCCGCCCGCCAGGCCACGGTTTCCCGCGGCTCCAGCTCCAGGGTGATGCCGATCTGGGCCAGGTCCGCCTGCAGCTTGGCCGCCAGAGTTTCCGCCGGCAGCCCCCCGACGAAGGTGGCCGTGGGGAAGACCATCTTGACGGTGAAGCCCTTCTCGTAGCCGGCCTCCTTCATCAGGGCGCGGGCTTTCTCCAGGTCCCGCTTGGGAGCCAGGTTGGGGTCGGTGCCGATCAAGCCCAGGGGGATCGTCGTGGGCAGATGGACCGCCGCGCCCCGCATCAGGTCCTTGATGATCCCCTCATAGTCGATGGCATACATGATGGCCTGGCGGACGCGCTTGTCGGCCAGCTCCTTCGAGATCTCCGGGTTCATCGTGATCGCGAGATAGATCATGTCCAGCGTGTTGCCTTCAATGATTTGAGCCTTGCCGGAGGCCCGGAGACGGGCGATCAAATCCACATCCAGGCTCTGGGCGATATCCACCTCTCCCCGCTCCAGGGCCTGGAGCTGAGCCGTGGGATCCGGGATGTCCCGGATCACGATGCGGTCGATGGCCGGGGGATCCCGCCAATAGTTCGGGTTCCGCTCCAGGATCACATGCTCTTTTTCCTTCCACTCCTTCAAGATGAAGGGCCCTGTGCCGGCGGAGTTCTGGTTCAGCCAATCGGTAGCCCGATCCGTCTTGTCCGCATCCGGAGCATCGGTGCCGCCCTTCTCCTTCACGGCTTTCGAATCCACCACGGCGAAGTTCGGCGAGACCAGCATGGCAAGGAAGGCCGCATTCGGCTCCTTCAACGTGATGCGAACGGTGTAGGGATCGACCGCCTCGATGGACTCCACGTGGTCCGAGAACAGCCAGGCCGGGTTATCCTTCAGGTTCCCCAGCCGGCGGAAGGAGAAAACCACATCCTCGGCGGTCATCTCGTTGCCGGTGTGGAACTTGATCCCCTTCCGCAGCCGGAAAGTATACACCCTGGCGTCCGGGGAAACCTCATAGGACTCCGCCAGCAGGGGTTCGATCTTGGTGATGTCGGCCCCCTTCTCCCCCAGGGTCACCAGGGTCTCGTAGGCCGCGCGCATGATCTGCGGAGGGGCGATCTCATACTGCCGGTGGGGATCCAGGGTGCGGATGTCCATCTTGGCGCGGGCCACCACCAGCACCTTGGGGGCTGGCGTGGGGGTGGGGGCCGGAGGGGCTGTTGGCGAGGGCGCCGGAGCGGGCGGCGTGGGGCTGGGGGTCGCTGCCGGCGCGCATGCAGCGGCAATCACTGCGGCCAGGGTCAGAATGACCTTCCACCCGCTTCGCATGGGGCACCTCCTCTCCTCAGGATGGCTCGGATACCGGTCGGATCACCACTTTCAGCGCTTCCCGCCGGCGCAGCAGCGCCAGCGCGGACTCCATCTCCGTAAGAGGGAGCACATGGCTGACCAGCGGGCGTATCCTTCCCTCTGCGAGCAGCCGCAGGCTGTATTCGTATTCATCCCATGTATAGCACAAGCTTCCCCAGAGCTGGAGCTCTTTCCGGACCAGGAGGCCGGCGTCGAGGCGGGTCGGCTCATGGAAAACGCCTAAAATCAGGACCCGGGCACCCGGAGCCGCGGCCTCGATCGCTTTGGGGAAAACCTCAGGAGCCCCGGTGGCCTCAATGACCACCGTCGCCCCTTTCCCTCCCGTTCGGGCCCGGATGGCCTCCACCGGATCTTCTTCTTGTGTGGAGATGGTCTCGTCGGCTCCCAGGGCCCGTGCGTGCTGCAGCGGGGCCTCCCGACGCCCTACCGCCAAGATGCGCCAGGCCCCCAGATGACGGGCCATCTGGATCGCATACAGGCCGATCGCCCCTGTCCCAAACACCGCCACCGTGGCTCCATCCAGGGAGCCCAGCATGCGCAGCCCATGGTAGACCGATGCGAGCGGATCCGCCGCTGTGCCTTCCTCAAAGCTCAGCGTATCCGGCAGCCTGTGGAGATTCGAGGCCGGAGCGATCATGTATTCGGCGAACCCGCCATGGGTGTGGATCCCCAATTCGATCAAGCGCTCGCAGAGGGTTGGCCGCCCCATCCGACAGAACCGGCAACGTCCACAGGCCACCACCATATCGACAGCCACCCGCTCCCCTACAGACCATCCCTCCACTCCCTCTCCCAGAGCCTCCACCTCACCCACAGTTTCGTGCCCCGGGATCAACGGCAGAGGAACCGGACGGATCCCCTCGAAAATCGGCAGATCGGAGCCGCAGATCCCCACCGCCCGGACCCGAATGCGCACCCAGCCCGGAGGCGGCTCCGGGACCGGGACGGCGCGCAACGCAAAACCGGGCCCGTAATGCTCTTTCACGATCGCCAGCATGGTGGGGTGGGCCATCATCGGATCCGCCACCCCCGCAAGATGTTCAGGATGATCTCCACCCCTTCATCCGCCTGTTCTTGCGTGAGGATCAGCGGAGGAGCAACCCGGAGGGTCGCCTCGCCGCATTTGGTGATCACCACTCCCGCCCGGGAGATCGCCCGGACGATCTCCCCGATATGGGCGGCCGCTGGTCTCCCCGTATCCGGCTCAACCAGCTCCACGCCCAGCATCAGGCCCAGCCCTCGCACATCCCCAATGAGGGGCATGGAGGAACGGGCCTCTTCGAAACGCTCCCGCAGATAGGCCCCAATCTGCCGGGCACGCTCCAGGAGGCCTTCTTCCTCGATGATGGTGATGGTGGCCAGCCCGGCCTGGCAGGCCAACGGATTTCCCCCAAAGGTGGAACCATGTGCTCCCGGATCCCAGGCATCGGCGAGCTCCCGCCGGGCGAGCACAGCGCCTAAGGGGAGGCCCCCGCCCAGCGCCTTCCCCAGGATCAGGATGTCCGGCTCCACCCCCCAGTGCTCCACCGCGAACCAGCGTCCGGTCCGCCCCAATCCGGTTTGCACTTCGTCGGCAATGAACAGGAAACCGTAGCGATCACACAGGGCTCGCAGGCCCTCCAGGAACCCGGGCGGGGGGACGAAATAACCGCCCTCCCCCAGGATCGGCTCCACCAGGATCCCGGCGACGTCCTCTGGGGGAAGGACCGTGCGCAGCGCTTCCTCGATCAGCTCCAGCACGATCCGGCCCCGCTCTTCCGGGGAACGGCCGAAGGGGGCGCGGGGTGTGGGATAAGGGACGTGATAGACCCCAACCGCGAGGCCGGAGAGCCGGCGTCGGAAGAGAGGATTGCTGGCGGTCGCGGCCAGAGCACCCATGGGACGGCCGTGGAAGGCATGCTGGAACGCGATGATGAGCGGCCGGCCGGTTACATAGCGCGCCAGCTTCAACGCCGCCTCCACCGCTTCGCTCCCGCTGTTCAGCAGAACCCCCTTTCCATCCTTCAGCCGACCCGGAGCAAGGGAACGAACCTTCTCCAACAGCGCCACATAGGGTTCCATCACCCCGATGTGAGCGGCGGCGTGGAACAGCCGTTGCGCCTGCTGGATGACTGCCTCCACCACCCGAGGATGCTGATGGCCCACCGCCATTGTCGCGATGCCAGCGGAGAAATCCAGATAACGACGGCCATCGGCATCGTAGAGATAAGCGCCCTCTCCTCGCACAAACGTGAGATCCGTGTAGCGATAAATTGCGGGAGCCACCACATCTTTATAACGGGCCAGCAACGCCTGCGAGAGCTCCATTGGGGTCTCCTAAAGATGAGAGATCGGGGATATGAAATCCCCAAAATGTCTATGTCGTATTTGGCCCTTATTTTAAGCGCCTCTCAGGGAACAGGCAAGGGCCTCTCAGACTATGCGGCGTGAGACCGAGCGAGAACTGCCCAGCTCCCCTAAACTAAAAGACAACCCATGAGGAAGGCCCACCATGTCCCTGGTGCGCTATGAACATCTGAACGGAGAAGAGGCGCGTCAGATCCTGACGGCGCGTCGGCTGGCCATCCTGCCCATCGGAGCCCTCGAAGCCCACGGACCTCACCTCCCGGTGGGCACGGACAATCTGCTGGCCCAGGCCATCGCCGAGCGAGTGGCCGAACAGCTCGGAGGAGTGCTGCTGCCCCTCCTCCCCTATGGCCAGGTCTGGTCCCTTCAGGATTTCCCGGGATCCCTCTCGGTCTCCAACGAGATCCTGAGCGGTCTCCTGGTCGACCTGGGGCTCAGCCTCCAGCGGCAGGGGGCGGCGATCCTGGCCGTGATCAACGGCCACATCGGCAACGGAGCCGCCCTCCAGTCGGCCGCCCGCCGCCTCTACGCCCTCAAAGGTCCCGTGATGTATGTCTTCACCTACCCCGGGCTCGGCGAGGCCGCCGCGCGGATCTGCACCTCCCGTCCCCTGCCCGGCGGCTACTTCCACGCCGATGAGATCGAGACCTCTATGGTCCTCTATGTCGCCCCTGAACACGTGCGTCCGGATCGGATGATCCGAGAGGAACCCCAACTCCCCCCCGACTTCCCCTACCGCCCGGTCCCCTGGACCGAGATCACTCGCACCGGCGTCCTCGGGGACCCCACCCTGGCCACGGCGGAGAAAGGGGCCGCCCTCATAGAGGCCGTCGTCGCCCAAATCGTCTCCGTTCTCCGCCTCGCCCTTCAGCGGCTCGGGTGAAAACGAGAGGGGCGGGCTTTCCGCCCGCCCCTCCCATCCTTCCGCGCAGACCGAGATACCGTTCCGCAGCGCATCCTCATTTATTTCACCCGCCTGGGGTGAAACAAACGACCGGCTGCTTCCTGCTTCATCGACCCATGGCTCGTAGACCGGGCGATGCCCGTTCCGCCGCCAGAGGGGTCTCCACAGGCGTCACTTCCCGGGGAACTCCCGGTAGGGCCGTCGAGGGTGGCCAGCCCATTCGAGTCGGGTTCCGGTTTCCGGCTGTGTGGCTTGGTTTTCGCCGCTCCCGGGCCGCCCCGCCGCTCCCGCCGCTGAAGCAAATGATAACAAAGAGGGCAACTACTGTCAACCCCAGGCGTCCAATTCCTTTGGCGTCCCGGGATCTGGGCGCCAAAGTTTCTGGACGTCCGGGCTCCCGGGCGCCAAAGTTTTGTGACGTCGCGATGCCCGAGTATCAAAGTTTTTTGGCATCCCAATTCCGCAGCGCCAAAGTTTCTTGTTGTCTTCATCCCAGGCGCCAAAGTTTCCTGACGCCGCGGCGTCCAGGCGCCAAAGTTTCTTGCGCTACCGTGGCGCCCGGATCCGCGCGTCCCCTCCGGTTCCGGCCCCCTCGCCACCTTCCCCACCCGGCGAAGGCCCGGCGAAAACCCGGCGAGGACCTTGGGAAGGCCCGGCGAAGTCCCGGTTCGCGCCCGGCGCATCCCGGGGAGGACCCGGAGCGGCCTCGCGGGACCCGGAGGCGCCGGGCCCCTGCCCCGGAACGCCGCCGGCTTTTAGGGGGCAGAACCCGGCTTCCGCCCGGCCCTTCTGCCCCCTAAAACCCGGGCGGATCCGGGAGGCCCCTGGTTTCGGCCGGGCGGCGGTGAGGCGCGGCGAGGCGCCGGCCAGGGATTCGGATGCGGATCCGGCGCTCCGTGGGCGGGATGAGTCCCCATTCTCCAAACGGCGAACGTTCTCCGTTCGGAGAATGGACACACGGGCGCGCCGACCCCCTGGACTGGGCCGATTTCCCCCGCTTCGCCCCGGTCCTCCCCCGGAAAAGCCAGGCCCTGGACCCGGCGGCCCCAGGCGAAGCCAGGGCTTCCAGCCGGGTTCCGGCCCGGGATGACCCGGCCGCTCCGCCCGGGCCGCCCCCGGCCGATCCCGGGTTTTAGGGGGCAGAGAGGGGCCGAAGCGGCCCGGTCTTGCCCCCTAAAACCCCGGGGAAGCCGGGGAGGTCGCCCCCGGGAGGCCCCCATGCCTTCGCCGGGTGGGGAAGGTGGCGAAGGGGTCGGAATCGGAGGGAGCGCGCGGATCCGTACGGCGAAGCCGGGGACGCCGGGACCATGCGATATCCGAAAACTTTGACACATGGGAGATCCGGGCGCCAAAGGATCTGGATGACCCGGCACGACAGCGCAAGAAACTTTGGCGCCGTGGAATTGGGATGCCAAAAAACTTTGATGCTCGGGCATCGCGACGTCAAGAAACTTTGGCGTCCGGGAGCCCGGACGTCCAGAAACTTTGGCGTCCAGATCCCGGGACGCCAAAGGAATTGGACGCCTGGGGTTCTACGGCGTCACGAAACTTTGGCGCCCGGGAAATGCGCGCCGCCGTCCCGCCGAAGAAGACCCCGGATGCCTCGCCGGATCGCCCCGCGAAAATGCATAGCATAAATTTTCCCGCTATGCATTTTCCAAGGATCCTCTGACAAGCCATGGGATGGCCCCACAGCCTCCACGCACACCACAGCTCTCCCACGCCGCGCTCCTCCGGGATCCGTTCCGGCAGGGAAAGGGATGGCTTCGAGCGGCCTCGCCCCGAAAGCCTCGCCGCCCGACTTTTAGGGGGCAGGAAGACCCTTCAGGCCCTCCCTTCTGCCCCCTAAAAGCCCGGCCGCTTCGGCGGCGGCCGGCGCGCCGCTGACCTTCGGACCCTTGACAGCCAGGTCGGTCCGCAATACAATAGGAGCCGAAGAGCGCGCGGAAAAATTGAAACGACCAGGAGTGGCCCGGCCCTGTGCCGGGTTCGTGTGTTTGGGAAGAACGCGGGGCGGGCGGATCGGAGCCTGCCCCGCGTTTGGCTATCTCCGGGAGGCGCGCGATGGCCTTCACGGTGGAGGATCTGCGGGATCTGGCGGAGCTGCTGCGGGCGCATCCGGAGTGGCG
>Ga0079992_151125_pt1 | contig 82308 bp, 76 predicted proteins | sample FaiFalFF_MnMetaG_3_FD_69197 | JGI IMG/M metagenome (GOLD analysis project Ga0079992, IMG submission 69197) | Freshwater microbial communities from Yellowstone National Park, Wyoming, USA - Fairy Falls B (FF_Mn_B) MetaG (SPADES assembly) (version 2) | ecosystem: Environmental > Aquatic >...
GGCCCCCCCCCCCCCGCCCCCCCCCCCCCCCGCGCCCCCCCTCCCCGGGGGGGGGGGGGGGGGGGGGGGGGGGGGGTGGGGGAGCTCTCCTCCCCGCGTCGGGGAGGGGCTGGGGGAGAGGTCTGGGAGGAGAGGCGTAAGGAGACCATGTATCGCTGCCAGAACTGCGGTTACGCTTCGATCAAGTGGCTCGGGCGCTGCCCGCAGTGCGGCCAGTGGGAGAGCCTCGTAGAAGCTCAGAGGGACGCGCCCTCCACCCCGCAGGCCCTGGCCCAGATCCCTCTGGAAGAGACGGTGCGTCGCCCGACGCAGCTTGCCGAATTCGATAGAGTCCTGGGAGGGGGACTCATCCCCGGCTCGGTGATCTTAGTGGGAGGGGAGCCGGGGATCGGGAAGTCTACGCTCGCGCTGCAGCTCGCGGCGCGCTTGGCTCAAGACGCCCCCGTGCTCTACATCTCTGGGGAGGAGTCCCCCGGCCAGATCAAGCTGCGCGCGCAGCGGCTGCAGATCGAAGATGCCCCCATCTTCATCGTCCATGAGCAGAACCTCGCGGCGATCCGCGACCACATCCGCAAGACGGCGGCCTCCGCCGTGATCGTCGATTCCATCCAGACGGTCCTGCCCGACGGGAGCGCGGGCCTGGGCACGACCTATCAAGTCGGCCAAGCGACGTTCGAGCTGAGCCAGCTCGCCCGCGCCCAGAAGATCCCAATCTTGCTCATCGGGCATATCACTAAAGCCGGGGAATTCGCCGGGCCCAAGGCGATCGAGCATCTTGTAGATGTCGCTCTCTATATCGAAGGGGGACGCGACAGCGACGTTCGGATCGTCAGGGCCGTGAAGAACCGCTTCGGTTCGACCGAAGAGATTGGGGTCTTCCAGATGACCGAGGGGGGCTTGGTGGAGATCGCCAACCCGTCGCAGTTCTTCACGGAGCGGAGCGGGCCGGTGCCTCCCGGCTCGGTGATCGTCCCCACGGTGGAGGGGACGCGCCCCATCTTAGTGGAGATCCAAGCGCTGGTGGCGTTCACGCGCTCGACCTTCCCGCAGCGGCGGGCGACGGGGCTCGATCTCAATCGCGTGGCGCTCTTGGTCGCGGTCATCGAGAAGCATCTTGGGGCGCAGCTCAGCACCGAAGATATCTATGTGAACGTGGCTGGGGGGCTGGCGCTGCGCGAGACCGCTCTTGATCTGGGGATCGTCGCCGCGCTCGTCTCCAGCTTCAAAGAGAAGCCCATAGATAGCCAGACGGTCGTGGTCGGGGAGGTGGGGCTGCTGGGGGAGGTCCGGCGGGTGAGGAAGCTCCGGGAGCGCCTCAGCGAAGCCGCGCGGCTGGGGTACACGCGGGCGGTCATCCCCGCGGGGGAGAGAGTCGAGCTGCGCGAGATCGAACTCTGCCCCGTGGGGACGCTCGCTCAAGCTATGGAAGCGTTAGGGATCTAACATGCCCAAGAGCATCCGCGAGGAGGGCTTCTTAAAAGTCTTAGAGAAAGTCGCGCCAGGGACGCCCCTGCGCGATGCGATCAATTCCATCATGCAGATGCGCAACGGCGGGCTCATCGTCCTGGCGGATCTGGAGCGGGCGCGACAAGTCGTGCAAGCGGGGTTCTTCCTCAACGTGGAGTTCACGCCGCAGCGGGTGGTGGAGCTCTCCAAGATGGACCGGGCCATCGTCATTGACGAGGACCTCAAGAAAATTTACTACGCGAACGCGTATCTCGTCCCCGATCCGTCCATCCCCTCCGACGAGACCGGCACGCGCCACCTCACAGCCGAGCGGGTCGCCAAGCAGCTTGGCGTAGCGACGATTGCTATCTCCGCGGAGCGCATGGGGCGGGTGACGATCTACTACGGCCCGATCAAGTACGTCTTGCAAGATATCTCTGTCTTGAGCGCGCGGGTCAACCAAGCGCTGCGCATCTTGGAGCAGTACCGCCTGACGTATAATGAGCTCTCCCAGGAGCTGATAGCCCTGGAGCTTGAGGGGCGGGTCCTGCCCGTCCACGTGGCGAACATCTTACAGACCATCGTGCAGATCTTGGACACCGAAGAAGAGATTCGCCGGTGGTTCGTGGAGCTTGGGGAGGAGCGGGAGCTCATGGAGCTGCTATTAGAGTGGCTCATGGTGGGGGTGAAGGAGCAGGCGGAGCTGATCGTGCGGGACTTCCAAGCCAACCGCAAGGCCCCCAAGACGATCATCGAGGAGATTCGGCAGCTGCCTCCCGAAGAGCTGCTCTCGACCGAGAAGATCTTGGAGATCTTGGGGTATGAGGGCAGCGAGGAGTTGCTCGATCGGGTCTTGCCGGCGCGCGGGTATCAAGTGCTCAGTCAGATTCCACGCTTGCCGATGGCGGTGATCGAGGATATCGTCAACGCCTTCGGGACGTTGCGGGCGATCCTGCGAGCCACCGAGAAGGAGCTGATGGAGGTGAAGGGGGTGGCGGAGGTGCGGGCGCGGGCGATCCGCGCGGGGCTGCGCAAGCTCCGCTTGACGTTCGCCGTGCCGCCGAAGGCAGCACGATGACAAGCTTCGCTTGACGTTCATCTTCGCCGGCCAATGGCCGGCGAAGGCGAACAGTCCAGGCGAAGCCTGGCCGCCGAAGGCGGCACGATGAGCGTAATTCCCGTTACATACTCGCTTCCGTCCCATCGGGTACAATAGCTCGCGGAGGTTGGTACTATGCGGACTCGATTCCTTGGTCTGGTGGCGCTTATCATTCTATGTCTATGGACAATAGCCCCGGCTCTCCCCTCAAGCTCCGTGATCTTCGTGGACTGCACCCTGCCCGTGGAGACCCCAGGGAACTTTAAGACGCTCACGGCGGCCCTGCAGTACGCCCGGGAGAGCCGCCAAAAGCCACGCTCGGAATTCGGCGTGGTCCTGGTGGCCCCCTGCGTCTACCAAGAGAGCCTCACCGGAGAGAACGCCATAGATGTCAAAGGGCTGCAGTGGATCTCCCGCGCCGGACGCGATAAGACCAAGATCCTTGGGGCGGTGGAGATCGTCGCCAAGAACGTGCTCTTCGTGGGGTTCGACGTGAACGCGCGCGGCGCGGAGACCGCCCTCACCCTCACGGGCGACTTCACTGCCATCTCCAACAGCAAGTTCCACGAGGCCTCCGGAGCGGGGGTGCTCGTCCGCGGCGCAGAAGGCGTCATTCTCCTGAGAAACGAGATCTTCAACAACGGCGGCGAGGGCGTCAAGCTCGAAGGATCCGCCAACGCCAGGCTCGAAGAGAACACGATCAGTGGCAACGGCAGCATCGGGATCGTCGTGGGGGAGGCGGCCGACCGCGCCGTCATCAGCCGCAATCAAATTCTCTTCAACAGAGGGGAAGGGGTCTTCGTCACCGACAACGACGGCGTGGAGATCTCCAATAACACCCTCACCAGCAACGCTATGGACGGCATCAAAGTCGAGCGGGCCAACAGCGCGGTGATCCTCAAGAACACTATCCGCTCCAGCGGCGTCTACGGCATCACCCTGCGCGGCTCAGACAACACCGAGGTCCGCGAGAACGAGCTCTCCCATAACAGCGCGGGAGGGATCGCGATCACCGAAGGGGAGCGCTCCGCCAAGCGCAACACCATCCAAGGGAATACCATCGCCAACAACGCGCGCGCGGGAGCCGAAGGGGTCCTGCTGCTTGGCGATGTGAGCGGCAACGTCTTTCTGAAGAACTCTCTTCTCACCAACGGCATCGGGGTGAAGCTCGCCGCGGGCGACTCCGGCCGCGCCCCAAGCAACAACACCTTCCAAGAGAACTCCATCAAAGAGAGCCAAGAAGACGGGATCTCCGTGCAGCAGAGCGACGGGGGCAACACCTTCCGCTCCAACGAGATCTCCGGCAACAACGGGTCGGGCATAGCTCTTCTGGAGGGCTCGCGCAACGACACGCTCGTCAACAATCTCATCCAAAACAACGGCAAGCACGGGGTGAGCATCGCCGGGGCCTCGCGCCACATCGTGCGAGAGAATCACATCCTCTCCAACGGCGAAGCCGGCGTGCTCGCCCAGAACGCGACAAGCCTCTTCATCCAGCTCAACGAGATCCGCCAGAACGAGCGCGAGGGGGTCAAGCTTGTCGAGACCACCAAGACCCATCTCATCGCCAATACGATCGAATCCAACGGCTGGATCGGGCTGGCATCCCAAGGGGGGAGCGCTCTGACGGTGCGTCAGAACACGATCGCTGCCAACTACGGAGCCGGCGTCTTCTTCACAGAGACGAGCGCCGTCAGCTTCGATCACAACAAAGTGCAACAGAACGCTCAAGGGGGCATAGATCTTGGGGCGACCACGAGCGATGTTGATATAGAATTCAACGACATTGTGAGCAATACACAGTTTGGGCTACGTCTGGCGGGCGGGCTTGAGGAGACGACCATTCGAGCCGACCGCAACTGGTGGGGCGACCCTAGCGGGCCGTCGGGGGCCTTTGAAGGGCGCGGCAACCCCGTCATGGGGATTCGCCTCAATCGCGACTGCACGGTGGGCGAGATAGGGCGCAGCCCCTGCCCCATCATCTTCCCGTGGCTGCCTGCCCCCACCGCCGAGCTCGTCGAGAATTCTATCACGGGGTGGATCTTCCGGAAGTTCGGCACCGGGCGGGCGGAGTTCGATGCGACCACCACCGCGGGCGTCTTCTTGCGATTCTATAATGTCGAGGCGAACTCCGACAGCGCGGTGATCGTGGCGCGCTATCGCAACGGGTTCCCGCAGCAGCGGACCCTCTTGGAAAACCCCGTGAAGATCGTGAGCGTCTTGGTGAGCGGCATGAGGTCAGGGGTCGCGCAGATCGAAGTTGAGTACACCGACGCGGAGATCAAGGGCATAGACGAGAGCAAGCTCTGTCTGCTCTACTTCGATGCGAGCGCGGGGGGATGGAAGCGCTTGAACTGTTTTGTCAAGGCCCAAGCGAATATCGTGACTGCAGAGGTCCCTGTGGCGGTGCTCACCGCTGCTCTGCCGATCGCGCTGGCCACAGGATCAGTGAAATAAAAACTTTCACCTCTCCCTAACCCTCTACCTCTCCCTGACCCTCTCCGTAAACGGAGAGGGAAGGGTGAGGTGAGAGGGAAGGGTGAGGCAGAGGGAGGACGAGTCATGAGCTCGTGCATGGAGGAACTGAGCACGCTTGTCCGCACGGAGGCGAGCTCGACAGCCCTGAAATTTCTGGACCTGATGATCGGAGGCTTTGAGGCAGAGGAGCTCGAGCTGATAGTGCCAAGTCCCGGACCGAAGACGCACGTCTTCGTGTTCGTGCGGGATGGGGGAAGCTGGACGGAAGTCAAGAGCTGTGTTCAGGAGGATGGGGGACAGCTGCGGCTCAAGCTGCCGGCAGGGCCGCTGCGCCATATCGCGATAGCGTTTATCCCATAAATAGCCCTCACCCCCGAAACCCCCTTCCCGAAACGGGAAGGGGGCCAGACTTCGTCTGGACTGTACACCTTGCCGCCTTCGGCGGCACGGCGAACAGTCCAGACGAAGTCTGGCCAGGCGAAGCCTGGGGCGAAGTCTGGTATAATTATCGTATGTTCGTGTTGAAGAATCTCATTCTTGCTCTGGCGACGGTGTTGGATTGGGCGATCATGATCTACATCTGGATTGTGATCATTCGCGCGTTGATCAGCTGGGTGGAGCCAAACCCGTACAATCCCATCGTGCGGTTCTTGCACGCGGTGACCGAGCCGCTGCTTGCGCCCATTCGGTATTATCTGTTGAGGGGTATGCCTGTGGGGATCGATCTCTCGCCGATGGTATTGATTTTATTGTTAGTGCTTATTCAGAGATTCTCCATCCCCACGCTGATGGAGCTGGCGATGCGACTGCAGTGATGGCAAGCTACTTGGAGATGGTCATGCGTGGGTCCACGCCGCGATAGCGCGAGAGCTGGTTCACCGGCGTAAGATACTACCTGCTGCCTTAGCTAAGGCGCTTCCTGATGCTCTGAAGTTGAGAGAGGAAGCTGACTACAGCGATACGACGCTCGGAAGGAAGCGGGCAGAAAGACTGCTGAAGCATTGCCAAGAGTTTGTGAGTCACTTGCAAAGAGAGGTGCTCAGAGATGTCGAAAGCTAAAACTATTGCGGAGTACAAGCTCGATTACCAAGGGGCTCGTGCCAAGGCTGAGGAGATCGGCAGGGCTATCCATCGCAAGTACCCTGAAATCAGTTACCAGGTGTACGTCAAGACTGATGAAGGAGCTTATCTCGTGCTCTACGGGCGGGATGAGGAGCGTATTCGACGGATCGCTGAGGCACGAAGCCAGCGGCAGGTAGACTGGATTTTAGCAGGCACGCCTGTCTATATCATCTACGGTGGCCCAAAGAAGCCTCAATGAAATGGTTCCCCCTGAGGAGTTCATGCGGCGAGCGCTGAAGCTAGCCGAGCGCGGCGCCGGGTGGACCAGCCCCAACCCGCTGGTCGGAGCGGTCGTCGTCAAGAAGAATATAATTCTTGGGGAAGGCTGGCACGCGGAGTTCGGTGGCCCTCATGCGGAGTTCTTCGCATTGCAGCGAGCTGGGACGCTCGCCCGCGGCGCCGATCTCTACGTCACCCTTGAGCCATGTGTGGCCGCCCCGCTCAAGCACAATCCCCCCTGCGCCGACGCGATCATCCGCGCGGGGATTCAGAGAGTCTTCATAGCTCTGCGTGACCCCGATCCTCGCATCAACGGCCGGGGCATCGCCCGCTTACGCGAGGCGGGCCTCGAAGTTATCGAGGGACTCTTGGAGCGAGAGGCCCGCAAGCTCAACGAGATCTATCTGAAGTTCAAGACCACGGGACTGCCATTCGTGACGCTCAAGATGGCCATGACCGCCGACGGCAAGATCGCCACCCGCACCGGCGACTCCCGCTGGATCTCTTCAGAAAGATCTCTACAGTTCGCTCATGAGCTGCGCCATCGCCATCGCGCGATCGTCGTGGGCATCGGCACCGTGCTTGCTGATGATCCCCAGCTGACGGTGCGACTCCAAGGGGTGAGGGGACGCCAGCCCATACGAATAATTCTGGACTCCCAGGGGCGCATCCCCCTGGACGCCGCGGTTGTACGTTCAGCTCAAGAGATTCGCACGATCGTGGCCACGACGGACGCCATGCCCCCCGAAAGAGAGCAAGCCCTCCGGCAGACTCACGTGGAGGTCTGGCGGCTGCCCGCGGCCGCCGACGGAAAAGTCGCCCCAGCTGCTCTCATCCAGAAGCTCGCTCACGAGCAGATTGATAGTCTCTTGATCGAAGGGGGTTCAGAGGTCGCCTGGAGTTTCTTGCGTGAGAATCTTATAGACAAAATTCTCTTGGTGATCGCGCCCAAGATCGTGGGTGGGCGGGCAGCTCCCAGCCCCGTGGGCGGGCTGGGGGTGGAGCGCCTGAGCGACGCTATCCCCCTCAAGGACGTCACAGTCTCATACCTGGACGGCGATATCCTCTATGAAGCCTACGTGGACAAAGAAAGCACCTCATCTCCATAAGTTCTCCACAATCAGTCCTTATCATTGCACAAGGCTGAGAAGCCCTTTATAATCGCAGAGGGAATTTTATGGGAGGTTGAAGCCCTATGAAGAAAGCGATACTCATCGTCAGTGTAGGAGCATTGGCGTTCTTAGCCGGCGTCGCTCTGGACTGGTCGTGGCAACGTCACGCTCCTCCAGCGCCACAGCCGCCGGCGGTGACGGAGCGCCCGCAACCGCTGCCCCAAGCACCAATCACGCTGGCGCAAGCGCCCGCAACCCCAAGCGCAGATCTCTTCTCCCAGCTGACCAAGGAGCAGATCGAGCAGTTGATTGTCGCGGCGGGGCAGAACGCCATCAAGACCGCGATCAAGCGGGCCGGCCCGGCCGTGGTGCAGCTTGAGGTCATCAAGAAGAGCGCGTTCCGCAGCCCGTTTGAGGACTTCTTCGATGATCCCTTCTGGCGGCGGTTCTTCGGAGGACCATTCGAGCGCGATCAGCGCGTCGAGCGCTCGCTCGGGAGTGGGTTCATCACCGAGTTTCAGGGCCAGAAGATCATCATCACCAACAATCACGTCGTCCAAGATGCGACGAGCATTCGCGTTACTCTGCCCGATGGGCGCACGTTTGAGGGCGAGCTCGTCGGTGGGGATGCATTCTTAGATGTGGCGGTCGTCCGCCCCAAGGGGATCAACGTGGAGCAGCTGCCCACGGTCGAGCTAGGAGATTCTGATAAGATCGAGATCGGCGACTGGGCCATCGCGATCGGGAACCCCTTGGGCTTTCAGCACACGGTCACCGCGGGGATCATCAGCGCGCTCCATCGGGACTTTCCCAAGCCCGACGGCTCAGGACGATTCCAAGATATGATCCAAACTGATGCTGCGATCAATCCGGGCAACTCCGGCGGCCCGCTCTTGGACGCCTTGGGGCGTGTCATCGGGATCAACACGGCGATCGCCGTGAATGCCGAGGGGATCAATTTTGCGATCCCGATCAATGCCGCGTTGCGGGTGCTGCCCAGCTTGCTCGCTTCGGGCAAGGTGACCAGAGCTTGGCTTGGGGTCGTCATCCAAGAGCTGACGGAGGAGATCGCGCCGCAGTTTGGAGTCGAGCCCTACTCAGGAGTCTTGATCGCCGATGTCCGACCCGATGGCCCCTCGTATGGGATCTTGCAGCGGGGCGACATCGTGCTGAGCGTGGATGGCAAGCCCGTCAAGAGGGTCTTCGAGCTTCAGCAAGAGATCATGTACCGGCCGGTGGGCTCGAAAGTTCAAGTAGAGATTCTCCGCAACGGGGCGCGCCAGACGGTCGAGGTGACTCTTGGGGAGCGCCCTAGCGAGCAAGCTCTTCTGAGCCCCACGCCCGTTCCCCCAAGCCAACCGCTCCCGCAGGGGCAGGGCGTTGAAAAGTTCGGGCTGAAGGTGCAAGCGCTCACGCCGCGGCTCGCGCAACAGCTCAATCTCCCTGCGGATGCCCAAGGAGTCGTGATCGAGTCGGTGCAGCCGGGGAGTCGGGCGTTTTGGGCTGGGCTGCAAGTGGGCGATCTGATCATAGAGATCAATCGTCAGCCCGTCAGGAGCCTAGACGATTGGAACAAGCTCGTGAGCGAGCTTCCCGACGACGCTCAGGTTCTCCTGACGATCATCCCGCGTGGCGGGGGCAGCGCGCGGTTCGTGCCGTTGCGCTAGGCGTTGCAAACTGCCTCAATCTCGATATAATTCTGTAGTGGGGCGCACGGCTGTGCGCCCCACTGCGACCCCAGCACGAAGTGCTCGGAGAGTGGCGCAGCCTGGTTTAGCGCGCACGGTTCGGGACCGTGAGGTCGCGGGTTCAAATCCCGCCTCTCCGACCACTCAGCCCATCCTACCTCACGCTGACCCTCTACCTCACCCTAACCCTCTCCGCAAGCAGGGAGGGGAGGGGTGAGGTTCCCTCTCCATAAACGGAGAGGATTAGGGAGAGGCGCTGATTTGCTTCTCCTCCCCAGTCTCCGGTACCATGTCTGCACCCATGAGGAAGCTCGTGCTTTTGTTTAAGCCCGGCCAGCCTACCCACCGCCTCCTGAGCTGGGGAGATCTCGTCGTGCTCGTGATCATCGCCGTGCTCATCTACAGTGGGGTGCGACTGGCTTTCCAAACCCCATCGGTCATCGAAGGCCCCCAGATCTCTCTTGCTCCCACGGCCTTGCCCTGGTATGCAGTGCTCTCCGTTGGACGAGTGTTCGCGGCGTATGGGCTCTCTTTACTCTTCACGTTCCTCTATGGGTCAGCGGCGGCACGGAACCGCCGCGCGGAACAGATTCTCCTGCCGTTGCTCGACGTGCTCCAGAGCGTACCCATTCTGTCGTTTCTCCCAGTGGTGTTGCTGAGCTTCAGCGCGATCCTGCCCGCGCGCGCTGCCGCGGAGCTCGCTTCGATCGTGTTGATATTCACCAGCCAAGTCTGGAACCTCACCTTCGCGTGGTATCAGGCCTTGAAGACCATCCCCACGGAGCTGTGTGAGGTCAGCACGGCCTTTGGATTTACCCGCTGGATGCGCTTCCGGGTCTTAGAGCTGCCGTTTGCCGCGCTGAGCTTGATTTGGAACAGCATGATGAGCTGGGCCGGCGGCTGGTTCTTCCTCATGGCTGCGGAGACTTTTACTGTTGGGGAGCGCGATTTCCGTCTCCCTGGCCTGGGGGCGTATATCCAAGAGGCTGTAGCTCAAGCAGACCCCCACGCGTTAGCGTGGGGCATCGGCGCGTTGATCGCCGTGATCGTCCTCTTCGATCAGCTCCTGTGGCGGCCACTACTTGCCTGGGCCGATCGGTTCAAGATGGAGATGGTCACGAGCGAGCGTCCGCCACGCTCGTGGTTCTATGAGGCCCTGCGCAGCTCCCGGCTGGTGCGTTGGCTTGGCGAACATTGGTGGAGACCAGACTTCGTCTGGACCAGGCTCCGCCTGGACCGTTCGTCTTGCCGCCTTCGGCGGCAAGGTGTACAGTCCAGACGAAGTCTGGGGCGAAGCCTGGGGAAGATCGTCTGGGGGCTCTTTGGGGTGGGCTTGGCATATGGGGCCTATCGCGCTGGGGAGATGCTCTTGCGGGTATCTGCGGAGCAGTGGGGCATGATCGTGCTGGGGCTTGGGGCGACGCTGGTGCGCGTCAGCGTGGCTTTGGGGATGACGTTGGCCTGGACGATCCCCGCCGGGGTGTTCATCGGGATGAACCCCCGCTGGGCGGCATATCTCCAACCGCTCGTGCAGATCGCCGCTTCCGTGCCGGCTACCGCGTTCTTCCCCATCGTGGCTCTGTTCTTTCTTGAGGTTCCTGGCGGGCTGAATATCGCGGCTATAGTATTGATGCTCATGGGCACCCAATGGTATCTGCTCTTCAACGTGATCGCTGGGGCGGCCGCGATCCCTCAAGACTTAAAGTATACGACGGTGCTGCTTCATCTGGGGCGGTGGGAGCGCTGGCGCACCTTGATCTTGCCCGCGCTTTTTCCGTATATTATCACCGGGGCGATTACGGCCAGCGGCGGCGCCTGGAACGCCAGCATCGTCGCTGAGTACATCGAGTTTGGGGATCGAACTGTGTATACTCTTGGAGTCGGTGCGGTGATCGCTAGGGCGACCACCTCGGGAGATTACCCCTTATTGCTGGCGGCGACGCTCAGCATGGTCGTGACGGTCGTCTTGATCAATAGATTCTTCTGGCGCCGCCTCTATCGTCTTGCTGAGGAGCACTATCGGTTCGAGTGAGACTATGCCCTTGCTGGAGCTGCGACACGTCACGCAAGTCTACGGGACACCGCCGCGGCAGTTCACAGCGATCGAAGATATTAATCTTACGATCTCTGAAGGGGAGTTTGTGGTGCTGGTGGGGCCGTCGGGGTGTGGCAAGAGCACGCTCTTGCGCATTATTACTGGGCTGCAGCGCCCCACCAGCGGAGAGGTGCTCTACCGCGGCGCGCCGCTGACGGGGGTCAACCCTCACGCGACTATCGTCTTTCAGACGTTTGCGCTCTTCCCGTGGCTGACCGTGCAGGAGAACGTCGAGGTCGCGCTCAAAGCGCGCGGGGTGCCCCCGCGACTGTGCGCGCAGCGAGCTATCGAGCTGCTCGATCGGGTGGGGTTGGACGGCTTCGAGAACGCTTACCCCAGAGAGCTCTCTGGGGGAATGCGCCAAAAGGTCGGGTTTGCGCGCGCTATGGCCGTCGAGCCGGAGCTGCTCTGCCTTGATGAGCCGTTCTCAGCGCTCGATGTGCTCAGCGCGGAAGCCCTCCGCGGCGAGCTCCTCGAACTGTGGACGCGGGGGCAGATCCCCACGCGCGCCATCTTGATGGTCACGCATAATATCGAAGAAGCAGTATTCATGGCCGATCGCATCGTCGTGATGGAGAAGAATCCAGGGCGGGTTCTCGCGGATTTACGGATAGAATTGCCCCATCCGCGCTCGCGCAAAGCGCGGGGATTTCTCGAGACTGCAGACCGCGTCTATGCGCTGCTGGCGGGGCAGACGCAGCCGGAGCCCATCGAGCTGGGAGCAGCGCTGAGTGAGCCGGGCCGCCCGCGCACCCTCCCTGATATCAGCTTAAACAAGCTCGCGAGCCTCTTGGAGCACCTCGCGGAGATGCCCCAGGCCCGCGCCGATCTCTATCAGCTCCCTCAAGAGCTCGCCATCAGCTCCGATGCGCTGCTCTCTTTGACCGACGCTGCGGAGCTCCTGGGGTTTGTCACCGTGGCCCACGGGGATATTGAGCTGACCCCGCTGGGGCTGGCGTTCGCGGAGGCGAGCATCCAAGCGCGCAAGGAGATCTTCAGCAGCCGCATCCGGCGGTTGCCCCTCTTCAGCTGGCTGCTGGAGATGCTCTGGGCCGCGGAGAACCATCAGGTGCCGCGCGCCGTGGTGCTGGAGGCGCTGGAGTCGAAGTTTCATCGTGAGGAAGCAGAGCGCCAGCTCGAGATCGCCGTGACCTGGGGGCGCTACGCCGAGCTCATCGCGTACGATGACAGCACCCAGACGATCTCCCTCGATCCCACGGGGATCAGTGCGCTGGTGCAGAGCGAGCTGGCCAAAGCCCTGCAGAAATGAGCGTCCGCGCCCTGTGGTGGGTGTTCTTTCTCAGCTACGCCGCGTTGATCTTCTGGCTTTCTGATAGCCCTCTTCCCCCAGGGGTGCCGTTCATCGAGCTGCCCGGCGCCGATAGAATCTATCACTTCTTCGAGTATGGGCTGCTCTCGCTCTTGGGGCTGCAAGCGTTCTCTCCCCGCACACGACGGAGATTTTGGGGCGTACTTGCGCTCTGCTGGCTCTACGGGCTGACCGACGAAGTTCATCAATCGTGGGTGCCAGGGCGCAGCGCAGATATTGGAGATTGGCTCGTAGATGGGCTAGGGATCTTGACGATGGGGTGGCTGTGGGGGCGCTGGCGGCGCCTGTGAGCGCCTCTCCGGAGCTTGGCCTTGCACACAGCCCCCAAAAGCAGTAAGCTTACATAATCTTTCAAAGGGAGTGACCCTATGACCCCCAATCGCCTCATCCACGAGACCAGCCCCTATCTGCTCCAGCACGCCTATAACCCCGTGGATTGGTACCCCTGGGGCGCAGAAGCCCTCCAGAAGGCCCAACGCGAAGATAAACCCATCTTCCTCTCGATCGGCTACTCGGCGTGCCATTGGTGCCACGTCATGGAGCGCGAGTCCTTCGAAAACCATGAGATTGCAAACTATCTCAATGAGCACTTCGTGAGCATCAAAGTGGACCGCGAGGAGCGCCCAGATATTGACGAAATCTATATGACGGCGGTGCAGCTTCTGACGGGCCAGGGCGGCTGGCCCTTGACGGTCTTTCTCACCCCAGATTTGAAGCCGTTCTTCGGCGGCACGTACTTTCCCCCGCAAGACCGCTGGGGCCGACCGGGCTTGCTCACGGTGCTCAAAGCGATCGTCGAACTCTACCGCAAGGAGCGCGAGAAGATCACCGAGCAAGCGGAGCGTTTGACTCACTATCTGAACGCGATGCAGCACCCCAAGCCCAGCACCCTGCTGCTCACCCCAGAGCTGCTGCAGCGGGCATATCTGCACTTCTTGCAGAGCTTCGATCGCGAGCATGGGGGCTTTGGCGGCGCACCCAAGTTCCCCCATAGCTTAGAGTTGAGCTTCTTGCTGCGATATTGGCGGCGCACCCAAGACCCCGAGGCGCTCCACATGGTCGAGTTCTCGCTAGAGAAGATGGCTCGCGGCGGGATCTATGATCAGCTCGGCGGAGGGTTCCATCGCTACACGGTAGACGCCCAGTGGCGCATCCCGCACTTCGAGAAGATGCTCTACGATAACGCTCTGCTCGTCTGGACGTATCTCGAAGCGTATCAGGCGACCCAAAAGTCTCTCTATCGTCAGATCGCTGAGGAGACGCTTGCGTACGTTCTTCGGGAGATGACGAGCCCCGAGGGCGGCTTCTATTCTGCGCAGTCTGCGGACACTCCCGAGGGCGAGGGCGCGTTCTATCTATGGACTCCCGAAGAGATCCATGCCGTGCTCGGCCCTGACGATGGCCCGCGCGCGTGTGAGTATTTTGGGGTGGACAGTTCAGAAGAGCTGGGGGCGAGCGTGCTCGCTCGGCCCTATACTGTTGAGGAGTTTGCCGCGCGAGCGGGCATGACGCTATCAGAGTGCGAAGCCTGGCTCGCCCGCGTGAGAGAGAAGCTCTGTGCGGTGCGGGAGCGCCGGGAAAGGCCCGCCCGCGATGAGAAGATCTTGACAGCCTGGAATGGCTTAATGATCTCAGCGTTGGCGCGGGCGCATCAGATCTTGGGGGGCGAACAATATCTTCGCGCCGCGCAGAGGGCAGCACAGTTCTGCCTTGAGCATCTGTACAAAGATAAAAGCCTGCAGCGCAGCTACAAGGACGGCCAAGTCAAGGGGAACGCGTATCTTGAAGACTATGCGTTTCTCATCACAGCTCTCTTAGATCTCTATGAAGCCGACGCTGATCGTCGGTGGCTTGAGATGGCGAAATCCCTCAGCGCGACGCTCGTGGAGAAGTTCTGGGACGAGCACTCCGGGGGGTTCTACTTCACCAGCAGCGACCACGAGAGGCTGCCGGTGCGGACGAAGAGCTTCTTCGATGGGGCGACGCCGTCGGGGAATTCTGCGGCGACGTTTGCGCTCTTGCGCCTCGCGCGGCTGACTGGCGAGGCGACGTGGCGCGCGCGGGCGGAGCAGACGCTGCGCCTCTGTCGAGACCTCATGGAGCAAGCCCCTCACGCGTTCTCGTATATGCTGAGCGCCCTCGATTTCTATCTTGGGCAATAAAAATTGGCTGGGAGAGGAGGATTCGAACCTCCACCGGCAGGTCCAGAGCCTGCTGTCCTACCGTTAGACGATCTCCCAACGCGCCTTTATGATAGCGCGGAAGAGCTCGATTGTCAAGCATGGGCGGTCCCTGACCAAGAGATCCCCCTAGGGGGTATGGTGCGGGCCCAAGGGAAAACTCACCCCTAGCGCGCATGGGGCAACTCTGCAGCGATGAAGCGGGAGTCATCGTCCTTGACCAACTCCTGGCTTGTCTGCTATACTCCCTTCGCATTGAAATTGAAGAAGATAACTGGGATCATTTGGCTGCGAGATGTTATCGATAAGCTTTTGCGGAAGCATAACGTCACAACAGATGAGGTGGAACGAGTCTTCAGCCGTGCGCCGCACTATCGCTTTATCGAAACTGGCGATGTCGCGGGTGAAGACCTCTATGCGGCCCTGGGGCAAACCGAGGCCGGTCGCTACTTGATTATCTACTTCCTGCACAAGCGACAGGCGAAGCACTCGTGATCAGTGCCAGAGAGATGACTAAGAAGGAAAGGAAGATCTATGCCAAAGCGAAAGAAGCGTGACCAGATTCCTCAGCATTTTAAGAGCATCGAAGAAGCGGCGGAGTTTTGGGACAGCCACGACTTGGCGGACTATTGGGACTTGACTCGCGAAGCACACTTTGAGGTAGACATCCAACAGCGCTCGTTTGTAGTAGCCCTTGAAGCGGAGTTGGCAAAGAAGCTCGCTGCTTGCGCTCACGCCCAAGGAGTGTCCCTAGAAACGTTGATCAACGTTTGGCTGACAGAAAAGTTGGCAGAAGCAGCGCAAAGCAAATGAGCGCGCTGCAGGTGCGGCGCTTCCAACTCGAGTGCTCATTACAAGGCTTGACAATGCTTCCCCTCTTGGATTACTCTATCAAGTATGATTTGCAGCATGACCGGCTACGGCCACGCCCAACGCCAATCCCCCACAGAGACGATCACCGTCTCCATCAAGACCCTCAATCATAAGTATCTGGACGTCAGAATCTCTGGGCTGGAAGCCCACCCCGCCCTCGAACTTCATGCCCAAGAGCTGCTAGAGAAAGAGTTCTCCCGCGGGCGCGTCGAGGTTCAGATAAAGATCGAACGCCGCGGCCTTGCTCCCCTCACCATCAATACGGAGGTCGCCCGCGCGTATGCAGAAGCGCTGCAGAAGCTCAGAGGGGACCTCCAGCTTGCGGAAAGCTTCTCGCTCGATACCCTGCTCAAGCTCGAGGGAGTCTTGCAACGATCTGAGGAGCCAGAAGCGGCGCTGTGGGAGCGCATCGAGCCCGTCTTGAAAGAAGCGATCGCCCAAGCCAAAACGAGCCGCCAGCGCGAGGGCCACCTTTTGGCGGACGAGCTCCTCCGCCTGATAGGGCTCATGGAGCGCGAGCTTGCGGAGATCGAGCAGAGCGCCCAAGCCGTAAAGAGACTCTATAAAGAGCGGCTGCGGGAGCGGGTGCGCGAGCTCACCGAGAACGCAATAGAACTCGACGAAGGGCGCCTGGAGATGGAGGTGGCGCTCTTGGCAGAGCGCTCAGATATCACAGAAGAGATCGCGCGGCTGAAGATGCACCTCCAAGCGGCCCGCACTGCTTTAGCTGGGCCGGAGCCCGCCGGACGGCTCTTGGACTTCTTAGCCCAAGAGCTCGCTCGCGAAGCCAATACGATCTCAGCGAAAGCCAAGGACGCCCAGATCACCGCGCGCGTCCTGGAGATGAAGTCGCTCATCGAGAAATTCCGCGAGCAGGCGCGCAACGTCGAGTGAGAGCTATGGGAAGCGGGGTTTTCTTCGTCATCTGCGGTCCGTCAGGGGCGGGCAAGACGACGGTGCTCACGCGCGTGCGCAAGCGATTCCCGGATCTAGTCTATGTTCCCTCGTGCACGAGCCGGCCTCCCAGAAGTCCTCAAGAGCTGAGATCTGGGCGCTATCGCTTTCTCTCAAAAGAAGAGTTTGAGCGGCGCATCCGTCGCAATGAGTTTCTTGAGTACGCGCTGTACGCGGGGCACTATTACGGCACTCTTCGATCAGAAGTGCAGAAGCTCCTAGAATCTGGGCGCGACGTGATCAAGGAGGCCGACGTCCAGGGGGTGCAGCAACTGCGGCGGCGGAGGGTTGGCGGGCGGCTCGTGGCGATCTTCATTCTGCCGCCATCACTGAAAGAATTAGAGCAGCGCTTAAACAAGCGTGGCACCGAGGGTCCCGCTGCACGAAGACGACGCTTAGAGCGAGTTCTTGACGAGCTAGGTGCCCTCGATCTCTTCGATTATATTGTGATCAATCGTCAGCTTGCCCGAAGCGTCGAGCGCCTGAGCGCGATCATTCGCGCTGAGCGTGAGATCTAGAAGCTACATTAAGCTCTTCGTCTGCAAGGGGCTGTGCTTGGCTATTTGTAGGTGTTGTTGCCACGCGCCCTGTGGCTAAGAGCTGTTCTACCTCTTGGCGCACTGCCACTGGACCGCCCGCTCGAAGCGCAAGAATCCAAACAGAAGTATCAATGAACACCAGCTCACTCATTGCGTCTCATCTCATCCAGACGTTCTAAGGTAAGGGAGAGCTTCATCCGCCCCAATTTTGCTCGGAGCCGCTCCCGACGCTTCTGAGCCACAAGTGCCTGGAGAGCTTGCCGAACGGTCTCGCGTTTTGTTGTCGTGCCTAAGAGTTTCATCGCTTCGTGTAGCAAGCTTTCTTCCAAATCAAGGGTCGTCCTCATGATGCCACCTCAACGCATATTATAGAGAAGATTATTATGTATAGCAAATATGCTTTCGTGGCCCTTGACATCCCCCTCCACCATAGGGTATAATGGAGCTACCCATGTGGGATAGAGTATCCCACGTCAAAAAAATTTGGAGGTCCTATGCGATTTTTAGCACTCTGCGTCGTCGCCCTCTTTGGCATACTGTGTTTTGAAGGGGTAGCCGCGCCGCTGAGCGGCACTTGGCATGCGCGACTCCTCTTGATCCTCGACGGCCCGCAACCTAAGATCGCTCAGCCCCCATTTGCTTTCGATAGCATCCTTCAGCTCGATCTGAACGTGAGTGGGCTGCAGATCAGATCGCTCACGGCACTGAGCACCGTAGGAATCGAAGCCCAAATCTTCACGCTGAGCGCCACGCTCGGCGCCCTCACGCTCACAGATATCTTTCTCTTCTCGCGCAACATCGTCGAGGCCGATCAGAATCTTCAGATAAAGCTCGTCCGGCCCGATCCCGGCGGCGTTGTGGGGCAGTATCTGCCCATCTTCTATAAAGACTTGGTGACCCCCTACGCCCAGCTCGCTCTTTTGCTGGGGCCGACGCTGACGGAATCCGTCATTCTGCGCAAGAAGATCGTCGAAGCCCAGCTTGTGCTGGGTGGAGTGACGGTGAGAACCGTCGGGCTTGTAGCGAACTTCGGCTCGGCCGGGGCTCCCCAATGGGAAGTCGGCGCCGTTCTCACGCTGAAAGGGCAGACTGTGTCAGGCGTGGCGGTGCAGTCTGATACGTATATCGGGGTGCGGCGCGGCTTGGAGTGCGTGGGGGAGTGCTTGCCGGAGTTTCAGCTCTCGCAGGGGCGCGTCGTGTCGGGACTGAATTTCGAGTATGAACGCCTTATCGTCAATAACATCAAGCTTGCGGGCGTGACGATAAACATTGATACAGCGATCAATTTCAATGACGCTGAGGGTCCCGGTGGAATTGAGTATCTTCAAATCACAAGCTCTTTTCGCGTGGAACCCCTAGCTCTGGACATCACGGATATTCTCTCTTTTGACTCGGACTTGGCGCTCAGCTCGCACACGCTCATCACGAGTTGGTCGGTGGGCGATGCGTTTGTGACGGCGATCTGGACGGATACGCTCGGCGGGATCGTCTTCTCGTTGCGGGAGTTTACGACGAGCCTTTCCCTTAGCGGCGTGAGCGTCACTAGCGATCTCTTCGTGTGTGCAGCCGATGCCGGCTGCTTTGGGCTTGATCCCATCTATCAGCACGACGTGCAGCTTGTCTTCAAGAACGGGCCTTGGACAGCAGATTTACTTATAGTGCTCTTGGGGTTGGTGAAGCCGCTCGACAAGATCGTCCTGACGATCTCGTACACCGAGAAGGGCTGGGGCTGGCGCACGGGCACGGCGATCCAGCCCTCCGGCCTCAAAGTCCAAGAATTCTTTGTGAATCTCAGCTTCTAGGGCCGACAGTGTGCCGGCGGATGAATCCGCCGGCTCGGCTTTCACCGATTTTTCACCTTGTCGGCACAGACTTGTCACGCTCAACCCCTTATAATAGCTCGTACCAAGACCAACGAAACCAAGGAGGTTTCTATGACGCGGAAGGCTGTGCTGACGTTCGTCTTCTTGTTCGCCCTCACGGGGATCTTCTCATACGCACAACAGGGGCTCAAGCCCAGCGCCTCGCTGACGCTCTCGGGGGAGATCGTGGGGTTGGCGTCGTGCGCCGGGGGCAGTGCGCTCGTTGCCGCCAGTAAGTCAGCAGCGGGCACGACCCTGCAGGTTATTAATACGTTCTCCAAAGAGATCGTCGCGAGCGCAAGCGTCGCGATAGCCAATCCCAGCGCGCTGGCGGTCAATCGCGACTGCGCTACGGCGTTCGTCGCTGACGCTTCGGCGAACAAAGTCTTTGTCGTTTCGGTGCCCGGCGGCGCCGTGCGCGCCGAGATCGCCGTGGGGAAGAGGCCCGTCGCGCTCGCTCGCGCCACCCATAACGCCGATCTCTACGTTGTGAACGCCGACGACGGCTCGGTCTCGGTCATCAATACCCAGACGAATGCGCTCAAGGCGACGGTCAAAGTCGGCACCCAGCCCAGCGCCATCGCGCTCTACTCATCGGGTGCGCACAATCGGGCGTTCGTCACCAACACAGGCAGCAATACGATCAGCATCATTGACATCAACGACGATCCGGCCAACGAGAATCGCTACAGAGTGATCGCTACGGTTCAGACCGGCCCACAGCCGAGCGCCATCGCGACGACTGTTGGCTCATGGCTCGGCGATATGTATGCGTACTTCATCAATCAGGGGGACAATACGATCAGCCGCGTGACGATCACAGCGCCCCATAGTGTAGACTCGACCGTGTCTGCTGGGGGCAAGCCCGCCGCGATCTTTCTCGATTCGGTGCGCTTCTGCGCGTATACGGTGAATTCAGGGGATGGCCAGAGCGCGATCGCTGTAGCCGTCGCGCAGTTTATCAGCAGCCCCAACCCCACTGTTCCTACGGGCAAAGACCCGTTCCACGCCGTGACGCCGTATGCTGTCGCGGAGAAGTTGGGCCCGGTGGCGCTCTTTGTGCCGTTGACTATTCAAGAGCGAGTGCCGGGGAACCCAGAGCTTGTGAGCCGCATCCAACGACAGCTCTGGGCGGCCAACACCGCCAAGCCCGGCGAGCTCAATCTCTATATCTTAGATGGGCTGTGCCCACAGCTGAGAGGGGACGAGCCGTAGACATCAGCACAAGAAACAGAGTCATATTTGGGAGAGGGGCATAGCGTGCGCCCCTCTCCCAAATTCATGCGCACTCACCAGATCAGCCAGATCAGATTGAATCCTAAAGCTGCCACTATGCCTGTAGTAATTGCAGCGATCGCCAATATGTCCAACGCCGTCTTCTGAGGATTTTGACCGATGAGCCGTGGTTGTTCCCCTTGACACAGGCCGTAAGCTGCCGCTTTAGCGCCGATGGCCCCGCTTGTGTAGATCAAAAGCGTGCTCGCGACCCATGCTGCAAGGTTATCGCTCTTGCCTACTTCCCCCGTTCTCACTTCTGAGCGAATACCATGCAATAGTAGAAGCGCTAGAGTGGTTGATATAGCTAGTAACTGCTGAGTTCCGGGTTTATGCAGGTCTTGGCATACAAGTTCTGGTTCTAAAGGAGTGCCTGTGCCCGTCAATATTTGCGTGAGCAGATGCCGATACCAGAGCCCTCCCGCCGCTCCAAACGGGCCGAAGAGAGCCGATGTGAGTATGAATTGGATTTGAGGGGACTCTCTTGTTCGCTCATCACCAGCGGATTTGACCTGAAAGGCCAACAAGCTGGTGATCATCACTACAAACACTAATATTCTAAGCAAATTCATGCGCACTCACCTCACCAGATCAGATTGAATCCCAAAGCCGCTCCCAAGCCCGTAGCAAGGACTGTTGTAAATACCATCAGATCGGCACGTTTCCAACGTGGCTGCTTTTGGCAGAGCCACTCAACGGCTGTGCGAGCGCCCGTCATCCCCCCAGCGTAAGCTAGAATAGCTCTGACGGTTATCCTCATGAAGTCATCGCTTGATAAACCAAAGCTTGTTCTAAAATTCCCCCAGATGATTGTCCCTACCATAGCAGAAATAGCTGCCCATTGTTGCGTACTTGGTTGAAGCAAGTAATCCCTACACACCCGCTCTGGCTCCCGTTGCTTGCTATCTGAACGGAAGAAGATGAGAACCTCTCCTTGAGCTACTCGGTAATCGAGAGAGAATAGCTCATGATATATGAGCCCCATGAGCGCTCCCAGGGTGCCAAATACCGGTGAAACTGCCACGAAAAGTGGCCTGTTCTCCTCGCGTTGTGAGTTGTCCACCATTTGAGCTTGAGTGGGAATGGCCGACAGAACCACCAACGCTGCTGCCAAAATCCAAGTGCGCATTTATGATCACCTCTTTTCATATTAAGCAAGCAAGAGCGCCTAGGCAAATGCCCAGTGCCACTCACCAAGCATTTTCGCAAATTTCCGTGTTAGGATTCGCCGCACAAAGCGCAGCTGCTACTGCTGCTGCACAGAGGGCCAGCCAACACCAAGTACGCCCCTCTCCCAAATTCATGCGCACTCACCAGATCAGATTGAACCCTAGTGCCGCTCCCAGGCCGGTGCTAATCGCCGTGATGGCTATAATTTTCTCGGCCTCTTTTATGAGCTGGGGCTGGCCACAAAGCCAATTGACAGCTATACGGGCCCCTGTGGTTCCACCAGCATAAGTGAGGATGGTCCGAATGATTCCTTGAATAAGATCATCACTCTTTCCCAACATCTCTGATCTCGCTGCATTCCAGATTACCATTAGCCCTATAGTGGCAGAGACCGCTAACAGTCTCTGATTCTCAATTCGCTGTAATTTCCCGCATGGGTCGACCTCTTGCTTTGAGCGCAGCATTATGGCGAATAGCTCTGGGAGCCCATAACCCGCCCCTGCTCCAAAAGAGCCGAGTAAGATTGAGCCGGAGACAAAGCCGATTTTATCCATTATATCTGGCTTTCCTTTTTCTGAAGGAACTGCGCGAACTTCAGGAGAGGAAAAGATGATGATAAGTAACAAACCTAACACTCCTCTAAGGAGCTTTCTCAAATGCTTAGTCATATCATGTCCCCCCTATTATACTAGGCAGCCAAGACCAGCACCAATGCAGACTCCCACAGCCACTGCCCAAGCCCAGCCGCAAAGGTCTTGATAAAATTCACAAAAAGCAGCAGCTGCAGCAGCAGCCGCAGCACAAATCATTACAAAACACCAAATCCAAGAAAGTGGTCTCGCCTTGAGATTTGCAGTCGGTTCAACCCTTAACTCTGCTAGCTTCCTCCGCAGGTAAGAACTGATGCCACCTTCACGAAGCACGCGCTGTGCAGGCTCATTCGTGCCGGGTCGGGCCAGATACTCCTCAAGCTGCTGGTATTGACCAGAAGTTAACACGCCACGGAACTCCTCGCGATAGTACTGCTTCACTGCTTCAGGATACTCGAACTGCTCCGGCAGTGCCTGCAGCTGCGCATCAACCTGAGCTGTAACGCCCTGCCTGTCCATCTCCTCAATCAAGTCCAACATACCTCCTTTTCCTTTTAAGAAAGGAAAACGAGCGCTATGCTTGGATAGCAAGGACAACTTGCTCTAGGTCCTTCAGCGTCTCTTCCGGTCCCACGGCGCTCAAGCTCAAGCCATCACTGCTGAAGAGCTCGCGCGCGATCTGTTGGATCTCTTCGGAAGTGACCCGCTCGATCTTCTGCACCAGCTCTTCGACCGGCGCGTGAATCTGATAGAGCTCCCCAATCCCAAGGCGCACCATCCGCGAGTGTGCCGTCTCCAGCCCCAACAGAATGTTGCCCTTGAGCTTCTCTTTGGCTAGTCGCAGCTCGCTCTGTGGCACGGGCTCCCGCACCATGCGATCTATCTCTTCTATTGAGATCTCGACCGTCTGGCGGGCGTTCTTGGGCTCTGTGCCCACGTAGATGATAAAAAGCCCGCTGTCCTCAAAGAGATTGGCGCTGCTGAAGACCGCATAGGCCAGCCCCAGCTCTTCGCGAATCTTCTTGAAGAGGCGCGAGCTCATGCCCCCGCCAAGGATCGTGTTCATCACTTCGAGAGCGAATCTGCGTTCGTCGTGGCGCCCGACGCTGGGCACACCCAAGACTAAATTCGCTTGCTGGGAGTCGCGATCTTCAATATAGAAGTGCTTAGTGGGCTGCGGGGGCTGCCGCGCCGGCAGACGCGCCCCAGGCTCCAACTCCCCAAACACCCTCTTGACCGCGTCCACCACTCGCTGGGGCGCGATCGCTCCCGCCGCGGTCACGATCAAGTGCTCCGGCTGATAGTATCTGTGAAATTCGATGATCCCCGGACGATCAAAGCGCCGCACCGTCTCGGCTTTCCCCAAGATGGGCCGCGCCATGGGATGCTGATGGTCCCAGATGCGCTCCACAAAGAGATCGAAGACTTTCTCTTGGGGGTTGTCCTCCGTCATGCGGATCTCTTCGAGCACGACGCCCTGCTCCTTGCGGATATCTTCTTCAGCAAAGCGCGGGTTCTTCACCAAGTCCGCGAGAATATCCAAAGCAGCTTCGAGGTGCTCCGGCAGGACATCAATGTGAAAGAGCGTGTACTCTTTGTGGGTCATGGCGTTGATGTACCCGCCGAGGGCGTCCACTTCTTCAGAGATCTGAAACGCCGTTCTGTTGGTGGTCCCCTTGAAGACCATGTGCTCGATGAAGTGGGCTATGCCCGCTTGATGAGCGGGCTCGTCGCGGCTGCCCACGCGCACCCACACGCCCAGCGCTAACGGGCGATCCTCCATGGGCTCCACGAGCACCCGGACGCCGTTTTCGAGCTGCTCTGCGTAGCAGTTGGGATAGAGTTCGCGCATCAGGTCTTGATCTTCAGCCCTGCCTTCCCGAGGCGCTTGAAGGCGTAGCGCCCCTCTTTGTCAATGCGGATCACCTGGACGAGCACGGGATCGCCAACCTTGACGACATCCTCGACGCGCTCGACGTAGCCGTCAGCAAGCTGCGAGATGTGGATCAACCCGCGCACGCCCGCCTCCGTCTCCACAAACGCTCCATAGTCGGCAAGCCCCACGATCTTCCCCACCAGCACATCGCCGACTTTGACCGCGGGAGCCTTCTGGTCCACCAGTTTGAGATTCACGCGGTTGAGCTCATCCACCTCGATGACCTCCACGGTGACTGTCTCGCCGAGCTTGACGACCTCCTCGGGCTTCTTGACGGGGCGATCGGACAGATCAGCTAGGCGGATGAGCCCTTGCATGCCGTTGGGCAGCTCCACGAACACGCCGAACTTCTCAATGCGCGTGACCTTGCCCGTATAGCGATTGCCCACGGCGACATCCTCGGTCATCTGCTCGATGCGCTCGCGCGCCTTGCGGACCATCTCCGCGGAGCGCCCCGCGATCTTCACCACGTTCTTCTCGTCGTCGATATCAATCTCGGTATCGGTTTCGGCTTGCAGCGCGCGGATGGTCTTGCCGCCCGGCCCGATCACCAAGCCGATCTTCTCCGGGTCAATGGGGATGACCTCCAAGATGGGAGCGAAGCGGCTCAAGTGCGGGCGCGGCGCGCTCAGCGTCTTGTCCATGATATCTAAGATCTGGAGCCGCGCGGCACGGGCCTGCAGCATCGTCTCTTTCGCAATCTGCAGCGTAATTCCGTGAATCTTGACGTCCAGCTGGAAGGCCGTCAGGCCGTCCCTTGTGCCGGCGAGCTTGAAGTCCATATCGCCAAAGTGATCTTCGTAGCCGGCTAGGTCCGTGAGAATCATATAGTCCGAGTTGTGGGTGAGCAACCCCATGGCGATCCCGGCGACGGGCTTCTTAATGGGCACCCCAGCGTCCATCAGCGCGAGCGAGCTCGAGCAGACCGTAGCCATCGAAGACGAGCCGTTGGACTCCAAGATCTCCGAGACGACGCGAATAATATAGGGGAACTCGTCCTCGCTGGGGATGACGGCCTTGAGGGCGTTTTTCGCGAGGTTTCCGTGGCCGATCTCGCGGCGGCCTGGCGGGCCCATGCGCCCCGCCTCCCCGACGCTGTAGGGCGGGAAGTTGTAGTGCAGCATAAATCGCTCGCGGCCCTCCTCGAGCATTCGGTCTATGATCTGCTCGTCCAAGCTCGAGGTGCCCAACGTCACGGTGCCGAGGCTCTGGGTCTCGCCGCGGGTGAATATGGCCGAGCCGTGGACTCTAGGCAGAAGCCCAACTTCGCACCAGATCGGGCGGAGCTCCTCAGCGCGCCGCCCGTCCATGCGAATCTTTGTGGTCAGCGTGCTCACGCGCACAAACTCTTCTAACAGCTCCGTGAAGATCTCCGTGAGCTGCTTTTTGAGGGTTTCAAGCTCGGCCGGATCGGTGACTCCTGCGGCTTGCTTTTCTGCGAGAATCTTCTCGATAGCTTCGTCGCGGATGGCATCGGCTTTCGCTTCGCGCTGGAGCTTGGTCATCCCTGGCCCACGCAAGCTCTCAAACTGATCCCACACGAGCGCTCTGAGGGCGTCGCGCAGCGCGCTCGTGTCGGGGGCTGGTGCGGGCTGGACCTTCTCGCGCGGGGGGAGCTTCGCCAAAAACTCCTCTTGCAAAGCGATGAGGTTTCTGATCTCGCCCTGGGCGAACGCGAGGGCTTCGAGCACTTCTTCTTCGGGGACTTCGTTCATGGAGCCCTCGACCATCAAGATCTTCTCCTTGTTGCCCGCGACGATGATGTTCATGTCGGACTGTTCGAGCTCAGCTTCGGAGGGGTTAGCGACGAGCTGCCCGTTGATGCGCCCGACGCGCACCCCGGCGATGGGCCCCTGGAAGGGAGCGGCGCTCATCATCAACGCTGCGGATGCTCCCAGCAGCCCGGCGATCGACGGGCAGTGCTCATTGTCTGCGGAGAGCACAGTAGCGACGATGTGCACCTTCTCTCGATAGTTTGGCGGGAAGAGCGGGCGGATGGGACGGTCAATCATGCGGGCGCTCAAGATCGCGGCCTCGGAGGGCTTGCCCTCGCGCTTGAGGAACCCGCCGGGGATCTTCCCCGTGGCGTAGAACTTCTCCTCAAAGTCTACCGTCAGCGGGAAATAATCGAGATTTTCGGCCTCACCGCGCGTCACCGTGACCAAGACCACGGTCTCGCCGTATTCGACCAAGACCGCGGCGTCGGCTTGTCGCGCGACCTTCCCGGTGGAGAGCTTCCACGGCCCTCGCTGCACTTCGACGACTCCTGTCATAGCTGTCTCTCCTTCGACAGCCGCACCGAGAGCCGTTACAAGTGACAAGTTCGAAGGTGCGCGCGAAGAGCCCCTTCACGAGCACCTTACAACTTGCAACCTGTAACGACTCCTCTTGGGCTGTCCATAGAATCTCTTAGCCGCGTATCCCCAGCTGCTCGATCACCTGGAGGTATTTTTCTGGCTTGTTTTGGGCCAGGTAGCGCAGGAGCCGCTTGCGCCGCCCGACCTTCATCATCAAGCCGCGCTGGGAATGAAAATCTTTCCTGTGCACTTTCAAGTGCTCTGTGAGCCGACGAATCTCTTCGGTCAGCTGCGCGATCTGCACCTCCACCGAGCCCGTATCTTGCAGATGGATGCGAAACGGCTCGGCAATCTTCGCTTTCTCTTCCTGGGTGAGTGCCATGGTTCCGTCATTCCTCCTTTGTGTGTTAGAGCTTCCGGTATTTCGCGCTGAGGGCGCGCACGTTCGCCTTGGCGCGCTCCTCGTCAAACGTGAGAATCTCTTTCTCTTTCATAACAATCCGCCCGGCGACCAACACCGTCTCGACGTCGCTGGCCTGAGCGGCGTAGACCAAATCCGAGACGGGGTTGTGCCCCGGCTGCCAATGAGCGCCGCTCATGTCTATTAAAATAATATCAGCTTCGGCGCCCTCAGCCAAGTGCCCGACCCCCTCCAGCCCCAGCATCTGAGCCCCGGCCCGTGTAGCCATCTGAAGCGCTTCCGCGGCGGGCAGCGCCGTGGGGTCGTCGCGCTTTGCAAGCAGCGCCGCTAATCTCAGCTCTTCGAGCATATCTAAATTATTATTCGATGCTGCGCCGTCGGTGCCGATCCCCACGCGCAACCCCATCTGTTTGTATCTCTTCACGGGGGCGATCCCTGAGCCCAATTTTAGATTGCTCGTGGGGCAGTGAGCAAGCCCCACACCGCGCCGCACTAAAATCGCGACGTCGCTATCGCGCAGATGCACCCCATGCGCCGCGACCGTGGGAGCCTCAAAGACCCCCAGCGCTTCCAGGCGCTCGGTGGGGCTCTTCTGATACAGACGGAAAGACTCGTTCACCTCTGCTAAAGTCTCCTGCAGGTGCGTGTGAATGATCGTATTATACTGCAAAGCGAGGGCGCGTGCATCCCGCCAGACTTCGTCACAACACGTATACGGGGCATGGGGGCCGACGGCAACGCGAATGCGCCCCTCGGCGCTGTTGTGCCAAGCTCTGAGAAATTTCTCGGTGACAGAGAGCTCTTTGTGGGCTTTCTCCCCCGGCTGGGGCGCGATGATCCCGTAGGAGAGCACAGCGCGAAGCCCCGACTCTTTCACAGCTTGGGCCACGGCGTCCATGAAGAAATACATATCGCAGAAGGTCGTCGTGCCGGAGCGAATCATCTCGGCGATTCCCACCAGTGATGCCCAGTAGACGTCGTCTTCGGTGAGCTTTCTCTCAGCGGGCCAGATCTCTTGTTCGAGCCACTCTTGGAGGTTTCTGTCGTCGGAGTATCCCCGGAGCAAGACCATTGCCAGGTGCGTGTGGGCGTTGACGAAGCCAGGGAGTACGAGCTTATTCTTCCCGTCAAGCACGGTGTCAAAGTGCGTGCCCTCGAAGTCTTGTGGGTTCTCGCTGATCTTTGAGATCTTGCCGTCTTCGATGGCGATGGAGACGCCCCGGCGCACCAGGGGATCGCCCATAGTAATAGCTGTGCAGTCTCGGATGAGGATAGCCATGCTCGCTGGATTATAGCGGAAGGGCGAGTTTTGAGCAATTGGCCCTTGCCTTGAAAAAAGTTGAGCCGGTGGCGCAGGGGCTGAACAGCTTTGCAAGAAGCACAACTTACCCATATAATTTGTTCATGAGGGCGATGGAGAAGGATTTGCTCAATCGCATCACTGTTGATCCCAACGTGCTCGTAGGCAAGCCAACGATTCGCGGCCTACGCATCAGCGTCGAGCAGATTCTCAGGGCTTTGGCTGCGGGTGTGCCCGCTGAGGATTTGCTTGTGGACTATCCCGAACTGGAACTGGAAGACATCCGCGCGGCTTTAGCTTATGCCGCCGAACTTGTGGCAGAGGAGCAGCTCTCGGGCCGATTTACTGTCTACCAGCGCGGTCGTTTACGCATTCGAGGGTGATTGACTGGCAGCTATGCTCTTGACAACCCCTCGCGCCCTGTCTATAATCAGCACACTCACTCTGAGAGAAGGTGATGGACGATGACCCAGAAACTCGTCGGTGATCGGCTTTGGCTCCTCTAGCGTAGCTTCTATGGCCCCCAAATCTGTTGTCCTCTCCGGCATCCAACCCACAGGCGCCCTCCATATTGGGAATTACTTCGGCGCGGTCAAAAATTACGTCGCCCTCCAAGACCAGTACGAGTGCTTCTACTCGATCGTAGATTACCACGCGATCACGGTCGAGCACGACCCCCAAGAGCTCAGAAAGAATACGATCGAGATGGCGATGGACTTGCTCGCCTGCGGGCTCGATCCACAGAAGTGCACGCTCTTTGTGCAGTCGCAGGTCCCAGAACACACGGAGCTGAGCTGGATTCTAAGCGCCGTCACCTCCTATGGGGATCTGCAAAGGATGACGCAATTTAAAGAGAAAGGGGAGACCCAAGAATTTGTGAGCTGCGGGCTGTTCACGTACCCCGTCTTGCAAGCCGCGGATATTCTCATCTATAAAGCTTCGAAGGTGCCCGTGGGCGAGGATCAATTGCAGCACATTGAGCTGGCGCGCCGCATCGCGAGACGATTCAACTTTCGCTTTGGCGAGACCTTCCCAGAGCCGGAGGCGCTGCTCACCGAAGCCCCGCGCGTGATGTCCCCGGCCGATCCCACGCGCAAGATGAGCAAGTCCCTTGGGCCTAAACACTATATTGCGCTTACCGAGCCGGAGGAGTCCATCCGCGAGAAGATCAAAACCGCCGTGACAGATATCGGCCCGCGAACTCCAGAGAAAAGCCCTGGGGTGGCCAATCTCTTCTTATTGCTGAAGCTGACGGCGCCCCAAGAGATCTACGATCAGTTTGAGGCAGACTACGCCAAGGGCACGCTCAAGTACGAGCCGCTCAAGCGAGCGGTTGCGGACTATTTAATCAAGGCGTTGGAGCCCATTCGGGCGCGGCGGGCGCAGCTCAAAGAGCCGGAGGTGCGCGAGATCTTGCACGAGGGGGCGAAGAGGGCGCGTGCCGTGGCGCGAAAGACCCTTGAAGAGGCGCGCGAGCGCATCGGCGTGGGGAAGCTGCTTCCCTAATCTGGTCCTGCCGGCTCCCCAGCGGAGCGCTCACGATCACAGAAGCCCTTCGAGAGCCTTGGGGTTGAGGATCTCTATGGCGCGGCCGCTGTGCCTGATCCAGCCACGCCGCTCCAGCTGCTTCAGCAACCGACAAGTGTGCTCTACGCTCAGACCCGCCAACGCTGCTAGCTCCCCAAGCTTCAGCAAGCTGTTGCCAGAGTTATTGAGCAATAACCGCGCCAGTCGTTCCTGTGCTCCACGGCCTAGCGTCTCCGCCAGTCGTCTCTCTAACTGTACCAGCAACTGGGCTTGTGCCTTCAATAGCTCTACGCCCGGCAGCAGCGCAAATTCCTCGCGAGCGACGAAATAAAGTTGGCTGTCCTCCAGGGCGCAGGCTGCATAGTCCCTATGATGCTCAATAAGTGCTTCTGTCCCTAGCAAAACCCCCGGACTTTCTAGCACAGTCAAGAGTTGACAGCGGCCGTTGCGTGTCCATCGCCACAGCTTCACCCTTCCCAAGCACAGACAATACAATCCAAAGGCGGGATCGCCTTGTTCGAAGATCATCTCACCCTTCCGGAAGCTCAACTGCTTACAGAACCGTAAAGACCCTCTCACTGAGGAGAGAGGGCAAGCCTTGCAGTCGTATGTGTGATTGCATGCTACCCCCCCCCCTTGATTTTCAGTTTTGGATGATAGCGTTCTGCTTCGACTCTTGAGCGCGTAAATAGTGTAAGATCGCCTCAAGGACGAGAAAGTTCAGGGAGCGGCGCCGCTGGCGGGCCAACTTCCGCAACCGCTCCAGCGGCCTCTCCTGCCTCAAACCCTTGGGTATGTAGATCGTCAGCTGCCACTGCTCCTTGTTCATTGTGATTCATTTCATTCTATTGCCCAAGTGAGAATTCCGGCCTTGACAAAGATCAAGAGGACAGCTTGTCTCCCCTTGATCCCTGTCAATGACCCGTACCATCATCATCGCTTAAGCTAGGGCGACGTACAAAAGGAGATGACATTATGCGCGCTAAACTTAGTCTATTGATTCTCCTAGGTGCTCTGATGCTTTTCGGATTTGCTCCAGTATATATAGGAGTAGGGCAGGCTTCAACCCCGATCTTGCCCTTCTCGCAAGTGCAGCCGGGGATGAAAGGGATCGGCAAGACGGTCGTGCGCGGCACAACGATTGAGGATTTCTTCATTGAAGTCATTGATGTGATCGAGGGGCCGCAGTTGCTGAATAGTTTTATCCTCATCAAAGCCGCCGGCAAAGCGATTGAGGAATCTGGCGGGATCGCCCAGGGGATGAGCGGCAGCCCCGTTTTTGTGGATGGAAAGTTGATTGGAGCTATTAGCATGGCGGCGGCCTGGGCGGTCCCGCAAGATGCTTTGGCGCTCGTGACCCCCATCGAGAGCATGTTGGAGCTCCTGCGCGAGGGGCAAACCCTGGCTGCCCCGACGCTCTCTGGAGTGATCCCGGTGAGATCTCGCTCTGGACGAATCCGCGAGCTGCGCTTTGTGACAGCCTTGCCTTCCCCCTCGGAACTCGCGAATCAAGCTCAGACTCTATTCGCACGCAAGGTGCAGAACTTGATCTTCGTCTCCGGGTTGCGCGCGCGAGGCTTCGCCCTGCTGACGGCAGGCCCGAACCGCGACGACGTCTTAGTTCTGCAGCACACTACGGAGCTTCCCTTGCCCATCTCCTTAGAGCAGACAAGTCGGTTCCGCCTTGGCAATGAAGGGCTCACCTTCTTGGAGACAGGGGTGGCAGGCAGCCGCTGGCAGGCCACACGGGACCTCAAGCCCGGCAGCGCCTTGGCTGTCTTGCTCAGCAAGGGCGACGTCACCCTCACCTCCATCGGCACCGTCACTTATGTGGAAGACAAGAAGATACTTGCCTTCGGTCACCCTTTCCTGTTCAAGGGCCCGGCTCAGTACTTCTTAACGGGCGCTTTCATCTACACGACGTTTCGCACGCTGCAGGTCCCCTTCAAGTACGGGGCACCCGATGCGGTGGTGTTGGGCACGATCCGGGAAGACCGCGCTCAAGGGATCGCTGGGCTCTTAGGGGCGGAGCCCGATCAAGTCGCGCTGAAGATCCGTGTGCGAGATCGGGACCGCCGCAGCGAGAAGAGTTTTAGCATAGATGTGGTGGAGATGGCGGACCTGCTGCCTTCGCTCGTGCTGTCCACAACAACGAACGCTTTAGATCTGGCGTTGAACCGGGTGAGCGGTGGGACGGTGAAGGCCTCCTATACAGTCCGTTTGGTGAAGGACGGCACCCCGCTCAGCGTCATCCGACGTGATCTCTTCTTCGAATGGAAGGATATAGCGCTAGCGCCGGGGTTGCAACTGGCGCAGATCATCGCCAATTTGGCTTTAAATCCCTTCCAGCGCGTGGATCTGAAAGAGATCATAGTTGACCTGGAGTTCACGGAGGAGCCCAAGGTGGCCGAGATCGTGGGCTTAGAGACCGACAAAGAGATGTACAAGCCCGGTGAAGCAGTGCGCTTCAAGGTGGTGTTACAGCCCTTCCGCGGACCTGTCTTCACCCAAGAGGGGACTTTCACCCTCCCCGAGGACCTCAAAGAGGACACGCTGACGTTACGCGCAACGGGAGGGCGAGAGGAGGAGCGACGGAGCGTCACCAGCATCGAAGAGCTCGTCAAAGCAATCTCCGAGAGCAAGTCCAATGGCCATATCACCATCGAGGCAGGCTCAGCTGCGGCCCAACTGCAGCTGGACTGGTTCGTCAAGGGTAGGGCGAGCAAGAAGCTCAAGATCCAGAGGGGGTGAGAGATGGCAAAGCGCGAGAAAGCATAGCAGGTGGCATTGCGGACGGATGAAGGGATTTCGATGCTGCAGGAAGGAGGGATCATGGAGAAGCAACTGGCAGAGTGCCTTGCGGAAAACAGAATCTACACTCTATACGAAGGAGGGATCACCATGCTCCGCAAGCTCTTCAATGGAAGGAGGAAGTTCGCGGCCTTAGGGGCTCTGGTCGTATTGCTCGGAAGTGTTGGCGCTTTGATTTGGACATGGGCTCAGATAGCTCCTCCTAGAATAGTTCCAGTTCGCGTTGTGGAAATTGAAGCTGAGGTTTCCTCAATCAAGCTGCCAATTCAAGGTGAATGGAAAGAGACCGGCCCAATTAAGGTACAAGTTGCTAGTGGAGCAACCCAGTTCCCCTTAGGATATCTAGATATCAGGCAACAAGAAGCTGTGATAGTTTGGCCCGTTTCTGTTTCTGCGCCCTTACTTAAAGAGCTGGGTTTTGAGAAGATCGAAGCCAGTTTAGTTGGTTTGGGGATACGCAAAGGTGGTAGTTTTGTATCATCAGATCTCACAGTCTTGCGGCTTCCTAACCTCCCTAATATCATTGTTGCTCAAACGTGGAGCTGCGTTACATGTAATATACCACGCGACGTACCATCTGCTTTCTGGGCAGGGCAACCTGGTGGGGAGATAAGAGGCACCTTTGCGATGGACAAGAAGATTTGGGAGGAGGTTGAAAAGGAAGCTGGGGATAAGTATGGAGATCCTTTGAGGATCGTCAAAAAGGCGTTCTCCATAGCGTCCCAGTTCATGTACCTTCCAGTTGAAGATATTGATACCTTTATTGCCAACGTTTATAGGCTCAATAAGCAAACCCTGCACGAACTTGTGGTCTACATTCCAGAGTTCGGGGTCTATCAAACGGCGGATCTCACGGGCATGGCCGCTTTACGTGTAGAGCGCTAATGGCACATGAAGTGGAGTGGGGCCTCTCTGTTTAGTTAAACCCCACTCCACTTATTTGCCTTGGAACGAATCTACTCATTAAAATTTTTGCCGAGGCGTGAGATGAGAAATGGCCCTTCTCGTGATAATAGCTGCAGTCTTGATGTTAGCTATGATAGGTCTAGCGCTCAAAGCCCGCGGCTGCCTCCTTGCCCTAGAGTATATAGACTTCCCTGTTGATCAGCTCGAGAAGTCCCTACGACGCGTAGAGAATCCTCCTAAGGAGGTGAAGATCGAAGGCCCCAACGAGGTCACCGTTCGCTCCCTTTGGACCTGGCTTGCTATGAAGATCTATCCGGGGGCTTTTCTTATCCCTGTGCGAGCCAATGGCGTCCGAGCTTCATTCCTACTAGATACTGGTGCTGCCCTTACTACCGTCAGTCCGAAGGTGGCTATCGCTTCGCAAGCTGTCCTGATGCAGCGGGGGCCTACGATCCTGATCGAAGGACAAGAGGCTCTCACTTATCTGGGAAGGCTACCAACGCTAGAGATAGCTGGCCTGAAGCTCCACGAAGTTCCTATAATAGTGCTGAACAAGCAGCTTGTTCTCAAGATCTTAGGAATCCCCTTATGGTCCTTGGATGGCTTTTTTGGAATGGAACCTCTAAGACATATGGTGATCAGCTTAGATTATAGACGTGGGGATGTCTCTTTTCGACGGAACCCTTCTTTGCCGGGAGCTCTGTCAGCAGATTTGAAATTGCTAGAGCGGGAAGTAGGTGGCTTGAAGGGATGGATACCTATAGTAGAGGGCTTTGTAGAGGGCGCTGGGCCATTCCCTTGCTTCATTGATACCGGAGGATCTGCAATCGCTGGGGTAGGAGATGACCTCCTCCAACAGCTCGGTTGGCCGGAAGTCCACCACATCTCTAAGATTCAGCTCGGGGATATCGAGCTGAAGGATGTCCCTGCCATATCCGGCAAGAGAGGAGGAAGAAGTATTAAGGGAGTTATCTTGATTGGGAGTGGTCTTTTCCAAAGGCAGGGCTTCCGTCGCCTGACGCTGGACTTTTTAGCAAGCAAGCTCTATGCCGAGCGGAAAACAGAATCTACACTCTATACGAAGGAGGGATCACCATGCTCCGCAAGCTCTTCAATGGAAGAAGGAAGTTCGTGACGTTAGCGGCTCTAGTCGTATTGCTCGGAAGTGTTGGCATTTGGATCTGGGCACAAATGGGGGTTGGAACAGTGCCATTAAGGGTGACAGCACTCGATGCTGAGTTGTCCTCATCAAGGTCCCGATCAACGGAGAGTGGAAGGAAACAGGAACGATAAAGATCACGCTCTCAAATGCACCTACCCAGTTTGTAGGGCGGATGACTCCAAGTGGACCTCTAGGAGAGACCACGACGGCAACAATCATCTGGCCAGCTTCGATCTCCGCTCCACTCCTGAAAGAACTGGGCTTAGAGAGTGTTGATGTACTCCTTGTAGGAGTCATCAAGAGGCTTCCTTATAGCGATAGCGCGATAGGAAGCGACTTTACCGTCCTTAAGATACCAAGATTACCACTCATTGTGGTTGATAACTATAATTGCGTGTGGCAATGCGATCAAGGTCCCAAATTCCAGGAATCGGCCTTTTGGCAAGGGAAACCTGGTGCAGAGTTAAGCAGCAACTTCAATTTAACTAAAGCGGCCTTCCAAGGTCGGGATGTAGATGCACTACAGCTGAAGAGAGAGGCATTCAAGGTAGCAAGTTCATTCTTCGATCTCCCGGTAGATGTAAATGCCTTCCTTGAGAACTCTCTTAAGCTGCAGCAGGGAAACATGCATGAAATCGTCGTCTACATTCCAGAGCTGAACTATTACCAGACAGCGGACCTCAAAGGCAAAGTCACTTTGCGCGTAGGGCAATAAATAAACAATTTAGGCAAGGGGGTGACATTGGCATTTGACACCCCCTTGCCCTTTCACTATCATCTACCTGTGGGTATCAAGATGGACAAGCTGGGTTGGATCATAATAATAACGGGAATTATAGCAATCACTATAGCAATCTTGCTTAAAGGTCAGCTTATCTCCTTAGAGTATATGGAATTCCCTCGGGATGAGCTGGAAAGGTTGATAATAACAACTGATGTCCCTGAACAAGCGCCGATTCTAACAGGACCTATAGAAGTTCAAATCACCTCATCCTGGACCCGCTGGGCGATGAGGTTTTCCCCAGGCACTTTTCTAGTAGATGTAAAGATTAACGGGCATAAAACCTCACTAGTGGTTGACACAGGTGCAGCAAAGACTGCTATTAGTCCCCGAGTTGCCACAGCCGCCCGGGTGAGCTTGACCAGTTCTAGGCTTGAAGCTCAGCATGGCAAACAAGATACCCCAGTCTATATGGGATGGGTTCAAGAGCTATCGTTGAACGACCTAAAGGTTTCCGGGGTCCCTATAATCGTAATGGGCAATCAGCCAGTCCTCAAGCTCTTTGGGATTCCTGTCTTTTACCTCGGTGGTCTTTTAGGGATGGAGACTTTGCAGTTGCTGGCAATCACCTTAGATTATGAGCGAGGGGCTGTGATTTTACGCAGAGAGGCCCACAATCTTCAGGCCTCTTGGGTGCCTTTACGGATTCTCAGGGACAAAGGTCCTGGGGATATGGAACATCCTAGGCCCATTGTAGACTGCCTTTTGGAGGGGTATGGCCCTCTGCCATGTTGGATTGACACCGGCGCGTCTGCACCTGTCTACGTTCCTCCTGAGGTTTGGGGCAAGCTCGGTTTGGGAGACCAAAAGCAGGCTCGCTTAAAGATCAAACTGGGAGAGGTCGATCTGAAAGATGTGCCCGCCGTAAGAGCGAGAGTTCCCTACACAATGATCGGGAGTAACATCTTCCAAGCCCAAGGCATCAAGCGCCTGACGCTAGACTTCCTAGCGGGCAAGCTCTATGCCGAGCGGTGATCACCCGCTACTTGACAGAAATCAATCAGCTAGGGATCTTACCGTTGATCGCCGTCAAGGACGTTTACCCCCATAGCCGCTATGCTCAAGCAGCACACAGCAAGGAGCTACTATGGGGAAATCACTTCGGAAATGGCTGCGCCCGGCTCTCTCTTCTTTGCGCGACGGCTTGGCTCTTCTCTTCCCCAAACCGCTGGTGCGAGCACTCTCCGGCCCAGCGGACTTCGCCTTCGTAGTCCATCCCCGCGACTTATACGACGTCGAGCGCCGCTACCCGGCCTTCCGGAAGCTGTCTCGCCGGATGCGCGAGTGGGTCCTGCACCATCATTGGCCCGTGGTTCTCGATACGATCACCGTCCAAGATGCGCAAGGCCGCCGCGCCAAGGGCTATCTCATTAGCATCTCGCTGACCGCCGCGCAGATGCTCCCCGAACGCATCCTCGCGAAGAAGAAGATCCTACAGGCTCTCAAGTTAGCAGAGAAATTGGGCTGCAAGATTGCTGGATTAGGGGCTCTGACGGCCTCAGTCACCAAGGCCGGCACGTGGCTGCTTGGGCGCACCAAGCTCGCCCTCACTACAGGGAATGCCTACACGGTTGCTGTCGCCTACGAAGACATCGAGCGGCTCATCGAGCAGTTTGACTTAGAAGACCCCCTTGTCGCCATCGTCGGCTGCTACGGCAATATCGGCGAAGCCCTGACAAAACTGCTAGGAGAGCGCTATCGTTTGATGCTGATAGGGCGGGCAGAGGATATGCTCTTCGCTTTTATAGATCGTGTGCAAGGGCGCTTAGGCCCAGAAGCCGTGATCTCGACAGACTTGGACGATCTCTCTCAGGCCGATATCGTGATAACGGCCACCAATAGCTCTAGCCTGAAATTAACAGCGGAGAGGCTCAAGCCGGGCGCAATAGTCTATGACCTAGCTCAGCCGCCGAACGCCGATCACCCTTCATTTTGGGTGACTGAGCGGGTGCTACGCCTCGACGGCGGTTACGTCGCAGTCCCTGGGCTCCAGATGAGGTTCAATATGGGCCTTCCCAAAGGGGTTGTGTTTGCGTGTCTAGCGGAAACGATCTTGCAGGCGCTGGAGCGTGACTTTCGCCACCACGTGGGCCGCGTGGATCTTGGGCATGTGACTCTCACTCAGCGGTGGGCCAGGAGGGCGGGCTTCCGGTCAGCCTTGGCCAGGGAGAAGGAGGTGATCACGAGTGGCTACTTCTCAGGTTCTGCCCGAGGAGACGACACGAGCATGGCTTGAAGCCATCTGTCCTGTGGGTAGCCGAGTCAAGCTGGGGTGCTGCGAGTATGAGGTCCTCAGCTATACGAATGAGAAAGTTCTGTTGCAGTCCCCTTTAGGGCATCAGGTCTGGCTATCGTTAGAACAATTTGAAGGCCAAGCAGAGTTACCTTAACTACTGCAGTAGCGCCTCTTGGAGTTGTGCTGGACTCCTCTCGCCAAACGGCAGTCTAGAAGCTTATAGTTTATAGTTAGCAGAAAGTGGGAATTCTAAGGATGCCCCTACTTCAGGAGGCATCCTTATTCCTTTGAAGAGCAGCAACTCTTTTGATACTTTAATAAAGATGAATGCTTCTAAAAGTGGTTTTTGGGACGGTGAGGGACCAGAGCGGCGCTTCTGGCCTGCGTGTGATTATCCGGCTCCCCAAAAGCGCTTTGTTGAGACTAAGGGGATTCGCTTCTGGGTGGAAACTGAGGGCCAGGGGCCCCCACTCGTCTTAATCCACGGCGGACCTGGGATTGACCATCGCGTCTTCCACCCTGATATGTCGCTCCTCGCTCAACACCATAAGCTCATCTACTACGATCTGAGGGGGCACTACATGTCTTCAGAGCCAGATGACCCAAATGCCTATGGTCTGGAGCAGGACGCCCGCGATCTTGAGGCCCTGTGTCGGGCGCTCGGGCTCGAATCTTGGGATGTGCTCGGCTTCTCTTATGGGGGCGCCGTGGCCTTAAAGCATGCTTCTTTATTCCCCAAGCAGGTGCGCCGTCTCATCGTCTGCTCGACGCCGGTGGGGATGACCATAGAAGAGTTCCAGCAACACTCACGGGCTCACCCTCTCTCCCAAGCGATTGCCCAGGCGAGGACACCGGAGGAGCGACGGGAGCTCTTCTGGAGATTGTACTTCCACAAGCCCCTGCGGCCAGAGTCTCTGCGCTATCAAGAGCTTGTGCAGCAAGCCTACGATACCCGCAAGAATCAGCGAGTGCTGGCGGGATATCGGGATGAAAAGCTAAAGAATGAGTGGAACCTTCTTATGCAGGCACCACCTCAAATCGAACTCCCCACCTTGTTCATCTTGGGCCGGCATGATTACTTGATCTCGCTCGAGCGCGCCCAACGATGGGTGGCTCACTTTAAGCAGGCCAAGATTGAGATCTTTGATGAGAGCAGTCACCATCCATTTATTGACGAGCCTGAGGCATTCGCTCGGCTTGTGAGCGCCTTTCTGAGAGCGTGATGAGCTTAAACTCCAAGCCGTTCCAAGACGGGCTCGAGCTGAACGTGAATCGTCCCACCCTGGAAGATGACCGCCCGCTGATTCTCCTCCGCGTCGGGATAGACGTTCCACATGTACCCCAGCACCTCCCCCTCCCGATTGAGCGTGGGCGAGCCGCTGTTGCCACTGAAGCCATCAGAATCCGAAACGAACGTATGATCGCTGGGCAGCTCCATGACCCTGCCGTAGCTGACCCGCAAGCTCCCATCGGCATCGGCATAGCCCACGGCCTGCAGGCGCTCCGCACTGCGCTGCGTCCGCACCGGAAAGCCGAAGCTCCAGATCTCCTCCCCTAGCACTGGGGAGCGCTGAGCTGGGGGCAGATAGCTTGGGGACTTCATGGGAGCCCGCAGGAGCGCCGCGTCGTAGCCCGCTTGCCAGTCGCGCTCCGAGAGATTGCTCACAAGCTCGACCTTGCGCAGAGGCTTCCATCCCTGGATCTTCCCCTTCTTGACGATGGGCACCTCAAACGACGTATAGCGGCAGGGCAGGCTCTCTCTGCTGCCGGCCGTGCGCCCGGCCGCCTCGATCTCCTCACGCTGATGGAGCGCCCTGGCGCAAGGCTGCCAACTCCGGTAAACTTAACACACAAGGAGGTCCCGTGTATGAAAGTCACATTCATCGGTCACGCTGCCGTCGAGATCAAAACCGAGAAGCACTCTGTACTCATAGACCCGTTCATCACTGGCAACCCCGTTGCCAAGCACAAGCCCGAAGATTTTCAGCCCGATGCGATTCTCTTGACTCATGGGCACGCGGATCATCTTGGCGACGCCATCCCCATCAGCAAGCGCACCGGCGCCCCGATCATCGCCATCTTTGAATTAGCCACGTACTGTCAGTCCCAGGGCGCCAAGGCCATCGGGATGAACATCGGCGGGCCCAGCCGCTTTGAGTTCGGAACCGTGCAGCTCACCCCGGCAGTTCATAGCTCCAGCCATGACGGACATTACTTGGGCGAACCCTGCGGGATCGTGCTCACGACCCTTGACAACCGAAAAATTTATCACGCGGGCGACACCGCGCTCTTTGGCGACATGGCGCTCATCGGAAAGCTCGGATTAGATCTTGCGTTTCTCCCCATCGGCAGCTACTACACGATGGACCCCGACGCGGCCGTCGAAGCCGTTCAGTTGCTCAAACCCAAGATCGTCATCCCCATTCACTATAACACCCTGCCGGCGATCCAGCAGGACCCCCAGCAGTTCCGAGCAAAAGTGGAGTCGCGCACCGAAACGAAAGTCATCATCCTGCATCCTGGGGAGACGACCACAATCTGACGGGAAGGGCCTACTGTTATTGAAAATCTGTGACGGCTGTCGCCCTTGACAGGGGAGAGCCTCTCCCCCATAATGGGCCACGAGTGTAGCGTACATCACGTTGCGGCACGCCGCAGGCGCGTTATAATCTACATACGAAGGGACTTTTCATCGGCCCACCGTGTGTGCGACCGAGAGAGCCACGAGCGATCATGACGCGGCGTTGCGCAGAAGGAGGAACATCTGATGGCGCAGGAGCTCAGCACACCGAGGACGACGGAGATTGCCCCGGAGACGCTGGAGTTTTTCGGTGGCGACGAGTTGCGCATCCGCTGCTTTCTGGACAAATATGCCCTGCGGGATCTGTCGGGCAAGATCATCGAGAAGACCCCCATACAGATGTGGGAGCGGGTGGCGCGCGAGATCGCGTCCGTAGAACCGGATGCGAAGAAGCGCCGCGAGTGGGAGAAGAAGTTCTATTGGCTGTTAGAAGACTTTCGCTTCATCCCTGGGGGGCGCATCATGTTTGGCGCGGGGCAGCCCCGACGCGCCACCTTGCTCAATTGTTACGTTGTTCCCATCAAAGAAGACTCGATCGAGGGGATCTTCGAGTGGTGCAAAGAAGCTGCACGAACGTACTCACTTGGCGGAGGAGTGGGCTGCGTAGCTAAGGGCTCTTATGTGATCACGCGGGATGGCGTCAAGCGCATTGAAGACGTCCAGGAGGGCGAGGAAGTGCTCTCCTATAATCCCGTGCTGCAGCAGAAGGAATTCCGGCGTGTGCTGCAGGTGCATCGGCCCATCGTCCGGCGTGCGGATAACGTGGCCATCTATCTCAAAGATGGCACACGCCTGATCACGTCGCGTTGGCATCCCACCTTGGTCTTTCGGGAAGATCGGTTCCAGTATGTGCCAGCGGCTGAGGTCCGTCCCACCGATGCCATGCTAGTCACCCCCGAATTGCACACCTTGCCCCTGAACAGCCAGCGGCTCCATGATCCCCAGATGGCCTGGTGGACAGGCGCTCATCTTGGAGATGGCACCGCCTACCAGCGACCACCTCGCCCTTTGATCCGTGACTACCAAGGACGCGGGAGGGAGCGCCGGCCCACCAGGGTGAAGTTTTACAACAGATGCAAGGAGGTCGCGCAAGAATATGCGCGCATCTTCAATGAGCGCACAGGCTCGGCCCTCACCGTGCACCTTCGCCAGCGCCCCACAGGCCCTCTCTACGAAGTCGCTACTTCTTCATATGAGGCTGGAGATCTCATTGATCTGTACGTGGAGGGCCTCTACGGCAAGAAGGCCACCCGGGCAGAGATACCTCGCTGGATCTGGAACGCCTCGCGGGAGAGTCAGCTGGCCTTCCTCGCGGGACTGATTGATACCGATGGCCATGTAGCCGCTGCACGATTCCGCGTAGAGTTCAATACGTCCTCCAAGGAGCTCGCCTACGGGCTGAAGACGCTCCTGGCTCTGTTAGGCGCTCGAGCATGGATCAGCACCAAGCCACACAACCATCAAGGCCAGCACTCCGTGGTGCGACGCTGTCAATGTGCTTATCGTGTGGCCACATCCGATACCTCCATAGTCAGCGAGATCGCACGATACATGGTCAATCCCGAGAAAAAGCGGCGCCTGTTGGAGGGGACTCCTCCTCCCAATAATCGAGACCCTGTAGCTGTACCCGCCTTTGTCAGGGACTTTCTCAAGCGCCATGCCACGTATAAGCGGGTAGGGCATCTCCGGTATAACGCCCTCAAGGGATTGGAGAAGGGCTGGATTAATCGGAAGACCTTCTTAAAACTGATAGAGGCCATCATCGCGCAGGCTCAAGATCCCCAGGTATACTATCAAGCTCTCTCTTTCCGGAGCTTGTGTCTCTCCTTGACACCGGTGGAGAAGGTCGTGGCCGGAGTTGAGGCCGATGAGGAGTTTTGTGATCTTACGGTTGAGGGGAATAACAACTACTTTGCTGGTGAGGGGGGCCTCTCCGTCATTCACAACACGGACATAAGCATCCTGCGCCCCAAGGGCTCGCCCGTCAACAATTCGGCGATTTACTCTTCGGGCTCCGTGAGTTTCATGGAGCTCTTCTCCACGACCACGGGGACGATCGGGCAGTCGGGCCGGCGCGGCGCCCTCATGATCACCATCAGCGTTGAACACCCCGACGTCCTCGATTTCATTGAGATCAAGAACGACCCGGAGCGCCGCAAAGTCCAGTACGCGAACATCAGCGTGCGGGTCACCGACGAGTTCATGCGGGCTGTCGAGCGCGACGAAGAGTTTCTCTTGCGCTATGAGAGCGAGAGAATTGGGCGCTTCGAGAGGAGAGTGCGCGCGCGCGAGATCTGGGAGAAGTTAGTGAAGAACGCCTGGGCCTCGGCTGAACCGGGGGTGATATTCTGGGACACGGTCAAGCGCGAGTCGACCACCGAATACAATGGGATGGAAGTAATCACCACCAACCCCTGCAGCCTCACCGGGGAGACGCGCGTCTTCACGCCACAGGGGTTGATCCGGCTCGATGAGCTTGTGCTCTCGGCGACGCTGACGCGCCAGATGCCGCGCGTGCTCATTGATCGTCGCGCCCAAGACAAAAAGGGCATTGATGCGGTCGTTGCGGATCGCGTGGCCTTCACGGGAATCAAGCCGATTTGGCGGGTCGAGACCTCCAGCGGCTTCATCCTCCGAGGCACGTGCGATCACAAGGTCAAGGTGCTCAACAGCTCAGAGTATGACAGGGAGCACCAGTCGTACGGCTGGAAGCGCATAGACGAGCTGCGCCCTGGGGATATCTTAGCCCTCCCTGATCTGAACGATGAAAATTGGATAAAGCAAATCTTCAGAGATCGTTCATGGGAGCTGCACATTGATGAGAGCTACGTCCAGCCGCGCCGTCGGGATGCTCACTATCGCTTAATGAATATCCCCACGCGCTGGACGGAGGACTTGGCGTATCTGCTGGGGTACGCCGTGGGGGACGGCAGCTACACGACTCATACGAAGTCCAAAGATGGCCGATCGCACAGCAAGCGTCTGGATCTTCACATGAACGCGCAAGAAGCGCCAGAGCTTCACGCGATCTTCTCACGAGTCACAGAGAGCTTGCTGGGGAGGGGATGCACCCTCAAGAGCCGTCCCGGCACGCAGCATAGCTGGATTAGCATCTTTGCCGCACCGTTCCAACGCCTGCTCCAGCAGCTTGGGCTTCACCCGGAGAAGGGTGTGGCCAAGCACGTGCCAGAGCCGATCTTCCGCGCCCCGCAGGAGATCACGGCTGCGTTCTTGCGCGGCCTCTTCGACGCCGACGGCACGGTCTCCACTCCCTCGCAGCGCCCCATGATCGCACTCTCCTCAATCTCCGAGCGCCTCATCCGGGAAGTACAGCTCTTGCTCTTGCAATTTGGCATCTTCTCCAGCATCACCGTCTACAAGGCTGCCGATAAGAACCGACGCCGGACGACGCCGTTCCGCTACCGCACCGTCAGTGGAGAGGAGCGCATCTACCAGTCGAAGCATGATCTCTATAAGCTCTGCATCACAAGCTACCCGTGCTTGGAGCGCTTCGCTCGGTATATTGGGAGTGCGCTCACAGCTCGCCAGCGCAAGATCGCGGCGCTGCTAGCGCACCGCACCATGCCGCTCCGCCCCGTGACCACTACTACCAAAGTCACGCGCGTCGTCCCAGAAGATCTCTGTGAGCCCGTCTACGACCTGACGGTCTTCGATACCAAGTCGTTCTTGGGGAATGGCCTGATCGTGAGCAATTCTGAGATCCCCCTTGAAGCCTATGGAGCATGCTGTCTGGGCAATGTCAATCTCTCGAAGTTTGTGCTCGACAGCTTCACCCCCAACGCCCGGATCGATTGGCCCACCTTAGAGAAAGCGTTGCGCTACGCCGTGCGCTTCTTGGATGATGTCCTCGACTACAACGCCGACAAACATCCCTTGCCGGCCCAGCGCGAGGCGTCGTTGCGATCGCGCCGCATCGGCGTGGGGTTTACGGGCTTTGGCGACATGCTGATTAAGCTTGGGCTCAAATACGACTCCGACGAAGCGATCGCGTTCACCGATAAACTCTTTGAGCGCATCAAGCACATCGTCTACGACGAGAGCACCGAGCTCGCTGTGGAGAAGGGGACGTTCCCCGCGTTCGACCGCGAGCAGCACCTGCGGAGTGCGTTCATCAAGCGCCTCGATAGATCTCTCATCGAGAAGATCAAGAGCAATGGGCTGCGCAACGCGGCGTTGCTCACCGTGCCCCCGGTGGGCTCCGGCTCGGTGTTAGCGGGCTGCTCTTCGGGGATTGAGCCGATCTTCTCGCTCAGCTACGTGCGCAAATCGAAGTCTCTCAGCAAGAGCGAATTTGAAGTGAGCCACCCCCTCGTGCGCGAATATATGGAGAAGATGGGGCTCTCCCACATCAACGAGCTGCCCAAGACGTTCGTCACGGCGCACGAGATCGAGCCCATCATGCGGGTACGGATGCAGGCGACTATTCAGAAGCACATTGACCATGCGATCTCCAGCACGGTCAACTTGGCCAAGGACGTATCGCCGGAGACGATTGGGGATATCTACTTTGAGGCCTGGAAGGCCGGGTGCAAGGGGATCACCGTGTACAGGGAGGGCTCGCGCGAGGGGATTTTGCTGACCAAAGAAGCCAAGGAGGGCGAGAAGCCCGCGCGTGCCACGCTGGTGCCCCGCCCGCGCCCCAAGGTCGTCAAGGGCAAGACCTACCGCATGAAGACTGAGCTGGGCACGGTCTTCATCACCGTCAACGAGGATGACGAGGGAATCTTTGAGGTCTTCGTGCAGGGGCTGGGCAAGTCCGGCACCTCGACGGCAGCGTTCACGGAGGCGATCGGGCGTCTCATTTCGCTTGCCCTGCGCTCTGGGGTCAAGCCCAGCGCGATCATCGATCAGTTGAGTTTGATCCGTGGCTCGCGCCCCGTGGTGCAAGAGGACGGCACGGTGGTCTTCTCCGTGCCCGATGCCATCGCCAAGGCGATCGCGGAGTACCTTCGGGGCGGGGAGCAGCTGACGCTGCTTCAAGAAGTGAAGCCGCGGCCACTGCAGCCAAGCGGGTCCAACGGCCACGACGCCAAGCGCGACGTCGAATTGTGCCCAAGCTGTGGGGGCATCTTGATGTTCACCAACGGCTGCTATATCTGTAACGACTGCGGCTTCTCTGAGTGTGACTGAGCATCGGTGCTGGTAGGGTCAGACTTCGTCTGGGCTGTTCATCGCGTTGCCGGCGGCACAGTGCACAGTCCAGACGAAGATATTTATAAAATGCCTGAGCTTCCCGAAGTCGAGACGTTCCGTCGCGCCTTAGCCCAAGAGCTAGAGGGCAAGACGCTCCAAGCTCTGCACATCTATGAGCCTCGTCTTTTGCAGAACGCCTCGGAGCGAGAACTGCGCCGAGCGCTCGTCGGCCATCGCCTGCGCGCGGTGCGGCGTCGCGCGAAGTTCCTGCTCTTGGATTTCGGGGAGCACACAGCTATTTTGCACCTGCGCATGACGGGCTGGCCCACGCTGCGCCCCATAAAAAATCCGCGCTTTGTCTTTGAGTTCAGCCAAAACAAGACGCTCTACTTCAGCGACACGCGGCGCTTGGCGACGCTCCATCTTGTTCCGAGCGCCGATGCGGAGAAGCTTCCCCCGTTAGCTGGGCTGGGGATCGAGCCGTTTCAGCCGAGCTATACGTTCGAGAACTTTTGGGCCATCTTGCAGTCAGAGCAAGAGATCAAAAAGCTTTTACTCGACCAGCGCAAGATCGCGGGAATTGGGAATATCTACGCATGCGAGGCGCTCTTTGCCAGCAAGATCCATCCAAGACGCCCAGCCAATACTCTCTCAAAAGCCGAAGCGCGACGGCTTTTTACGCAAATCGAGAGAATTCTCGCACGAGCGATCGCCGAGCAGGGGACGTCGGTGAGGACATATCGGGTGCTGACGGGCGAAGCCGGGAATTTTCAGAATTTTTTGCGTGTCTACGATCGCGCGGGCGAGCCGTGCGTGCGCTGCCGCGCGAAGATCGTGCGCATCGAGCAGGGCGGGCGCGGGACGTACTTTTGCCCGAAGTGTCAAGCTCACCCCTAGCCCCTCTCCCCTTGAGGGAGAGGGGAATAGGGGTGAGGGGTTAAGTTGATGACACTGGCTTACTTCTGCCTCAAGTCTATATAGAGCACATTCCCACACGCCGTCACGGCGTTGCCCGCCGGCACGTCGTACTCCATCACGGTGCTGCCGTCGGCGAGCGTCACGCGGAGGCGCTGCGCTTCAGCACTATTATTAGAGTAGACGAGACAACCGTCGCTGGTGCGCGCCCACGCCGAGGGATTGACAAACTCTAGCTTGCTGAAGAAGAGCGAGATCAGATTCCCGACGGGTGTGCCCTCGGTGATCTGGATCTCGACGGGTATAGTGAGCGGGCTGTTCTGCGCGCCCTCGGCAGTGATCGTGATCGCACCCTCGTACGTGCCCACAGCTAAGTTAGTGATATCCAAGCTGACTTGAACGAGCGCCCGTCCGACGCCGCTCGATGAGGAGAGCTTCAGAAAATCTGACGAAGATTGAGCGCTCCAGATGAGCTCTCCTTCCCCCGCACCGGAGATCTCCAACAGTTGCGGCGCTGGGGCTGGGCCGTTGGCTTGGGCGACGAACTTCAAGCGTTCGGGGAAGACCGCGAGAGTGAGAGCTTGGGGTTTCTCTTCCTTGAGGGGCTCACCGAGCGCGATCCGCCCCGCTCCGTAGGTGTTGTCTGGGCCAGCGTCGCCAAGGTCTACAGCGCGCGACGCGAGGAAGTCCGCGATCTCCTTTGGGCCCCAGTTGGGTCTGGCGCTCTTGACCAAAGCCGCCGCGCCGGCGACGTGCGGGCTGGCGGCTGACGTGCCGAAGAATGGCCGGAATGTCGAGGTGCGCACGCCGTCAGGGGCGGCGAAATCGGGCTTGATTCTCCCATCTTTGGTCGGCCCGCGCGAGCTGTAACGTCGCGCAGAGTCGTTGCGAAAATCCGTCGCGCCGACGCTGAACGCGCTCGGGGATATAGCGGGCTCGAACGCCCCAACGCTCCCCTCCCAGACCGAATACTCCGGCTCAATATCTATCACGGAGATATCGAGCCGTGCGGCGGGCTTGGTCGCGGTGCGCTGGCGAATCTTCAAGTGATATCTTCCCGACTCACGCACGGTGAAGAAGAGCACGCGCGAGGGCCAGCCGGAACGCAACTGACTCCCGCTCGCGCGGCGCCGATCGGCATCGTCGAAGAGCAGAAGCTCATAGTTCTCCGTAGCTTTCCCGCACTTGTCCTCCCAGCTGAGCACGGCAATTACGGCCCCGACTTCGCTGGCGTCCACATCGAGCGTGAGGCCCTCATCGTCGCCTAAGAAATTGTGAAACCCGTCTTTGTCGGGATCGTCGAAGACTCCCTGCCAATGCTCCGTAGCGTGATTGCCCACGGAGACTGCCCAAAAGATCCCGGCGTCGCGCGCACGCTTCACGATGGGCTCGATGATTCCTGTGCCCTCCCACGGGCAGCCCGTGCCCAAGAAATTAAACGACGTATTGATGACATGGACGCCCTCGGAGATCAGAAAATCTACAGCTTGCCCCAGCTCGACATCGGTGCCGAAGTTGACTAAATAAAACGTCGCTTCGGGAACGAGATCGTAGACGATCTCGGCGACAGCCGTGCCGTGGCGCACATTGGCCTCGATGTCTTCGTCACGGTTGAACGACCGGACGATGACGCGCTCGGCCGGGGGCAGCTCACTCCCCAGAAGTCTCTGATAGCCCTTAAAGCCCCCGTCTATGATAGCGACCTTGACCCCTTGGCCCTTGATCCCCGCGTCATGCCACAGATTGGCCCCAATCACTCGCACGCCCTCGCTCACCGTGCTCCCCTGCTCCCAGATGGGCGTGAGCGGCGTGCGCACCCACGAGACCGATCCCAAAGACGCCAACGCGCTCACGGCCTTCATGGGGACGAACGCCTGGACGAGATTCTGATAGACGGCCTCGACGCGCCCTCCCAGCGCCGCCACACGGGATTCAATCTCGCGGACGTCAGAGGCTCTTGCGGCCTCGAGCACGATCCGCACTCTCCCGGCTCTTAAGTCTTCGGGCTTGTTGGCGGGCAGAGTCGGCAGCTCCGCTCCCGACTCGAACGCCGTCAAGCTCTCCGCAAGCACATCTTGAATCTTCCGAACGTCCTGCTGGGCCTGGGTGGGAGCCAACGCGATAGCCACGAACACGGCTACGACGAGCAGCTTTCTCATAAGAACACCTCTCTTAAGCGAGACTCGGTTGGCGCTATTATACCAAACCGACCTTGGGGCTTGAAAGTAATCGGGCTTACTTGGTGTCGGGCTTGGGCCTGACGGGCAGCCGGATGAACTCGATATGTGGATGGGTAGCGAGCTTGAGAAGCGCTTTGATGGGCACCAGCGCTTGCAGCTGATTCTCATAGTCTGTCTCGACTGTGCCGTCGAGAGCTTCGACGGCCCAGCGCAGCTCCTCGAGGGCTTCAAGACCCGTCGCTTCGATCACTATGCGAACTTTGCCGTCCTGGAGGTCTTGCTCGAAGCCGTGCTCCTTGGCAAACGCCTTGGGATCAGCTGCGCCGACGAGCTCCGCCAGACGATCTTGAAGTTTGGGGTAATCTTCAGGATTGATGGTCACGGTGGGCTGCAGTGGCTGCTCTATCGGCGGGCTGGAACGCGGCGCCGTAGAGATGTACCACAGCGCCCAAGCAATCACTGCGAGAACGACAAATGCCCCCACGACCCCCAGCGTCTTCTGCATGATACCCTCCTCAACTTAAGCTTTCCGCACGATGAGCTTCCCGTTCTCGATGCGCTCGACGCGCACGGCCTCTCCGGCCTTGATCGGCCCATCTAGAGCTGTGGCCCTCCAATACTCCCCCATGACGAAGACCATCCCCGTGGGGTTGAGCTCGTCCCGTGCCGTGCCTACGGCCCCAATCATCCCTTCCTTGCCCGTGGCCACCGGCTTGCGCTGGATCAAGAGCCCCTTCGTGATCATAAAGACAAATAGCGCCGTGATCGTCCCCACGGTCACAAAGATATTGACGGGCGAGAGGCCCAACGCCGGAGCCTCAAAGCCCTTAAAGTCAAAGAGCATAAACGAGCCGATCAACAGCGAGATCACGCCCCCAACAGTCAGAGCCAAGTGCGTCGGCGTGAAGAGATCAATGACCATCAACGCGGCGCCCAAGAGAATGAACGCCAGTCCCGCAATATTGAAGGGCAGGACTTGCAGCCCCAGCAACGCCAACAACAGACAGATCGCCCCCCCGATCCCCACCCCAAAGCCGGGCGTGAAGAATTCTGCAATGAGCGCATAGATCCCAATCGTCAACAGCAAATAGACGACATTGGGGTCTGCCAAGTAATTCATCACTTGCTCTTTGAAGGTGCGCTCATAGGTCTTGAGGGGCATCCCCGCCGTCTGGAGTCGAACTGTTTGGCCATCGCGCTGCAGCTCGTAGCCGTCGAGCTGTTTGAGCAGCTCCTCACGGCTGTTGGCGATGAGATTGATGATATTATTCTGCAGGGCCTCTTGGGCCGTGAGCGACTTGCCCTCGAGGACGAACTTTTCGGCCCACTCTTTGGAGCGCCCGCGCTTTTCCGCGATCTTGCGCGCCTCAGAAGCCACAAACTCTAAGATCTTCTTGCGGGCGGGGTCGTCTTGGCTCTCGCCCTCGCCGGGGGCAGGGCCGAGCGAGATCGGGGTCGAAGAGCCGATGTTGGTGCCCTCGGCCATCGCGGCGATATCCGCAGCCATCGTGATGAACGCCCCGGCGGATGCCGCGCGCGCCCCCGCAGGCCCCACCCAGATCACGATGGGGATGGGGGAATTTAAGATCGCCGTGACCATGTCTTTGGTAGACTCTAACAGCCCGCCGGGGGTGTCCAGACGAATCACCAAGAGCGACGCGCCGTCGCGATGCGCTTCGGTGATGACGCGCAGCAGAAAATCTTTTGTGATGGGGTTGATGGAGCTCTCAAGCTCGGCGTAGGCGATAAACGAAGACTGAGCTTGGGACTGCCCCAGCACAAGGGCGACCCCCAAGCTCACCCACAAGAGCCCAACGAAAATCCGGAGACGCATAGACAGTTTGGTGGAGGTGGCGGGAGTCGAACCCGCGTCCGGAGATGCTTTCGTTCGGCATCTACAGGCTTAGTCCGGTGTTTTGGTTTGAGATCAGCCGCTCCCACCGAACAGGATCGGCTGATCCGAGCCCCACAAGGAGATTCCCACGCGCCCTGGGGCCGAGCGCGCGGTCAGCCCGTCTCAGTCGATCCCTCACGAGAGCCGACGGGCTGAGCCCCCGTGAGAGATGCTTCTCGTTAGTTCAGAGAAGCAGTGGCGTAAGCAAAAGTGTTGGCACTTCTTGGCCATCGGCCGTTTTTAGGAGGTGGCCGCAACTCCGCCTGCAGCCTCCCTGCCGCATCCCCGTCGAATCCAGTACACCCCCATCTGTCAAAGATCATGCGCACTCGCGCATTATCAATTATAGCAGAAGCGTGGGGGCTTTCAAACATCACGGGTGCTCCGTCTGGAGCGTCGCCTTGGGAAATGCTTCGAAGACGGGAATGCCCAGCCAATCCGATGGGATCGCCACGCCCAGCGCGGCTAAGGCCGTCGCCGCCGTGTCGTAGATGCGGATGGGCTGGGTGAGCTCGCGCCCACTCTCGATCTCAGCAGTCCATAAGATCCACGGGATCGTCATGTCTCTGGGATCGTCGGTGCCGTGGATGCGCCCGTGCCCCCCGTGATCGGCTGTGACGATGAGCACAGAGTCATTGAGAATCTTCAAATCTTCGAGATTTTCGAGCAGAAGTCCCAGGGCTTCGTCCACGCGCTCCACGGCCTGGAGCTGTCTGACGGTCATCCAGCCGTAGCGATGGCCGGCGTCGTCCACGTCCGACAGATGTAGAAATACTAAGCGCGGACGATGCTCAGCGATATATTGGACGGCCTCTTCGATCACTCTTTTGGCATCGTTATTCACAACGAAGAGCGGGGTTTGGGGGTGGAAGAGATGCTCCAGCTTGCGCTTGCTCACAAACGCGACTGTTGGGATATTTTCGCTTTGGGCGATCTCGAAGATCGTGGGCACGCTGATGCGCCCCAACTCTGGAGCCCAATGATTCCAAAGAATTCGATGGCGCTCCGGAGGGACGCCGCTCAAAAGCGAAGCAATGGCGGGCAGAGTCAAGCTGGGCATAACGGTCTGGGCGGTCCAGCTGTAGAGCCCCGATTGCCAGAGCCGATCGAGATTGGGGGTCTGGGCCCGCTGCAGCGCATCGGGCCGAAGACCGTCAATAACGATAATAAAGACAAAATAATCTTTGACCGTGAAGTGCTGAGAGATCTTGGGTGGAAGCTGGGGCGGTGTTGGAGGAGGCGGCGGCGCAGGGGGAGAGCCAGAGCGAGCGGGGGAGAGCGGCGGCAGGCTCCCCAAGGCCACGAAGAGCAAAAAGAGCCAAAACTCAAGGCGCATAGAGCTCCGGGCGAATTCTCGGGATGAGCGCCATCAGCACGGCTTGCTCGGTGAGCTGCTCGCGCGTGAGCAGATTTTTCGAAAGATACCCGATGGCGCCCCCTTTGTGCCCGATCTTCTCGATCCCCGTCAACTCGCTCATGACCTCGCCCACGGTGCGGCCCTGAAGCACCTCTTCGAGGACTCGTGGAGGATAGACGAACCCCGATCCGTGCCCCACGGTGAGCTTCCCATCTTGGCTGATGATAGCGCAGAACTGCACGTCAAAGTAGAGCTTCAGCTCCCTGTTCCAGATGAGCCCGGCTTCGATCCCCACGCCGAAATCCGCGTCTTGGAGGGCTTTGCGGGCGCGCTCGCAGGCCCCGCGAACGGTGTCGTCGTCGAAGGGCTGCCCAGGCACGCCCGACTCCACAGGGAGAAGACGGACTTCCGTCGGCCCAAAAACTCGCTCGAAGACGTTCTTCACCGCTTGGGCTTTGATCGGGTTGTTCGAGCCCACATGAACGCGCACCACGGCGTCCAGATTATGACAGAAAATCGCAAGATGAGCAACGACGGCTGTTCCTTGCTCACCCTCACCCCTATCCCCTCTCCCCTCTGAGGGAGAGGGGAAGAAAGGGGTGAGGGGCTCGACTCCCACGGAATTTTCACGCCGTTTCCACAGATTTTTGACCTTGCTTTTTGATATAATTACTGTCGCCAAAACTAACTCTAAAGGAGGAGATCTTCATGCGTGCTTTGGCTTTTCGTCTGATGGTGCTGGTAGTGGGGTTGGGCTTGGTGGGAGGATTTGGGGTGGCGCAGCCGCGTGGCCCGGTCTCGACGGACTTTGCCGACGAGACCGCCACGCGGCTCCAGCCCGATCGCGATCGCAGCTTCTGGGTCCGCCCCGGCGACATTGACAAAGATGGCGATCTCGATCTCATCGTGGGCAATCGCCCCGGAGACGCGGCGCTCATCCGCGTCTTGGTCAATCAACAGGGCAAGTTCGAGAACGATTCGGCGCGGCGCCTCCCCGCGATCCCCAGCCAAGTGCCCTTCGGAGCTGACTTAGGCGATATTGACAGAGACGGCGATCTCGATATAGTGATCGCGATGGGCGGAGAGCGCGGCGGCGGCGAGCCCGATCGCATCCTCATCAACACGGGCAATGGGCTCTATCAAGATGAGACGGCCACTCGCCTGCAAGGGGTTGTCATCAATCGCTCGTTTGCCGCGAGATTCTGCGACGTAGACGGCGACGGCGATTTGGATCTCTTCATCGGGACGCTCTCGGGCGATCCCGCACGCCTGTGGATCAACGACGGCACCGGTCGCTACGTGGACGAGAGCGGGAGCCGCCTCCAGCAAGCTGGCTCGTTCAGCGTCGCTGCGGCCGACTGCGCCGACGCCGACGGCGACAAAGATAATGACTTTGTCTGGGGCACGGGTGAGCCCACCCAAGGCGGGGTCAACCAAGTCAATCGCTTGCTCATTAATTCTAATCGCGGCTTCTTCACCGATGAAACAGCCTATCGCGTCTCGTTCGAGCAGGGGACGAACACCCTCTCGATCAAATATCTCGATGTGGACGGCGACGGCGATCTGGACGTCTTCGCGTGCAACGCTCCGATCACGCCGGCGGGCCTGGCCGGGCGGGCCGTGCTCTGGATCAACAACGGCAAGGGGTTCTTCAGCGACGAGACGGCTTTGAGACTCCCCTTTGGCGTCTTTAACTGTGTTGACTTTGACTTCGCTGACTTCGACGGAGACAAAGACCTAGACATCGCGATGGTGCGGCTGCAGCAAGTCCCGCAGGCGCCCAATCTCTTGCTGATGAACGACGGTCGGGGATACTTTATCGCCATAGACCTCCCGGCAGAAGGGGGCAACGAGGGCGGCAACGGCGTCGTCTTTAAAGACTTAACAGGCGACGGCAAGCCCGACATCTACATCGCGCGCATCGGCCAAGACGTGCTCTTGGTCAATCGAAACGCAGGGGTCTCGCGACCGTAGCTTCGCTCCTTCCCCACGCGCCCCGGCCGGAGACTAGCCGGGGCGCTCTTTTTTGACTACAATAAATTAAGGAGATGGCACGATGCTGGACATCAAACTGATCCGCGAGAACTCTCAAGAAGTCGAGCGACGCCTGCGCACCCGAGATGAGTCTATATCTTTGGGCCCGCTGCTCAAGCTCGACGAGGAGCGCCGAAGGCTCATCGCCCAAGTGGAGCAGCTCAAGGCGCAGCGCAACCAAGCGACCGAAAGAATTGCGCAGCTCAAGCGCGAGAAGAAGGAGAGCGAAGCCCAAGCCCTCATCGCGGAGATGGGGCAGATCTCCGATACGATCAAAGCGCTCGATAGCAAGCTCGCCCAGCTCGAACAAGAGATCCAAGATTTTCTCGCGCGCCTGCCCAATCTGCCCCACGAGAGTGTCCCCGTCAGCTCCAACAAGGGCGACAAGAAGATCTTGAGAGAATTTGGGCAGAAGCCGCAATTTTCGTTCCCGTTCAAAAATCACATAGAGCTTGGGGAGCAGCTAGGGCTGCTGGACTTCCCCAGGGCCGCGAAGATCGCCGGGTCGCGCTTCCCGCTCTATCGCGGCAAGGGCGCCCTCTTGGAGATGGCCCTCATCAGCTTCATGATGCGCTACCACACAGAGAAGAATGGGTACATCCCGATCTTCCCGCCGTTTTTGGGCAATCCCGAAAGCTTCTTCGCTGCAGGGCAGCTCCCCAAGTTCGCCGATCAAGTCTACTTCTGCCCCGAAGATAAACTCTATCTCAACCCGACTGCGGAAGTGCTGCTCACCAACCTCCATCGCGATGAGATCTTGGATGGCTCGCAGCTCCCGTTAAAATATTGTGCGTACACCGCGTGCTTCAGAAGGGAGGCCGGCACCTACGGCGAGGAAGAGAAGGGCCTCATCCGAATGCACCAATTTAATAAAGTCGAGCTGTTTAAGTTCACCAAGCCCGAGGAGTCTTACCAAGAGCTTGAGAGCCTCGTCGAGGACGCCGAAGATATCTTACAAGAGCTGAATGTGCACTATCGGGTGGCGCTGCTGCCCACGTGCGACTTGGCGCAACAATCAGCAAAGACGATAGACCTAGAAGTCTGGATTCCCTCGCAGAATCGCTACTATGAAGTGAGCTCCATCAGCAACTGTGAGGACTTCCAAGCGCGGCGGGGTAACATCCGCTTCCGGCGCGAGAAGGGGAGCAAGCCCGAATACGTGCACACTCTGAACGGCTCAGGCTTGGCGACATCGCGCTTGTTCGTGGCGATCTTGGAGAACAATCAGCAGCCCGACGGCTCGGTGCTCATCCCCAAGCCCTTGCAGGAGTACGTGGGCACAGATCGCCTGACGCCGCCATGAGATCCCTGAGAACGATACTCAGTCTTATCGTATTAGCGAGCAGCGCCGGGGCGTGGGCGCAGCAACTTGAGGCCCCAGATCTCGTCGTCGCATCGGTGCGCCTCGACCCAGCGTTCCCTGCGCCGGGCAGCACTGTGCAGATCATCGCGACTGTCACGAATCAAGGCACGCGCACCACCAACGACGTCTTCGCCGTGGAGTTCAAAGCCGATAGAGTCCAGATCGGCGTGCGCTTCTTCGCTGATCTTGCCCCAGGACAATCTCTCGATGTGGCTATCAGCTGGGACGCCAAGCCCGGCGAGACCGTCTTTCGCGTCACCGTAGACCCGTTCAAGACCATCTCGGAGCTGGACGAGAGCAACAATACTTTCTATAAGATCGTCAACGCGACCAACAACGAATTTACTGGGGCGGACTTGGTCGTGCGCCGCGTGAGCGTCGAAGCCGAGTCGCTCACGGCGGGGGAGCCGGCGCGGCTGGTCGCAACAGTAGCGAACATCGGGCAGGGGCCAGCGGCTTTCGTGCCCGTGGGCTTCTACGTTGATGGCGAACTGCTCGCCATCGAGACGGTGCGCGAGAGCCTGCCCGCCGGGCAAGAGATGACGATAGCAATCCCTTGGACGATCGAGGCCGGCGAGCGGGTCCTGCGTGCCAAGGCCGATCCCAACGGGGAAATTTTTGAACTTGATGAAGCGAACAATGCGTGGGCAGACTATGGTGAGTTTGCGCCCCTGCCCAATCGGTGCGCGCAGATCGTCTCGCTGGAGTTCGCCAGCACGAGCCTCGTGCTCCTTGAAGAGATGACGTCGTGGCCCACTTCTGACGTGATGAGCGTCTTCATCCCGGCGATTCGACGCCAGATGGAGCGCGACTACGAGGGCGTGAACGTCAGATTCTATCTGCGCCAGCCCACGGGGATCTTCAGCACGGTCTTCTTCTCACCGGAGAATCGTCTGCCGATCTTGGGGTTAGCGCCGTTAGATTTTGGGAACTTGCGCAAGGACGACCGCGGGTTTGTCTTTGTCGGGAGTTTTCACGCGAATCGTGGGCTGCGGCTGGCGCCGCCGGAGCTGCTGGCGATTCTCTTCGCCAAAGTTGCCAGCCACGAGCTGGGGCACATGCTGGGGCTGGGGCACAACCCCAACGGGGGCATCATGAACGCCCAGGCCGAGATCAACCCCTACTTAGTGCAGAATGAAAAATTCCGTCCTGAAGACTTAGAGTATCTCAAGAGAATCCTGCCGATGGACTGCCGGTAAACAGTTCAGAGTTCTCAGTTGACAGTTCTGAGTTAAGAGCCCATCTTGACGGAAAAAAAAAGCGACTATAATATTGCGCAAGCCCTTGGAAGTGCTCTCTATCGAGGGCAACCCCCACAAAAGAAGGGGGATGAGAGAGATGACAAGGCTCTCGTGCGCTGGGTGTCGTCCACCATGCCTCTTCGTTGGGCTTCCCTCTCAAGAGATGCGCGCTTTAGAGGGTTCTCTGCGCTCCGTCTCTTTTGCCCCGCATCAGACGATCTTCGAGCAGGGCGACCCTCACATCGGGTGCTATCTCATTTGCGAGGGCTTTGGGACTTTGCTGAGCCGAACGGCCAACGGGCGGCGGCTGGTGATCGGGGTAGTCGGGCCGGGGGATCTTCTTGGAGTAGGCAGCTTCCTTGGGCAGCAGCGCCATGAGCTGAGCGCCCAGGCGCTCACCGGCGTTCGGGCGCAGTATCTCGCACGAGCTGGGTGCGAGCGGCTTGTGAGGGAGCCATCGCTGGTGACGGGGCGGCTGCTGGTAGCCCTGGCCAGACAAGTGAAGGAGCTACGGCGCCATGCACACCTAGTAGCGGCGAGAGCGGGGGTGCGAGAGCGTTTAGCGGCGGCGCTAGTGGAGCTGGGACGGCGGTGTGGGAGCGAGTTGCCTTCGGGGGCACGGCGGATCGAGCTGCCGCTCAGCTGCGAGCTGTTAGGCCAGCTGATCGACAGCCATCGCTCGACGGTGGATTTAGAGCTTCTTAAGCTGGAGCGGCGCGGGCTGATCGAGCGGGCTTCAAGGCGGATCGTCATCCTGAACGAAGCGGGGTTGCAGGAGGTGGCGCAGAGCCTCTTCTGATCGCGATTCTCTAAGAAGTGTTGTCAAGCCAACAGCCGAAGTGTTGCCAAGACAATATACTGAGTGTTGGCTGGGCGATAGTCGGGCTCCGCGAGGCGGTGTATATGTGAGCCATCCCAAAGAAGAGGCGCACCGCCTCGAAAGGAGGAAACGATGATCATCATTATTATCGACGGTGGTGATTGGATAATAATCATCATTGTTTTGACTTAAGTTGGTTTTGCTAGAACGGACAAGGCTGCTTATAATTGAGTAGCCTTGTCCGTTCTAGTAAGTCGGCTCATTTGTGTAAGATTAGCGGCTATGGAGATAGGATTGCTCGTTCAAAAGGTTTCGAAGGCCTTTAAAGAGAAGGTTGTTCTTCACGAGATTGACTTGATCGTTCAAGCTGGCGAAGTCGTGTTACTGAAAGGGCCTAACGGGAGTGGGAAATCTACTCTAGTGCACTTGATCTCCGGCATCTATCGACTTGAGATAGGCGATATTAGAGTAGACGGGATTTCACTTCGAGACGAGCCACGTCGTGCTAAAGCCGCCGTCACGACCATCTTCCAAGAGACACTCTTCGACCCTCTCTCCTCGCCCCTGCAAGCTCTCTCTCTGCACACACGATTCTATGGCGCACGTTGGAGCAAAAAACAAATCCAGCAAGCCTTGGAGGAGTTCGGCATCACTGAGCCGACCCGCCCCATCTTTCAACTCTCTGGAGGAACAAAGAAGAAGGTCGAGTTGCTGAAGGCGCGCTTGATCGAGACCCCCATCTATCTCTTTGACGAGCCTTTTGCGGGATTAGATGAGGCAAGCCGTAAGCAAGCTGAGGAGATAATACGTACCCGTAAGCGCCAAGGCAAGGCAATCTTGCTCGTCAGCCATGACCCAGGGAAACTCGATTTTGTTGACCGCACCGTGTATCTTGAGGCTGGTCGGATCGTATCAGCTGAAAGTGAGGTTCTCCAGATGCGTATCGAAGCCATTGTGAGAGGGTGGAAAGAGGAGTACCGTGCCGCGCTTGAGCCCTATCTGGTAGAAGCCCAGAAGCTCGAGCCCACAGAGGATGAAATCCATGAACTACTCAAGTCGTTAGGGTTAGATAGATTGGGCAAGCCCGTTCAGGTCATTCGTGCTGAGGGTGCTGCCGCTCAAGCACTATTGAAGGGGTTAGAAGGAGCTGTGCACACTATTGCGCCGCAGCAGACTGCAGCTTTCAGAACCAAGCTCATATTAGCAGGAGAGCTCTCGCTCGCGCAAGCAGCTCGTCTGCTTGAGGAGCACGGCTTGGAAGTTCTGGAGTTACGCCAGGTGTGAGCTATGCAGGCTACTCTATTGCTATGGCGGATCTTTCTCAAAGATGCCTTCACCCGTTGGGAGCTGCTTTTACCCTTTGCCGTCAATCAACTGCTGGCGCTGTGGGTCTTTATCTGGGGCTTTCAGAAGATCGCCGGATCAGAGTATGCTCAAACCCTGGCTATCGGTTGGATTGGCTTTGCCATGGTCACTATTGCTGTCATCAGCAGTGTCACCTTAACGATTGACTTGAGCTTGCAGAAGATTCGATATTGGCTGAGCCTGCCAGTCACGCCAGGGGCGATCGTGCTGGGGAAGTTGCTGAGCGCCGTCGCCTTAAGCGTCGTTGCTTCTCTGTTCACTCTCGGCTTAGGACGGATTCTGTTGCTCAAGCTCGATCTGCCCCAGACAGTGTGGGTCTTGACAGCCTTGGTCCTTCAAGGGTTCACGCTGGTAGGTCTCCTGGCTTCCATCTCGGTCTTCATTCGGGATATCACTAAGATAGGGGTCATCGTCAGCTTGGTAGTAGGGGCCCTGCAATATCTCAGTGTCGTCTATTTTCCCATTGAAATCTTCCCGACATATGTGAGGTGGCTCATTTATCTCAACCCGCTGACGTATGCCATCAATTTTATCAGAGCGCTCTTGCTTGCGAATCGGTTCGATCTGCTCTCTCTTACCATTTTGATGGTTCTGAGCGTCAGCTGGTTGACTGTGGGCTGGGCAGTCTTACAAAGGAAGGTAGTCTACCAAGAGCGTTAAAGCATCTTGAACTTTGAAAGAAAGGAGGAATTACCATGATGAAGGGCTGGCTGAAGAAAGCGGCGGTTGGCTGTGCTATCGTCCTCATGTTTGTGGCGCTCGGGGGTTTGGAAGGGTTATGGGCGCAGGGTGGGCTTGATCTGAAGACACTAGTCAACAAGCGCACCGATGAACTAATCAAGTTGGCTCAAGACCTCAAGGTTGATACAAGCACCTTAACAGCATTCAAACAATCTTTCAACAATGATCAAATCGAGGCAGCGATCAAATCACTCAATGCCTTCCCTGTCATAGTCACAACCTTCTCCAGCATAGGAAGGCTGAAAAAACTCGATGAGGCTACTCTTCAAGCCAGCTTGTACAAACTCATGGATGCGTTAGAACTCTTTGTAGAGACCATCAAGAAGCAGGAGGCCAAAATCTGCGTAGCGCTCTATCTGACGGAGAAGAAGGAGGAGCGGATCGTCGCTCCGTTCGTCAATGAGGCGCCCAAGGAGATTGGGGGAACAGTTCCTCTTAAGCTCCAAGAGCAGCGATGTATTTGACGGCTAAGCGTCGTCTTCTCAGTGTGGTGCCCCTTGCAAGCCCAACTGATAAGGGATGGTTGCAAAACTTGTGTTAGTAACTGTTTAGCTGGCTGAAGCGACTGCTTGCCTCAATACGCCTTCGACCAGCGCGCGTCAGGCCTTTAGTCTTAATAAGTTGGGGTGGCCATAGCGCAGGGACTAACAAACCTTGACAAACATGGTACTATGTTATATAATATACCTCGATGGCAAACCGAGGGCGAGTTGACCTAGAGAACTGGATCGCGCAGTTGCGCAAAGGAGCGCTGGAGTTTGCGGTGATGCTCCTCTTGCAAGAGGGGAGGAAATACGGCCTGGAGCTCATCCAAACTCTAGAGAAGATTCCCGGGCTTATCGTCACCGAAGGGACAATCTACCCGCTCCTCAATCGCCTCAAAGAGGAGGGCTGGCTGGCCACCGAATGGGTCGAATCTCAAGCTGGACCGCCGCGCAAGTACTATCACTTAACGGCCCAAGGGCGGCAACGCCTTGAGGCTATGATCCACCACTGGCAGGAGTTTTCGAGCTCCTTGAACGATCTGATAGAGAGCAAGGTACGTGTATGAAGGCTTTCACTCCTCAAGCCCAGAAGATCTTAGATGACTACCTGCAGCGGCTTGCCCAAGCCCTCCAGTCGTTGCGGGAACCCGATCGCCAAGAGATCTTTCGCGAGATCCAAAGCCACATCTACGAGCGCCTGGAGCAAAACGAGGAGATCCTGCTAGAACCTGAGGACGTCCTTGAGGTGTTGTATAAGCTAGGCGAACCATCTTCGTATATCTCGCTCTATCTGACGGATGCGTACCTCCAGAAGGGGTTTGAGCAGCGCTCTCCGGGATTGTTGCTTAGGGGAATCCTGCGTTGGATGGGGTCGTCGGCCTTGAGTTATCTCTACTCGTTTCCATTCTTTGTGCTCTATTTTGTTTCGCTCTTGCTGTTCACAGTTGGTGTAGCAAAGGCGCTCTTTCCCAATCATATTGTGCTGTATGCTTACCAACCGGAGGAGATATTGAAGGAGATAGGAGAAGCAGGGAGTTCTCATTTTGCATTCGGCTTCAGCTTTAGCACCGGAAAGCCTCTAAATGCTGATGATATGAGGCACGAGATTTTGGGACACTGGCTGGTGCCCATTGGGATTATTGGAGGGATATTGCTTGGGATAGGAGCGACGGCACTGCTGCGGTGGATGACGCGATGGCTCTTAGCCAAACGATATGGATTCTGAAAAGGAGGTGCGTACCATGTTCAAGCGCATGGTGTGTGTCGGCTTGATGGTGTGCGTTGTGACGTTATGGGGAGACGCAAGGGGATCAGCCCCCACAGAGCCACTGCTGGCCCAACCGGATCAGCAAGTCTCGCTCGATCTCAAAGCACTGGTGCTCTCACGCTTGGAGGACTTGCTCAAAGCCAGCGAGCAGATGGCCAAAGATAGATCCATAGATCTCGCTACCCTGACCGATCCCCTCAAAGAGTTCAAGAAGCTTTTTGAAGCCAACAAGATCGTAGATGCCTCCCTGCAGCTCAACGGCTATAGCTTCCTGCTGCGGGCCTTGAGGAAGACGGGAGGGATGAGCGAGTATGACGAGGCCCATCTCCGCACAGGGCTCTTCCGCTTGATGACCACCGTAGCTCTGTTTGGCGAGCGCGTTCAGCCCCCGCCCGCCCCGGTGCCTCTCAAGCTCTGCACAGGGCTTTATGTCAGAGAGGATCAAAAAGCCGAGGAAGTGCTCAGCCCCTTCATCATCGAGGCGCTCAAGAAGCTCACGTTCACCAACACCAAGACGGGCGCCAAGGAGACCTTCACCCTCAAGGAGTCTAAGTGCTTCTGAAGGATCATGGAGCTTCAGTCGTGTCCGATGAAGTGGACGAAGCCCAGCGTATCACGTGCAGCACGGTAAAACCTTCGATCTGCCGTCCAAAACTCGCTGCGGCGCAGCTCGGCTAATGCGGCATACGTAGCATCGTATACCTTCGACTGGTGCAAGTGCTCGGCTTCTCCCGCTCCCGTCGCCTCATTCTGGTATTGTAGATCAAGCGCACCGTCAGCGCGTCCACGATCTTCTGGGCTTGTTGACCTGCCTCTGGCGTGAGCGCCCCGCTGTGCACCAGCCGGCGAATCCCAGAATCCACCTCCGCCGCAAAGAGATGCGGCGCTACGAGAGTCACATTCTCAGCTGCCCATTGGGAGAATCTCTGTAATGCTTCCTCGTGATAGGGATAAGCTGGTAAGACCAGAGGGAGGACATGACGCACCGCGTGCCCTTGTGAATGATGGGCCCGAGCTCAGCCAACAACGCGTCTGCGAGTTATCTTTTTGGACTAGGGAGTCTTGTTGATGCCCTTGTGGATCTATATCTCTGGACTGGAGATGATACGTACCTCCAGATGGCACAGTGCCCTCTTGCTGGCATTCGGGATCTCTATTTGATAAAAACAAAGCACGGCTTAGCGACGCCGGGAGACGGCGGGCTGGCAATATCATGCGATTGGGGGACGGGGGTTGCTGGAGTCATGCGAGTATTGCATCGGTACCTTACAAGGGACAAAGCCGATTTTATGCTTGATGAGCTCAACACACTGAGGAGATGAGAGCTTTGGGCAAACTAGCCAAACTTGTGTACCTGTTACGGGGACATAGGGCTGAATATGTCTTGCTGTTAAGTCTCTCCGCTTTGATCTCGGCCATGGAAGCGTTCCTGCATCCGTACCTCATCAAGAAGATATTCGATGAGGCTGTCAGTGTGAGGGGAATTGGGTACCTCCTCCAACTGGCGGGCTTTTACTTGGGCCTCGGCGTGACTCTTAATGTCTTAGGCTATGGGATTAGCTTGTGGGAGCGCTCACTCCAGAACAAGGTTGTAAAGAGTCTGACCACAAAACTCCTACTGATGTATTACCAGAAGGACTATAGGATCGTACTGGCAAATGGTGAGGGGTATTTCGTCGGTCGGATCTACCGTGATGCTTTTGAGGGGCTGGTTCCTGCTGTGCCGTTAATCCGAAAGATGGGGGATAGTGTGATAATGATGGTTGTCTTCCTCGGCGTGATGTTCTACCTCCTCTCCTGGCAGGGCATGGTGTTCCTCGTGGCCATTATGCCGGTCGCGGCCTATATATCCCATGTATTCGGAAAGAAGATTGAGGAGGTCACAAGGCATGAGAGAGAGGATGAAGGTGCCGTTCTCGGTGTACTGCAGAAGTGCCTTGCAGCCTTCAAGATAGTGAGAGTAGGGGCCCTATGGGCGGAAGTGGTCCATGTGTATGAGCGGAGCATAGAGCAGTTTCTGAGAACGCTGTTCCGCAACTACAAGCTCGCTGAGGGCTACAGAACGTCTGTGAGCCTTGGCATGGTTGGGACGGACTTCCTCGCCATAGTCGTCGGCGCCATCATGGTCATACGGGGGACGCTGAGTTTCGGTGGCTATCTTGCGTTCATCAACGTCTTCTGGAGGGCCGTGACTACGCTCATGGAGATCTTCCGCCCTTTGGCGGATCTGTACAGGTTGTTGGAAATCGCCAATAGGATACAGAGCTTTCTTGAAAGCCCGATACCCGAATACTTTGCGGTGGCCGATGAAGTGGTCCTGAGGGACGTTACGCTTGCATATGATAGTAAACAGGTTTTAAAGAAGGTGAATCTCATTATACGACCGGGGGAACGGGTACTGATACTCGGACCAAATGGCTCGGGAAAGACGACACTAGCCAATATCTTGGCAGGGTACCTTGCACCAGACGAGGGACAGGTTATCCTGCCAGCAAAAAGGCAATCCATAACGCTTCCCATAGATTTTCCGCCGTTAAGAATAAAAGATCTGCCGATTCGGAGTGATCTCTTGCAGGCGTTTTCTTTGGATGGACTTGAGGATAAGTTCGCTGACAGCCTCTCCGCGGGCGAGAAACAAAAGCTAGCAATAGCACTAGCGCTCTCTCAGGACGCCGAGATGTATGTCTTCGATGAGCCACTCAGCAACGTGGATGTGATGAGCCTGGGTGTCGTGATAGAGAAGATCATGGAACAGACAAGGGGTAAAATCTTAATAGTTATCATGCATGGGGGAGAGAAGTACCATCATCTCTTTGACCGAGTGTTCAGGCTCGAAGAGGGAAGCATCGTATCAAGGCCATAGGAATCAGCGGTACAGCTCTCAGAAATAGCTAATGACCGTATGCGCTATCCTCATCTGCTTGTGAGCAGCCAAAGTTAATCATGTCTTCCCAAAGTGCTCGGCAGTCAAGAGATTACACCGGCAATCCCCGAAGTTCCACAAAATTTACGGAGGGAATGGTCAGTTTATGATTCTGTAATGACTATCAACAGACAGACGGGCGCCAAGGAGACCTTCACCCTCAAAGAGTCCAAGTGCTTTTGAAGGATCATGGAGCTTCAGTCGTGTTCAATGAAGTGGACGAAGCCCAGCACTCGCGTGAGGCACGGTAAAGCTCAGTCTCCGCCGAACTCGCGCTTGACGAGCTCTCTGTCCTCGCCCTTGGTGGCCGTGAGCAGTATCTGAATTCTATCAGCAGCTGCGGGGTGCTGCTGCGCCAAATACTCCAAGAACGCCGCGGCTTCGGCTGGGCGCTCCACAAGCAGAACCCGCAACCGATGAGCAAGCTCCCACACCCCAAGAGTGCGCAACAGCTCACTGGTGCGAGCGGCAAGATCGCGCCCGTTGGGTGCGCCCAGAGCCTCTAGAATCTGATAGATCTCCCCCGCAGCAGCCATATCGCTCACATTATAGCGCACCGCGCTAGCGCATCTCCAGCCCGGGGATCTTCAGCTTCTGCTCAACTACGTCAAGGAGCTTGGAGATCACAAGCACGCAGACCAGATAAATACAAGCGACGATGAGAAAGACCTCAAAGTAGCGGAAGTTCCGCGAGGCGATGATCTGCCCCGTGGCCATCAGCTCCGGCGCCCCAATGATAAACGCGACAGAAGAATACTTCAGAGTATAGATGAGCTCATTGGACCACGGTGGGATGACGAGCCGGAGCGCCTGAGGAAGGATGACATAGCGAACCGCCTGGAGGTTGGTCATGCCGATGGCGCGCGCCGCCAACATCTGCCCGCGACTGATCGCTTGGATCGCTCCGCGAAAGTACTCAGCTTGATAGGCCGCGCTGTTGAGCCCAAGCCCCACGATCGCTGCCGTCAGCGAGTCCAAGCGAATCTCGAAGGCCGGCAGCCCATAGTAAATCAGAAAGAGTTGAACTAACACGGGCGTGCCGCGGATAAACTGCACGTAGGCTGTGCTCACCCAATAGATGGGCTTATTCCCGTAGACGCGCCCCAACGCCAAGAGCACCCCGCCCACCAGCCCCAGCCCAATCGCAAAGATCGTCAACTGAAAGGTCGTCGCGAGCCCCGCCAGCAAGCGCGGCGCACTGTCACACGCCAGCCGCAAGAAGCTGCCCTCAGGGAACGTCTCGCAGAACGGGGTCATCGCACCCCTCCGTAGAGCTCACTGATCTTGCTGAGGAACTGCCGAGTGCGCGGCTGCTGAGGGTTGAGAAAGACTTGCTCCGGCGGCCCCTGCTCCACGATCACGCCCTTCTCCATGAAGATCACTTCGTCGCAGACCGAGCGGGCAAACCCCATCTCGTGCGTGACCACGATCATCGTCATGCCCTCTTCGGCCAACTCTTGCATCACTTGTAAGACTTCCCCGATGAGCTCAGGATCAAGAGCGCTGGTCGGCTCGTCAAAGAGCATCACTTTGGGGTCCATCGCCAACGCGCGTGCTATAGAGACTCTTTGTTGCTGTCCCCCGGAGAGCTGCGCCGGGTACGCGTGCGCTTTTTCGGCCAAGCCCACTCGCGCCAGCTCGTGCATCGCGCGCTCGGTGGCTTCTCTCTTGGAAAGCCCCTTCACCTTCATCAGCCCCAACCGCACGTTGTCGAGAGCCGTCAGGTGCGCAAAGAGATTGAAATCTTGAAAGACAAACCCGATCTGCTGGCGAATCTTATTGATATCTATATGGGCGCTGGTGATCTCCGTCTCTTCGAGGAAGATGCGCCCGCGATCGGGCTCGGTGAGACGATTGATGCAGCGCAGGAGCGTGCTCTTGCCCGTCCCCGACGGCCCGATGATCGCTAATGCTTCCCCCTGGCGCACCGTGAACGAGACCCCTTTGAGGACTTCTTCGTTCCCGTAGCGCTTGTGCAAGTCTTCCACGCGCAGGACAATCTCAGACGACACGGCCATGCTCCTCCCGACGCTGCCCCGCCAGCCCCGGAACCCCCCACACGCGCTCAACCAGCTCCAGCAGCCCCGTGCCCAGATACGTCAGCATCAGATAGATCAGGGCCACGGTGATGAAGATCAAGAAGAATTCGCGCGTCCGCTGCGCGATCTGCCACCCCTGGCGGAAGAGCTCAGTCACCCCGATCGCAAAGACGAACGACGTGTCCTTGAGAACCCCGGAATATTCGTTGGACCAGCCGGGGATGGCCAGGCGCAGCGCCTGGGGGAGCACGATATATCTCATCGTTTGGAGGCGCGTCATCCCCAGGGCGCGCGCGGCAAGGAGCTGCCCCGGCTTGATCGCCAGGATCGCCCCACGGAAGATCTGCGACTGGTACGCCGACGAGTGCAGCCCAAAGACGAGCACCGCCACCGCGAAGGGCGGCCAGCGCAGCCAGTCCCACTGATACGTATTCGCGACAAACACTAAGCCGTAGTTCACCACCACGAGCAAGACTACTATGGGCATGGCGCGGAAGAACCGCTCATACCCAAAGCAGAGGATCGCCAGGGGGCGCGGCCCATAGACTTGCCCCAGCGCCACCAGCACCCCCAGCACCAGCCCCACGGCAAGCAAGCTCACCGTCAGCTCCACGGTGACCAGCGTGCCCTGGAGCAACTGCTTCCAGACATCCCAGTTCTTAAGAAGCTCCAGCCCTTCGATACGACATCCCCCTTCGAAAGAAACGAGGGCACGCCCACCAGAGCGCACCCTCGCTCACCGAAGTTATTTCATAGCACAAGTTACGGCTTCTTGTAGGACTGGCCGGCCATGCACGCCGCCATGTTCTCGGCGTACGCGTCGGGCTGGTTCCTATCGAGATAGCCCTTCAGATCGGCCCAACACTGCGTGACCCGATCTAAGTTCACGTCCACACCGAAGTACGCCTCGACGAGATTGTTCCAGATGCCCTTCTTCTTCATCTCCTTCATGCCGTCGTTGATGCGCGGCAGGAGCTTGTTGGGATCGCCCTTGCGCACCAGAAAGCCAAATTGCTCCTCGGTAATGATGATCCCCGCGATCTTGAGCACGCCCTTGGAGGCTTTCACGGCTGCTCTGGCGGCGGGCTCGTCCTCGACCACCGCTTGGAGTTGCTTATTGATCAGATCTTGCTCGGCCAGAGGGTACGTCTCGTAGAGCTTGAGCTCCACCGCGATCCCTTGCTTGATGATATTATCCTCGACCCACTGGGCCCCGGTGGTGCCGCGCTGCGCCCCGATCTTGTTGCCCGCCCTGAATGCCGTGATAATATTCAGCCCGGAATCAGCACGGATGAGCACCGACTGATTGGACTCCCAGTACGGATCGGAGAAATCTACGACCTGCGCGCGCTCTTTCGTGATCGTGAACGCCGACGCGCCGATGTCGCACTGGCCCGCTTGGACCGCCGGGATGATGGAGTCGAAGCTGAGGTTCTGAATGGTGATCTTGTAGCCCTTCAGGATCGCGATGATGCGCATCACGTCCAGATCGAACCCCACGAACTCCCCCTTGGCGTCGGTCCACTCAAACGGCGGAAATGCGATGTCCGAGCAGACTTTAAACGTCTGCGTTTGGGCCTGCGGAGCCAGCCCACCGATCCCCAACGCCACGACCACCACGCCGACGACGACGCTCCTTCTGACAATGCTTTGCATAGTCTACGCCTCCTTTTCTGGGTGATTATATCCCTCCAGGGCAAGCCTCGTCAACTCCGCCACTTGACACCCCCAGGGCATGGCAAGTAGACTGCTAGGGACGATGGTTGAGACCTACAATCTGACAAAGTACTACGGGAAGACACCAGCGCTGCAGGGGGTCTCCGTGCGGATCCCGCCAGGCAACGTCGGGCTCTTAGGGGAGAACGGCGCGGGCAAGACCACGTTTCTTAAGATACTGTTGGGGCTGCTGGCGCCCACCGCGGGATCGGCGCGCCTGCTGGGGCGGGATCTCTCAGATCGAGAGCTGCGGCGGCGCGTCGGCTATATGCCCGAGGAGGACTGCCTGCCTCCCGATCTGAGCCCTATGGACTTTGTCGTGCGCCTGGGGCGTCTGTCGGGGCTGCCCTACCGCGCGGCGATGGAGCGCGCCCATGACGTGCTGTATCTTGTGGGATTGGGTGAGGAGCGGTTTCGTCCCATAGGCGGCTTGAGCGCGGGAATGAAGCAACGCGTCAAGCTCGCCCAAGCGCTCGTCCACGACCCTCAGGTGGTATTCCTCGACGAGCCGACCGCGGGCATGGACCCCCAAGGCCGCGACGAGATGCTCCAAATCATCCGGGACCTGCGGGACAAACTGGGCATCCATATCTTGCTGTCGACGCATCTTCTGCTCGATGTCGAGCGCACCTGTGACGCCGTGGTGATCTTGAAGGAGGGGCAAGTGATAGCTCAGGGTCCGCTGGCGGAGCTGTTAGCGGGCCTGGAAGAGCGGGTCTACGTGCGCGTTGCGGGGGATCCCCACGAGTTTGCGCAGATCTTGCAGGGGGCGGGGCTGCGCGCGGCCGTGGTCGGAACGGAAATAGCTATAGAGAGTGACGCCGAGGGCCTCTATGAAATTATCTGGAAGGAGGCGGCACAGCACCACGTACAGATTAGAAGGCTCGAACGGCAGGGCCGCACCCTCGAGCAGCTCTTCGTGCGCTTGATGTCGCTATGACTCCGAAAAGTGTCATCTACGACCAGGGCTATCGTCGGTATGAGGGGCGCTATCTAGGGCGGGGCTACGCGATCTGGAGCTTGTTTGCTTCGGACCTTCGTCGCGCTCTTGGGGTGAAGAGAAGCTGGCAGTACCAAGTGGGCTTGGGGATACTCGCGACGATCATCTTCGCCCAAGCGCTGACCTTCTTCTTTGTGAGCACTGTGGGGCCAGCAGCTTTGATCAACCCCCAGGCGATGCTCTTCGATGGGATGAGTTTCTTCTTGCTCATCTTGAGCGCGATGATCGCCCCGGACCTGCTGTGCACCGACAGAAGATACAGAGTGCTCCCGCTCTATTTGGTCCGCCCTATTGAGCTCTATGACTATCTGCTGGCCAAGCAGGCCGTGCTCGTGGGCGTGGTAGCTCTGGCGAGCTTCATCCCGCAGCTGGGCATCTTTCTCGCCAAGGCGCTCATCGCTCCCAGCGCGCTTGAGTATGTGAGCACGCACGGGTGGATGGTGGGAGCTTCGGCGGCCGCGAGCCTCGTGTATGCGCTCTTCTATGGGGCTATAGCGTCCGCCATCGCCGCGCTGACGCCACGGTGGTCCTACGCTGCCGGGGCCATCATCGCCGTGCCCGTGGCGCTTGGGCTGGCCTCAGGGATCATCACCATCCTCACCAAGAATCCCTGGTGGCAGCTCTTGGATATCTTGAGCTTCCCAAGCGCCCTCAAGGACGCGCTCTTTGGCGTCACGATCCAAGCGACGACGTTTACGTTCCGGATGGGTCGTGAGGGCGAGATCCCTCGCGAAGTCACGATGCAACCGCTGGAGACGTGGATCTATGGTGTAGCCGCGGGCGCCTTCATCGTAGGCGCGCTTGGCATTCTCTTCGCTCGGTACGTGAGGGCGCGCTATGAATAGCACCATTTCCGTACAGCACGTCAGCAAGTGGTACGGCCAGGTCGTGGCCCTGAGCGATGTCTCTTGCGAGATCGGGCCGGGGGTGACGGCCCTTGTCGGGCCCAACGGCGCGGGCAAGACCACGCTCTTCAAGATCATCGCCGGGTTGCTCGTGCCCAGCCAAGGCACCGTGCGCGTGTTGGGTCAAGCCCCCCGCGCGCACCCGGAGCTCTACAGCAAGCTTGGGTTCTGCCCAGAGACCGAACCCCTCTACGACTTTATGACCGGCCAAGAGTTTCTGGAGCTCAGCGCGGCCATGTATGGCATCGCTGATCCCCAAGCGGCGGCCATGCGGGCTCTGGAGCGCGTCCAGCTTCTCAGCGAGAAAGACAAGAGAGTCGGGGCCTACAGCCGAGGGATGCGCCAGCGCCTCAAGCTCGCCCAGGCGCTCGTCCATGATCCAGAGATTCTCTTGTTGGATGAGCCCCTGAAGGGAGCTGACCCCACCCAGCGCTTGCTCTTGCTTGAGCTCATTCGCTCTCTGGGGCAAGCGGGCAAGACGGTCCTCATCTCCTCCCATGTGCTCTACGAAGTGGAGCGCATGGCCAGCCAGATCCTCCTCATCCATCGCGGGCGCCTGTTGGCCTTCGGGGATGTGCGCGCGATCCGTGCAGCGATGGATGATCGCCCCCATCGCGTCTTGCTGGTGAGCCGCGATCCCCAGCGCCTAGCCGCGCTGCTCACCGAGCGCGCGCTCGTCAGCGGGGTCACGCTCTCCAACGGACAGCTCATCGTGGAGGTGCGCGACCCCGCGGCGTTCTACGGGAGATTGCCCTCGATCGTCGTGGAGGCCGGAGCCCCGCTGGAGCGATTAGTGAGCCTCGATGAAGATCTTGAGAGCGTCTTTCGGTATCTCGTACGGTGAGCGTATGTTCAGCGCAGCGATCTTTCGGATGACTCTGCGCCAGCTGGTGGGCCGCCATCGGTGGGGGACGCTTCTGATGGTGCTGGTGCTGGCGGCCATGCCCGCGGCTGTGGCGCTTCTGATCCCTCAGAGGCCTCAAGTGGGGATAGAGCTGGTGAAGAAGCTTCTGGTGCCGTGGCTTGTGCCGGCGCTCGTGCTGCTTGGAGGGGCGACCGTCTTGCGCGAGGAGATCCAAAACCAAACGTTCGTCTATCTCTATCTGAAGCCCATTTCGCGGCTAGGGCTGGTGCTCTCCCAGTTTGCTGCGGCCCTGGTCGTCCCCCTGGGAGCGACGGCGCTCAGCAGTATCTTGCTTGCCCTTGCACGCGATGGCCCTCTGGGGGTTTTCCTGGGGGTGGGGAGTATAGCCGTAATCGCCTATGGGGCGCTCTTCTTCATGCTCAGCTTGTTCTTTTCCCGTGTGGTCCTGTGGGCTTTCGGGTATCTGGTGATCTGGGAGGGCTTTCTCTCTGGGATCTCTCAGTCAGTGGCCCAGGTGAGCGTGAAGCGCTATGCGCTCGGTCTTGCGGAGGCGCTGCAGGGCAGCGGTGGGGAGCCCTCCGCGCTGCTGAGCATAACAGTGCTGTTTGGGCTAGTCATCGGCTGCTTGGCGATCTCGGCGATGCGCCTGCGCGCTCTCGAGCTTGCCGGAAGCGCAGAGTAGAAGCCTTGCATCAGAGGGACTCTTCTGCTATGATAACGCGCACGTATGCGACGTTTGTTGGGAGGAGGAGCACTGCTTGTGCTGGGGCTGAGCACCTCGGTGGGATCGGCCCAGTACGAGCTGGTCACCGGCACGTGCGCGCAGATCACTGCCGAGTTTGGGATCGTTATTGTCTCCGAGAGCACGCGGGACTTCGACAGCGTCGAGTGCGCCACGCTCTATGCGATCTTGCGGTCGCTGCCTGAGCGCCTCAGCCGCGCCGTGACGACTATCAAGCGTCTCCCCAGAGACCCCGACGCCGCCGGGCGCGCCTACGGCTCAACAATAGAACTCTATGACGGCCTCAACTGCGATACGATCGCAAACTGCAGAGATTTCATGGTCGTGGTCTTTCACGAGATCGCACACGTCGTGCACTTTCGCGTCTTCACACCTCAGCAAGTGCAAGCGTATCGTCAGCTCTATCGGCGATCGGGGTCTGATCCGGGGAATTTTATCGGGCCGCTCTTGCGCGGGCGCCGCTACGCGATGACGAACGAGTACGAAGACTTCGCCGAGCTCTTTGCGGCATATACAGAAGACAGCGATCGGGTCGTGCGCTTCGTGCGCGATCGGCTCTCCAAGAATGAGACGATTCTCTTTGAGAAGCTCAAGATTCTCTTCGACGTGCTCATGGGGCAGAGCCAGCCCCAGTCTGTGTTCGTCTATCGCAGCGAAGTATGGGACGGCGCGATGCCCGATGGGAATTTCCGCGGGGTGGTGCGCCGAGCCTTGCTGCCCCGCGACGGCCAGGGGTTGCCCAATATTCCCACCGAGCCCGACTGGGAAGATTTCTAGCTGAGATAGCTCATAATCCCCTTGCGCACGATCATCACCGCAATTGCCGCCAAGATCAAGCTAGCGACCTTCGAGAGGGCACGCATCCCAGAATTTCCCAGCAAGCGCGTCAGAAATTCTGACGCCCCAAAGATCACCCCAGCTATGAGGATATTGGCGATGAGCGCCAGCACGGTGGGGACTATGCCATACTCGTCCACAAGCAACAAACTCGTGGTGAAGACCGCCGGCCCGGCGATCAACGGCACGCCCAAGGGCACGGCGCCGAGGCTCTCCGGATCGCTGGAGAGCGCCTCGCGCTCCCCCACGAGCAAGTCCCGCAAAGATAAAAAGAAGAGCAGCGCGCCCCCGGCAATCATGAAGTCCGCCGTCGTAATGCCCAACAGCGCAAAAATCCCCTTGCCCACACCAAGAAACGCCAGTGCCACCGCGGTCGCGGTCACCAGCGACTGCACCAAGACTTTGCGCACCGCAGCGCGCGCCAGCCCCGCCGTCAGCCCGATGAAGATCGGCAGCGTCCCCAGCGCGTCCACGGCTACAAAGAGCGGCACAAAGCACAGCCAAAACTCCAGCATAGCCCTCCCGACGATTGCAACCCACTCATGCGCTGATTATACTGAAGAAGAAAGGAGTTATCCCATGACGATAGCACAGCAGGCGCGCTCTCCTTTGAAAGGCACAAAGATCGTGATCTACCGGCTGGAGGCCGTTGACCAGGCGGTTGGAGGGATCGTGCGATTGCCCTTCTCGCTGAAGATCTTGCTGGAATCGCTGCTGCGCAACTGCGACGGGCGGGTCATCACCGACGAGGACGTCTTCGCCCTTGCCCGCTGGAACCCCAAGGCCGCCCGAGAGCTCCCCTTCAAGCCCGCGCGCGTCTTGCTCCAAGATTTCACGGGGGTTCCCGTGCTCGTTGATCTTGCGGCCATGCGCGCCGCCGTGAAGCGCCTCGGCGGCGATCCGACAAAGATCAACCCGCTCGTCCCCGTTGATCTTGTGATAGATCACTCCGTCCAAGTAGACTACTTTGGATCGCGCTTGGCGCTGCAGCGCAATGCCGAGCTCGAGTTCCAAAGAAATCGAGAACGCTACGAGTTTCTCCGTTGGGGCCAAAAAGCATTGAAAAATTTCAGAGTCGTTCCCCCCGCCACCGGGATCGTCCACCAAGTCAACTTGGAATTCTTAGCGCAAGTCGTGATGACCCGCCCCGAAAATTCTGAGATCGTCGCGTTTCCCGATACGCTCGTGGGCACCGACTCCCACACGACGATGATCAACGGCCTGGGGGTGTTGGGCTGGGGCGTTGGGGGCATCGAGGCCGAGGCGTGCATGCTCGGCCAGCCCCTCTATATCGTCACCCCTGAGGTGATCGGGTTCAAGCTCACCGGGCGGCTGCGCGAGGGCGTCACCGCGACGGATTTAGTCTTGACGGTCACCCAGATGCTGCGCCAGAAGGGCGTCGTGGACAAATTCGTGGAGTTCTACGGAGATGGTCTGTCACAGCTCTCTCTGCCCGACCGGGCGACGATCGCCAACATGGCTCCTGAGTACGGGGCGACCTGCGGGTTCTTCCCCGTGGACGACGAGACGCTGCGATACTTGCGGCAGACGGGGCGCCCCAAAGAATTAATAGACTTGGTCGAGCGCTACTGCAAGGAGCAAGGGCTCTTCCGAACAGCCCAGACGCCCGATCCCATCTTCACCGATACAGTAGAGCTGAGATTAGAGGACGTCGAGCCGTCGGTGGCCGGGCCCAAGCGCCCGCAAGATCGCATTCGCTTGTGGGACGTCAAAAGTGAGTTTCGCAAGTTTCTATCGGCCCCCTCACCCCTTTCCTCCCCTCTCCCTCAGAGGGGAGAGGGGACGGGGGTGAGGGTGGAAAGCGGCTCGGTGGTCATCGCTGCGATCACGTCGTGCACCAACACTTCCAACCCGTCGGTGATGATCGCGGCGGGGCTGCTCGCGAAGCGAGCCGTCGAGCGCGGGCTGCGAGTCCCGCCGCACGTGAAGACGAGCTTAGCCCCGGGCTCGAAGGTCGTCACCGAGTACCTCCAGAAATCGGGGCTGTTGAGCTATCTGGAAGAGCTGGGATTTTATCTCGTTGGCTACGGGTGCACCACGTGCATTGGGAATAGCGGGCCGCTGCCGGAGCCCGTCGCCAAAGAGATCATCGAGAAGAATCTCGTTGTCGCCGCGGTGCTGTCGGGCAACAGAAACTTCGAAGGGCGCATTCACCCGTTAGTGAAGGCGAACTTCTTGGCGTCGCCGCCGCTGGTCGTCGCCTATGCCCTCGCGGGCACGGTAGACATTGACTTAGCGAGCGAGCCCATCGGCACCGACAAAGACGGAAAACCCGTCTATCTCAAAGACCTGTGGCCCTCCTCAAGCGAGATCGCAGAAATTATGAACTCCATCACCCCGGAGATGTTCCAGAAGACCTACGCGAACGTCTTCGATGGCAACCCCCAGTGGAACGCGATCACCGGTGTGGAGGGCGAGCTCTATCGCTTCGACCCCAGCTCGACGTATATCCAAGAGCCTCCGTACTTCAAAGAATTTTCGCTTGAGATAAAGCCGCCGACGGATATTCGCGGCGCGCGGGTCTTGGTGATGTTGGGGGACTCTGTCACGACTGATCACATCTCGCCGGCGGGGGATATTCCCCTCGAGAGTCCGGCGGGGAGGTATCTGCGGGAGCGGGGTATTGAGAAGAAAGACTTTAATTCCTACGGGTCGCGCCGCGGCAATCATGAAGTGATGATGCGCGGGACGTTCGCCAACGTGCGCCTGAAGAATCTCCTAGTGCCAGGGGTTGAGGGCGGCTGGACGGTGCACTTCCCCAGCGGCGAACGAATGACGATCTACGACGCGGCGATGCGCTATCAGTCTGAAGGGGTGCCGTTGATCGTGCTGGCGGGCAAGGAGTACGGGACGGGGAGTTCGCGCGACTGGGCGGCCAAGGGCCCGGCGCTGTTGGGGGTCAAGGCGATCATCGCCGAGAGCTTTGAGCGCATTCATCGTTCGAACTTAGTGGGAATGGGGATTCTGCCCTTGCAGTACAAGGACGGTCAGAACGCGCAAGCGTTAGGGCTGACGGGGCAGGAGCTCTTTGACATTGTGGGCATCTCGGCGCTGGAGCGCCCCAGGCAAGAGCTGACGGTTCGGGCGCGCAAGCCCGACGGCAGTGTGACGGAGTTTGCTGTGATCGCGCGCCTAGATATGCCGATAGAGATCGAGTATTACCGAAACGGCGGGATCTTGCCGACGGTGCTGCGGCAGATGCTAAGGGCTAGCTCAGGTTGAGCGTCATGCAAAGTGTCGAAGAGTTTGAAAAACTGCTGCAAAAACTAGGTAGCGACTGCTCAGCAAGAGATGATCTTGATGAGCGGGAAGTCGTCACTCTCTTTTTTGAGCAAGGCTTCTTTTCAATTCTAGGCTATGGAAAGATCGGAGAGGATGTCAGACTTGAAACCCGCATCAAACGAGGCCGCGCCGATGTCATCCTTCGTGCCTTTACAAGTCGACCCGTCTGTATTATTGAATTCAAGCGTCCTGGAGTGAATCTCGCAGAGCATGTCAACCAGCTAGAAGAGTATGTTGAAGAACTTCTGCCCCAATATGCTGCGCTCACCAACGGAAATGATTTCTGGCTCTACACGCGCCAAGAGAAGCATTTTCAAGAGCCTCCACAGAAACTCCGGCTAGCACAAATTACGCAACAGCAAGCAAAAGAACTGTTTGAGCTCCTTCGCAAGAGAGAAGTCGATTTAGAACGTCTAGACGCTGTCGCCAAGGCATTAGAGGAGTGTCGTGAGCAACCGATCCGCATAGGCGGACCCGAATATACCGGTGATCAAGAATTTATCCAGTGTTTCTCACTTCATGAACGTGTAGCTTTTGGACGTCTTGTGAGAGCCTTGTTTGAGACACTTCCTTCGCTCATGAAGCGTTCTGATTTCACTAGTGGGGCTTATGAATTTTGGCGTCAGGTCTACAGTCGTGAGCTAGAGTTTGACGAGACCCCTAGCAGCTGGCGCCCCTTTCTCGGAAAGAATTCAAAAAAAGAGGAACTACAGCGTTTCATGTTTGCCTTGGAGACAGCTTACGCGCTCTTGGCTCGCGTGATGTTAGCCAAAGCAATGCAAGATGCTGGCTTTCCCCATCTCGATGTGATAGAAACGTTTGAGCGAGCACTCAAAGGTCAACAACGTCAGGGGGTTCTACGTCCGACGGCTTACCTTCAAGCGACGCTGGCCATCTTTGAAGAAGGTAGTCGCCAAGCCTTTGAAAGCGTTTTTGCAAGCGACATCTTCGATTGGTGGGCTGACGCCGATAAATTAGAGGAACCTCGATTCTTGTGCGAGGCGATAGCAGAAGCAGTCTTAGCCGTCTTTCAGTTTGATTTCTCAGGGCTCTCTGGAGACCTCTTGGGGCAACTTTATCAATCTTACTTTGATCCAGAGACGCGCAAGGCTCTGGGCGAATTTTACACGCCACCTGAGGTTGTAGAGTTCATCTTAGATCAAGTGGGTTATCAAGGAACCGCTGTGCGCACGGCGCGACTTCTCGACCCAGCTTGTGGCTCTGGGACATTCTTGATACATGCGCTTCGACGTTACCTACAGGAGAACGCTAGACGTGATCCGTCTCAAGTGCTCAATGAACTCATTTGGGGCCTCCGCGTTGTTGGGTTTGATATCAACCCATTTGCTTGTTTGATGGCTCAAGTCAACTATGCGGCGCAGCTTCTGCCCTGCTATGCCCAAGCGCTCGCTCGCGACCCAAATTTCGCGATCCCCTTACTACCAATTTTCCGCACCGATTCGCTACGCCAGGAAGCCAAAGAGGGCGAGGCTGAGACTGTTGAAGAGAAGGCTAGGCAAAAGGGCTTCACTTTGGAGTTTAGAGGAGATGTGGCCTATATTAAGACGGAGTTGCCCGTTCGTGTCCGCAAAGCCCCCAAGGCTAGAAGGCAGAGCACCAGCCCTTTCTTGGAGATCAAGATTCCCGTGCCGCGCTTTGATCGCGCTCTTCAGAACAAGCTCGTGGCTAACATTGAAGAGTACTTCCACATGCTCCACGCGACCTTCACCGCTGTCAAAGCTGAGGATGTCACACCCGGCCAACTCGAGCATGAATTCAGAAAGCTGAAGTTGTCACATCCAAGGCAGGTTGCAGAGTACGTAGCTCCGGCGGCAAAGCAGCTCGTACAGACAATGGAAGATCTACGCACAGAATATGGTGATGGTCGCTTTCTCAAAACCATCGAAGACTTGGCCCTAGCAATGGTTCTGAAGAACGACCTACAATATGATTTCGTGGCGGGCAATCCGCCGTATGTGCGCATTCAGAAAATCCCAGAGTTGTCGCGCAAGTACTGGCAGGGTATTTACGGCTGGGCCGAAGGCAACTTCGATATCTTCATCCCGTTCATCGAGCGAGCCGTTGTCTATTGGGTTAAGGAAGGTGGTAAGCTAGGGTTCATCTGCTCGAACCGCTTTCTGCTTGCGAATTATGCCGCGAAACTTCGAGAACAACTCACTCAACTTGCAGAGATGGAGCTGATCTTTGATCTACGCGACACGCAAGTCTTCAGAGATGCTCTCAACTGTCCTGCCATCCTGATCGTCCGTCGCTCAGATTCTCCAAAGTGTGAGTCCTTTGTGGGCGCCAGGGTCTTCTCCGATCCAGGCGAGGGACCGAAGGCGCTGCTTAATGAGGCGAGGATGCTTATCCAGCGCGTGAGCGCGGAAGAACCCTATGCGCGAGGTGAGCATGTTGATGCATTTGTCGAGCAAAGGGAGCATCTGATACCTGAGGGTTGGTATCTCATGCCGCCGAAGGAGCGCCATGTCTTCCGCAAACTAGAAGAAGCCGCGGCTCATCGCCTGCATGAGCTAACGTTAACCCGAAGCGGAGGGTTTCAGGGACTGGCTACAGGCTTTGACGATGTCTTCATCCTTAAGCTTGTTGAAGATCAAGGGAATGTTTTACTCCTCAAGCCCAAAGGCGGTGGCGAGCCAGTCGAGATCGAAAGGCAACTACTGCGTCCTTGGCTCTTTGGGCGCGATGTGGAGCGCTGGCATATCGCCTGGGATGGCTGGTATGTGCTGTTTCCGTATGTGAAGATTGATGGAAAGCATAAGCTCATCCCCTGTGAAGAAAACGCTGAAATTGAACCTTTCAAGCTCTATGCGGACAAAGCGCCGCGCATGGAGGACTTCCCCAAAGCCTGGGCTTATTTCAACAAGTACAAAGAAAAGCTCCAACGCCGTGAGGGTGGGCGGTTCGTGCATGACTGGTATGGAGCAGCCCGGCCACAAAATTTGGAACTTTATGAACAGAAGAAGATCGTCGTTCAGATGTTATCGCAATTTCCTGATATGGCTTATGACGAAGAGGCAGGTTTTGTCTTTCAAGCCGGTGGTCGGGGTGGCGGAGTCTATGGAATCGCTCTCGATCAATCACGAATAGAACCTTGGTTTGCTCTGGCTTTGCTAAATTCATCAATTCTGGATTTCTTCCTCAAGCACGTTGGCACCGTGTATGAAGGGCACACATACTCTTATAGCGATGCCTTCATCAAAGACCTGCCCATCTGCTTGCCCAAGACGAAATCTCAAAAAGAGATCGCAAAGAGATTGGCAAAGCTGGCCCAGGAACTCACGGAACTCAAAGGAAAACTACGGGCGAAAGAGCGTGAACGCGCTGCCTTCCCAGAGCCCCAGATCGCCAAACTAGAGAAACAGCCAGAACTTTATCCTTTATCACGCCTAGCCCAAGGTGAGCCGCAGGCAGCACAGATTCAAGTTGAAGATATTTCACTCCAGAGGATGCTTGATGGCTCGTGGGTGTTGACGTTCGGGCGCAGCACGCTTGTCTTCCCTACGGAAGCGCACGCCAAGCTCGCTCATATATGGCTGAAACTGCAAGGCCGAAGCCAAGTGGAATCAGCCCAACTCATGGGTTTGAGAGTCCCCCAGAGCAAACAGGAATGCCAGAGACTCCTTGAGTTGCTGGAGGAGACGGAACAAGAGATCGAACGTTTGCAAGCGCAAATCAAAGAGGGCGAGGCGGAAGTTGATGAATTGGTGGCTGAGCTGTATGAGCTGAGCAAGACTGATCAAGATGTCATTCGGGAGTTCTTAGACAGATTCTAAGGATTGAAGCAAGGACAAGCGCGGTAGTGTGCGAAGAGCATCTGGAAGCAAGCAGAAAAAGCCCATCGCGGTGCCCTCATAAGATCAAAACCCCAAGATCGACTCCGGGCGCAAGAAGTGACACGTGTAGCCGTCCGGATGCTTCTGTAAGTAATCTTGATGCTCCTCTTCCGCGCGCCAGAACGGGCCCGCCCGCTCCACCTGCGTCACAATCGGCCCGCCCCACTTGCTGTATCTGTTGAGACGCTCTATGAAGTCTTGCGCGATCCGGCGCTGCTCTTCTGTGTGATAGAAGATCGCCGAGCGGTATGATTCCCCAACGTCGTTTCCTTGACGGTTGGGCGTCGTAGGATCGTGCATCCGAAAGAAATACCGCAAGAGCTGCTCAAACGGCAGACGCTCCCTGTCGAAGATGACCCTCACGGCTTCGGCATGCCCAGGATGATGACGATACGTCGCGTTGGGGACCTTCCCGCCCGTGTAGCCGACATCAGTGTAGACGACGCCGGGAATCTTTCGCAGAATCTCTTGCATCCCCCAGAAGCAGCCTCCAGCTAAGTAAACAACTTCGCGGTTGGGAAGATACCCCGCGAGAATGAACGGCTCCAGATACCGCGCATAGCCCTCAGCTTCCATCTGGGTGACGTGCACGAAGCGCAACGCTGCAGAGTTAATACAGTAGCGCTTATACGTCGGCGGCGGGCCGTCGTCGAAGACGTGTCCTAAATGAGAGTCGCCGTGCTTGGAGCGCACCTCCGTGCGCACCATCCCATACGAATAGTCGGGCTTCTCGACGATATTGTCTGGCTCGATGGGTCGGGTGAAGCTGGGCCAGCCCGTGCCCGAATCGAATTTATCAAACGACGAGAAGAGCGGCTCGCCGCTGACGACGTCTACGTAGATGCCCGGCTCATGATGATCCCAGTAAGCGTTTTGAAACGGCGGCTCCGTGCCGCAGTTGCAGACGACCTCAAACTGTTCGGGGGTCAGAATCTTCTTCAGCTCTTCGCGTGAGGGCTTCTTGAAATGCGTCATGAGCGCCTCCTGTCACGAAGGTATTATAGCACAGTTGCGCGCGCGTCGCCCATCGCTATAATCTCCGAAGGTGATCCGACATGCGCATCGCAGCTCTTGCTGCGCTCTTATCTCTTTGGACTCTTGCGCCTGGCTCAGCTCAGTCTGGGCTCGTCTTAGTATTAGATTGGCTGCCCAACCCCAATCACGTCCCGGTCTACGTCGCCCAAGAGATGGGATTCTTCTCTGCTGAAGGGCTCTCTGTCTCTATCCAAGCGCCGACGGCTTTCGATCCCAGCGATCCGGCCAAGCTCGCCGCTGCGGGGAGAGCCGATCTGGCCATAACAACCCCGATCAATCTTATCGTCATTCGTTCGCAGACCGTGCCGTTGACGGCCGTAGGATCGCTCATTCAGAAGCCGCTCGGGGGGCTGTTGGCGCTGGCGGAGCGCGGCATCCGCACGCTGAAAGATTTTAAGGGCCGCAAGATCGGGTATTCCCTCGAACCCGAGGAGCCCGTCCTGTGGGCGGCCATGCTCGAAACCGCGGGCCTCAAGCCCGGCGATTACACACTCATCAACGTGGGGTTCGACACGCTCCCGGCGCTCCTCACCGGCCAAGTTGACGCCATCGGCGCGTTCCGCAACGTCGAAAAGATTCTCATCGAAGTCCAAGAGCGCAAAGAGACGGTCTTCTTCCCGTTTGAAGAGCACGGGATTCCCGATCATCCCCAGCTCGTCTTCATCGCCAATGAGACTATCGCGCAGCAGAAGTCCGAGTTGCTGAAAAGATTCTTGCGAGCCGTTGCGCGCGCCGTGGCGCTCACCGTACAAGAGCCTGAGCGCGCATTTCAGCTCTTTCTTAAAGCGAACCCCGATCTGCAGCGCGAAGAAAAGCTCAACAGAAGATTCTTTGAAGCGACCATCGCGTTCTTTGTCGGGGCACCGTGCCATAATCAGCTTGAGAAGTGGGCCAAGCTGCAGAGCTTTCTCTTTGAGCGGCAGCTCATCGCGCGCACGACGGACTTAGCCCAGCTTGTCAGGACAGATCTTCTGCCGCCGGAGTGTGGACGATGATCAAAGTCGGGTTCTATCAGTTCTGCCCAACATTTGGCGACGTGCGCGCCAACCTCCACAAGATCGCCGAAGCGATAGACAACACCAAAGCTGATATTTTAGTCTTGCCGGAGCTGTGCACCACGGGGTATCTCTTCACGTCGCGCGACGAAGTCGCAAAGCTAGCCGAGCCGATCCCCGGCCCGACGACGCTCTTTTTGGAGAATGTCACGCGTCGTAAGAATATGTGGCTGGTGCTGGGCATGGCCGAGCGCGATGAAGTCTCGAAAAAATTCTATAACTCCGCGGTGCTCATCGGGCCCGACGGCTTGAAGGCCGTCTATCGCAAAGCGCATCTCTTCTTTGAGGAGAAGCTCTACTTCGCGCCCGGCGACACGCCGTTTCGGGTCTACGATCTGGGCGTTGCCAGGGTGGGGATGCTCGTCTGTTTCGATCACTTCTTTCCAGAGGCGACGCGGACGCTGGCCCTCCAGGGGGCGCAGATTCTCTGTCATCCGTCGAATTTGGTCCTGCCGGGCAAGGGGCAGCAGATCACGCGGGTGCGGGCTATGGAGAACCGCATCTTTTGGGTCTTAGCGAATCGTTGCGGGACGGAGGAGCGCGACGGAAAAAAGCTCACGTACACGGGGGCCAGTCAGATCATCGCGCCCGACGGCGAGATTGTGGCGCAGGCGCCGCCCGATGAAGAATCTTTGCAGATCGTCGAGATCAGCCCTGCCCAAGCCGACGACAAGCACGTGACGGCGATGAACGATCTTTTTCAAGATCGCCGGCCGGAGTTGTATAATAAAGTACCGTGAAGCTGCGCCCTATCCAGCTGGCGCTGACCGAGGGTGTTGAACAGCTTCAATGTAATCATAGTCTGGATAAAAACTTTGCTAAAAGAACAGGCTTCAGGCGAGTGGATGCCGCTTGCTGTAGGAGCAGAGGGAGTCTACACTATGCAGCGGCCCATGAGGCGCAGCGTTTGACGAGCTTGTTGTCAACTCAATATAATAAACATAGCAACAGACGACCGCGGCGGCAAAGGCGTTCATAGCCCTGTGGATGCATTGTGAGCGTTAGACGGGAACCATCTAACATGATGACGAATCTTCAGAACAGAGCAAAAGCGTTGGAAACAAAGAAGTTACCAACTCACCCGCCAGCGCGTGTTATGCCGACAAGTAGAGGTATAAGCGTGTTAGGTGGAAACCATATAAACAATAGTTAGACGGACACGCAGGAGGTGCTTGTGGCGAAGAAGATGAAAGTATTTCTGCCGCGCTGGGTCCTTTGGATCTTG